>Ga0318572_10000221_pt1 | contig 21024 bp, 15 predicted proteins | sample GRESIP089b5f20_FD_202528 | JGI IMG/M metagenome (GOLD analysis project Ga0318572, IMG submission 202528) | Tropical soil microbial communities from Luquillo Experimental Forest, Puerto Rico - GRE.SIPMG.089b5f20 | ecosystem: Environmental > Terrestrial > Soil > Tropical forest > Bulk soil...
GTAGACAGCGCACCCCATCCGCGTCGTGAAATGCACCAGCCAGCTGACGCGGCTTGACGCCAGTCGCAATGACCAGCCGATCGAAAGCAATCTCGCGTCCGTTGTCCAGCACAATCTGACGGCTATTCGGGTTCACGTTGACGACCCTATGACCAAGGATCAGCTGAATTCGCTGATGCTCATAATCGGCCTGAGTCTTGATTGACCGAGGCTCGGTCCGTTCACGCTGCAGCATTTCCTTCGACAGCTGCGGCCGCTCATAGGGTAGATGTGCCTCCTCGCCAACCAGCGTGACCTCGCCTTCGAATCCGCCGCGACGCAAGCCAAAAGCCACCGTCGCCCCTGCCTGGCCGGCACCTACGATAACGATCCGTTTGATACCTTCGTTCATTCCGGTTCCAATTACCCGATCAATGTTAAAAACAGACTGTCCTGTCTGTTTCTACACAATTGTTATGCGGTTACGCGCGACTGTCAACGTGGAACGCTTTATTTTTTTGTTGCGCTGCAGCAGTTTTCTGCGTGTGCTGGCTCGATGGGCGCGACGAGGTGCAGATGACGCTGCCGCCCTCCTCATCGATCGCCCCAACGCATCGTCGATCTATTCGGCATGTTCGCATTGGCCTGTTCGGCTCGCCGCGCCTACGCTGAGTCTCGACAGTTGACTGCCACTGGCGACGCAGCAAACACCGGCGAGTTTTGTCACCTGCGTCAACTGCGCCACCAATGATGGACGCTCAAACAACGTCGAAAGTGCTGTCCAACCGTTTCCGGATTGCTCGTCGTCCCGTGAGTCTCCCTAGAACCGCTTCGTAAACGCAATGGCCGCGGCGATTTGCGAATGCCTCACCTTGATTGGAGCACTTGTGTCCGGAGGGCCACCATTGGTCAACGTCTTGGGAAGCCCGTACGCCAGCGCAACATCAAGGACCGCGTCGTGACCGAACGCGTATGAGGCACCAGCCGTGACATTGGTTGTTGGCGTCGATGGGATGACAGCCAACAATCCGCCACTCGGAGTCGCCTCTTGGGCGTAATGAAAGCCCGTCCGGAAGGTCCAGTTAGCGTTGTATCGGTACTGTGCCCCGATAGAAAACACGTTGATATCCCGGTAGTTCAGGGGTATCGCGAGGTTAAGCGTCTGCCCGGAACCATCCTGTGTAAATCCGACCCGGATGTCCTTCATCGCATCGCGCCAGAACACGCGCTGGTAGTCCGCGGCAACCAAGAGGCGATCCGAAAACTCGTGACTGACGCCGAGCGTCAGCGACGCGGGCATCTGAAAATTTTTCAGTCGCACAGTGCCGTTCAACGGAATATTGCCTGCAACAGCGCTCACCGCAGTCAGTGTCGAGCGCCCGGACAGATCACCGACGGCTGTTTTGAACTGGTAAGCTAAGCCCAGCCTTGTTTTCGGGGTAACTTGATAAGTCAAGCCGAGCTTCCCACCTATCCCCCATGCATCCGCCGCCCCACCAGCGAGCTTGCCGTTGTTGAACTGGATGTAGCCGCCAGAAAGCTGCGGCACATTCATTAACGACGAAAGCAGTCCGCCCGAAGCACGTCCTTGCGCCGCCAGCGTGCCGATCTGCGACGCATCGAGCAACATGCCCAAATTCACTGACGTCCAGACGACATCCAGCGAGCCGCCAACCGTCAACTTATCAGTTGCCTGGTATGCAACTGAAAACGGAATTTGCGCAACGAGGAGTCTGGAAAAATTGTCCAGCCCAGTGTTGACGTTGTTCGTAGACGTGCGGGAAAGAAAACTACCTGAGCCAAACTGCGTCCCGACACCGTCCGCCGAAAACGCACCGACACCGAACGCATAGCGATCGTGGCGCCAGACGAAAGAAAACTCCGGCCCGAAGTATGGGCCATTGTTTCTGCCGCGACTATGTGATTCGGCGGTTTCCCCCGTCGCCTCGTTCGTTACCTTGAGACCAGCCGTGATAATGTCCGCGCCAAGCAGGAAATAGCTCCCGTCACGCATCAACGTAAGCGTCGCGGGATTTGCCGCCACGCCTGCCGGCCCGATGTCGTAGGCCGCAGCCGCGCCGCCCATGCCGAGAGAGACAGGGCCGTGACCAATCAGATTGAACGCATCCGTCGCCCACACTTTCTCGCCACATAACATAGCCGTGAGGCACCCTGTCGCCAAAGCAACATATTTCTTCTTTATCAATTGTCCCCTCCGATTCCTCGGCTTTTTTGCCGAGATTGGAAATTACCGATCTCTGCTGTCAGTAAACTTGTCGTAAAACACTCTGTTAACAGGGATACCATGTCGTGCAAGCGTGGTTATCGCTGCATCGATCATGAGGGGCGGTCCACACAGGTAGCCCTCCGCGCCATCACACGCGCCGCCTGCGATGTGGTCGGTAACCAGACCTCGTGCGCCGCGCCAGTCACTGTCGACTGGCTCATGCGACAACACCGGAATGAAGCGAAATTCGCCTTGCCAGTTGTTGGCAATATCCTGGATGGCGTCCAGCTGGTACAGATCCGCCTGGGTCCGAGCACCAAACAAAAGCGTACAGTCCCGCTTGATGCGGTTGACTCTGGCGTATTCGAGCATGCTCATTAGCGGAGCTAATCCGCTACCGCCTGCAACACACACCATAGGGGCATCCCCCGAGCGGAGATGAAACGTTCCCAAAGGTGCTTCCATCTCAATCTGCATCCCATTCAACTCACCATTGAAGAGCGTCTCGGTGAACTCGCCTCCCGGAACTTTGCGAATATAGAAGTCAACCGTGGTCCTGCCTTTGCGCTGCGGTGCGTTTGCAAAGGAGTAGGACCGGGCTCGGCTGGCACCAGCCTTGTGCAAGTTTGCGTACTGGCCAGCAGCATAGTTGACGGGACGATCCGTCTTTACCGTCACCTTGAGGATGTCATGTGTGAGCGACTCAGTCGCGACAATGTTCGCAACATACTTCTGCGCCGGAATAAGACATGTAGTCGCCGGTTCGATCTCCACGACTGTCAGCTCATCACGGGGAAAGGCTTGACAGGCAAGAATGTACCCTGCCTCCAGCTCCTCCTTGGATAGCGTGTAGCCAAATGGCGTTGCCTCCCGAACTCGACCTTCTTTCAACCGGGTCTTGCATGACGCGCATGTGCCAACTGTGCAATCGTGCGGATAGGCGATACCGTTGGCCAACGCGGCCTCAAGCAGCGTCTGACCTTGCCCTAACTCAATCGTCACATCTTGCGGAAGGATTCGAAGTTGTTTCGGCTTCGAATTTCCGAAGACAGATTTCAGAAAATTTCGCATCTCTCACCACACAAAGTTGCGTGCCGTTCATGCTGGGCGTCGAAACGCCTGCCTAGTCAGCACGGCCACTACGACTACGGAAACGACGGCGAATACCAAGGCTGGCGCCAACCCGATTAGGGACGCAAAGCTCGCGCCCCCCAGCCTATTGCTGCCAAAGGTGAGCGCCCGATTAGGGGCGAACAGGGCAGCCGCATAAAAGAGCGTATTGGCCCAACCGATGCCCACGGCAAACCAGCCGATACGCCGCTCGTCTCGATAGTCAAACGCCAACACCGGCAACATGAGCGCCACCAGTACGATTAGGAAAGCGTTGAGCAATTGCCCCATATGGAAGCGAACCCACGCGCCGCTGCTGCCGGGCAAGGCTATCGGGAAGAGTTTTCCCGGCCATGCTTCCAAGCCTCCAATCAGACTGATCAGCAATCCAATCCCCGCAAGCAGGCCGATTAGAAGGATTAGCATCCCGTGGCCAATCATGCGTCGCTGGAGATCTCTGGTCGGGTTAGGCCCGAGGTCTGCAAGAACTCTCATATCAGTCTCCCGTCGCCCCACCTCTCAACCGTTTGCCAATGTGGTCGCGTCCGGTCGCTGCGGCCTGCGGGGCGGCTCGTCGAACCAGTTGTCCCAGCCTGCATTCTGATTCTGTTCCATCGCGAGCCGGCGTTCCGCCGGCGAAGCAAACTCGTTATCCCAGCGACGCAGAGCCGGCTTGATGATTCGGCTATACCAAAGTGAAGGAATGAAGCCCGAAAGAAAGCAGACAATGATGCTCGGCATGATGATCGCCTGCCTATCCGGCACCAACTTGTAGTACGGGATATAGGAATTCAGGTGGTGATCAGCGTGGTTGGTGATCTCGAACGCGTACAGGCGGGACAGCGTACCGTAGTGGTTCCACACATGCCGTTTCTCGATCGGTGAGCCCACCACACGAATTTGACCAAAGTGCTGGTAGTAGTTGAACGCCTCGACCCAAAAACGCGCGATTACCATCGCGATTAGAGACAGCCCGGCCGCCTTCCAACCACCGATCGCATATAAGACGCCCAGGAATACGGCGACTGCCAGGATCGCGCGCCAGAGCGAGTGCCGAATCGACCAACGCGAATAGCCGCGCTTTTCCAGCGTGTCCGAATCCAGCTTCAATTCCAGGCGGGTAGACTCCCACATGGATTGGGCGACGAATCGGTAGAGGCTCGTACCTCGACGGGCCGTATCGCAATCCTCCGCAGTTCCGACATCGCGATGATGGCCGACCACGTGTACCTCCATGCGCATCGTGTCGAGGAACGCGATCTGCCCGTAGCGACCGGTGAAGCGTGCGAGGCGCCCGCGCGAGTGATACAGCTCATGGGTCGCAGGCACTCCGGGCACGACCGACAGCCAAGCTAGTCCCGCCACTCCGGCCGCGATCTGCAACGCGGTCAGATTGTGATGTCCGACCGACCAAGCAAAGACGAGGTACATGGCAGGCAACAGAAGCGTCGAAATCCAGACCGGCAGATACGCCCAGAAGTGACTCTTCATCTTGCGCTCCGACAGATCGAGCGGCAGCAGGGCGTCAAGGATCGCAATCGTCGGGAACGCGGCGATTGCGATCAACGTGAAGTCCCCACCCCGATAAAATCCCCAGACCGCCAGCACCTGCACGAGCGGGGCAAAGTAATATTTGATGTATTCCCACATGATCAGTCTCCTCCTAAACGTACAATCTCAAGTCCCACGTGTTCTCAATCGTCGAGCAATGCGCAAACCGTCTTCGTTTCGGTGTATGCCGACAACCCCTCTTCCGACACTTCGCGGCCCCAACCCGACTGCTTAAATCCGCCAAACGGGGCCGCCGGATCAATCACGCCATGGCAGTTGATCCATACCGATCCGGCCTGTAGACGGTGTGCCACGCGATGTGCCTTCTTGATATCTCGCGTCCAGATATTGGCGGCGAGACCGTATGTCGTGTCGTTGGCGAGGCGAATAGCGTCTGCCTCGTCCTTGAAGCGGATGATGCTCACGACAGGCCCGAAGATTTCCTCTTGCGCGATCCTCATTGACTGATCGGCGTCGGCAAACACTGTGGGTTGCAGGAAATAGCCCTTCTCGCCAACTTTCTGGCCACCGCAGACCAGCTTGGCACCTTGCTCAATTCCCGACTGTATGTAGCCAAGTACCCGCTCCTGCTGCTTGCGTGACACAAGTGGTCCGAGCATGGTGTCGGCTTCCTGCCCGTTGCCTACCTTGAATTGCGATGACACAGTTGCAACGGCTTCGACGACGCGGTCGTAGACGCTGTCCTGGACCAACAGCCGGCTCGCGGCAAAGCAGATCTGGCCGGAATTGAAGAAAACCGCGAGCGCGGCACCGAGGCCGACCTGGTCCAGGTCTGCGTCCGCGAAAACGATGCTTGGTGACTTTCCGCCCAGCTCCAACGTGACGCGCTTCATGTTGCCCAGCGAGTATTCGACGATCTTCTTGCCGACCACCGTCGATCCGGTGAAAGTGATCTTGTCGACGTCTGGGTGGCGCGCCAGTGCCTCGCCGGCCTCATGGCCGTAGCCGTTGACGATGTTCAGCGCGCCTTCCGGCAATCCCGCTTCGAGACACAGCTCGGCCAGCCGGAGCGTGCTGAGCGGCGTCAATTCAGTAGGTTTCAGCACCATGGTGCAGCCTGCGGCCAGTGCCGATGCAATCTTCCAGGAGCCCAACGCGAGCGGGTAATTCCAAGGCGTGATCGCACCGACCACACCCACCGGTTCGCGACGCGTGTAGGTGTGGTATTCCTTCCCGTCGAAGGAAATTGGCGGCGTGGTACCGCCGAGCTTCGAGCACCACCCGCCCATGTACCGGAAGACATCAACAGTCGAAGGCAGATCGATGATCTTGGCAAACGAAATGGCCTTGCCGGTGTCCATCGACTCAAGATACGCCAGCTCGTCGGCGTGCTCCTCCACCTTGCGGGCAATGTTTTCCAGGATCCGGCCGCGATCGATTGGCCGGATCTTCCGCCAGGCGGGTGACTCGAAAGTCGCCCTCGCGACCTTCACCGCTTCATCGATGTCCGCATACTGACCTTGCGGTACTTCCGCGATGATCTCTTCATTTGCCGGATTCTCGACGGCAATCGACTTGCCAGAGACAGCTTCTTTCCACTGGCCACCAATCAGGTTCTTGCTCCGAAACCCAGTCGGGCTTGCAACATACTTCGGATTTGCGTTCATAGGATCAACTCCGCGGTAGCTTGCGATGGGCAGATATCGGTCAATCGAGCGACTAGAGGCTCATGAAGATGCCGCCATCCACGATGATGTTCTGTCCATTTACGTAGGACGCTTCATCGCTTGCGAGCCAGAGCGCCGCACCGGCAATATCAGCAGGTACTTGGGGGCGTTCGATCGTTCGCATCTGTGCCGACACGCCTTCGAACTGCTCATGCTGATGAGCGTTGGCCACAGCATTCGCGGAGTGGGTATAGCCTGGAGAGATTGCATTGACCGTAATCCGGGCTTTGGTTGCCGCGAACTCACGAGCCATTGCACGAGTCATGGCTGCAACGGCACCCTTGCTCGACACGTAGTGCAGCATGAACGGCGCGCCGATGTGAGCGATGACCGATGCGATATTGATGATCTTCCCGCCACCGCCCTCGCGCATTGCACTCGATACAGCGCTAGTGCAAAGCCAAGGGCCCTTGACGTTGACGGCATAGAGCTTGTCCCAGTCATCGACCGAGATCGCTTCCATCGGGACTCCATTGAGCCCGGTGAAAATACCTGCGTTGTTAACCAGTACGTCGATCTTGCCGAAACGCTCCAACGTCGCTGCGGCCATCTGCTTTGTGCTGTCTGGATCGGATACGTTGGCATAGACCCCCATCGCAACATCAGGCGCCAATTCTGCCGCCGCTGCGTCTGCCCCCTTCAGATCCGCGATAACGACTCTCGCACCTTCCGCGACGTACGCCTTTGCAATCGCGTTGCCGATACCAGTTGCCGCACCGGTGATAATCGCCACCTTGCCTTTGAGCCTCATCTCCTCACTCCAGTGATATTTTCTTGTCCTACCTCAAGACAAACAGACAATCTAGTCTGTTTGTATGTTTCGGATCAGATCTTGAACCTCTACCATGTTCTACGTCAACAACTTTGCTCACCTTCATATTGCGCACTGCACCATAATGGGTGTAGGCGTACGGTCTCTCACGGCGTCAATTGGGCAGCTTCAGCTTGCTGCAGAGCAGCGACAGCATGTCGCTCCGGTACAAGTCTGGATGGCAGACTGGTCTACCCGGGACATCGATCCAGCCAGCGTCACAGGTACGGTGCGGAAGATACCGGCCTCCCTGGATCCGCAAACGGCATAATTGGGAATCCATGGCTGGCAACGGTGTGGGATGGCTGATCAGGTTCCGGATCAGCTCATGACCAACCAACCCCTCGGCATGTTGTGAGGGACAGATGTCAAGGTACGACGCGCCATGTTCCGCAACAAACTGCCGCAACGCGCCATATCGTGCCGCACACGGCAGGAAGAAAAATCAGCAATGAGCTGGGGGCGGCTATTGAACCGCTGATTCCGGAACTTGCGCCTCCGCCCAAGGGGGAGTGGCGTCGTTCGGTCAACGAACGGGCCACATTAAACGGAATTTTGTATGTGTTGCAGACTGGCATCCCTTGGGGGATTTGCCCCAACATCTGAGCCGTGGAGCGGGATGACGTGTTGGCGGCGGTTGCGTGACGGGCAGGCAGCGCCTATGAAACACAACGCTGCCAACCCGGAAAGCATTAAGTGACGTAACTTCATGTGGCGCTCGTGAATAGCTTCGACGTCATGCTTGAGCGTCTCCGACTGACATGACTCCCCGAATTCGTTCGACCGCCTCTCCTCCGCCACGCAATCGGAGAGGCCGCACAGTACATCGGCGTCGAATACATTCCATGTTCGTTCAAGGTAGGGACGAACGCTCCGCTTCAATTTGCCGACACACCCGCTCTACCGACCAGGAACCACGTGCGGAACTCGCCCATGCCTTTCGCCGCAATCGTGCCGCGCGCCTCGAAGACGAAGGGTTCCCCAAGCCTGCTCCGCGTGGCCTCCGTCACCTGCACGCGCCCTGCTACGCCTTGCGATTCCATCCGGCTTGCAAGATTGACGGCCGTTCCCCACAAGTCGTAGATGAACTTGCGCTTCCCGATCACGCCCGCCACGACCTCGCCGCTGTTGATACCGATACGCAATTGCAGGTGGCTGTGCCGCAGCGCATTGAAGCGGGTCATCGCGTCGATCATGTCGAGCGCCATGTGCGCCGCCCGCACCGCATGGTCGCCCACCGGGACGGGCAGTCCCGCCGCCGCCATGTACGCGTCGCCAATGGTCTTGATCTTCTCGAGGCCGCGCTTGTCGGCGATGGTGTCGAACTCGGTGAAGATCTCGTTGAGCACCTCCACGAGTTGCTCTGCATTCATACCGGCCGAAAAGCTGGCGAAGTCCACGATATCCGCGAACAGTACCGACACCTCCGGAAAGCGGTCCGCAATCACTTCCGGGAAACTGTCACCCATGTCGTCGAGGTGAGCCTTCAGCCGCTCCGCTATCGGATAGGGCAGCATGTTGAGCAGCAGCCGCTCCGATACCCGCTGCTCGGCGACGACCTTCGCGTACAGACGCTTGAGCTCGTCGCTCTGCTGGCGAATCCGCTCATGGCTCGCCTCCACTTCCCGCACTTTTTGCTCGAGCGCCTTGCCGTAGTCGCGCAACGCACGATGCAGCAAGCGGACCTCCAGCATGTTGCGAACCCGCATCAGGACTTCGGCCAGATCGAACGGCTTGCTGACGAAGTCCTTTGCGCCGGCTTGCAGCGCGCGCAATTTATGCGCCGGCTGAGCCGTGATCACGATGACCGGAAGATAACTGTCCGCCTCGAGTGCCTTCAGCGCTTCCATCACCTGAAAACCGTCGGTGCCGGGCATTTGAAGATCGAGCAGGATCAGGTCGTAGGCATGCTGGCGGTGAAGCTCGCACACCGCGGCGGCATCCATTGTCGATGAGACGTGCGCGTAGCCCGCCCGGTGCAGGATCTGCTCGAGCAGCAGGACATTGGCTTCCAGATCGTCGACGATCAGGATCTTGGCGTCGAGGACCGCTGAAGAATCGATCATGGTTCGAATGACGACCTGACTCGTCCTATTGCTGTCCCTCCGCCGATGCGATGGCTTCGGCAAGCGCATGCATGAATTCGTCGATCTTGATCGGCTTGGTCAGATAGCGAAAGAAGCCTGCTTTCAGGCCCTTCTCGATGTCACGCGTCATGGCATTCGCACTGAGTGCCACGACGGGAATCGCCGCCGTCGCAGGGTTCTTGCGCAAGATACCCAGCGCTTCGATGCCGCTGATGTCGGGCAGGTTGATGTCCATCACGATCACCTGCGGCCGCGCACTGCTCGCGAGCGCCACGCCGAGCTGTCCCGTCACGGCACTGAGCATGCGCATGTCCGCGTGCCGGGCGATCAGGTGCTCGACCAGTTTCAGGTTGGCCGGGTTGTCCTCGACATAGAGCACGGTATGCGCGGGCGCCTCGCCAGCACTGTCCCGGGTCATGCCCTCCGCGGGCGTGGCGAGTTGGGCGGCGGCCATCGTTGCCAGCACCGGGGCCGGCGCTGAATCGAGCTCGACCCAGAAGACGCTTCCCTTCCCGACGGTGCTCTCGACACCGATGGCGCCGCCCATCAGTTCCGTCAGCCGTTTCGCCACCACCAGGCCGATGCCTGTGCCCTCCTCGGGACCCGTGTCCTGCCCCAGGCGGTTGAACGGCTGGAAGAGTTGATCGAGCTGGTCTGGCGACAAACCCTGGCCCGTGTCGCTGACGCTGACGCGAACCCGGTTCGGCACGCGCGTGCTGTAATCGACGCAGACCGCACCCGACGGGCGGTTGTACTTGATCGCGTTCGACAGCAGATTGATCAGGATCTGCTTGAGGCGCGTTCGATCTGCATGGACATGGCAGAGCGGCTCGACGTTCGGAAAGCTCAGACGAATGTCGCGTTGCTGCGCCTGCGGCCCGATCATCGATTCGCATTCGCGCAACATATCGCTTAACGATATCGGTTCGGGTGACATCGACACCTGCCCGGATTCGATCTTCGCCAGATCGAGCACCTCGTTGATCAACTCGAGCAGGTGCCATCCTGCCCGCAGAATCTGATCGATGCTCACCTGTTGTGACGACGTCGGTGGTGGCGACTCGGACGCCATGAGTTGAGCAAACCCAAGGATTGCATTGAGCGGGCTACGCAACTCGTGGCTCATGCTGGAAAGAAAATCCGACTTGGCACGGTTGGCGTGCTCCGCCTCAGCCTGCGCTTGCTGCACCTTCGTGACGAGTTGCTGCAATTGGTCATTCTTGCGCGCCAGCTCGATTTCTACGCGCTTTTTTTCGGTAATATCGCGGCCTTCGGGAAGCAAAAAGACCACGCGTCCCTTCTCATCGCGAATGGGCAATAGCGAGCAGTCGACTACGACCAGCCCTTTCCCGGCGTCACGACCGAGGATTTCAACGTCACGACGCACGAATTCCCCGCTCCGGGCGCGCTGCACGAGATCTCGCGCGAGGTCTCGCGATTCCTGCGACGCGCTCCACCAATTGGTTTCCCAAAACAACCTCCCGCGGATGTCGTCCAACCCGAAACCTCCGCCTTCGAGTGCCGCCCGGGAGGACTCAACTATCGTGCCGTCCACGTCGAGCAGGCCGACAAACTCAAACATCCCATCGAGAATAATGCGCGCGAGTTTCTGTCTGCAAACCAAATCACTATCCGACTCGCAGAGCGTAACGTCGCGGATACGAACCTCTGGTGCCTCGGAAAATAGCGAACGATTGATCGTCGACATGCTTCACCTCGCAGCATTCAACTGCACCGTCACGCTGGCCCCTAAGCACCATGGTTAGGGTGCGAATCCGAGGGTAAACATTGCATTTCGGCCACTGCAGCCCTGGAATCCAACAGCTCCACCCGGCGCCGTTTGACATCTCATCATAAATATAGACTACGAGCAGTGGTCGAAGCACTGCGCTACGCCGCGCCACCGCCCTCCTCGTATGTCAGCGGGTGCCACGCAGATCAATTCATCACAACATTGATAACGAATTGCGAGAACTGCTCGAACTATTGCTACCGCCGCCGAAGCCACGGCGCCAGGACCGCGCTGAACGGCATCCTGTTGGTGATGAAAACAGGAACGCCCGGGGATCATATGCCCGATCGATTAGTGTTTGGCTCGGCGCATCCTGGCAGCGGTGACCGCACGAGTGGCAGGAGGCCGTAGTGTGAGATCGGTTACATACTCTAGCCCTGCAACCCGACATCGCACTGCGTCGAGTCCCAGGCGATGTTGACAGCGGTATGACGGGAGAAGGTGATGTCACCTTTGGCGCGCGGCACTTTCATCGTGCGAGACCTTCAAGGACCGTCTTTCTTTTGAGCAAAGAGGCCCAAAACGAAGTCGATTATGACGAGCTCCGTTCGAGGACTGGGGTAAAAGTGGGCTAGTCTACGAGCGTCCGTAACGCGAATGCAAAGCCAATTGCCATAGCACCTTGCCAGATGAGGTCAATGGAGAGCACGAAGCCCGGTAACCCGACTTCATCTACGGGCCAGCCGGCGATGAGCAAGGCCTCGGTGAAAATACTGGCTACACCTGAAGCGACAATCCAGCCCCGGCACCGGCCCCGGACAGATTGCAAGGTCAGATTCGACCGGAACCGCGCCGCACCAGAGAGGATTAACATGACGGCGAGCGCGAGTGTAAGGGCCTTGGCGGCAAGTTCAGGATTAGCAACGGCAAACAATCCCGCTACCGTGTACAGGATTGCGCTCACGAACAGCAGGCCGAATCCGTAGAGCAGGAACCACATCGAAAATTGCAACACTGCCCCCACCAACATGCATACGCCGACGGCATAGAAATATGCGGTGGTTTCAGCCGGCGGGCTGGTCAGGGAAAGCAGGCCGAGCGCGACAAGCGCCGATCCAAAGAAGGCGAGCCACTTCCAGTTTGCATCAATGCCACTGCGAATTATGAGCATTGCAACCCCCGAAAGGTGAAAATCAGGCGGCGGGCTCTTCGCGCCCGCATTCGCTCCGCAGATCTACTAAATTTTATCGATGCGCCTTGGGGAGCCTTTAACCTCCGACTGCGACATATTTCGGAATACGTCCGCCACCGAATGAGGCAGTCGCGACACACAATTTCTGGCTAAGCAGCCATGACAACCAGTTCAAAGCGCATCGCACCACATCAATCTTGAACCATCTACACGCGACCCCCAAGCCAACCAATCACTGCTGGTTAGTAAGTCAGAAGAAATACAACACCTCACCCCTTGCACGCCCCAACATTCAACTCCAATTCTAGATATGCCTCACCGTTCACTGGATAACATCGACTCCCTGCGATTACCGAAAAAAAACATGCCGCACGACCTTCGCAAGCGGGTAAATAACCTTCGGCTGAATCTTCCCTGGCAATTCAAGTGGTTTGAGCAGCATTTTCAAGCACATTTCTGCCGATAAATTACGCCGCACCAGTGCACTTATTCGCCCCGAGAGCTCCCGATGGTAGTCAAGATCCTTGACGCGCTCGGGATGTTGAATCGCAAAGACATGCCGCAACGCAATCTCTGAGTCTTCGTTCCTGATTTCCATAATGCGCCGCACGAGCGCACCGAGTATAGTCAGACGACCATTACCCTCAATTTTATTGTACTTCTTGAAATATTTGAAAAAATACTTATAGTGGCGAACTTCGTCGGTACGGATGTTATTGATGATTTCAGCAAGCACCGGCTCATCGGAGCACTTTCCAATCGCGCTATAGAGCGTGGTGGTGCCCGTCTCGACTACGCAACGCGCGACCATTTCAAGCGCCTGCGTCCTCTCAAATCCCTCGACGGAACAAGTCTTCGAATATTCGCTGAAGAAATTCTCGAATGCGGTGTCCCAATCGAATTTCGGCCATACGTGTGTGATGTACGCTTTCAGTGCGCGGCCATGCTGAAGCTCTTCGGGCTCCCACTCATTGTCAAGCCAGGCGCACACTTCCGGATCGTCCGCAAAAAAGATGCTGAGGTTGCGCGTATAAAGAGCAGTTCCGCTCTCAACGAACGAAGCGGCGCACAGCAGCATCAGTAGATCTTCGTTGGCAACGGCACGCCGACGGTCTATTGAGCAGAGGTTGATGTCTTCGATACGCCATCGCATTGCATGGCGAACTCCATCGTTAGTGCGCATTGCATTGAATTCCCTGTATCACAAATCGACGCAGACGAAACCTCACACTTTTTTTGCGCAACATCTTAACTGCTGTTTTGCAAATTCATGTGCCACCGAGGCGCTGGCGCGCCTCGGCTCGACGTCCACATGCAGCATGCTGAATGCCACAGTTAACAATTCGAATTCCGTTTCAGCATATCAGCCAATGCGCTCGCGGAGATTGAGCGGATTTCGGTTTAGCACAAGCCTGATAATCAGGCCGCTAGCACACAGCCCGAGGATAGCAGTCGCGACCCCTCCAATCTGCGTGGTCAGCCAAGAATAGTTCCCAAGGATAACCGTACTCGCGGGCATTGCAGAAAAGCCAAATGCCGCAAGAAACGCCGTCGGCATGAGAACAAACATCGCGACGCCCCGCCAATTATTTAAGCTATCCCGGAAGCGCCACGCAAGCGCAGACCCAAGAAATACACCCGGGATATTAGTAAACATCAACCACGATGGGAATTTAGTGAAAAATATGAGCGGCTGATGTCCGTAGTAAACATAGAGGCCGCTAATATTAAGCATCACCTCTTCCACCATGACATCAAACAAACAAGCAATTACCAATCCAACCCACAGCCACGATATTTTCGCCTGCCGCACAAACAATGCATACGGAACATACGCCAATACCGCACCGAACCCGAACCACGCCGCGATCGGATACCACGTCATCGGCCTACCAAGGATTGTATAGACAACATTATTGGCATCATACGGCCACAGGCACCCACCGGCCACATCAATAAATACTTCCGGTATCGCGCAAAAAACTCCGCTGAGCGCCACAAATACGGGGAGGGTCGTATTTGTCCGGCGCGCATCATAGAAAGACCATACAAGAACCGCCAACCCAATAATTACGAATGCGATTGATGCGTATATGGATACTTCCAACCCAAACGGCACATCGCGAGGCGGTACCGGCATACCAAACACGGTGTCAATTGCGGTATGTACCGTTGCGGCCGCAAAAGCATTTTCGGTAAGCAGACAAAAGGTTGCCGCGATTAGCGCCCAAGCCACAACTCTCAATTTTGGCAAACAAGAAATCATTGCGCCTTACTCCTTTAAATATATGCCCCAATCTTGCACAGTAAGCGACCACAGGCTTCGTTTCATTTGAGAAATAGTGCATCTGCAATAACGACCCACTCAGCAACCTCGGAAGACACCTGCCCTCTCTGGCGCGACATTCGAGACGAAGCATTGACGATCAGCCTCTGTGCAGCCGGCAACACAAGTATTCAACGAGCGTTGAATTTTGTCCAGTCATAGAGGAACATTTTTGCGCAGTCAAACCTTCCAGCGCTCCATCGGCTCTGCGAAACGAAAACCGTGGCGGTGTTAGTTCAAGGAACAGGAAGGGCTGGCGTTAATCACGAGCCGGGCGATCCTCTATGCGCTGAACCGGCGGGAAGCTCTCACGCGCTACTGTGACGACGGGCGCCTGGAAATCGATAACCTGCCGGTCGAACGCGCGTTGCGCGCGGTGGCCATTGGGCATCGGAACTATCTGTTCGCCGGCGCGGACTCAGGCGGCTGAGCGTGCCGCGGCGATCTACGGCCTGAGCCGTTGAATGCGATCCGTGGGGCGCGGCCCAGGTCATCGATGGTGCTCGCGCGTGCCATCCGGAAGAGTGGGCGGCCCGCCTGGCTACGAAGCCTTCTTGAACACACTATTCAATCATCCGAATAGCGAAGAGGCCGAACATTACCGAAACTGGAGCGGCCCCGGCTTCGACGCGGAACTGTTCGATCTGCGTGCTGCCAATGCCACACTGCTACGCATGGCCTCCAATCGTTGGGGGAAACCGGTAACTCACGCCGTCAAGGCATGTATCCGTTCCACGCTTACGTCATAACGCCGTGAAGCAGCGGAAAAGCCCGACAGTGGCCGGGCTGAACATAGGAGGGGAACCGCCCAACGAGGGAAATATAAATTGCCCTCTGCTACGAAAAGATGCAGAGGGAAAAATTGAGGCAAACGATACGTTGATGTCACTCGTGTTGCAGAATCCGCAAGCCCTAATAGCTTGTACGCATGCGGCACAATTTCCAACGCAGCTACATTCCGACCGTCACGCGCGTCGAATTCGCGCGCTTCAGGTTGCGATAGCGCGCCAACGCCCACAGCGGGAAGAACTTGCGATAGCCGTGATAGCGCAGATAGAACACGCGCGGGAAGCCCGTCGCCGTGAAGCGCTCCTCGTCCCACAGCCCATTCGCCTGCTGCCCGGTCATCAGGTACTCGATCCCGCGCGCCACGGCCGGATGATTCACCTCACCGGCCGCCATCAGACCCAGCAGCGCCCATGCCGTCTGCGACGACGTGCTCGGCGCCTGCTCGTAGCCGCGATAGTCGAGCTTGTAGCTGTCGCCATCCTCGCCCCAGCCGCCGTCCTTGTTCTGGATCGACAGCAGCCATTGCGCGGCGCGCTTCATGCGCGGATCGTCCGCCCCGAGGCCGGCCGCATTCAGCGAGCACAGCGCGGTCCACGTGCCGTAGATGTAGTTCATCCCCCAGCGGCCATACCAGCTGCCGTCCGGCTCCTGTTCCTTCAGCATGTAGTCGAGCGCGCGCCGGGCCGGCTCGCTCGTCGCCGCCGTCTCGCCGAGCTGCGTCAGCATCGACAGGCATCGCCCCGATACGTCCGCGGTCGGTGGATCGAGCAGCGCGCCGTGATCGGAGAACGGGATGTTGTTCAGGTAATACTGGGTGTTCTCCGGCTCGAACGCACCCCAGCCGCCGTCGCTGCTCTGCATGCCGACCACCCATTCGCGCGCGCGCGCGATCGACTCGCGGTAGGCGCTCGAATTCGTGAGCTTGTCGGCGCGGTCCATCGCCATCACGACGACCGCCGTGTCGTCCACGTCGGGGTAGTGGGGGTTCGCATACTGGAACGCCCAGCCGCCCGGCCGCACGTTCGGACGCCGCGAGATCCAGTCGCCGCGCACGTCGAGGATCTGCAGCGGCCGCAGCCACTCCAGGCCGCGCATCGCGGCTTGCTCCGCGCGCGCATCGCCGGTCTCGAGCAGCGCATGCGCGGCGAGCGACGTGTCCCACACCGGCGACAGGCACGGCTGGCAATACGCCTCGTCCTCGTGGATCACGAGCAGCTTCTCGACCGACTTGCGCGCGATCGCGCGATTCGGGTGATCCTCCGGATAGCCGAGCGCGTCGTACATCATCACCGAATTGGCCATCGCCGGATAAATCGCGCCGAGGCCGTCCTCGCCGTTCAGGCGCTCGTCGACGAAGGCGACCGCCTGCCGGATCGCGCGTTCGCGCGAATACGCCGGGAACAGGCCGTCGACCGCGCGCAGCGCCTGATCGACCACACGGAAGAACGCGAACCAGCCGCCGTGCTGGTGCGGCTGCTTCGGCAGCAGGCCGGTGTTGACGGGCGGGCTGAGGAACAGCTCGTCGATCCGCACGCCGCGCGGGTTCTTCGCGATCGGGCGCTTCGCGTTCAGCACGAGCAGCGGCACGATCACGGTCCGCGCCCAGTACGACACCTTCGACAGATGGAACGGGAACCACTGCGGCAGCAGCATGATCTCGACCGGCATCATCGGCACCGCGCGCCACGGCATCGCGCCGAACAGCGCGAGCTGGATGCGCGTGAACACGTTCGACATCTCCGCGCCGCCCATCGCGTGGATCGCGTGGCGCGCACGCTGCATGTGCTCGGCGTTCACGTCGTCGCCGATCACCTTCAGCGCGAAATACGCCTTCACGCTCGCGCTGATGTTCGGCGCACCGTCAGTGAACAGCGGCCAGCCGCCGTCCTGCTGCTGGATGCGCCGCAGGTAGCGGCCGATCTTCTGTTCGAGCTCGAGATTCGGCGTTTCGCCGAGATAGTGGACGAGCAGGATGTATTCGGCGGGAATCGTCGAATCCGCCTCGAGTTCGTAGACCCAGTGGCCGTCGGGTTTCTGCGCGGCCAGCAGCGCGTCGGTCGCACGCGTGATTGTGGCATCGAGGCTGGCGACTGGCACACTCGCAGCAAGGTTCCCGCATACCGCTAAATGAACCTCACACAAATCGCAGCTTGCCCTATGAGTCTGTGGGGCGTCCAGCGCCTGATCATCAAGTAAGTCGTCCATCATTGCTCTATCTGCGCAGCCCAAAGCTGACGTGTTGTCGTCCGGTAAGAAAAATTCCTCCCTACTGCCGTACACACAAATCAATGATCCTCAGTGACCGGTGCTAATCGGCATCGGTTCGTATGCGGTAAAGTACATGCTCCCTCGCGACTATCGAAACATGTCGAGCGCGACGTCGAGCACGGCCTGCTTGAATTCCTCTGCATGACCGGTTATCGGCGAGAACTTCGCCAGGACATGGCTGTACGATATCGTATTGCTGATCGCGCTGAGCATCATGGCGTACAGCAACGCCGGGTCACGCGCTTTCAGCTTGCCTGCTTCCATTGCGTCGACAAGTAGTGAAACAAAAACTTCCTGGTAGGGACGATACAGCCGCTCAATCAAGATGTTCAATCGATCGCCCTGTTCCGTCGTTGCGGTCGACAAGAACATACCGATATCCTGATCCTCGAACAACGCATCGATGAGAAGAATCAGCGCCTGCTTGATACGCGCCCGTGCGGTCAGTCGGGCAACGCGGAGTTGTTTAGTGGCTTCGATCACCGCAGCCGCTTGCTCAGCCAGTTGGTCCACCACTGCGATCCAGAGCCCCTCCTTCGACCCGAAGTGATGCGCCATCAGCGCTGGATCGACACCCGCAAGCCGCGCTATTTCTCGCACGCTTGTCGCTTCGTAACCCTGTTTGGCAAACACTTTCCGCGCACTGCGCAGTAGCGCATCAAAGCCAACGAGCGCGCTACGCGCTGGGCGTCCTCGGGAGCGCTTCACCACGTCCGGACGTTTGGTTCGTGTTCCAGAAACCGACATATCTCGTATTCGTCTACCTGATCGCAAGAGGCCCTGAGTATACCCTTCCGCATCACCAACGCTTGCCATGAGCGTTATCAGCTCAATGGCGCACAGGTCACACGCAATTGGTCGTCCTCCCGCGTTATCACGGCATCTTCAGTGTCAACTCAAAAAGTTTGAGACTGAATTATTTGTCGACTCATGCAGAGCGCCGGTAAAAAAATTTGTAACGCCCATGCAGCGATGTGCAGCATCGCGACATCCTGGACGAGTAATAAATCCCCACAACCAATATGATCGGCATCCTTTCAGGTCACGCCGACGGATCCCACAAGTTCGCAGCCAGCAGCAGCCCGTGCCCCCAACAATCGGGGGCGACACGCGTCACCCACTTATTATTCAACGATCGTTGAATTTCAGCAATGTTAGCGGGACAACGCGGCCACTGTCAATCGCCGCGGCTAACCGACCGATGTAAGCACCTGATGTGAGCAGACAGCGTGGCAGCTCAGCCGACGATGCCGCGACGGATATCGTCACAGTCATAGATTTCTTTCGTCGATAGCCGTACGCCGAACCGCGAGCGCATCCGGCACATGTTCGGCAAAGTCAAACTTGAGTACGCGCAAAAAGAACGACAACCTGACCCACGCGACCATACGTACAGCACCGCTATTGTCCACAATCCCGCACCGGGGTTGACCAATGAGTCCGCCCTACCTGCAGGCCACAAGCGCAGACTTGGGGCGGAGAACGACTCGAATTTCCGTGCCCGACCCGCAGCAATCCATGCACCAGGAAATACGGGCCTGATTCGGAGCCAGTGAATGCAGCCGGTGTCGGTCAAGACTTCTTGCATGACTTGACATACGCCCCCTTTCTCGGCAAGAATCACTATTCATCGCATGATGAATATGACATTGGCCGCAAGTTGTGCCCCTCCGGCCGCAAGCGAGAACTGGCATGTCAGACCGAGCCAGCCTTCGTGTGGCTAGAGTTCGCCGTTTGCGACGACGATGGCGCGCGCTGCGGCTCCGCCGACACTAAATTTCCCCGCCCTGCGGTGGACAGTTCGCGCCTTTCGACGGCGGCATCTGTTCCTGAGAGCGGATAAAGAGACGTCGAGTTTCCGCCGCTTTGCTTTTTACTATTTAGTATACCGAATAATATGAGCTGCCGTTACCGATGTTATGCATGCCGTGTCCGATCTATTTGAGAACGATGCTGGCACCCGCTAAACCGTTGCGTGCTGGATGGTCGAGAACCAGGTGCCGCTTGAGTAAATCGCCCGCGATGTGGCACGCCCGGCCGGATGCGCGTAAACCGTCGACGTACTGCATGACAGCGGACTAGAGGAGAACGGCCCGCGCATGCCACCTCAACCGACACACAAATGACAAGGCTATTACAAGCCAGCTCCAAGTCAGAGGTTACCTGCGCGACAAGCAGGGTTACCTCCATCCTGCATTCCATTCCTGAAGTCCCGCGACGGTTTCCATGACAATCAAGCAAAAACTCCAAATCTTGATCGGTATCACGCTGCTGGCGATCGGCGTTGGCATCATCTTCACTGTACTCGGATTCCACTCCGCCGACGATGCTCAAACGGCTTCCCATCGCCAGGAAATGCAGGTGCGCGGCCTGACGGAAATCAAGGCCAGTGCGCTATCAACGGTTGAACTGGACCCGACTTCGCAGGATACGAAGAAAATCTTCAAGGATGCGGAAGAGGACATCGACAAGTGGTCGAAGATTATTTCACCGCTTTTCGCCTCGACGAATCAGCAGGATCGGATGCGGCTCGTTCTCTCGCAGTGGAACGCATACGACCGGAAGTCGCAGCAAATAATCGACCTTGCGTCCCGTGATTCAAAGGCGGCCAACGATCAGGTGGTCGCGCTCTATCACTCCGATTTCGAGCCACTCCATGCCTCGATTGAATCAATCATCGGTGAAGCAATCAAGCGTAGCGACGCAGCGGCGGCGAACGCCGGAAAGGCGAGCACGAATGCCGTACGCACGATAATCGGCGTGCTGCTCACAGTCCTGGTTATCCTGATCGGATGCGGTATCACACTGGGCCGATCGATTCAGCATTCGCTCGCAGGCATTCAAGGCACACTGCAAACCGCGAGCGAATCCCTCGATTTGACGCGACGGGCTCCAGTCAAGGGCAATGACGAGATCAGCCAAACTGCGGAAGCGTTCAACCATCTAATGTCACGCATCGCAGAAGTGATGGTCACTGTGCGGGACTCGGTGATTTCCGTGAGCACGGCATCCAAGGAAATCGCCACTGGTAACGTTGACCTGGCGAGCCGCACCGAGGAACAAGCCGCCTCGCTAGAGCAAACGGCGGCAAGCATGGAAGAACTGACCAGCACAGTTCGGCAGAACGCGGAAAACGCGCAAATCGCCAACAATCTGGCGCAATCATCCGCCGAAATTGCGATCAAGGGTGGCGACGCGGTTGGTCAAGCGGTGTCGATCATGAGCGACATCAACGCCAGTTCTGTAAAAATTGCGGAAATCATC
>Ga0318572_10000222_pt1 | contig 20981 bp, 8 predicted proteins | sample GRESIP089b5f20_FD_202528 | JGI IMG/M metagenome (GOLD analysis project Ga0318572, IMG submission 202528) | Tropical soil microbial communities from Luquillo Experimental Forest, Puerto Rico - GRE.SIPMG.089b5f20 | ecosystem: Environmental > Terrestrial > Soil > Tropical forest > Bulk soil...
AGCGAGGACGATGCCGAACTGCGGTTGCCCACCGGATCGAGCGAGTAGCTGACGCTGCCGTTCACAGAGCCGCCAGTGATCGTCTCGCTGGTCAGCCGGTTGATCCCGTCGTAGCTCCACGTGATGCTGCGTCCACTCGACTCGGACGCGCTCGTGAGGTTGCCGACCGCGCCACGCTGATATGTGTAGTTGCCCGTCGAGGCTGACAACCCCGTCACACGATTCAGTGCGTCGTAGCCGAACGTGGACTGCACGCCATTCGGATACCTCACCGTCCCCACGTTGTTCGCTGTGTCGTAGCCGTAGGTGGTCGTCTGCGAGTTGCCCGGCAGACGGGCATCGACCACCGTCTCCAGCCGGCCCAAGTCGTCGTAGTTGTAGCTCACCGAGACTCCGTTGGCATGGTTCGATGTCATCGTCGCCAGATGCCCCGCAGTGTCGTAAGTATAGTTCAGCGTTCCTTCAGGCGTGGCCTTGGTGACGAGCCGGTCCATGTCGTCATAACTGTACGTCGTCGTCCCGCTCGCATCGCTCATCGTCTGCCGCTTGCCGGTGGGTGTGTACGTGAAGCTCACCGGGGCTTCGCCCTGCGTGGTACGCGACTGCAGGCGGTTGAGGCTGTCGTAGGCGTAGTTGGTGATCGTGCCGTTGAAGTGCGTGAGCTTGGTAAGATTGCCCGCCGGATCGTACGTGCGCGACTCGAACAGCGAGTTATCCGGCAAGGTCTTGACGCTCACCTCGCCCAGCAGGTCGAAGCTGGTGTTCGTGGTGTGCACGTTCGCATCCTGCACCGAGATCGGGTTACCGTCCGCGTCGTACCCCACGATGGTCGTGTTGTTGGGCGCATTGGGGCTCGAAACCTGCGTCACCTGCTGCAACTGGTTGGCCGCGTCATAGGTGTAGTCCACCTCATTATTGGCCTGATCGAACACCTTGATCAGATTGCCCGGCCCATCATAGGTGTTCTTTGTGTTCGTCCCGTCCGGATAGTCGGTCTCGGTGAGACGCTTGCGTGCGTCGTACTTGTACGTGGTCGTGTTGTTGTTGCCGTCGGTCATCGAGACGCGGTTGCGCGCGTTGTCGTAGCCGTAGGTGAACGCTCCGCCCACACCCGAAACACCGGTCAGGTTCCCGGCTGCGTCGTAGCTGTAGTTGGTTGCGTGGCCCAGGTTGTCGGTCTCGCTCATTTTGCGCCCGTCGTCGTAATAAGCGAACGTCGTCGTGCTCGCGTCCGACGTGCCGAAGGCCCGCGTCACCGAGGTTTCCCGGCCCGCCAGATCGTACACATACTTCGTTTCATGCCCGGCCTGGTCTGTCTCCGTCAGTGCGTTGCCCCGGAAGTCGTACGTCTTGCTCGCCGTCGTCCCATCCGGATACACCGTCTGCTTCAGCCGGTTCAAGAAATCGTAGTAGTAATTCGTGACTTTGCCGTTGGCGTCGGTATCGCTCTGCTTGTTGCCATTCGCATCGTAGCTGGACTTGGTCGTCCGGCCCAGCGGCGCTGCCGTCTGCGTCAGGTTGCCGAAGTCGTCGTAGCTGTAGGTCGTGGTGGCCGCCGCGGCTGTCGAGCCCGAAGGCACCGGCACCGTCATGGTCAGCTTGCGGCCCATCGAATCGTAGGTATAGCTGGTCACGCGGCCCAGCGCGTCGGTGCGGCTCGAGAGATTGCCGTTCGAGTCGTAGGCGAAGTGCGATGCCATCGATGCTTGCGCCGCGATGTCGTATCCCACGGCGCCGTTCTGCATCGTGCCATCCGTGTTGAACTGGAAGCTCGCCAGCGTACCTGAGCTGTCCGTAACACTCTGTGGGTTGAAGTAGTCGTCGTAGTTGAACGTGCGCGCGTTGCCGAGTTCATCAGTCGTCGACGTCGGCTCGCTGTACTGGTTGTAAGCTGTCGTGCTGGTCGTGTTCGTGCTCGACAAAGTCGCCGGATAGGTGGTCGACGTCTTGTTGCCGTTCGAGTCATAGCCATAGGTCGTCTTCCGACCCATCGGGTCGGTAACCGAGGTCAGATTGCGGCTAGCATCATAGACATTGGCGGTGGTGTGGTTCAGCGGGTCGGTTGATGACACTAGATCGCCCAGGCTGTTGTAGACCATCGTCGCCGTGCCCTGGAGTCCGTTTCCGTCAGCCGGGTAGGTGATCGTCGTGGTATACGTCGCCAAGTCGTAGGCGTAGCTGGTTGTCTCGCCCAGCGCGTCGGTCACGCTCTTGAGGCGCCCGTTCAACGAGTGCCCAGCCGCGTCCGTGTCGCTTGAGGTGTAGTACTCCGACGACGGCAGCGGATTGGAACGGAAGTCCGTTCCGCTCAGATAAAGGTGATTGGCATCGTAAGTGTACGTGCTCGACGTCGGCGTGTCCGGATATGTGACCGAGGCAAGGTTGCCGTTGCTGTCGTAGCCGTACTGATACGCGTGCCCTTGCGGATCGGTGATCTGCGTAATTCGGCCGCTCGCATCGCGCACGAAAGGCACCGAGAGCCCTGTGGAGCTTCGGATACCGCTCGCTGTGATGGTCACGGCGTTGCCGTTCTTGTCGACAATCGACTGCAGCGTTCCCGTCGCCGTCATTGTGTACGATGTTCCGGTTGGGTCGGTGTACACGTAGCCCGGTGGGTTGTAATAGTCCCCTCCAGGGCATACCCAGAGCGAGCCGTCCGGAATCAAGATATCCAGCAAATCGGAGCATCCAGGCGCAGACTCGCCCAGTGTACCGTGGAAGCCGGGTTCGCCAGTGTAAGCCGCAAAGTAAAACGGGAAGAAGCCTCCGCCCTGCGGCGTCAGATAGAAAGTGCGCCGCACTCCGCCCAGTGTGAACGACACATCTCCCTTCGGCCCGACCGTGAGATTTACATTCGTGCCGAGATTCCAGCCATACCCGAAGTCTCCGACCGTGCTCGCATTCAGGCTGTCGTACATCCTCTGGATCTGGATCGGAAGACCCTTGACCGGCACAACGAGATCCGTCACCGTCGCCGTGACGCGCCCGGGCTTGTAGTTGCCGGTGACCGACACCAGCACGAGGTTGTACTGGGAATTGCCGTTCGCATCCGTCGCCTGAAGGGTGATGTAGTACGAGCCGTTTGTCAGCTGCGTCGTATCCAGCACACCAATCTGACCGGACCCGGTCGTGTTGGCATTGAGCACCGTCACCGCTCCCGGATTGCTTGCCGGGTAGTAGGTCAGCACGCCGCTCTGCAGCGACTCGCCCGACGCCACCGTAATGGGAACCACACCTGAGACCTCTGCGTTATACGCTGGGCTGCCAATCCACCCCTGCGTAATGCCAGGCGCCGGATTCACCGTGATCGTAGTTTGAACCGACGCGCTCGCATCGCTATCGGTCGCACTCAGTTGCAGGATGTAGCTGCCTGCCTCGCTGAACGATGCGGTTGTCGACAACTGGCTGGCGTTGCCAAAGGTCACCGTTCCCGGCCCACTGACCATGCTCCAGGTCGTGGCAATCGTGCCGCCTGACGGCAATGCGCTGTCGCTCGCCGTGCCGCCCAGTTGCAGCGTGCTCGGCAGAGTGACTCGAGTTGCAGTGTTAATCGAAACATTCAGCGTTCCACTGCTTCCGGAGGTGCTACCCGTAGCAGCTGGAATCGTCCACGGTACGGTCACAACGTTCGAAATTGCTGCGAGGTTGTTGATGACTGCGGTTGCCTCTACAGAATCAGTTCCAGGCACTCGGTTCGGATAGACAATCGTGACGTGTCCTGTGCTGTCGGTCACGCCGGAATATGCAACTTTGTCAGGACCGATGACATTCAATCCAACCAAGAGATTTGGGACCGGAGCTCCAAAGGAATCCGCGGCATAGGCAGTGAACGTAAGAGAACCGCCGACCTGCTGCGCAGAAACAGACCCAGGCGAAAGCGTAAGAGACCCGGCAGGAAGATTCGTCGGGGCAATCCATGTCACAGTGATTTCATTGGAGGTCAGTGTGAGGCTGCCATCTGGAACGGCACGTGCTGTTAACGTGTCTTTTCCGGCATTCTGTCCGATGTATGTGAAGGTGATGTTCCCGTTCGCATCCGACGTGGACTCGAGCTGACCTGAGTTCGCGCCCGAAATAGTCAACACGACAGGAACGTTCGCCATCGCTGACCCGGAGGAGTTCTGAACAATGCCCGAGATTGAGACAGGCTGATCGATCGGATACGACTGCCTGCTCATGTAATGGATGGGTCCGAAGGTTCCGTTACTCCCAACTCCAGTGACGGATTGTGTCGTGCTCGGAACACCGTTTGCATCGTAGTTTGCGCCGTACAGGCCGCCAGGCGAATTCAGGCCACTCTTGTAGGCGACGAGAACGGTCTGGCCCGCCACCAAGTCTGTGGCAGCTATGGTGGGCTTCGTGCCGTCCATAATCCCGTATTGATAGTTCGTGTTCAGTCCACCGTCTACCCACGTCCACGGCATCGCACCGGCTGCGACCGTGACTGGAACCCCATTCACGTTCACCACAAAACCGGGCCCCCAGTTGTCTTCGTAGTAGGCGTCTTCGATACCAAGTTGGATTTGTGTCGCTCCGGGCGGAACCACAAAAACTCGCGGCGATGCGCCGATAGCCAACGGCTCAATAACGGCACCGCTCGAATCGGTGAACGCTCCAACAAGGCTCTCAAGGTTGATTACTGGTTCGTCCTGAAGCGCGATCGTCCCTGCATTTCCGTTGGTACTGGCAGTGTTCCACGAAACCGACAGGGCATTTGACTCAATCGCATTCCCCCAGAACTCGGTTGAAGCGATGAGATTGTCCTCACCGACATTGGCCCCGGCGTAGCTGAACGACACAACGCCATTTGCGTCCGTCGTTCCAACCATTGTCTCTGTGTTCGTGCCCGCCACAGTCAACACCACTGAAAGCCCGGAGGCAGCAACGCCACTTGGATAGGTTGCGATACCGAGAAAGCCTTGAGAAGTTCCCGCCTGATATGGCGACTGTGTTACGGCACTCAGCGTCAGTTGGGGTGATGGGGGAACCAGATCGACGAGGGCCGAACCGGCCCTGGTTGGATCGGTAGTGTCGCTTGCAGTCACTGTGACCGTCTGAGGCGCAGCGATCGTAGGGGGAGCCGAGTAGAGACCGCTGGCTGATATGGTGCCCACCCCAGCTGGACTAATCGACCATTCGATCGAGGGCACGCACCCACTCGGTTGTCCCGCAGTGAACTGGATCGATTGAGAACCGGTCAGCGAGCCACCTCCGGGAGACACGACAACCGTGTTCTCCGGGGATAGCGTATAGAACGTGGACGGGGACGCTTGATTGTTCGCTTCGGTCGCAATCCAATCGGCAGAACGAATCACGTTCGAGACGCGTACCTCATCGACGGATCCCATCCACAGCCTGCCGGCGTTGTAGCCCACGCCGATGGCCGCATCGGGAATCGTGGTAGGCCAATACGTCTGAGACTGCGAACTGGACACCAGGGCTCCATTCGCATAGGCGTTGACCGTCGATTTCGTCGTGTCCCAGGTAACCACTACCGGATACCAGACATTCGGCACCAAGCCAGTAATGACTGCATACCCCGTGAAGTTCCCAGACGCGTTCCCAAAAGCTACGGCTAAAAGCGAATTTGCATCCGAGTCCTGCTCAAAGCGAATTCCGTTATTTCCGCCGTTGTAGTTGGTCGTAAATGCGTTGGGGTACATGTCACCGTGATGGCCATTGGTCTGGACCCAGAACTGGATGGTTCCTTGAGCGGGGAAGTTCCCGAGGCTGCCAATATCTATGTACCCGTTGTTGGCAAATCCTGCAGCTCCACCTATTTCACCCGTGACCTCCGTTGCACCGTTGACGGTTCCGTCGTGGCCATTCGCCGTCGAATCTACAGCCGAAACCGTGTTTCCGCCAGACAGATGCCACACACCCAGATAATTGCTGTCCCACGTAGAAGAAGGCGTCGCCTGGCTGGCGGTAACACTCGCATTGCCATACCACATGTAGATCGCGGTATCTTGCGTATGAGACAGCGTGTCCTGTACCCAAAATATCCCGGTGCCGGTGGCAGGGTTATAGGTCTCAATTTCGAAAGGCAAAATCTTTGTCCCTGCTGCATCCGATGTGAAGATGAGGTCGAAACCGCTTTGGCTCGACACATGACCGCCGTTGGCTGCGCTCTTCAGCGTCGAATCCGAAACGGAAACAAGTACCGGGAAGTTGATCTGATCACTGTTGACGACCTGGGACGCGTGGACCAGAAGGGTGCGTTCGTACGAGTAGCCGTTGCTGTTGCACGGAACTGGCAACAAGACGATGGTCGCACTTGCTGATTTGGTAGTGTCTGCCTGGCTGGTGGCAGTGACCGTCACTGTCTGTTGCGCTGAGATTATGCTCGGTGCCGTGTAGAGACCTGCAGCACTGATCGATCCCACGCTTGCCGGACTGATCGTCCATGTCACTGCTGTGTTGCTAGTGTTTGCAACCGCGGCCGCGAAGCTCTGCGTGCCGTTCGCATAAAGTGTCACCGGCGATGGCGAAATGCTTATCGTCACGGTCGAAGTGACCGCCTGCGTCACACTCGCCGTAGCCGTCGTGTAGTCGGTCGTATCCGTGGGCGTAAACGTGGTCGAGAGAGTTTGCGAGCCAACCGGAAGCACCGTGCCGGCTGCAGGCGTATACGCAAAGGTTCCAGGAACGCTGGCCGTCGCATCAAGTTGTGTAGAGCTCAAGGGCGTGCCAGAGCTGATCGCGGCCGGAGTTGCCCAGCTAATGGTCGGCGTCGCCTGGTTGACCATCAGTGTCACGGTTGACGTGGCCGTCGTATACGCCGTCGTGTTTGTGGGGGTGAAGGTCACCGAGAGCGTTTGGCTTCCGGCGGTCAGAACAGTCCCCGCTGCAGGCGTGTAAGTGAAGGTTCCCGGCACGCTGGTCGTGGCGTCCAATTGTGCCGCACTCAAGGCGGTACCGTACGTGATTGCCGCCGGTGTCGTCCAGGTCACCACCGGCGTGGTTTTCGGCATCAGCGTTACGGTCGCAGAAGCTGCAAGGGCGCTATTCGCCTGGCTGGTTGCGGTCACTGTCACCGACTGCTGCGCAGAGATACCGGAGAGCGCAGTATAGACACCCGACGCGCTGATCGTCCCCGCTCCTGCCGGACTGATCGACCAGGTAACCGCCGTATTCTGGGCATTCGTCACTGTGGCGGAGAAGCTTGTCGATTGACCGGCGTAGAGAGTGGCCGCCGTTGGCGTGACGCTGATCGTCATCGGTGGATACACGGTTACCGTGGCTGACGCGGACTTGGTCGTGTCGGCCTGGCTCGTGGCCGTCACCGTCACTGTCTGCTGAGTCGAGATTGTTGATGGAGCGGTATAGAGGCCTGTCTGGTCTATGCTGCCTGCAGCTGCAGGGCTGATCGACCAGGTGACGTCCGTAAAGTAAGTATTCGTCACCGCCGCGGCAAACTGCTGTGTCTGGCCTCCGTTGAGGGTAGCCGTGGCCGGTGTGATACTGATACCGATCGAATTCAGGAAGCAGCCATTGCCACCGGAGTAGGTATCGCCATTGATCGTGATCTTGTCGGCTACAGCATCCATGCAGCCGCCTGTCGAACTGCTGCCATTAAGGAGCAGCTGATCGCTCTTCAGGTACAGGATGCCGTTGAATGTTGCGGTCGCCTTGCCGTTGATATTGTCCTGGCAAGATCCAGGAGTCGCGCAACCGGCGCGATCGCCGAAGAGCACGATCCCAGCGAGTGCTCCCGTCGTTGGAGCAGACAGTGTGACCTTGGCCTGACCATTGATGGTGATCGGCGTATAGGCGTAGCTCGCAGAGCATCCCCAACCGGTGCTCGAAGTGTTGTAGATCGTAACTCCGGTGCCCACAAGAATCGCAGACGACGTGGCGCTGAACCCGCCGCCTGCCATGATGTAGGTGCCGGGACTCATCGTGTACTGCGCGCCGTTCGAGTTACCGATGTTCAGGCCGCCGCAATACACACCAGGAGAGAGCGTATTGTTTGGCGGTGGGTTACTGCTGTTGTAGGTGATCGGAGCAGAACTGACAATTGTCCCTTGTGTCGGCTCGGACACCGAAGCCAATGGGTCACCCGGATTAGAGATGATGGTCGGCTGAACCTGCTGGCCACTAATTGTGTCGATGATCGACTGACCATTCAACTGCCAGCCGCCGACCACACCGACCTGCGCGTGATTGCCGAGGTAGAGCGTATCCGTGCCGCCCATTGTGAAAGCTGCGCTTCCGACGGATTCGACAACGATGCTGCAATTGGTCGTGATCGTGGCATTACCCGAGATGAAGAACGCCTGTTGCGCTGTGGAATCGAGAGCATAGAGGCATGCGCCGTTAATGCTTTGAGCTGATCCCGTAACAACTGCCACGCAGAACAACGCTGCAATCCAAATGACTGCCAGCAAAAGCCGATTCACGCTCTTCATCGAGATTCCCTTTCGAACACGCACCACCGCAATCACGCTGACGGAGGTCAACGCGGGCGAACTTCACAAAATGTTTAGGCCCTGGCCCGAGCGCACAGGTATTCCACAACTCCATTCATGCGCGAGAGAGTTGGGAACAGAACATCGTTGTACGGCTGGTTTACAGATTGCTCAGGGTGAAACAGACAGCGCAGAGGAAAAAGGAACTTCTAAATCAATCAGAGTGATATGCGCTTGCCCCGACAATGCTCCGGATCTCTCGAAGCCCCTCGAAGCCACCTCGCTTGCATGGACCGCATTCAGACCAGCTGCGTAGACTAGCTTTCTTTTTCATAACTCCACAAGTCATGAGCTAGGCGTTGCAAACGGCTGTAGCAGCGAATGTGGACGAAGCGTAGCACAGAGTCTTGCGTGGAAAACATAAAAATCTCGCATACGACGCCGAGCCGCAACACGGGCCAATCAAGAAATATCTACTGTATAAATATTCGCGAATTAGTTCTGTTTATCAAAAAATAAATACTAAAAGTCTACGTCGCCTTTTCAGTGTTCTTCTCATAATCACTTGAAGATGTATTCCGCGAGGCTGATTAAAAGTCTGTTCGCTGATCCTCGCCTTCCGGACCATCTCCGCCATAAGAGCCTGCACAGTGGCGTGCCAACACAGCCAAAGCGTGCAGGGAGCATATTCAAATCTCTCCCCCCTGTGCTTTACGAAGTTGCGGGACGAGCATTTTGAGCAATACCTGTCCGCGTAACGCTTACCTTGAACTGCGCAATCATGCGACTACCAAAGGACATATTCTTCATGAAATGCGTAATTTCGGTTCTTGCGGTGATCTCAGTGTCAGAGCTCTGCGGTTCTGACCTCCAACTCATATCGAATGCCTCTGCTCCTTATCATCTCGCCGAACATGACACCGGTCGAGCTTCCTTCTTCTTTGTTCCAGGCACAGATCAGGCCGTTCGACGGCACTTCGTCCTGAATGCCGAAAGGTTTGGGCTGAGTAACCAATTCATCTCTCTAATGCTTGAGTTGAGTGATTTGGGAATTCCTTGTGTACGGTTTGAAAGGGGCAACCACACCTTCGTTGGCTTATGACAGCTCTCGATTGACTATACCTACCAAGCAATCCCTTATGCGGCATCTCCGATACCGCTCTCGTCTTGGAGACTGAATTTGGGGGACCTGTTTTGGATTGACCTACCTCAAGAAGTTGATTTGGCTGGGCACGAGGTCAGCACTTGAATAAGCTTAGCCACTGACATACTCGTCACGGCAATTTGCCGCCAGAGAGCATGCAGACAACCATTCTTCCGTTTAGTGTGGCTGTTTCTGTCAGTTGTCCACCAATGACGGATCTAGGCACAACTGGTCTAACTGAAGTTCACGATTTAGACGGCGAATCCAGAGGCTCAAATACTGGGGATCTTCTCTTCGTTGGCGTAATCGCAACAGTCTTGGCAGCCGCTTAATGCTTACCTCGTGAGATAGTTGTGCCTCAACTTCATTGTCCCAACGGCCGTAGTTGTCTACCAGTCCTAGCAATAGTCTCATCACATGACGCTCCACATCCGCAAAACTAGTTGGCTTGCTGTAGTGCATCAAGATTGCCGAAAGGCCTCGCTTACCATCGCGGTCCACATCGATTAGTATTCTGGGCGGCAGAAGTTGCTGTGTAAACGAAGCCAGCAGCAAGATCCTGCGTGACTCGCCATTATATGAAAAGGTTGTGCCCAGCGGTAGGCGAAAGAAGGATCTACTGACCTTTAGTTGGTCATGCATTGTCGCCATTTTCGCTAGCGTAGAATCGAGCAACGCTAGATCACCGATCGCTTCTCGCACCGCGTGTTCTAGCACGGAAATGTCGATTTGTGGTCGACCTGCACCGAGGACAATTTCTTCGATGCTCACGTTCTGGCGCGTAACGAGCCGCCGTTCATTTACCGCAACTAAAGAATTGCTCGTGTGGCATACGGCCAGACTCGAAGCCGCTTGTTTGTCAGGCCTTTGCGAATACTTGAGGTTGTGTTCGTTGGCATTTCTTGATATTGTCGCGTTATTTTCAAACGAGCTTCGTTTGCCACCGAAATTGAAGACGTTGTGGCTAGGGTTCTGAAGGCTGTGGGCCTCACCATCGACAACGAGCAGTCGTTTGCGTTTCCGGGGTTTCCCATCGGCGGTCGACCGTTTTGGACGTGCGATGTAATCGCGTCGCACCTTTCCGAGAAGTGTCATTGGCCTTCGGGTGAGTCCAATTAATGGTTGAGGCCGGCAAACGCCTTCCAGACAGGCTCTGCAGTTCCAGGACCAGCAAGCCTTCGTCTAGCTCTTCTCCAAAAAACTTGAGTTGACAGTGTCGGAGAGATGGTGGCTCAAAGCTGAGAAATGCTGCATTGCACGAGCGCTCGTTGACACTGTCCCACGCACGTCGCCCGATGGGATCGACCGCCAGCCAAGCGAACTCGCGTATATAGTCCGGCTTCAGCACGCTCTGAGGAATGCGGTTTGTGAACTCAATAAGTATCTCCGAATAGCATGCTGGAAAAGGTGTCACGGCTAGATCCGTCAGGCCCGATGGCCTGAGCAGAGCCTCAGTGAGAACTCGATCATGCAGAAAGAGGAAGCGTATCAGTTCCACAGTAGGAATCAGAAGATTTCTGCCATTCGCTGAGTAGCGCAAGACTCTTTGTTCGGCTCCAAGAATGTCGGCACGATAGAAATCGGTGAGGCCGGGGCATTCCCTCGCAGCCACTTCATTGGCTGCCGACAGGTCATCAACTGAAACTGAATGCCTACTCCCCATTCGATTGCCAATGTGAATTTCTCCGCGGGAGACGATCCGCCCAGGCACAAGCATCGGTAGAAGGCCGAAGGGGAGTTCTGTGCGAATTGCTCCGCCATCCCATAAATCGCAGAAGTGGGCGAAGACTCGCCGTCCACGAATCGGATGTACATAATGCCCGCCGATCCACTGCAGCTCCAGCTCGGCCTTTTGCTGGATCAACTGTTTAATGATCATGCTCGCTCAAATACCGCAGTCGTGAGTGCCAACTCCACGGAAGCTGAAGAAGAGTCCGGTAAACCTGCGAGACGCCTAACCCGCCAGGACACGACAGGGATTCCCTTGCTGACTAGTTCCTCAACGGCCCAACGGATTCTTCGGCATTGAAATTCTGCTACCGGCTCGACAAGTGTCTTGAGCGCGATGTGAGTCTTCGGAAGCCTTCCAGCCCTCTTCTCGAGCCATCCAACTATTCCCAGCTGCTTTTCGATGGAGCTCCGCGTAACTCGAACTGGGGACTCACGATTGCGAAGATCATGTGCGATTTCTGACACGCGTACGCTTATGACATCGTCAATATTTGGCCAATCGATGCGACGCTTTCTTTCCAGAGTCCGCTTTCCACGCGGAGAGTTAACTATCAGCCACTCTCGGTCATGACGGTATAGCCAGCAGAACACTGCCGGCATTGAACTGCGTAGCATCCTGAGGTTGGCCGTAGGAGCGGCTTGGCGCCCTTTTAGCCAAGATTCGCGTTGCGCGTTTCTGTCGATATGGCTGCACCTTCGCCTCGAGTGGAGTCCCTTCCACGCCGTGACAAGTCCTAGCCGAGCCGAGTGCTTTCGTACCGTGTTCGGATCGACTCCCAGAGTGCGCGCTGTCTTGCGTAGGCTTGCTCCGATTGCGACGAGCTCACGGAGACGGATTTCGAAGAGTGGACCGAGGTCCAAGATCCTGATACGGCTCCCCTGTTCCGCTGAGCGGCTGAACTTGTAGCCACACTTGCACCGGAAGACGCCTATTATCTTCCGATTATCCAAATGTGTATCGCAATCAGTGATCACCGCTTGCCCGACATGGCGTTCGAGCGGATTTCTGCATTGCCAAGGGCCGCTCCCGAACGGCATGTGGTATTTTCTTTCCGGCAGATTATCCAGGAGCAATCCCAGCAAAATGTGATGGAGGGGAGCGAAGATACGGCGCGGCTTGCGCACGATGCTCTCAAGCCAGTGGCCGACACAGGCCTCAGGGATGAGACTGAATATCGGCCGAAAGTGGTCCACATAGGCATTTCGCAAACCTAGCTGATCGATGTGGGCATTCTTTCTGCAAAGCCCACGCAGCCCCAACTCAGCACGATAGAAATTGCACCACTCTGTTGGAGTTCTGGCTGCAGGCAAAGCGGTCATAACTTCAAAGCTGCGGTTTGCAATCTCTTTCAACAGTCTTGTCGCAGGTGAAGTCCAACGATGCCCCGTAGAGTCTTTCTTCAATGAGCAGTTCTCAAGACTTGCCGGAATGAATAGGTGCCGATTGTCGAGGTGCGGCGCAACCGTACTGGTCCTGAGAGGTTCTCCATGAAGCGAACAGATTAAGACACCCGGGAGCTGATGGCGCCTCATCCAGTAAAGTTCACCGTGAGAAGCCAACATTTCGTCAGCACATCTCGGACAATAGCGAAGCCGTGGATCTCGTCTGACCTTACTGGCTACCATGCCTAGGCGAATATGCACCGCGCCGGCATTACCTTCAGTCAGAAGCTCCAATGCCCATCTACGAACATCAGACGGGTGAAAGGCTGTCAGGTAATTGAATAGCGTCAATTCGACCGCCGCGCTCTCGGTACTGGCACCTCGCATCCATGGAATCCGTTCGCATAACACTCCCATGTTGCTTTGCAAGGCCACACCGGCGCGTACATGTCGTGCTCCAAAGAGTTCGTCCAGATCTCTCTTTGGGCTCTCGCTGCACCGAAGCCAGCACGTCCTCGCTAGATAGCTATATAGGAGTTCGTCTGGATAGAGTGGTGGCCACAGTTCGATCATCTATGAAACCCGATAGATAGTTTCCGCAGAGGAGATGTATCCGACTTCCGACAAAGCTTCCCACGCCAGCTTTTCCTTCAACCCTGCTTTTGAGGTAATAGCCCGCACATCATCTTCCTCAAGGGGCGGCTTCATTCCTCTGCGTCGACCAGATCGCGCAGGACTAGGAGTCAGAGAGTCCTTAGCGGGTCCCATTTTTGTCTCAGCAAGCGCAGCGTTCACCAAAACAAGAGCGTCTTGTGATTGAGTCCGCGTCTTGGCATCTCGAACAAGCTGTTCTGCGATGTCTGGCGAGACCCCAAACAATGCCAGCGCTTCAATCGCAACTTGACCTGAGTCGGCGGTACCGGTGGCGGCCGGTTTTTCGGAGCGCGCCGGAAGAGTTGCCCCTCTTTCATTCAGTCCGGAACTGACATGAGCCAAGGCTGCCGCTATTCGATCTCTGAAGGTCTGAAGGTCACTGTCGATAGCGGCGGCGTTCTTATCCCCTCGCTTGAGTGCACTAAGCATTGGTTCTAGAAGCTTGAAGTGCACTCTCGCAACACGCCTAATTAACTTCGGCGTGATCTGCTCTTCGCCGTACCTCCCCGGCGATTCTGCCGCTAGATCAAGCACATAGAATTGGGTGAGCATGAATAGTTTGACGGCAAGGTCCAAAATCCCTTGGGTCTCCTCATAGAGAGTGCTTTTGATCTCGTCCGTCATTTCTGAATGCTTACATGTCCACTGGAATCTCCAGAGATCGGAAGCGAATTCATCCCAGCCGTCCGAACGCTCCATTCGCTCCCAAACAGCACTACCGACACCGCTCGCACGACGAGCAACCTTCAAGGTCTCCTGGAGTAAAGGCATCGCAGACATTGTCCCAATGAACAAAACGGGGACACCAATCGTGTTGATCATTGTCAGCAAAAAGTTCAGGAGTCGGTCACGAGTCTTGTCTCTGCCCGTAATGAGGTTTTGGATCTCATCAATTACCAACAAACCTAGCCCATGCTGCGTTGCGACCCGCCCCATCTGCGGTGTGAGCACATCTAAGTTAAGGCGTTGGTATTGATGGAAATAGTTCGTGCCCAACAACTGGTCCATTTCATGAAAAAAACTGTGACAGAGAAGGCGTGCAGACCCAGAAGATGGGCATTCGAGCTTGAGCCATACCACCTGTTGAAAGATGTACGGATCACTGTGTTGCACAACTTGAGGATAGAGGCGAAGAATTCTCTCAACTGTCTCCGTCTTTCCCATGCCAGAGCACCCAAGCAGCGCCATTGACAGAGCCGTAGATCGAGGCGAATTCGTGCCGGCTTTCAGGTCCTTATTGACGACCCTTTCATGATTGGCACGCAAATGCCTATAGAATGACCCATCAGAGATGTTGCGTCCGTCGTAGCCTTCACGAATGAGTAGTGAGACGTTTGACTCGAGGGAAAGGTGCCGCTTAACAGGCCAGAAGTAGTGCTTATGAAGCCTCATTATGCACGCACGTCGGAGATGTCTTGGATACGCTCTTTCGCGCTCATCGTAGTGTGGATCTTCCGAAAGCTTTTCCGCAGCCATCTCGCTGGACATTAGGTTCGGTAAGAGCGCAATGAATGGGTTGTCACGATACTCTGGAAGCAACGGCTCAGCACTACTTGGCTTTGTCATCGGTTCTCATCTCGTTTTCTGCCACGTATTGTCGCGTTTACTTCTGGTATCTCAAGCTCGTCTTCTGACTCGGAAATGGCGGAAGGGATAACCACTAGTTCCGCTTTATTCACACCTGTAAGATTGCGGAATGCGTCCCGTGAGCGCAACGAGCGTTGCTCTTCTGTTCGATTCTTACGGATACTTGAAAGCCTCGACCGTTTACTTTCGTGAATCGACGACAGCGCAGATTTCATGGCCTTTGCAGTTTCGACAATCCGCTCTATCTCGTCCGTAAGGTTTATCTTGCCCATGAGTTCGTTATTCTCGACATTGGCATTCAATTGACGATTCAGAAATCGAACTTGATCGATTTCACGCAACGATTGACTGCGAAAGTTGTCACTCCTGCTCATCAACTCGCATTGGATGTAGGTTCCATTTGTGTCGTGAATGTAAATGGCATCCATCAGGCGAGGGTCATATGAAATAGTTACCTTCCAAGTGGCCGTCATCCGCGCACGATCGAACCAACGTTGATTTATGGCTTCATCGCACGTGTAGTAGCAACCATAGAACAGAATTCCAGATTCTGTAACCGTTGCACTGTCGGTTGGCAGCAGCGCAAGCTTGACACGCTCAAATGGAAAATGCAGAAACTGGCCGTTACGACGTTGGATGCCCCACTCCCAGAGATTTATAGGGATTGTTGTCAACCCATCCTCGACCATGTCAGGATCGCGATGATAGTTCTTAACTATGTGTTTGGTGTTGTAGTAAATTACGCTGCGGATCACAATTCCGGTAATATGATCAATGTCGAGAGTCGCGTCAAGGCGATAATCGCTGCCTCCTCGCTCCTGATAATCACTTTGGATGTACCCCGGCACATAGGGAGCAAACGGCCGCTGCAGCAACCGAAAGCGCCGCTCTACAATTCCCTTCCAATCGGCTCGGTATGGTCCAGTAGTCTCTAACTTAACATCGAATTTCTCAATGAGGGTGTGAACTGACTCTCCCGCAGTTTCACCTCGATCGCTTAACAGCCTCGATGAGAGCCCCGCGTAAGGCCATTGCTCGGGGTCGATATGGATGTCGAATTGGCGGCAGTATTCGACTTTATCTTGAACAACATTTGCCAGGGCCATCATAGCCCCTACCCAAGATGGGCCCTCTAGACCTACGCTGATCCCGACAATCATACGGCTAAAGATGTCGATTACGACGTAAAGCACGGGTCGGCCTACGATCTTCGATCGATCATAGCGAGAGACGATATATAGATCCAAAATGGTCGCGTCGATTTGGTATCGAGAACCTGGCCCAACAACTTCTTGTGTAGATGTTCCAGTAAGACCGCGACAGTCTTTGTCATAAACCCGTGGCGTTCTGCGCATTCGTTCAATGTCGAGTTTGTCGCTGTCCTTTTCGAACCAATACCGAAACTGTGCAAATGTTGGGCGCGATTTTAGCTCAACCACTTCCTGTTGCCCTGTCACCGACGAGACTTCAGAGACTGAATAGTATCTGCCAATTAGTTCGTTGTAGGCGCTATGGAGATCAAGTAAACGGTTGTTCGCGTAGTGAAGGTTAACGATCGATTTGATCTGGCTGCGAACCTCATCGTCAATATTGATTCCTTTCAAATCTGAGTATTTTCGCGGCCTTCCACGCTTGTTTGAAGTCGACGCCTTCTCTCTTCCTGGCGCGCCTGAATTGCAATAGTCCGGCAGAAGCGCATTGGGAATCATGCCTCGTTGCCAGAATCGTCTCAGGTACCTGTAGACGGACTGCTTCGTGACGCCGTTACGCTCCATCACGTCTGCGACTAGAGAGCCGCGCTGCCGTCTAGAGAATATTCCGGGTTGCGCCTTGAGCAAGGGTTGGATTAAGGACCAAGCGTTGTCCCTCTTTTCACGCTCTTTTTGTGTGAGACTTTCTTCCAGTGGAAGTCGAATTACAGGGTCATCTGGCTCAATTGTCAGCCCACCAACATCCATTGCAATATTGAGCTCACTGATCCGAACAAAGTGAGGAAGAGCTTTATTTGATTCGACTTCGATGAGATATGCGAGGTCGCCGACGACATCGACCCAGAGGAGCCGCTCTATTCGATGGTCTTGGGTCCAGCGAATGAGCTGATTGGCCCTCCAGTGCAGCATCATGCGGCCTCGGATCTCATAACTTTTCCCATAATTACAAAATCTCTCATCGCCCTATGATCGTTAATGGGATTTGTAAGGTCTGTTGACAGGGTCTTTGTCATCAGAAGTCGACGCACGATCGCAAGAGTACCCCCAGCATCAAGAGCGAGATCGTGATCCATTTTGACGCAAAACGTCCTCAAAGACTGCGGTGACGCGCTCGCAGTTGCTTCGAGTACGGCAGTCACTTGCTGCCGGTCAAAACCTGCCCAGGGATCTACCTGATCTACGTCGCTGGGTTGGCGAAACCAGTCAAGGTTCGAGGTGATGACGGGCTGGAATTCCTTCTCGGTAAAGATACGAAGAGTAACGCCCTGTTCTTTCCAGAACCGGCGCTCGATCTCAAGCTTCTCGAGATTGCGTCTATTCTCGAGTTCCTTGGAGGGCTTCACGTAGCATGCCTCCCGTGTCGGAACACCATCGCGGAGCAAGTCCACCAGGACATCCGTCGTCATGACATTCGTGATCTTGGTGACAGGATCTTTGGGATGGCGAATTCTGAGCTCTTCCGCAATCCTGGTCGTAATTTGACGGTTCAACGGAAATTGCTCTCGAATATCTCTAACGTCGTCGCACCAATCAAGATGCAAAAACAAACGCCATTCAAGGTCCGACAAAAGATGGTGAATTCGGTTTGTCTTTCTACCTAGGCCTCGATGAGACCGGCCACGCGACTTGACGTCCTGAATAGTGAACCAAGGGAGGTATTCCCTTCCAATTCCTCGGCCGCGGCCCTCCCTGACCCAGGCAGTAATCTTGGATTCAGTCATCGAATTTCGCTTGGTGGCCATGTTTGCATTGTCGGCAAACACAGTCCCAAACACTCATCTGGCTCATTTCAGGGCACTGATCTTGGGATGAAACTCTTTTACCTGGGATGAAACTTTATTGGCCAGGATGAAACTTTATTATTTTCAGACATCAGCCTGAAATAAGGCCGACGCGCTATTCCACAGTCACTGATTTTGCCAGGTTTCTCGGCTGATCCACGTCGCATCCGCGGCGCACGGCGATGTAATACGCCAGCAACTGCAACGGCACGATCTCGATCAGCGGCGACAGCATCTCGAACACCGGCGGAATGTGGATCACGTGCTCCACCAGCGTGCCGATGGTCTCGTCGCCCTCGGTCGCAATCGCGATCACGCGGCCCGAGCGCGCCGTCACTTCCTGGATGTTCGAGAGTGTCTTCTCATAGCGCAGCTTCGACGCCGGATCTCCCTCATCGCGTGTCGCCAGCACCACCACAGGCAGCGTCTCGTCGATCAGCGCGTTCGGCCCGTGCTTCATCTCGCCCGCCGGATAGCCCTCGGCGTGGATGTACGAGATCTCCTTGAGTTTCAGCGCGCCCTCGAGCGCGATCGGGAAGTGGATGCCGCGGCCGAGGTAAAGGAAGTCGCGCGCATTGGCAAAGCTCGCGGCCAGCTGCTCGCACTGCGCCGAGCGCGACTTGAGCACCTCCTCGATCTTGGCCGGCACGCGACTCAGTTCTTCCATCAGCTGCACCGAGCGCTCTTTATCGAGCCGGCCGCGCAGCTGCCCCAGCTTCAGCGCCAGCAGGAACAACGCCGTAAGCTGCGCCGTGAACGCCTTCGTCGAAGCCACACCAATCTCCGGCCCAGCGTGCGTGTAGATGACGCCGTGCGCCTCACGCGCCACCATCGCGCCCACCACGTTGCAGATCGCAACCGTCTTCGAACCGAGCGAGACCATCTCGCGCTGCGCAGCCAGCGTGTCTGCCGTCTCGCCGGACTGCGTAATCAGCAGGCCCAGCGCGTTGCGGTCAGGGATCGGATTGCGATAGCGATATTCGCTCGCGTAGTCCACGTCCACCGGCAACCGCGCCAACCGCTCGATCATGTACTTGCCCGCAAGGCCCGCATGCCAGCTGGTGCCGCAGGCTGCGATGTTGATGCTCGATGCCGAGGCGAGATCTTCGTCCGCAATCTGCATCTCGCCCAGAAAAATTTTGCCCGAGTCGAGCGAGACGCGCCCCATCGTGGTATCGCGGATGGCACGCGGCTGCTCCCATATCTCCTTGAGCATGAAGTGCTTGTAGCCGCCCTTTTCCGCCTGGATCGGGTCCCAGCTCACTCGCGTCAACTCGCGCTGAATGGGCTTGCCTTCGAAGTCGGTGAGGGTCACACCCTCTGGCGTCAGAATCGCCATATCGCCATCGGCGAGGAAGTAGATATTGCGCGTGTGCTGCAGGATGCCCGGCACGTCAGATGCGACAAACGACTCACCCTCACCCACACCGATAACCACCGGCGGCCCAGACCGCGCTGCGATGATCTTGTCCGGCTCCGCCGCCGAGAGAATACCCAGCGCAAAGGCGCCCGTCAGCCGCTTTACAGCGCGGCGCACGGCGTCCTCAAGCTTGAGCGGCTGGCCCGCAGCCTCTGCATCCTTCTGCACCTGTTCAATCAGGTGGGCAATGATCTCCGTGTCCGTCTCCGTGACGAACTTGTGCCCCAGCGCGGTCAGCTCACGCTTCAGCTCCAGATAGTTCTCGACAATGCCGTTGTGGACCACGACGATGCGGCCCGTGCAATCGCGGTGAGGATGGGCGTTCTCTTCCGTGGGGCGGCCGTGCGTGGCCCAGCGCGTGTGTCCGATGCCGAAGGTCCCGTCCAGCGGGTGCTCGTGGAGTGTCTCTTCCAGGTTGCCCAGCTTGCCGGGCGCGCGGCACACCTCCAGCACCGCCTTTGACGGGCTGCCTACCGCAATTCCAGCGGAGTCGTAGCCGCGGTATTCAAGCCGCCGCAGCCCTTCGATGATGACCGGAACAACCTTCTTCGAACCGACGTAGCCGACAATTCCGCACATGCGGTCATTCTATGCGACAGCGCTGGAATCAAACCTGCCCCAGCAGTACACACGTAACACCAGACCGGCCAAGGCTCTCGACCAAAGAGTTGCCGCGCGCAGCGCTATTCCTCTATGCGGTATGTGTAGTCTTCGATGATGAGGTTGGTGAGTACTTCGCGGGCGATACGCTCCACCTGCTCGCGGGCCGCCTCTGGGGTAAGGCCATCAGCCAGCGAAAGCGCGAAATACTTGCCCTGGCGCACGGCGGTAACCTCGCCAAAACCAATCTTGCGGAGGGCGTTTTGGATGGTCTGGCCCTGCGGATCGAGCACCGAGGCCTTCAACGTGACATAGACATGCGCCTTCATGATCCCTGATTATAGAAGCTCCAGCCTCTAGCCGGGGCTGCACTCTTCCCTCATTTCCCGATGGAAGCAGAGTTTTCCCCCACGGCTCAAGGAGAATTAAAGCGTGATGGTTAATTATCTGGAACTGCCCGTCGGCGAACGCGCGCCCGAATCGTTCCGCACAGTCATCGAGATTCCCAAGGATGGCACCAGCAAGTTCGAGTACGACAAGCAGCTCCATGTCTTCAAGCTCGACCGCAGCCTGCACTCGCCCGTGCATTATCCCGGCGACTACGGCTTCATCCCCTCCACGCTCTCTGACGACGGCGACCCCCTCGACGTGCTCGTCCTCGTCCCCACGCCCAGCTTCCCCGGTTGCGTGCAAGAGGTTCGCCCCATCGGCCTGCTCGAGATGCTCGACCAGGGCGTGCTCGACGAAAAGGTGCTGGCCGTAGGCAAGAACAACCCCCGCTACAACAATGTGTGGAATTACACCGACATCTACCCGCACATGATTAAAGAGATCACCCACTTCTTCTCCATCTACAAGGATCTCGAAGGCAAGCGCGTTGAAGTGAAGGGCTGGCACGACGCCGCCTACGCCCGCGACCGCGTCGTCCGCGCCATCAAAATGTTCGACGACAACAAGGCCAAGGGCAGCAAGCACAAGGCCAGCAAGTAAAACCAGACGGCGCCCGCTGCGGGCGCCGTCTGGTTTTACTTGCTGGCCTTGTGCTTGCTGCCCTTGGCC
>Ga0318572_10000225_pt1 | contig 20903 bp, 9 predicted proteins | sample GRESIP089b5f20_FD_202528 | JGI IMG/M metagenome (GOLD analysis project Ga0318572, IMG submission 202528) | Tropical soil microbial communities from Luquillo Experimental Forest, Puerto Rico - GRE.SIPMG.089b5f20 | ecosystem: Environmental > Terrestrial > Soil > Tropical forest > Bulk soil...
CTTCAGTCTCCAACTCTTCGGTGCGCAGAGTCGCAATGCTGCGGCGCGCTTCCTGGTGGCTGTGGCGTACGAGGCTCGAGGCGAGGTCGAGTTGATGGCGCACATCATCGGACTCGTTGGTGAGCCCGTTGCGAATGGCCTGCAGTTGAAAGCCGATGCCGGCGAAACTCTGCGCGAGCGTGTCGTGCATTTCGTGAGCCAGGCGTTCGCGCTCCTGCATGATTGCGCGAAGCCGCCAGTTCTCCACGCGATGATAGAGAAAGACGCCGATGAGTGCGAGGACGAGTGCGGCAACAACAATCTCGATGATGTGTCCGGTGTTCCACCACGGCGGGCCAGCAATTACGTCGAGATCCTCGTTCGAGCGCAGCAGCAGATCGAACGGAGTCAGGCTCTTGGTCATCGACGGATCGGTTACGCAGATACCGCGAATGCGCAAGCTGCTATCAGACTTGAGGCGTGCGAAGAGCGAGTCGCCGCGGCCGGGATTCATGACGGCACGAAATGTCTGTGCGCCCTCTTCTAGATTAAGTACGAGCGTGTTGTTCGGCGCGCGCTCTTTGCTGACGAGCCTGCCGCGCACCTCGATGAATGTTGCGTCATAGCGGCCTGTGGCTGCCTGAGAGGCTGTAACTGAGAGCGGTGGAAGCGGGGTGCGCACCCAGAGCACGCGGACGGTCGCATTCTGGAGCGAAGAACTGAAACTGCCCGGATGCGCGTCGCCTGTGACTTCTACTTCGTCGCCAAGCTTGAGGCGCAAAGACTCGGAGGTCTGCACGTAAACGCCGCCCGTCGAGTCCTGCACGTAGAGCGACGGTGATGTTAGAGTGACGACTCCGCGGACGGTGTAACGAGTCGGTGTTGCGTACGGAGCGAAGCGGAGGTTTGCGATGTTCTGTGTCGACGCGCTGGAGACGGCCATCGCGCGCTCCTCGGCCTCCTCGAGCATGCGGCGTGTATGCAACTGCACGGAATCAGTGGTAACGGTGCTGTGCTGAAATGTCGATCCTTTTTCTCCAGCACCGGCAAGCATGGCATCAAGATCGCGGTGCGTCGCAGGTTGAATGGAAACGTTGCGCCAGATGCCGCCCGACGAGTACGAGCGGAGGCCGGCGCGGCCACTGTGAATGCAGTTGGCATCAGAGGCTCCGAAGGCTGTGTGAAGTGGCTCACCCGGTGCAGAGACCGAGACAGCGATCTGGCAATCCACCGCAAGAAGGCGAATGTGGTACCACTGGAACGGCCGGATGCCGCCCTGCACGAGGCTTCGCTGGGCAGACTCCATCCAACTGTGCTGAGCGCGGCCTAGAACGACGGAGTTGTCGATGGTGCGTACGCCAGCGTAGTAACCGTTGTAGGCATTCACGCCCTGCTCTTCATCGCTAGAACGAATGAGCAGGCCGGCATCGCCGCTGACGCCGAGCAGATACACGTCTGCATCGATTGAGTAATCACGCCACCACGCGGAGCCGGTGAGTAACTTTGCGCCGCGTTCGTCGGAGTCGTTGCGCATCATGCCATCGACGAGCTCCCATGTTCCACCGAGAGCCTTCCACTCATCCGACTTTCCAGAAGAGAAACTATCGTGATACGGAAGTCCACGCGTAGGGCTACGAAGCCAAGTGCGCGAGGCAAGCCAAACGCCCGGCACGAGAACGACAAGTGCGCACGCCAGGATCCATAGCCGTGAGGAGCGATTCTTCATTTGAAGAGACTCCATCGCCAGTTCCATAGCTCCAGATCGGCAGAGAACATCTCGTGAATATCGGCGTTACTTATGTTCTCGCGTGTGATCAAGCGCGGCGGAACGAGCATGTCAGCAGGCATGGCGCCACCACGCATCCGCATGCTGAGCGCTTCTACGGCTTTTTGTCCCATTGCGCGCGTGTTCTGCTGGATGATCGAGTCAAGCCGCTTCCATTGATCGAAGGCTGGGATGCCTATGCAATCGAACGCGACGATGCGCGTGGCATGCGCATTTGCGTTGGATTCGATAGCGCGATACGCACCATCTGCTGTGTCCCAGGTGAGCGCGATGATGACATCGAGGCCGGGATGTGCACGAAGCGTATCTTCCGCGACCTGCTGCTCGTGCGAGGCGTTGAAGGTGCCTGCATGGCGCTCGACGATCTCGATGCCTGGCGCGATCCGTGCGAGCTCAAGTTCGAATGAGTGAGATCGCGTGATGATCCCGGTAATGTCGGGATTGATGCCAAGCAAGGCTACTGTACCGTGGCCGTTGAGCATGGCTACTACGCGCTGTGCTGCCAGGCGTCCACCGAGTTCATCGTCGTTGACGATATTGACGAGATTCGTGCTGTGCGGCAGAGGCAGCGGGGAACTGATGATTGCAGTGGGAATACCGCGCTCCAGCGCCCGGCGCACAGGACTGATCAGGGCGAGGGACTGGCTGGGAGCCAGGATAAGTCCTTGATAGCGGTCGTGAGTGACATGGTCGACGAGCGCAATCTGGCCGTCTACGTCGTCTTCGCGAGTGGGGGCATTCCAGTAGACCGTGAGAGTACTGCGCTGGGCCTGGGATTCAGCACCGACGTGAACCGCGTCCCATATGGACATGCCCTCAGTCTGGGGAATGATGGCGATGCGTGGCGCAGTGCGGCTTGAGCAGCCTAAGATGTGCAGCGCACAAAGCCATGCTCCAGCAAGACAACCTATACGAACTGCGCTTCGATGGAAGCGCTGGATTGATATGAACATGACTCTGCCCGGGCAGAGGAAAGTCTACGCTGCACAAGAGATGACAAGCAAGGCGATGTGCATAGTCCAGATGAACTAGATAGATGGGGTTATGTTTGCTCATGCGCGTGTCCATCGGAGTGAGTAGGCTCGCTGTGTTCTGAAAACAGGCGAAAAGATCTAAACGTTTTCAGCAGCAGGACGTGAACGTATCGTCCTGGCAGTGGCGCTGCTGCCGTGCGCAGCAGCGCGAATTGAAACCTGATGAAGTTCACAGCAACGCAACGAGAGGCCATGATGAGACGAAGTTTGACACGGGGCTTCATGATGCTTGCCCTGCTGATGGTGGGCACCATCTGCCACGCGCAATTTACGGCGAGCGTGCAGGGCACAGTGCAGGACGTGAAGGGAGCGGTGGTGCCGAACGCAACCGTTACCCTCATGAACTCTGACACGGGGGTGAAGCAGACGGCAGTGAGCAACAGCGCCGGTGTGTACCGCTTCCCCAGCCTGGCACCAGGCGACTACACCATATCGACCACGGTGACCGGATTCATGCCGGACACAGTGTCTTTCAACCTGACGACGAACCAGGTGCGCGATGTGCCGCTGACGCTTGCAGTCGAGAAGGTGTCGTCCACGATTACCGTCACGACGCAGGCTCCTCTGCTCGACACCTCAGACAGCAGGTTGGAGCAGACGCTGGATACCGCGGCCCTGACGGATCTTCCGCTGCCTGGACGCAACCCGACAAATGTTATTACGGTTACTCCGGGCGTGACAGGAACGGGCGGACAAGCTTCGCCGGGCACGGCCAACTCCACCAATTTTGCACCGGAGAACTGGGTGAATGCGAGCGCCAACGGGCGCGGCGCAAACGGCAATCAGTATGTGGTGGATGGCATGGACGTGACGAGCAGCATCCGTCCCGGCGTTATCAACCTGACACCGAACGCAGACACCGTGCAGGAAGTGAGCGTGCAGACGAATACCTACTCGGTGGACTACGGCCGTGCGAGCTCGATACAGACGGTGATGACGACGAAGTCCGGATCGAACACATTTCACGGCATTGCCAGCGAGTACTACACCTACCAGGGACTGACGGCTCGTGGTGAATTCGGTGTTCCTCAGCCTACGCCACTCAATCCGTACCACGTAAACAATATGTCGTTCGCAGTGGGCGGGCCGGTTCTTCCGAAGAAGCAATTCTTCTTCTTCGTCGGTTATGAGCCGTACCTGTCGATGGCCTCCAACGGAAGTTCGCTGATCACCTATGAGGCGCCGGAGTTTCTGACGTTCGCGCAGTCTGCGCAGCCGAACAGCCCGGAAGTGCAGTTGATGACGAAGTATCCCGCATCTGGTGCGACGACCGCAGGCGTATCGGCGACTGCTGGGCAGCTCTGGAGCAGCATCCTTCCCTCGGGCGAACAGGCTTCTTGCGAATCGGGCGTAGGCGATCTGCCCGCATCGTATGACAACATTCCGTGCGCGACGCCGGTGTTCGTCAATGGGCACTTCAACTCGTCGAGCTACTACAACGCGAAGCAGTACAACATTCGCCTGGACAAGTACTTCAACAAAGATCGCGTGTACGGCAACTTCTACCGCAGCACCATCAGCACCGGCGGTCCTGCGGTTCGTCCTGCATTTGCAACCACGGGCGCCTTCTATGTGTTCTCGCTGCAAGCGAACGAGACGCACACATTCTCACCGAACATGCTGAACGAGTTCATCTGGGGATATAACCGGATCGAAGGTATCTCTCCGAAGACCGGTTTGTTCTCAGTGCCGATCGTTAGCGTGAATCAGCTGGGAACCGGCTGGGGCGATGGCTTTGCTGAAGGTGACTACATTCAGCACAGCTACCACTGGCGCGACGTGCTGACGCGTGTTGTCGGAACGCACAGCTTCAAAGCAGGTTTCGAAGGATGGCGCGGCGACGACATTGCTATGTTTGCCGGTGCGTATGGCCAGCCGAATCTCTATTACCAAAGCATGATCGACCTGATCAACGACAACCCGTATAGCGAATCTGGACTTGCGTATAATCCGCTGACCGGCAAGCCCGCAGATCGTAACTACGGTTACAAGGAAACGACCTTCGGCATCTTCGCCGAGGATAGCTGGAAGGCAAGCCGGCGTCTGACGGTGAACTACGGCATCCGCTATGACAACTACGGCAACCCGTACGTCGCTCTCAAGGGTACGGTGCTGGCAAACCTCGAACTCGGTAGCGGTTCAAACATCGCCGAGAAGATAGCAAATGCGAAGATGGTGCAGCGTAGCCACGTGTTCAACCAGACAATCAATTGGGTGTTCAGCCCGAGAGTGGGCTTTGCGTATGACCCAACTGGTAGCGGCAAGTGGGTTGTTCGCGGCGGCTTCGGCATCTTCCACGACTACGTAACGCTGGGCAACGCGGAGAACGACCTGGGCAGCAATCCGCCCGGGCCAGTGACTCCGACCTTCTACAACGACGGCTCAACCGCTGCGCCGATCTTCAGCTACGGCACGCAGAATACCTATCCCTTTGGCTTCCAGTATCCGGCCTTCGCAGGCCAGGCGCTGGACTCGAAGGGCGGCATTGTGGGCTCGCAGATTGGCGTTGCCGGAAACGATGTGAATCTCTCCGCGCCCATCACGGCGAGCTGGTCTGGCGCAATTGAGCGGCAGCTCAGTTCGCGGCTGACGGCGAGTCTGGGCTATACGGGAACCCACTCGCAGAACATCATCGTGACAGGCGGCAACACGGGCAATACGAGTTACACCGTGGATATGAACCTGCTGCCAGGCGACAAGATCATGCATCCGACCTTTGGATCGGGCGGTGTATGGACGGGCAGCGGATCGCTGACCCGGCTGAACACCAGCTTTGGCTCGATGGGCTACGAATTCAATGGGGCACGACAGAACTACAACGCCTTCATCGCAGCGGTGAAGGGTCGCCTAGGAAACCATGGGTTCTTGACTGCGTCGTACACGCGCTCTGAGTCGAAGGACAACTCGGGCAACTATCCCGAGGGATATGTGGCCACGGGCGGAACTTCGTATGACATCGACCAGTGGTACAGCCCGTCGGCATGGGATGTGCCAAACCGTATTTCGCTAGGCTGGAGCTACGATCTGCCCGGCGTGAAGAACGGCAACGGGATGGTCAGGCGCGTAGTCAACGGTTTTACCCTTGCGGGAACGACGGTGCTGCAGTCAGGTACGCCGTTCTCGGTCTACAACACCAATGCTCTTGCGCTCGTCGACACGACAGGCGTGACAGTAACGGCGGATAACTACCAGAGTGAGTTGCAGGCTGGGAACATCACGTTCGCGTCAAACAGCGGCAACTACTCGGCAGATGGTTCGAACTTCAACTCGCCTAACGTTGTCAGCTATCACCAGAAGCACGACCGCAAGTCGTATCAGTACACAGGCGTGGTGGACTCTGGCGTGGTGACACATGCCCAGTTCGCGCAGCCCACGTTTAGCGCCTCTGGGACTGAGGGTAAGCAGAAGCTCGGACAGTTCCGTAACCCCGGATACGCGGATACGGACTTCACAGTAAAGAAGTCGACTGCGTTGACTGAACGATTCAACCTGGAGCTGCGGCTGGACATCTTCAACATCTTCAACCGCGTGAACCTGAATGGCGTGAACACCAACTTTGGCGACACAAGCGCCAGCTTTGGTACAACGAGCAGCAATATGCCTCCGCGCAACATGCAGGTGGCGGCGCGGTTCACGTTCTAAGCAATGGTGAGTGCGGGCGGCGAGAGCTGCTTGCACTCACGGTCATATTTCCGAATGGCCCGAGCCGGATGTGTTGTCGCTGTCTTCCAGCTCTGGTGTTTGATGAGGGGTGATGAGACGCACCGGCATCGCATCGCCCCTCGCATTTTCTGGCAAGGACCTTAACAGGCGCATTTTTGCGGGACATGATGAAATCTATCCGGACTTATTCCTTTTTGCTGTCGCTGGTTTTCGTGCTGTGCGGAGTTGAGTGCCTTGCCGAGCAGTTGTCATTGAAGAACGGGACGACCGAAGCGGTTTTTGATGAGCGCGGCCTTGTGGAAGTTCTCTATGCTGCCAGCGCGGCAAAGATTGAGCTCACGCAAGATGCTTGGACCTTGACGATTGATGGTCGGGAGCTGCGCAGCACGGAGACTACTCCGGCTGTCTCGCGTGCAGGCGTCGATAGCGTCATCTACCGGTATCAGTTTGGAGCGATCGAGATTGAGGCAGTCTACCGGCTGAAGCCAGACTGGGGATTTGTCAGCAAGGAATTACGCGTCACACGCACGTCAGCAAAGAGTTTTGTAGTGCAGGCGGTGGTGCCCTGGGATGTGCGGGTGAAAGGAACGGTTGAGTCTGAGTACACACCGTCAACCTACACACCACAGTTTGGCGCGACCATTGCCCAGAGCCGCGCAGACCTGCCGGGCAAGGACTACGGAGCGTTCTTACGCTTCAGTGAGGGCTACGGGAGTTTTTTCACAGTGCAGAACCCGTATCTGAATGTTGCCTGGAGCGACGGTGCACTACGCATTTCATACGCGCCGGAGATGCAGTGGCGGCAGGAGTGGGGCACGTTCGTGTCAGACGCAGCGTGTCTCGGCGCATATCGTTTGAGCGGTGAGCGGCTGCCGCGCGAGATGGTCACTGAGTGGCATCTGCCGCCTGCGCAGATTCAGGCAGACGGCATGGACCGCGCAGAGATTGATGCATTCACTTCGTGTGTGCGCGCGTATCTGCAGCATCCGGCGCAGCAGCCCACCAGCGTGGAAGTGGGATGGACGCTGAACGATTATCAAATTGATGCAGGAACGGAAGAGGGGCGTGCGGAGTACAAGCGCGTTATCGACACGACCGCCGATCTTGGCATAAAGACATTGCTTTATGCGCCCGGCAACTCCGCAGTCTCTGACCGTACGATGAGTGCCGATACTTGGAGCTGGGAGTATGTTCTGTGGCTCGGGATGGGCGAGAAGATTCGCAAGGGCGAGTGGAGTCCCGACAAAGATGCGTTGCCGCCCAGCGTGACCGAAATGCTGGCATATGCGAAACAGAAGCACGTGGGGTTGCTCGCGTATGTGTATCCGTCGGCGCCGTTCTCTGCAAATCCATCGTGGCTGGTTCAGCGTGAACGGGACCGTGAGACCGTGCCGGAGACGGGTGCCGCGCCCGTGTATGCGACGCTGGCTTCGCGCGAACTGCAAGACTATCTCATTCGCAACCTGGTCACATTCCAAAAGCGCACCGGGATCGCCGGATATTCGTTCGACTACACATGGCTCAACCTGCCTGGTAGCAGCAGCTACGCGCAATGGTATGGATGGCGCCGCGTGATGAAAGCGCTGCGCGAAGCTGATCCAACCATCGTGATCGACGGGCGGCAGTCGTATCAGCTTTATGGGCCGTGGAGCTGGCTTGCGGGCAGCTATCCGCATCCAACAGGCAATGACGAGCAGGCCGAGAGCTTCAAGCCGTTTCCCGATCTGCACTTCGATCGTGTGTCGGCGAACCGCACACGGTTTGTTAACTACTGGTATCGCAACTACCAGTTCGCTCCAACCGAGGTAGTCCCGGGATATGCGGGGCACCAGACGGAGCGCTCGCGAAGCGTGAGTGTGCCGAACGGGAAGCCAGGTGACTCCGAGATGATGTACACGCGCTTCAAACCGCGTGACTGGGATTATCTCGGGTATCAATATTCATTTCTCTCCTCGATTGCCACAGGCGGATGGAACAACGTAGTGAACATGATTCCTGCTCGCGATCCAGAGGAGCTGCGCTGGTTTTCGGCGAAGGACAGGGCATGGATTCGCGAATGGCTCGAGTGGACAGTGAAGAACCGCGAACTGCTCAGGCATACGCGCACGATTATCGATCAGCCTGCGCTGGGGCATGTGGATGGAACGTCGGCAATCGTCGATGGGCGGGGCTTCCTCTTTCTGTTTAATCCGAACTACAAACGGATGCCCGCGAAGCTGCGGCTGGACGCAACGATTGGCTTGAATTCCGGTACGCACGTGGTCTTGCGGGAGGTCTATCCGCAGGGAGGGCGTTTGATTGGTAAGCCTGGCGAAGGCGTTTGGAGTCACGGCGATGAAGTCGAACTCGAACTGGATGGCACCAGCGCGACGGTGATCGAGATTTCTCCAGCGCATGTGGCGGAGCGTGCGGAGGTCTTCAATATCGCAGGTGCGCAGGCCTCGCTAGTGAGCTCTGAGCTGAAAATCACGCACGTTGCAGGCGAGCCTGGAACCGCGCAGAGTGTGGGCGTTCTGCTGCCAGCCAGCGCGCACGTGACACACCTGACGATTAACGGGGAGGAAAATACATTCACTCAGAAGGGAAGCTACGTTGAGGCGAACGTGAAGTTTGACGGCACGCGCTTCAGGCAAGCTGAACAAGTTGATTTGAAGCCGACCGCAGGCGGCGTTCTGACGGGAGAGTTCGTTGTGCCGCAGCGGATCTTCGACGAGATCGAGCAGCGGAAGAAACAGTGGCCGATCGCCTGGGCAGATGAGGAACGCGAATCGACCTGGCTCGTCCCGGGGCGGCTCCTGCTGTTTGTGCAACTGGCTGACGGACGCGACAACGCGGATGTAACTGTACGGCTGGATGGAGAGCAGTTGAAGCTGACGCCCGCTTACTCGTCGGGCCGCATCTCTCCGCCGTGCTTCGTCGGCTTCTACGCCGATTTGTCGAAGATTGCACCGGACCACAGCCATAGAATTGAGGTGCGCACGAAGGGGATTGCGCCGGGGCAGTTGCAGGGTGTGTTCTTCGACAACGTGACACCGCAGACGACGGAAGCGCTGACGGCGCGTGAAAAGTAAGCAATCGACTGGGAGTGGATCAGCAGAGGTGGCAGGAGTGCAGAGATCGGATGTGCTGCGCAGCGTGTGTGTGGTTGCGCAGCGCGGTCTTTTGCTCGTGCTGCTTGGCGCAGCAGGTCTTGCTTGTGGACAACAGCAGCGGGTAGATGTTGGCCCGATCCTGAGCCAGTTGCAGGCAGGTGATTACAAGCAGGTGCTGCAACTCTGCAAGGCCGCGCTCGCAAAGTCTCCTGCAGATTATCGCTTGTGGACGTTGCAGGGGATGGCTCTTGGCAGTATGAATGAGATGCCGCTGGCACTCGCGTCCTATCAGCATGCTTTACGTTTGTCGCCGGAGTATTTGCCTGCACTTGAGGGGGCGGCGCAGACAGAGTTTCAGACGGGGCGGCCCGGGGCGCGCGCACTGCTTGAAAAAATCTTGATGCGTAGGCCGCAAGACCAGACGACGCATACGCTGTTGGGCGTTTTGGATGCGCGCGCCGGTAAGTGCGAAAGCGCAGTGGGGCACTTTGAGAATGCCAGCGCAGCGCTGGCGCACGATCCCGCGGCGCTGGCAGCTGAAGGTGTATGCCTCGCAAGGCTGAATCGCGATGAGGATGCCATCAATGCCTTTGCAGAGCTGGTTGCAGCGGTGCCGGCTTCGCAGACTGCGCGCTATAACCTAGCGCTGGCACAGTGGAGCGCACACCGCGCAGACGATGCATTGACGACATTGAAGCCCGCGATTGAGAGCGATCGACCTGATGCGGATGCATTGACGCTCGCGGCGGAAATTGCTGAATCTCAGGACGACACGACACACGCGGTGGAGTTATTGCGGAAGACGCTTGAGGTCGACCCAAAGCATATAGATGCCTACATGGCGTTTGCGGCACTTTCGTATGACCATGCGTCGCCCCAGGTGGGCGTGGATATGCTGGACTTCGGGTTGCACCAGTTGCCCCGCGAGCCGCGCTTGTATCTTGTACGCGGAATCCTACTTACGCAGGTGGGCGAGTTTGGACGCGCGGCGGATGACTTTGCCGAGGCGAGCAGGCTCGATCCGCATCTGCAGTTTCTGGCGGTGGCTGAGGGGTTGGTTGAGTCGCAGCAGCACCACTCTGCGGAGGCTATCGCGCAGTTTCGCGCGGCGGTAAAGGCGCACCCGAACGAAGCGATGGCGCATTATCTGCTGGCGGAGGCGCTGAACGGTGAAGGGAAGCAGCCCGGCACGCAGGAGTACAAGGAAGAGCTGGCTGCGGCGATGAGCGCGGTGCGATTGGATCCGAATCTGATCGCGGCTCGCGATCTGCTTGCGTCGACCTATCTGGAAAATGGACGGATCGCTGACGCAATCGAGCAAAGCAGGATCGCACTGAAACAGGACCCGAATGATCAGCAGGCTGTCTACCACCTGATTGTTGCGCTTCGGAAGACAGGAGACAAGGAGCAGATTGCGCCGTTGCTCAAACGGCTGATGGAACTGCGCGCCGATCCGAAGGGGAGACAGGACCACGCTAAGCGTTTCCGGCTGAACGTGGAGCAACCGATAGCCAAATGACCTATGCCGCGCGCAGGTGGATTCATGTAGGATTCTCGACAAAGAAAATTCAGGACAAATGCATGCTCAGAAAAATAGCTGTTGGAGTGGTAACGATACGCCTACTGTGTTTAGCGGGGTTTGCGCAAACATGGACGAACGAAAGCCTGCGTGCGCCGGCGACGCCCTTGATTACGCACGATCCTTACTTCAGCGTGTGGTCGAATACGGATCGTTTGACCGATAGCCCTACGCGGCACTGGACTGGCGCGGAGCAACCACTGAGCGGATTCGTTCGCGTGGATGGCAAGAACTACCGCTACCTGGGCGATGCGAATGACGAGATTCCCGCTCTCGAAGAGGTGAGACGGGCGGTCACGCCGACACGGACTCTGGTGACGTTGCGCAGTGCCGAGATCGAGCTGAGGTTGTGTTTCCTGGAGCCGGCATTTCCGCAGGAGCTGGAGCTGATGGCGCGGCCGGTGACGTATGTGTCGTGGACGGTGAGTTCGCGCGACGGTGCGGCACACGATGTGACCGTGTACCTGGATGTATCTGGAGCGATTGCTGTTGATCGACAGAATGAACCGGTGGTGTGGTCGCGCGGCGAGCTTGCGGGGATGAAATTGCTGCGTGTTGGATCGCAGCGGCAGCCGGTGCTGGAGAAGTGGGGAGATAATCTGCGCATCGATTGGGGAGCGTTCTATCTGGGCGTATCTGTAAACGATGCGCAAACGCTTGCCGGCAACACCGATGACCGCGAGGCCTTTCTGAAGGCGGGCGCATTGCCCAAGAATGATGACCTGGACCAGCCGCGCATGCCGCAGAGCCGGTATCCGGCGCCACCATTGTTGGCTGTGGCCTTACCGCTGGGCAAGGTGACGGGCACGCCGGTTGAGCGGCATGTGCTGGCTGCTTATGACGATGGCTATTCGGTCGAGTACATGCATCAAAAGCTGCTGCCGTACTGGCGCAAGGGCTCAAAGAGCTTTGCAGCGATGCTGGAGAAGGCCGAAAGCGAGTATCCGGCGCTGGTGAAGCGTGCAGAGAGCTACGACGCAGAGCTGGAGCGCGATCTGACGTCTGTGGGCGGGCCGGAGTACGCGACGATCAGCGTGCTTGCATATCGACAGGCGATTGCTGCGCACAAGCTCGTGGAGGACGCCGATGGCGTACCGTTCTTCATGCCGAAGGAGAACTTTTCCAACGGGTCAATCTCGACGGTGGACGTGCTGTATCCGTCGGCGCCGATGTTCTTGCTTCTGAATCCGAAGCTGGTGGAGGCGCAGCTTGAGCCCGTAATGCGCTACTCCGAGACACCGCACTGGAAGTTCCCCTTTGCGCCGCACGATCTGGGCGTCTATCCGCTGGCCAATGGGCAGCTCTACGGCGGCGGCGAGCTGACTGAGGACGACCAGATGCCGGTGGAAGAGACCGGCAACATGATTCTGATGATTGCGGCGATGGAGCATGCGGAGCACAACACGGCGTATGCAACGCGCTACTGGCCGCTCATCACGAAGTGGGCAGAGTTCCTGCTGGAGAAGGGACTCGATCCTGAGAACCAGCTCTGCACGGATGACTTTGCCGGGCATCTGGCGCACAACGCAAACCTCTCGATTAAGGCTATCGAAGCTCTGGCCGCCTACGCGCAACTTGCGGAACAGCGAGGCGACCACGCGGTGGCGCAGAAGTACAGTGTGGCTGCAAAGCAGATGGCTGCAAAGTGGCTGACGATGGCTGACGATGGTGACCACTATCGGCTGGCGTTTGACAAGACGGGAACCTGGAGCCAGAAGTACAACCTGGTGTGGGATGAGCTGCTGGGCTTGCATGTCTTCTCGCCAGAGGTGGCGCGGAAGGAGATCGCGTTCTACAAGTCACACATGAATGCCTACGGACTGCCGCTGGACAACCGCGCGACGTACACCAAGCTCGACTGGACGATCTGGACGGCGACACTGGCGAAGGATCAGGCGGACTTCACGACGCTTGTGAAGCCGATCTTGCCATTCTTGAACAAGACGCCGGATCGCGTGCCGATGTCGGACTGGTACGACACGATTAGCGCAAAGCAGATCGGCTTCCAGGCGCGCTCGGTAGTGGGCGGCGTCTACATCAAAATGCTGGCGGACCCGAAGATGTGGGAGAAGTGGGTCAGGAAGTCACAGAACTAAGATGCTCTTGCCTGCAGTCAATTCTCATGTCTTTGGAAATGCTTGGTGAGTCGATCGAATGGCTCTCGAAAAATGAATAAGAGGTATGCTTCCTGGCTGGAGCATACCTCTCGACCTTACTCAAAAATGAGGCAAGCCGCGCCTTGTACGCCTGCAAATCGGCCTGCTTGTGCTGCGCGAATTAGCGGCAGTCGTTTGTTGCCGAAGTGGAGCCGTGCTTTGACATGGTTCTCTACGTCCGCAACAAAGCTCTCATAGCCCTCGATGAGGCCACCTGAAAGCAGCACTGCTTCCGGATCGAGCAGGTTAAAAATATTGGCAATGCCTTCGGCGAGATCGTCAGAAAGGGATGCATAAGCCGCGACGGCGGCTGGGTCGCCTTTGCGCGCCAGCTCGTTGATTCTGAGCGCAAGTGCAGCATCCGTCTCACCGTCGAGCACGCCGCCATGTTCGCGATAGGAGCGGAGTAGAGCCGCCGTGGAGACATAGGACTCCAGGCAACCGTTGCGGCCGCAATTGCAAGGACGCCCGCCTGTATGGATGACGGTATGTCCGATACTGCCTGCGAATCCATGTTGCCCTCGCAGAAGCTTGCCTCCAGAGACAATACCGCCGCCGATGCCGGTGCCAATCGTAATGGCAACGAAGTTGGACAGACCGTTACCAAGTCCGAAGCGCTGCTCGGAGAGCACGGCAGCCTGTGCGTCATTCACGACATAAACCGGGAGCTTGAACCGTTCTTGAGCAAAAGCGCGTAACTGGAATCCAGCCCAGCCTGGCAGGTTATCTGTTGCGGCAAAGATGCTACCGTCGCGCTCATCTACCGCGCCAGCTGTGGCAATGCCGATACCGGCAGGCTTGATCTTATCTGTAGCTGTCGCGCCGATAACACGCGCGATTACCTCAACCAGGCCGGAAGCAATAGCGACGCGGCCGTTTGCAGCATCCGTCGGCACTTGTTCTGCGTAAGATACAGTACCGTCCGGCGCCACCAGGGCGGCCTTGATCGAAGTGCCGCCGATATCGACGCCGATAGCTGGCGCAGTGAGTGCAGGCCGAGAGAGCGCATGCGCAAAATTCCGCGCGATCACACCTGGTCGTGTGATTGCCGAGCCAACAATGACGCACCACGCGCCGCTGTCCACTGCGCGGCACGCTTCTGTGGGAGTGGAGATATGGCCCTCAGCCAGGATGGGAACACTGAGATGGTTTGTCAGGCGTGCCAACAGGCTCCAGCTGAAGCTGTCGTTGCCACGCGTATCTTCGGTATAGCCGTTCAGCGTAGTTCCGATGCAGTCGGCGCCTGCCGCTGCGGCGGCTTCCGCCTCTTCGAGAGTCGCAATATCCGCCATGACGGGCAGCTGCAGCTCATCGTGAATTTGTCGGATAATCTGCTGCCAAGGCTCTCCATACGGCCATACGCGGCTTGTGCAATCGAGCGCGATGATTGAGGCACCCGCCTCGGCCAGCGTGCGCGCGGCTGCAAAGCTGGATGTAATGCGCAGGCCAGCCCGGCCGTAGTGTTTCTGGATGCCAATGATGGGCAAAGCTGTTTCGCGACGGAGCGCTGCGATATGCTCGGCGCTGTTGATGCGGAGCCCGCGTGCACCTCCGTCGATTGCCGCAAGCGCCATACGGCGGATAGCGTCGGTGTCTTCAAGAGGATCGCCGGGGGATGCCTGGCAGGAGACGATAAGTTGGCCCTTCAGCTGCTCAAAGATTGCGGACATGTGTACTTTCCTGTTCCAAGCCGGCTATCAGTAAAACTCAATATCCCGGTGGCTAATGTATTATTGTATAGCCAATAAGAATATGGCAAGCTGGATTCGCCATCGGGTCTTCCGCCGTCCGAGAACCCACTGTCATCCAGCCCCCCGGCAACGGGCGTGGACCGAGGAGGAGAGAGATGAGCAGCATGTTACTGGCCGGGGCGTCACTGGCGATTCTGTCGGGCCTCATGAACGGAAGTTTCACGCTCCCCATGCGCTTCCTGGGCCGGTGGGAGTGGGAGAATGTCTGGAGCATATTCATCGTTGTCGCGTGCCTTCTAATGCCGGTCTCCATAGTTACGGCTATGTCGCCTTCCGGTTGGCGGGTGCTGGCAGAAGCGCCGTCGAGTGCGTTGGGTATCGCCGTGGCCGCAGGATTCGCGTGGGGTTTTGGCGCAGTACTTTTCGGCCAGAGCGTCAGTGCCATTGGCATCTCGCTGGCCAACACGCTGGTGCTAGCCATCAGCTCGGCGCTCGGCTCGCTTCTGCCCATTCTTCTCCTCTCACCAGAAAAGTTGTTCGAACCTGCGGGCAGAAAGATCCTTCTCGGCGTGGCCGTGGAGTTGGCAGGGATTACGCTTTGTGGGTGGGCTGGGCGTATTCGAGAACGTGCGGCCGGTGTTGGTACAGAGCGCGGCGAGATGGTAGGACATGCGCGGCCGATGGGCGTTGCATTACTGATGGCGATTGGATCGGGCATTCTCTCCGCAGTGTTTAATATTGGCTTTTCGCTGGCTCAACCAATTGCAGATACGGCCCGTGCTGCCGGCCTGAGCCAGTTTGCCAGCACCAATCTCATCTGGCTGGTGATGTTAGGCTCGGGTTCAATTGCTAACCTTGGTTTTTGTGGTTTCCTGTTCCGCCGCAACCGCAGCATGCGCAAGTTTGCTCAGACGGGTAAGCTGCGGCTTTATGGGCTGTCCACGTTGATGGCGCTTTTGTGGGGCGGCAGTATCTTCGTCTATGGCGCGGCCGCACCGCGGCTCGGCGCGCTCGGCACGGCAATTGGATGGCCGCTGAGTCTAGCTGTTGGATTGTTGCTCGCAAATGGAATTGGTGCCGCACTTGGCGAATGGCGCAGCGCGCCTGTCGGGGCGCGGCGATGGATGTATTCGGGAATCGCTGTGCTGCTGGTGGCCGTGATTCTGTTGAGCCGTGCAAGTTATTAACTTCGAAAGGATGCGTGGCGCCCACGGGGCGGACAGTATAGGCTTGCGAAGAGACAGGCTGATGCAGCGCCTTAGACCTGCAATAGAACACACAACACGAGCGCCTGAGAGAGAACCATGCCACGTAATCCCGCGAACTTCAAGCCTGCCGAGAACACCGCATCTTCCAGCGGCGAAGGATGGCACTTCGAGCCACTCGACAAGAAAAGCTTCACGCCGATGTATTTTCAGATCCAGACGCAACTCCTGAAGATGATCGAGAGTGGCAGGCTCCGCCCCGGCGATTCGCTGCCCAGTGAAGAAGAGTTGAGCCGGATCTGCGGGGTGAGCCGCATGACCTCGCGGCAGGCGCTGCAGGCGCTCAAAAACCAGGGGCTCGTTTCTCGCCACAAAGGACAGGGGAGCTTTGTGAGCCAGCCGCGCGTCGAGAAAGATATCACACACCTTTCGGGCTTTACGGCCGAGATGCGCGCTTTAGGGCTGCGAGCCACATCACGAGTTCTCGAAACAACCACACTGCAGGCTTCGGCGGAGATTGCTGAGCAATTGGGGATCGCCGTCAACGCGCCCGTCTTCCGCTTGTTACGACTGCGGCTAGCTGACGATCTTCCGGTGGCGATCGAGGAGATTCACCTGCCGCAGGAGCGATTTCCCGGTATTGAGATGTTCGATTTTGCGCGATTCTCACTGTACCAGACGCTGCGCGAGAGGTACGACGTGCGCGTGAGCCGTGCTGATGAAATTCTCGAAGCGCGAACGGCGACACGGCGCGAAGCGGAGTTGCTCGACATGAATGCGCGTGCAAGCCTGCTCGTCATCTCGCGTACGCTTTGGAACACGGACGGCACACCCGTAGAGACGGCGCATTCGGTGTACCGCGGAGACCGGTATCGGGCGATATTGAGTATTCCCGTCACTGAATTGCAGTAAACGCTGCACTCGGCGCAAAAACAACTGAAAATAGACGGCAATTGCAAGGACTGCGCAGGTGATCGAAGCGGCTTAATTATTCGCTTGACCGTGCGTCTGCTTAATAGTATATACATCCATACGGATATACAGACATACGACCGCCGGTCTATCCAGAACGGCCCAGCCTGCGGATTCGGCAGGCAAGCGCGGTCACCTTGGAAAAAGGGAGGCAGCATTTATGTGGTTTCGCACTCGTATGTGGTATCGCATGCGTACGGTCCTAGTGCTCATCATCGCGGTCGCTTGTCTTGTGAAGGCTCCGGCACAGGTTGCCAGCGCAGGATCGATTGCGGGCGTGGTAGCCGACACTTCCGGTGCCGTCGTTGCAAACGCTAGCGTGATTGCCGTTCAAACTCAAACCAATACTCAGTGGAAGACGGTGACAGACGGCGCCGGCTCGTATATCTTCCCTAATCTGCCCGTAGGCACTTATGTGGTCTCGGCTCAAATGGAGGGCTTTAGCAGGCGAGAGGTCACGAGTGTCGTGTTGAATGCCGGAAGCAGTCTCCGCATTAATCTGGAGATGAAGCCGGGCGCCGTCACCGACACGGTGCAGGTGAGTGGCTCGGCTGTTTCTGTCGATACGCAGACGGCGAACGTGGGTGATGTGATCACCTCGACGGCGATCGAGTCCCTTCCTTTGATCACGCGCAACTTCATTCAGTTAGTGCAGCTGGCGCCGGGCGTCTCGAGCAATATCGGCAGCGAGCCAGGATTCGGCTCGAATGCCGGCCTTTATGCCTCAGTCAACGGTGTTCGCAACACATCGAATAACTGGACGATTGACGGAGTGCCGAACGAAGACGTGTACTACGGCAACAATGCAATCGTGCCGAACGCGGACGCGCTGGCGGAATTCAGGATCGACCGCGGCAACTATAGCGCCGAGCAGGGACGCACGGCCGGCGCGACGATCAACGCAATTCTCAAGTCCGGCGCCAATCAGTTCCACGGAACAGCGTACGAATTCCTGCGCAACGGTGCTTTGAACGCAAACAACTACTTCAATAATCTGGACGACGTGGCACGGCCTAACGAGCACTACAACAACTGGGGTTACACGGTGGGCGGGCCGATCAAGAAGGACAAGCTGTTCTTCTTCTGGGGTGAAGAGTGGCGCCGGATTACCGAGCCATCTGGAACCTCCCTGGCGCGTGTTCCGACGGATCTGCAGAAGACCGGCGACTTTTCAGACTATGCGAGCGTCGGAGTTCCCGAGCCGGTTGTTACCGCGGCCCTCGCCGCCAATTCGCTCTGCACAGGGTGTGTCGAGGGAGAGCCGTTTCCCAACGACAAGATTCCATCCGGTGTGCTGAACAGCAACGCTACGGCAATTCTCAACACCTACTACCCGTCGGCGAACATGACCTACAACGCAAGCACGGGTGCCAACTACGCTTCGTCGGAACCGACCACGACGTCCGTACGCGAAGAACTGGTTCGCGTCGACTACAGCATCAATGACCAGTGGAAGGCCTACGCACACTACATCCAGGACCAGAATCATATTGACTCGCCTTACTCGCTGTGGGGAGACAACTCACTTCCCAACGTGGCTGCCAGCAAGGAATTCGAACCCCTGCAGAGCTTCGCGCTGAACTTCGTCGGCACGCTAACACCGAATGTAGTCAATGAGATTCAGTTCGGTATCTACCACAACATCATCCGCATCTCCTCGGCGCCGACGTTGTCGCGCAGCCTCGCCGATGGACTCGATATTCCGTATTACTTCTCGAATCACACGAACGTCGACAATCGTATTCCGGCTTTGTCGTACCTGCATTATGCAGGTATCGCCACGGATTGGCCCTTCCTCAACGGATTCTTTTATCACAAGTGGAATGACAACCTGTCGTGGCATCGGGGCAACCATAATTACCGCTTTGGTCTGCTGGTGGTGCAGCAGGGAAAGAACGAGAACAACTCGAACTCGCTAACGAACGGCTCATTCTCGTGGTGGGGAAGTGGCTCTTCGGATGGTATCCACACGGGCAACGACCTGGCTGACATGCTCACCGGATTTGCTGACACCTACAGCGAGAGCGAGACCAACCCCATGCAGCATCTCCGCTATTGGGATGTGGAAACCTATGCTCAGGATCAGTGGCAGATCACTCCTCGCCTGAGCTTCACATACGGTCTGCGGTACACCTACTACGGCCCGGAGACAGACCTGAATAACCTCAACTCGAGCTTCCTTACACGGCTCTATCAGTCTGCGCTCGCGCCGACGGTCAACAGCGACGGCACCCTCTCGGACATCCAAGATTCTCAGATGTCCAACGGTTCTTATATGCCAACCAACGGCATCATCGTTGCCGGTGCAAACTCACCCTGGGGTAATGCGGTCTACAGCACCAGTAAGGTCAACCTCGCTCCGCGTGTCGGGTTTGCCTACGATGTGTTTGGAAACGGCAAGACAGCCGTGCGTGGTGGTTATGGAATCTACTACGACCGCACAGCACCGTACGGACTTGGTGCGAAGAGCAATCCTCCGTTTAACTCCACCATCACGTTGTACGATGTCTCGGTTGATCAGCCCCGGCAAGGAGACGCAAGCTACTCACCAGTTGGGCTCACGGCCTTCGATCCAAAATACAGCGTGCCATACAACCAGCAGTGGTCGCTCGGCGTACAGCACGAGATCTATCGCGATACGGTGGTTACCCTCGAGTATGTCGGCACGCGTGAGAACCATCTCCTGTATGAAAATCAGCTGAACCAGAACGATCCCACGTCCGCGGTTATCGAAGGTACAGCCAACGTGAACCAGCTGCGTCCATATCTAGGCTATGGCACGATCACGCAATTTACGCCCAAGGCAGGTTCACACTACCACGGACTGCAGGCCTCGATTCGCCATCAGTTAGGGAGCGCACTCACGCTCAACGCAGCCTATACCTACTCGAAAGTATTGACTACGGCGTCTGCCGACAGCTACAGCCCGCAGAATAGTTACGATCCCGGCGCGGATCGCGGTCCTGCCACCTTCGACAAGACTCACATGCTGGTGTTCGATTACGTGTGGCAATTGCCTAAGCTCACCGAGAGCCGCAACGTATTTCTGCGTAGCGCACTGGGCGGTTGGCAGTGGGGCGGCATCCTCAATGTTTCCACAGGTGAGCCCATTACTCCTACGCTCGGTGTCTATGCAAACTCAGGCGTTGTTGACAGCACGCAGCGGCCGAATATCACGGGCAAAGCGCAGGCTGGCAAGATGCTCGAGGGTTGGTTGAACTTCGACGCATTCTCTGTGCCTACCGAAGGCACGTTCGGCAACTCCGGCGTGGGCATTGCACGGCTTCCGCGGACCACACAGTTCGATAGCTCGATCTCCAAGGATTTCCATCTTCATGGACCGCTTCACATGGAGTTCAAGCTGCAGGCGATCAACGCGTTCAACCATACGCTGTTCAACGGCGTAGACAGCAGTTATTACCCCTCCAGCACTACCTTCGGCCACATCACCTCGGCCACGGCACCACGCAAGGTACAGGCCGGTCTCCACTTCGCTTTTTAGAGATCAAATTTCGAAAACAGGGAAGATGAAGATGGAAGAGAACGCCGTATCCAGGCTGGATGAACTTGCTTGGATGCGGCGTCTTCTTTCTTGCGTGCAGCGCAGATGGTCAATGCTCGGATGAGCGGGCAAGCAGAAGTAGTGGAGAGGAGTGGTTGGCATGCCGGCTGGACAGGAACTGAACTCGATTATTGGGATGCATTCGCGGCGCAGTTTCCTACAGGCCATGGGGATCATGGGGATA
>Ga0318572_10000229_pt1 | contig 20732 bp, 23 predicted proteins | sample GRESIP089b5f20_FD_202528 | JGI IMG/M metagenome (GOLD analysis project Ga0318572, IMG submission 202528) | Tropical soil microbial communities from Luquillo Experimental Forest, Puerto Rico - GRE.SIPMG.089b5f20 | ecosystem: Environmental > Terrestrial > Soil > Tropical forest > Bulk soil...
CTGTGGTTGCTCAAGCGCCTGAGCGCCCCCCGCGGCCAAGCTGGTGGCCTCATGAAGGTCATTTCCAGCCTGGCCGTCGGCCCTCGGGAGCGGGTGGTCCTGATGGAGGTGGGCGATCAATGGCTGTTGGTGGGTGTTGGCCCCGGCCATATCAGCAAACTGGGAGAACTGCCCCGCCAGGCCTTGCCGCCGGCAGCAGCTCATCCTTCTGCGCCGGAATTTGCCGCTTGGCTCAAGCGGGCCATCGAACGTCGGCCGGGGCAAGGCACATGACAAACCGTCGCGCCACTGCCTTCCGCTCCATTATCGTCCGCGCCCTGCTGCCCCTCGGGCTAACGCTGTTGCCTACCCTGGCGCTGGCGCAGGCCATGCCGGCCATCACCAGCACATCCGGCCCCGGCGGCGTTACCCAGTGGTCCCTGTCGATCCAGACCCTGCTGCTGCTGACAGCCCTCTCCTTCCTGCCGGCCATCCTGTTGATGATGACCAGCTTCACCCGCATCGTCATCGTCCTGTCCCTGCTGCGCCATGCCCTGGGTACCCAGACGGCGCCGTCCAACCAGATCATCATCGGTCTCTCGCTTTTCCTCACCTTCTTCGTCATGGCCCCCGTGGCGGACAAGGTTTATACCGAGGCCTATGTACCCCTGACGGAAAACAAGATCAGCTTCCCCGAAGCCCTGGAACGGGGTGCCGTGCCCCTGCGAGCCTTCATGCTCAAGCAGACCCGCCAGGCGGACCTGACCCTGTTCACCAAGATTGCCAAGCAGGAACGGCCTTCTACCCTGGACCAGGTGCCCATGCGGGTGTTGATCCCGGCCTTCGTCACCTCGGAATTGAAGACCGCCTTCCAGATCGGCTTCATCGTCTTCATTCCCTTCCTCATCATCGACATGGTGGTGGCTTCTGTTCTGATGTCCATGGGTATGATGATGATGTCGCCAGTGATCGTGGCCCTGCCCTTCAAGCTCATGCTCTTCGTCTTGGTGGACGGCTGGAACCTGCTGATCGCTTCCCTGGTCCAGAGCTTCGGTTGATCAGCGCCTGAAAGGACTTCCCCATGACCCCCACCACCGTCATCGACATCGGCCGCCACGCAGTGGAAATCACCCTGCTGATTTCGGCGCCCCTGTTCATTGCCGCCCTGGCGACGGGCCTGGTCATCAGTATTTTCCAGGCCGCTACGCAGATCAACGAGTCCACCCTGTCCTTCGTGCCCAAGTTGATCGTGGTCTTCGTCACCCTATTGATCGCCGGCCCCTGGATGATCACGGTAATGACGGACTACATCCGCCGGCTCTACGAAGCCATTCCCACCCTGATCGGCTGACGTCGCCATGCTGAGCGTCACCTCGGCCCAGCTCAATGCCTGGATCGCCATCTTCATCTTCCCCCTGACACGCATCCTGGGCCTCCTGGCTACCGCCCCCATCTACAGCAATGCAACGCTGCCGCGAAAAACCCGGGTCGTCCTCGGCCTGGTCATCAGCCTGGCCTTGGCACCGGCTCTGCCCCCCATGCCGACAATTCCTGCCGGTTCCTGGATCGGCCTGGCCGTACTGGCCGAGCAAGTACTCATCGGCCTCTTGATGGGAATGGTGCTCCGCATCGTATTCGCGGCCATCGACCTGGCCGGCGAATTGATCGGCTTGCAAATGGGCCTGTCCTTCGCCGTTTTCTACGATCCGCAAAGCAGCGGCCAGACCCCCGTGGTCACGGAGTTCCTGTCCCTTTTCGCGTCCTTGATCTTCCTCGCCATGGATGGCCATCTGGTGGCCATTGCCGCTCTCGCCAAGAGCTTCCAGTTACTACCGGTCAGTGCGCAGCCCTTTTCCATCAAGGGTCTGGGGAGTTTCCTGTCCTGGTCGGGCAGCCTGTTCTCCGCCGGCGTGCTGCTATCCCTGCCACTGATTGCCGCCCTGCTGATCGCCAACTTGGCCCTGGGGGTGCTGACCCGCATGGCACCGACCCTGAACCTGTTCGCGATCGGTTTCCCTGTCACGTTGTCGGCTGGCTTTATCGTGTTGATGCTGTCCCTGCCCTATATGGGAGCCGCCATGCAACGGCTGTACGAACAGGGATTCAATTCACTGGAAACGGTGTTGCGGGCAGCGGCGGCCACACAGCTATGACAAACGCTCAACGAGCCGGGGGGGTTGCAGCATCTGTTGAGGTATTAGGTCCAACAAGTGCAATAACGCCATAGCTCACTCGTTGGGAACCGGCGATACTCGACTCCATGCCTTCGCTGTATTCCAGAATTTTGTAGCCGGAGAATCCGCCGGCACTCGCAAGTTCCCGAGCGCGTCGGTTGAAAACTACCCTGGCCTCACCAGCTCCTCCCGAGTAGTAACGCTTCATCTTCAGCGAAAGATGATAGCGATCGTTGGGAAACTGTGCTTCTTCGATATCCCAGTTTGGTGAAAAAGGATCCAGCACATAGTAGGCAATTGCTCCTACGCCAGCCCAGTAGACGATTTTCTCCAAGGTTATTGTCGTTGTCGGCGACAAGGCAATATCCGTTGCAGGAATCAAGCTACCTTCCCGGGGAATGGTGCTAGGTGCATTGGTATTGGTAACAAGGCTGGCAACCCCGCCACACCCTGACAACAACAAACATCCAATAGCAATAGCGTGCTTCATCTCAGACCTCACGAGATGTAATTGAACAACGACAACTGAGCCGTCGACACGAAAGACTTCTGAGCCGCCTGCAGGTCGGATTGCTGTCGCGTCAGATCGGTGATGGTCTTGGCGTAGTCCAGATCCTGCAGCGTGGACAAGGTACTGGAGTACTGCAGATTCAAGTCCTGGTTAACATTGCTCAGGGCGTCTACCTCATTGAGTCGAGAGCCGACAGCAGCCCGCGCCGTGAGAATGTGGTCATTGGCCTGATCAATATTGGTCAGGGCAAAGCCGATATCGTTGGCCAGTTTGGCTACGCCGGCAGTCGTGCCGGTATTGGCGGTTTCCAGCACGTTGATGGCTGTTGCGATGGTCTTGAAAACGCTCTGGGAGGTGCTGGGCGTCAAGGAAAAACTGTCGCCCGTCGCCGGGCTACCGGTGATGGTGATGTTGGAGCCCAGATCGAATGTGGTGGCATCGCCGGCCGCGCTCTTCAGGGAAATGGTCTGGCCGTCGGAGTAGGAACGCAACTGACCGGGATAGGGTACCGGGGCCGGAGTCGCCGTTGCATCCAGGGGCATAGTGTAGGTCTGGCCCGTCAGCAGAGAGGTGCCGTAGGTGGGCGACCCGGTCTGGTTGTCCACCAGGTCGTAGTAAGTCTTGTTGGGCGTAACGCTGGTATCCACGGAAAATACCGCATTGACGTTTTGCGGCGTGGACCCGCGCCAGGCGGCCGGGTCGAGCACGCTGCCGGCGCCAACAACACCGCTACCACTGTTGTAGGAGGCGTAGCTGGTGGAGAAATAGCCGTTACCCGTGGAGATGCGCTTGAACACGTCGTCGCCGGCATCGCTGATGGCAATCTGGCGTGTCGCCGCCACCTGCAAGCTGCGTTGACCGCTGTCGCCGTAGTAGCTGATCTCGTTGCCCTGGTTCAGGCTGTCCACCGACCCACTAAAGGGCACGGTGTTGCCCATGTAACCGGAGAAGAGATAGACGCCGTTGCCGTCCGTGGCATTGGAAAGGCCGAGCAATTGCTCGTAGTCGGAACGCAGTTCGGTAGTGATCGACTTGCGGTCGCTCAGGGTCAGGGAGGAGTTGCCGCCCTGCACGATCAGCTCCCGAATCCGCCCCATCAGGTCGTTGATACCCGACAGCTGACTTTCTTCCAGGCCCAGCGCGGACTTGGTGTTGTTCAGGTTGGTGCTCTGCTGGGTATTGATGCTTTTCGCCTGGGAAACGTCCATGGCCCGAGCGGCGGCAACGGGATCGTCTGCGGGGGAAACGATACGGGTACCCGCCGAAAGCTGCTGTTGGGTGTGCAACAAGGATCCAGTCTTATCGTTGATAGTGGACACACCCGAGTTGTAGATCATGGAGGTGCTGATGCGCATGGCGATTCTCCTGGGAATCCTTAGTTGCCGAGGGCCAAAATACTGTCGAAGAGTTTGCTGGCGATGGAAATCACCTTGGATGCCGCTTGGTAAGCCTGTTGGTAACGCAACAGGTTGGCAGCCTCTTCATCGAGATTGACCCCGGACAGGGCCTGGACGGCGGTGGTGGCCTGATCAGTCAGTTTCTGTTGCGCCGTACCAAGCACGGTGACTTCGTTGGTTTTGGTCCCCACGTAGCTCACCAACTGGGAATAGGCCGTCTGGTAGCTGGCGGTGCCGGAGGGCGAGGAAGCAGTGCTCTCCATGGTATTGGCAGTCTGCAATGCGCCGAGCAACACGCCGTTACGGTTATCCGACGTGCCGCTGCTGTTGTAGTTCACACTGAACGAATCCCCGGCGGCCGGTGCACCGCTGATCTTGATGCGGTAGCCGTAGTCCAGGCCGTTGCCGGCGGCGGAAGGCGTGGTCAGGTTGGCCTCGGGAATCGGGAAAATATCGCTGCCGGCGGTATAGGGCACACCAGAGGCCAGCAGGTTATTGTTGTTGTCGTACACATCGTAGGTGGACGCGCTGGTGAAGTTGATGTTGACCGGCGGCGTCAAGGCGCCCTTGGTACCGAAAGCCGAGGTGGCTTCCGCCGTGCTGTTGAGGGACACCACAGTGCCGGCATCGATGGAACCGGTGCCGGTATTGTTCAGGGATGCGCTGGTCTTGATGGGCGCGGCCAGGGCCACGGAGCGGGGGTCCGTGATGGACATGGCCAGGTTTTTCGCTGCATTGCGCGTAGGTTGGATCAACCAGTTGTCATTGGCAATGGGAGAACCGGTGCCCACATTCAGGGTCAGGCCATCTACTGTCTTCAGCGTGGGGCCGGCCCCCACATCGGTCACCGTATTGTCCGACAGCCGGGTCAACATGTAGGTAGAGCCGGTGTAGGTCAGTCGATAGTCGCTGCTGGTGAGCTGGCTATAGTTGCTGACCTGTAAAGACGGGACGCCGTTGCCCGCATTCAGTGTGCTGGCCAGGGGTGCGGCGACCATATTGGTCATGTTGAAGAATTTGCTTCCCAAGTCTCCGTTCAAGTCCATACCCAGGGCCTGCTGGCTGTTGAAGTTCTGGGCCAGGGTCAAGGCAATGCGACCGATGCCGTTTTGTACGGAATCCAGGGTTTCGCTACGGAAGGAAATCAGCCCCCCCAAAGTGCCGCCGGATACCAAAGACTCGGGAATGAAGATGGGATTGCCGGTATTCGACGTGCTCATAGCGAGCGTTGTCCGTTCCGGATCGCTAGGCGAAGCCAGGGCCAGGAGCTTGGAGGTCTGATCACCCACCACCAGCGGTTGGCCATTACCGATGAAAACGCTGTAGGAGCCGTCGGACTGAGTGACTGTCTGGACGCGGATGATCTTGTTCAGCTCACCCAGAATCTGGTCCCGTTGGTCCAACAGGTCGTTCGGGGGCTGACCACTACCGGAAGCGTTGGCCAGGATGATGCTCTGGTTGATATCGGCGATCTTCTGCGCGTAAGCATTGATCGACGTCACCTGACTGGTGATCTGGGTGTTGATGCCGCTACGGATTTCCGTCAGGCGCTGGTCCATGGAGTTGAACTGGGACACCAGGCTGGCGGCACCGGAAATCATGGATTGCCGGGAGGAAATGGAGGATGGATTAGCAGCGGCTTCCTGCACGCCGCTGAAGAAACTCGCCAGGGCGGAGGTGAGGCCGGCGCTACTGTCGCCCACCATGTTGTCGATCAGATTGATTTGCTCCAGATAGCTGTTCATCTGGGAAGCCGTGGTCTGGGCCGACAACACCTGAGTGCTCAGATACTGGCTATAAACGCGCTGGACCGTCTGGACGTTAGTCCCCTGTCCCAGAAAACCGGAGCCGGTACCGATGGGCGTGTTCGTGGTCTGCACGATGGACTGACGGGTATAGCCGTCCGTCGACGCATTGGAAATGTTGTGGCTGGTGGTCTGAAAGCCCATCTGGGCTGCGTTCAGACCGGTAATCCCCACATTTAAGATGCCGCTTGCCATCGGTGCTCCTTGGAATAGTCCAGCTAACGGCAAAACTTGCCGAGAGTTGAATGCCTAGTCCAATAGAGCAACCCCCGTGCCGGATGGCACCGGAGCCGTCAATGAAGGCGTTTGGAGGGTTCCGCCCCGGATCTCACCGGGTGGCAAACCTCAGCCGGTCATGGCCTGGCGCAGGGTCGCGCTGCCGATGATGCGTTCCAGCTTGTTGGCGTACTGAGGGTCTGTGGCGTAGCCGGCTTGCTGCAGCCCCCGGGCAAAGGAAGTGCCGCTGGTGCTGCCCACCACCTTGGCGTAGCGAGGATTGGAGGCCAGCAGATTGCCGTAGTCGCGGAAGGCTTCGGCATAGGACCCGTAGGCACGGAAACGCTCCACCTGCCGCTGGGCCACGCCGTCCACATATTCCGTGGTCTGGGCTTCGATGGCCTGACCGGACCAGGACTTGCCGGCCTTGATGCCGAACAGGTTGTGACTGGGACGACCATCGCTGTAGCGGGGTTCAGAGCGTCCCCAGCCGGTTTCCAGGGCAGCCTGGGCCACCAGGAACTGGGCGGGGATGCCGGTACTGCGACTGGCTTCCACAGCATGGGGCCAGACCCGGGCGACGAAATCCTTGGCATTAGAGGGCACTTCGTTGCTAGCCCCACTGCTACCGCCGCCGTTGTCATTGACCGCCGGCACCTCGGGTGACAGGCTCGGCCAAGTCAGGCCGGGTAAGCCGCGCTCGAGGGGAACGCCCTTGGTTTCCGGGTTCAGCAACGGGGCGCTTTCTAACGGCTCAGGATTGAAGGTTCCCATGCGGGACAACTGCTTTTCGATCATGGCCGCCAACCCCGTGCCGTTGCCCTTGGTGGCCAGCACCTGGGCCAACTGCTGGTCCAGCAGGGACTCGTACATGCGGGTCTGGTCGTTGTCCATGATGCCGTCCTTGGGGGTGGCATCGCGCATGGACTTGAGGACCATGCCGAGAAACATGGCCTCAAACTGGCGGGCAGCGGCCTTCAGGGCCTGGGGATCATTCGCCTTGGAGAGGCGCTTGATGTCCGCCAGCCCCCGCTGGTCAAAGATGTTGGGATCGACAGATGCAGTCATGGGCCAAGGGTGGCATTAACGGGCCTGCCGCAATCCGCTGAAAAAACGGCAAAAACTGCCCGTCAGATGATTTCCAGCTCGGCCCGCAGGGCGCCGGCAGCCTTCATGGCCTGCAGGATGGCAATCAGATCCTGAGGATTGGCGCCGAGCGCGTTGAGCGCACGTACCACTTCGGCCAGATTAACCCCAGCCTTGACGCTCATCAGGGTACCGCCCTCCTGCTTGATGTCGATGCTGGCATTGGTCGTCCCCGCTGTCTGACCGCCGGAGAGAGCATTGGGCTGACTGACGCTGTTCTCGGCACTAACGGAAACGGACAGATTGCCGTGGGCCACCGCGCAGCGGTCGATGGTCACCGCCTGATTCATCACCACGGAGCCCGAACGGGAGTTCACGATGACCTTGGCTATGCCCTGGGCTGCCTGTAATTCGATGTTCTCGATACGACCGATGAAGCTGACCCGGTCATCGGGATTAACCGGGGCCTTGACCCGGATCTGACGGCCATCGGAAGCGGAAGCCACGCCGGGAATAACTCGATTGATAGCTGCCACCATACGTTGGGTGGTGCCAAAATCGGTGCTGTTCAGGTCGAGATAAACAAATTCACCCTGACCGAGGGGCGTGGGCACTTCTTTTTCCACCGTGGCGCCGCCGGAGATACGGCCCACCGACAAATGGTTGATGGTGACCTTGGAACCGCCGCCGGAAGCACCGGCGCCATTCACCACCACATTGCCTTGGGCAATCGCGTAAATCTGGCCGTCGGCACCCTTGAGGGGAGTCAGCACCAGGGTTCCACCCTTGAGGCTCTTGGCGTTACCAATGGAAGAAACCGTCACGTCGATCTGCTGGCCGCTACGAGCGAAAGGCGGCAGGTTGGAAGTGACCATCACCGCCGCCACGTTCTTGAGCTGCAGATTGGTACCGGGAGGCATGGTCACCCCCAGGTTGGACAGCATGTTGACGATGCTCTGCACGGTAAAAGGAGTCTGGGTAGTCTGGTCGCCGCTGCCATCCAGGCCAACCACCAGGCCGTAGCCGACCAGTTGGTTGTTGCGCACACCACCGATGGAGGCGAGGTCCTTGATCCGTTCAGCCCGGGCTGCGTCGGCCACCATCAGGCCGGCAAAGAGCCACATCAGCCCGATCAGGATTTTGTGTGTGAGGCTCATGATCTCGATTCCTTGAAACGATCAGAACGGCAGGAAGCTCAGGAAGAACTTGCTCAGCCAACCCATGACCTGCACGTCGTTGATGAAGCCATTGGCCTTGTATTCGATCCGGGCGTCGGCCACCTGGGTGGATTGCACGGTATTGGCAGTGGTAATGGTGTTGGGGTTGACCACGCCGGAGAAGCGGACAAATTCCTCGCCTTCCTTGAGACCAATCTGCTTCTCGCCGGAAACCAGCAGGTTGCCGTTGGGCAACACTTCGATCACCGTGACGGTGATGGTGGAAGTGAAGTCGGCAGTGGATGTGTTGGAACCCTTGCCGTCGAACTTGGTGGTGTTGTTGGCGGAGATACTCAGGTTGGATACGCCCTTGAAGGGAACGCCGTCCAGAGTGGGAATACCGGCATCCATGGAGCTGGTTCGATTGGCGATGTTCTCGGATTGCTTGGAGGCCTGGACCTTTTCGGCGATGTTGATGGTGATGATGTCGCCAACAAAGCGGGCGCGACGGTCTTCGAACAAAGGCCGGGCGCTGGCCGTGTTGTAGATGGAGCCGTTGAAGGTAGCCAGGGAATCCCGGGGCTCGGGACGAATGGTCATGGGCTGATGCACCGCCGTGGGGGGCACGGTATTGACGCAACCGGTCAGCGCCAGGCAGGCCAGAGAAATCAGGGAGAGGGTTTTCTTGATCATGGTCAGGCTCCTGTCCATCACAGCTGGGTCAAGCGCGCCAGCATCTGGTCGGAAGTGGAAATCGCCTTGGAATTCATTTCATAGGCCCGCTGGGTCTGGATCATGCTGACCAGTTCCTCCGCCACGTTCACGTTGGAGGTTTCCACATAGGTCTGGTTCAATAGGCCGGCACCGTTGGTCCCCGGAGTGTTCGGTGTGGGCGCACCGGAAGAGGCCGTTTCGACAAATAGGTTTTCGCCGACGCTTTGCAGGCCACCGTTGTTTACAAACGTAGCCAGCTGGATGGTGCCGATCTGCGTAGTCGCCGTGGTGCCAGGTTGGGTGATATTGACGATGCCATCGCGACTGATGTTGATGGTCAGGGCATTGGTCGGCACGGTAATCGGGGGCGACAGGGGATAACCGCTGGAGGTCACCACTTGGCCGGTATTGTCCTTCTGAAAGGCGCCATCGCGGGTATAGGCGAGGGTACCGTCGGGCATTTGAATCTGGAAGAAACCTTGGCCATTGATCGCCATATCCAAGGGATTGTCGGTCTTTTGCAGACTGCCCTGGGTGAAGATGTGCTCCGTCGAAATAGGGCGCACACCGGTACCGATCATCAGGCCGGAAGGAATGGTGGTCTGTTGGGAGGACTGGGCGCCAGGCTGCCGCATGGTTTGATACAACAAATCCTCGAATACGGCCCGGGTCCGCTTGTAGCCGTTGGTACTGGTATTCGCCAGGTTATTGGAGATGACGTCCAGCTGAGTCTGCTGGGCGTCGAGTCCTGTCTTGGCAATCCAGAGGGAACGGATCATGGGCTTTTTCCTAGTATCTCAATCAGGCCTAGCGGGCCGAAATCACCTGGGTGGCCGAACGGTCGTTCTGATCGGCACTGGTGATCATCTTCATCTGCATTTCAAACTGGCGACCCAGGGAGATCATGCTGACCATCTGCTCCACCGGATTCACGTTGCTGTTCTCGATATAACCACCGGCCAGAACCACGTTGTCGTTCGTCGGCTGGGCAGCGCCGTCGGTGGTGCGGAACAAACCGTCGCCGCCACGCACCAGATTTTCCTCGGGCGGATTCACCAGCTTGATACGGCCAACGGGATTGGCAATGTTCTGGGCGCCAGTCTGAGGCACCACTGTGACCGTACCGTCCTTGGCGATGGAAATCTTGGAATCCGGCGGAATGGTGATGGGGCCGTCGGCGCCCATGACGGGCATGCCGCTGCGGGTCTGCAGCACGCCGTTCACGCTCAGCTCAAGACTGCCGTTGCGGGTATAGGCCTCGGTACCGTCAGGCATGCCGACGGTGATCCAGCCTTTGCTTTGCACTGCCACGTCCAGGGAGCGCCCCGTTTCCAGCATGGGGCCTTGGGTGTAATCGCTGTGGGTGCTTGCATCCACAGCAAAGGCCCGGGTAGGCAAAGCCGGTGCGGTACCGGGCAGGGTCTTGGTCAGAACCTGCACGGCCCGCAAACGGTGTTCTTCGGAACGGTAGCCGGTGGTAGCCACGTTCGCCAGATTGTTGGACACCGCCGCCTGCCGACTCAAGGTCTGCGAGGCTCCGGACATGGCGGTGTAAACAAGGCGATCCATGATTTAGGCTCTAGTTAGATCAGCGCAGGTTGACCAGGGTCTGCAAGATCTGGTCTTCGGTTTTAATAGTTTGGGCGTTGGCCTGGTAGGCCCGCTGCTGGGTGATCATGTTCACCAGCTCCGCCGTCAGGTCGGTATTCGATTCTTCCACCGCCTGGGACTGCAGCACACCGTTTACGCCACTACCGGGGGTACCAATCAGCGGCTGACCTGAGGTAGCGGTCTCCTGCCATTGGTTACCGCCCAGAGATTGGAGGCCGTTGGCGTTCTTGAAAGTAGCCAGCACCACTTGGGCCAGGTTGCGAGTTTGACCGTTACTGTATTTGCCCTGGATCGTGCCATCGGAAGCGATGCTCAAACCCGACAGCCGACCAGAGGCATAGCCATCCTGAGTGATGGTGTTAACGCCAAAGATGCTGCCATACTGGGTTGTTTTGCTCAAATCCAGGCTGAAGTCCAGTGTGCTGGTACCACCAGTGGTGACGACGAAACTCTGGTCGATCTTGAAAGCAGCGACGGGATTGGGTGCGCCCGTAGTCGAAAAGTTGACCGTCTTCGCTGCTGTCGGCGTACCACCATCAAGATTGGTATAGACGTTGTATTGATTGGGCGTCGCGGCTTTAACGAAATAGATACCCAGGGTATGGGGGTTGCCCAAAGAGTCGTACACCGTGGCAGACGTGGAGCTTGTATAGCTCAGCGGATCAGAAATACTGAAGGCATCCGCACCCAACTCAGGTCCGGTGGTTGTCGTCAAACCGAGAACATTGCTGGAATCGGCGGCTACGCTGATGCTATGACCAGAACCACTGGGACTGCCCTGGAAAACGAGCGTTCCAGCAGAACCAGCACTCACGCTAACAGTAGACGTGCTACCTGCCGCACTGAGCTGGTTATTGGCTTCCGTTTGGATGTAAGTCGCCAACGACTTATTTGTATAAGTATTCGTGGGAATGGAAACCGTAACGGTCGTCCCATCCACTGTGATATCGACAGATGTTCCACCAATATTGGGATCCGCCAATGAATTCAGGTTTGGCGCACCCGTTGCGGTCACCAAGGATTGAACAACACCTTGGCTATTGAACAGGATATTGCTTGTGTCGTTCACCGCAATAGATGAGCCCGTACCGCCAGGAACGGCAGTAAAAACCAAACTACCTGACGTGTTGGGGGCCACAGTCACAGATGTTCCAGATGGCAAGGCCGCATTGATCAACGTCTGCACAGTCGAGGCCAGCGATGTCGCTGTGTAAGAACCCTGAGGAATCGTCAGCGTCCCCGTGTTGTACCCATTGATGGTGACATCGAATGTTGCGGGTGCCCCTGCCAGGGTTGTCAAATCGGGGGCAGACACGCCCGTTGCTGTTGCCGCAATGGATGCGGACGGCGGCGTCTTGCGAGAGTCCAGATTCAGCCCCACTACCAAGCCCGTTGCCGGTGTACCTTGACCAGTAGCTACCGGTTGCAAATCCGAAGTATCAATATGGATGGCTTGGGGAGTGGCCGGAACGATGATGCCGTTCGTGTTCGCCAGATAACCAGTCAGTTGGCTACCGGCGGAGTTGATCACATAACCATTCTTGTCCACTTGGAACTGACCGTTACGGGTATAGCTGACGGCACCGGAAGTGCTCTGCATCCGGAAGAAACCGGAACCGTTGATGGCAATATCCAGGGGATTGTTGGTGGTGGTGATATTGCCCTGGGTAAATTGCTGGGCTACTGCCTGCACTGAAGTTCCGATACCGATCTGATTGGTACCAGTACCGGTCAAGGAGGCGGCGTACACGTCAGCAAACTGGGCGGCACCGGACTTGAAGCCCACCGTGCCCGAGTTCGAGACGTTGTTACCGATAGCTTCGAGTGCCTTGGAGCTGGCATTCAGGCCACTCAACCCTTGTTGGAATCCCATGGTGTTTCTCCTGACGAACTATCGGGTCAAATGATTTGGCGAACGTCGGACATGGTGAAGCTGCCGATACCGCTGACGTTAAGTTTCATGCTGCTGCCCGTGCCGGAAATGCTGCTGACAGCACCCAGTTGCAGATTGGTCACATCAACGCTGCTGGAACCCTGCGTAGCCTTGACGCTGATGGTGTAGTCGCCGTCGGCAGCCTTGGCACCGGAATCGGTCGTGCCGTCCCAAGTGAAGCTCTGCAGGCCAGACTTCTGCGCACCGAAACTGACTGTACGCACCACATTGCCACTGCTGTCTGCAATCGTCATCGTCACTGCATCGGCGTTGCTGGCCAACTCATAGCCACCAGCGGACTGGCTGTTGCTCAGGGTCAGGCCGCTGCCGGGAACCAGGACTCCCTTGCCGATCAGGGCAGCGGATTGGATGGCCTGAGTAGCATTGGTGTTGTCCATCAGCGTCTGCAGGGTGGTGTTGAGCTTGGTGATGCCTTCCACCGTGCTGATCTGGGCCAACTGGGAAGTCATCTGCGCGTTGTCCATGGGATTCAGCGGATCCTGGTTCTGCAGCTGGGTCGTCAGCAGGGTCAGAAACTGGTTCTTGGTTTCGCTGATGGCCGAGGAGCTGGAGGACGAACTGGAAGAGGAACTCGAGGTTCCATTCAGGGCCGTCAGAAGATCACTGGAGAGGGTGGCGGACATTTATCTTCCCCTTAAGGTCACTGACCGATGGTCAGGGTTTTGAGCATGAGAGACTTGGTGGCACTCATGACTTCGGCGTTGGTTTGATAGGCACGGGAGGCGGAAATCATGTTCACCATTTCCTCCACCACATTCACATTGGGCATCGCCACATAGCCGTCGGCATTGGCGGCGGGATTGCCGGGTTCGTAGGTCATGCGCAGCGGGGCAGCACTGTCCACCACCTGGGTCACGCGCACGCCGTTGCCGCCATCCTTGCCCATGGGGGTGGCCTGAAACACCACCTGCTTGGCTCGATAAGGCTTGCCGTCGGCCCCCACCACGCTGTCCGCGTTGGCCAGGTTGCTGGCCACGGCGTTGAGCCGGGCGGACTGGGCCGTCAGGGCGGAACCGGAGATGTTGAAGACGTTGAACATGGCCTAGTCTCACTGACCCTGGATGGCGGTCTGCATGTCTTTCAGGCTGCCCTTGATGAAGGTCAGCATGGCTTCCATGTGGATGGAGTTTTCAGCGAAAGCCCCCCGCTCCACGTCAATATTCACGGTGTTGCCGTCCACCGCCCCTTGATATTCGGTGCGGTATTTCAATTGGGACTCGAGCAGACCGGTGCCCTGGCCGGCAATGTGGGCCGGCGATGTGCGCGCCAGTTCGATGCTGTTGTCGCCCCGATTGGCCAGAACATTCTCCAAGGCATCCTTAAAGTCGATGTCCTTGGCCTTGAAATAAGGAGTGTCGGCGTTGGCGATATTCGAAGCCAGCAGCTCCTGCCGGTAGGCACGGAGATTCAGCGCTGTCTGTTCGAAACGCAGTTCCCGGTCCAGTCGATCAAGCATGATGTGGTGGCTAAAGAAATTTGGATAGCTGCCGTAATGCACTAACCATGCCATCGCCAGGTACCGCATGGTTAAGCCATCTTGACCGATTTTCAGGCCGCTTTTCTTGCCGCCCGCCGGCCACTTGCCGTTATTGCGCCCGCCATCGGCAAAACTTGCCGGCCTTTTCCCAAGTGCCCTCGACGAAAAAGTCCGGGTCAATTCCCCGGGTGATGGAGCTTTTGGCAACTGGCGAGCCATGCTTGAATGAGCACATGAAAGCCCTGCCCCTTTCCATCCTTCTCCTGCTGGCCAGCACCCACGTCCTGGCCTATCAGGATCCGCTGTCGATCAAGAAGGTGGTAGAAGATTATCTGCGGGTGCAAACCAAGGGCCTGCCCGGCGTCGCCAGCTATACCGCCGGCACCATCGACCCCAACAACCAGCTACCGGCTTGTTCCGCCTTTCAGGTACGCCAGGACAGCGGACGTCTGTGGGGGCGCAGCACTGTCACTGTGCAATGCACGGCGGGTGCCAACTGGTCGGTGTTCGTACCCATCCAGGTTCGCATCCAGGGTTACTACCTGGTGCTGCGTCGCAACTTGGCTGTAGGCCAAGTATTGATGGAAAGCGACCTCGAACTGCGCCAGGGCGACCTCACCGAATTCCCGGGCAATCTGCTGGACAACCCCCAGCAAGCCATCGGCAAGACCTTGGGGGTATCCCTCATGGCCGGCCAACCCTTGCGCAGCGATGCCTTGCGCCTGCCTCAAGTGGTGCAACAGGGCCAGCGGGTCACTCTCGTCAGCCGCGGCAGCGGATTCTCCGTTTCCAGCGAAGGCCAGGCACTCAACGGTGCCAGCGAGGAACAAGTCGTCAAGGTCCGGCTACCCAGCGGACAGGTTGTCAGCGGCATTGCAAAATCCGGTGGCATGGTAGAAATAACTCACTGATTCAACGTAGAATGTGACCCGAGTCTTCGCTGGCCGAATCTCTCAAGTTTTCGTGTGGGGTGCCGTTAACCAGCCTAGAACTCCCTGAGTGGAAAGGAAATTCTCGTGAAAATCAACAACTCGACGCCGAACCTGGGACTCCCCGGCAGCAACGCTGTGTCGACGCGTTCGACGCCGACGCAGCAAGCGCCCGCCAGCACCGTGGCCGAGAGCCAGGTGTCCACTTCTACCCAGCATCTGCAAGAAGTGCAAAACGTGGTGGCCAACACCCCCGTGGTCAACACGGATCGGGTCAAGGAAATCAAGCAGGCTATCGCCGAAGGCCGCTTCAAGATCAATCCGGAAAAGATTGCTGATGGTCTGCTGGATAACGTCAAGCAGATGCTGCGCAATCGTTCTTCCTCTGAAGCCTGATCGGTAAGTGGTCAGCCCCGCCCAAACTCTGATTTTCTTTACCCAGCTTCAAGCCGAGAAGCTGGTCTTCGAAAACTTCATCGGCCTCCTCGAAGAAGAACAACGCATTCTGGTCAACGGCGGCAAGGACGAATTGCCTCCGGTCACGGCCAACAAAACCAAACTGCTGGAAGATTTGCTGCGCCTCAGCGACCAACGCACCAGCTTCATGAAGGCCGCCGGTCTCAGCTTCGAACCGGAAGCGCTGTCCCGCTGGATTTCCCAGCAAAACACGGAAGCCAAAGCTCTCTGGCAACAATGCCTGGATCTGGCCAAGCAGGCCAAGCGGCTCAATGACCTCAACGGCCGCCTAGTGGCTGAGCGCCTCAGTGGCAACCAACAAGCCATTCACACCCTGATGGCTGAAGCCAACCAACCCGCCACCTACGGCCCCGATGGCCAAACCCGCAGCCTCGGCCAAGGGCGCACCCTCGGCAGCGCCTGAGTCGCTCCGCAACTTTCCCTTTTTGTTTTCCCTGCTAGAGAACGCCTCTCGCCCTTGAGTTGCCTCAGGGAACGACGTTCACTTCCACCGGATTGTCCGGATTCTGGGATTCGATGGTGATGGCCACCCGGCGGTTGCGCTGGCGGCCATCCGGCGTCGCATTGTCCGCCACGGGTCGCTGGTCCGCATAGCCCGTCGCCGTCAGGCGACGAGGATCAACACCGGTCTCGATGAACAGGCGCACCACGCTGGAGGCCCGGGCGCCGGAGAGCTCCCAATTGGAAGGGAACTGGGGATTGCTGATGGGCAGATTGTCGGTATGCCCCTCCACGACCACAGGGAAGTCTGACGGCGCAACAACCTGTCCCACCGCAACCAGAGCCTTGATGGCCGTCATGTCGAGGCGGGCGTCACCGGGTGCGAAAAGTACACTGGCATTGATTTCCACCGTGATGCCCCGTGCGCCTTCGGTCACCCGCACTTTGCCCTCCTGCACCAGGGGCGCCAGAATGGACTTGATGTCCTTGGCCATGTTGCGCACCTTCTCCCGGTTGATGCGGGAGGTTTCATCCATCTTCACTTCCGGTTGCGGGCGCTTCGTCGGAATCGCCACCGGCATGGGCGCTTCGGCATTCACCACCACTTGGGCGCCGGAGGTGGTGCCCGGTACGCTATGGAAAGCCGAGACGATGGAGTCGGCCAGGATGCGGTACTTGCCCTCGTTGATGGAAGACAGGGCGTACATCACCACGAAAAAGGCGAACAGCAGGGTGATGAAGTCCGCGTAGGACACCAGCCACCGCTCGTGATTCTCGTGTTCCTCTTCCTCTTTCTTGCGCGCCATGGCCGTCCCTTCAGGCGGGGAAGTAGCCCTGCAGCCGGCTTTCGATGATGCGCGGATTGTCGCCGTTGGCAATGCCCACCAAACCGTCCACGAACATCTCGCGCAAGGTGACCAAGCGGGAAACATTGGCCAGCAGCTTCTTCGCCACCGGTAGATAGAACAGGTTGGCCGAGCCGACGCCGTAGATCGTGGCCACGAAGGCCACGGCGATCCCCGCCCCCAGCTTGGAGGGGTCGGAAAGGTTTTCCATCACGTGGATTAGCCCCATCACCGCACCGATGATGCCGATGGTGGGCGAATAACCGCCAGCGGCTTCCCATACCCGGGCGGCCATCTTCAGGTCCACTTCATAGGCGGTGATTTCCACTTCCATCACTTCCCGCAGACGTTCCGGCTCGGCGCCATCCACCAGAAGTTGCAACCCCTTGCGCAGGAAGTCGTCCTTCACACCCTGGGTCTGGTTTTCCAGGGCCAGCAGGCCTTCCTTGCGAGCCAAGTGACTCCAGTGACCGAGTTGCTCAATCAGACCCTTGGGGTCCACGACCGGAGGAATCAGAATCCAGCCGATCATACCGAAGGCTTTCTTCACCGTACGGATCGGGCTTTGCAGCAAGACTGCGCCGAAAGTGCCCCCCACCACAATGAGGAAGGCCGTCGGTTGCAGCAAGGACGACAGGTGGCCACCTTCCAGGACCTGGCCGCCCACGATGGCGGTGATGCCCAACAGAAGACCGAAGATGCTGATCAAATCCATGAGTTCCCTTTCCCCATGTATCGCTTGTTCTTAGGCGGCCTTGGGTTTGCGTCCGCGCTTGGCCTTGGCCAGGGGCTTGTCCTTTGAGGACTCGCCACCATCCCCCACGATGGTTGCCCGCAAACGGGCAATAGCCTGGCTGTGGAGCTGACATACCCGCGACTCGGTCACACCCATGACCTCGCCGATTTCTCGCAGATTCAAGTCCTGTTCGTAGTACAGGGCCATCATCAGTTTTTCCCGTTCCGGCAGGTTGGCAATGGCCTGGGCCAGGGCCGCCCGCATGCTGGCGTCTTCCAGCGCTGCCAGCGGGTCCGGGGTCGGACTCACCAAATGGCGGTCCAGATAATCGTCCCCCCCCGACTCGCTCAGGTCCTCCAGGTACACCAATTGGTGGCCCCGGGCTTCCAACAGCAGCTTTTGGTATTCCTCCAGGCTCATGTCTAGGGAGGCCGCCAACTCCTTTTCGGAAGGCTGGCGACCGTGTTCATGTTCGAGCTTCTGGATCGCCACCTCAACCCGCCGCATTTCGCGACGCACGCCCCGCGGCAACCAGTCGTTCTCCCGCAACCCATCGAGCATAGCACCGCGGATCCGCTGCACTGCATACGTCTCAAACTGGGCGCCAAGACCTTCCTCGTAACGCCCCAGGGCGTCGAGCAGGCCGAGCATGCCGTTCTGGATCAAATCGTCCACCTGCACGCTGGCCGGCAGCTTCGCCATCAAATGAAAGGCGATGCGCTTGACCAGCGGAGCATATTGGGTGACGAGCTGACTGCGATCCAGCGAGCCTTGGGCGGTATACATCTACGGGAAACGGGCGTGTAGCGCGGAAATCGGGTTGAATTCCGTCGGACTATACCACCGATTCAAACAGCCCCGAGGGGCTGAACATGCCTCGCAAACGAACTACGTCACTGTCTTGGGAACTGGCTTCCCGTCGGCCTGTCAGCCGGGTGAGCAAGCCATCGGCCACGTCGTCCGCGCCGTTGCCGTGCAAGGTCCCCAGCAGATGAAGACTCAGGTCCAGATGTCGCAGGACCGTTGCCTTAATATTTTGAAACACTGTTCGTCCGGCGGAGCCACCAATATCCGTCGCCGGGCCTTCAAGAACGATCTCAATGTCCTCCCGGCCGCCATGGCTGTGGAGGCTGCGCAGCAGGCGGCAGGTTTCCCCCACCGCAGGACCGGCAGGCCGTGTCACCAGGGCCAGATGATCCGCCGCCTTGGCCAACAGGGAAACGTCGCCATGGCGCACCACGCCGTCCACCAGGACGAACTCCGCCCGGGCGCCCAGTTCGGCCATGCAGGCCGCCATACGTTGCTGGATATCCACTTCACCCAGGCCAAATTCCCGGGCAGCCCGGGCAGCAGGAACGATGCTGATACGCGCCGTGGCCTTGATCACGATGTCCGCCAGTGCGCAGTCGCCGACGAAAACATCGAACAGGTCGTACTGGGGTTCTTGTCCTGTAATGGAGGTAACGCTCTCCGGTCCGCCGTGCTCGTCCACGATTAGAACGGAGTGGCCGTGATTGGCCAGGATGTTGGCCGTACGGGCCACGTTCATGGCACTGTCGGACTCCCGCAGCGCATGAACGAAGGAGATACTGCGGGCGCTGCGGTTGCCGAACAGGCGCCGCAAACCGGCGGCCTGGTCGATGATGATCTGATCAACCAATGTGGCCGCCTTCATTGCGCTTCACGGCGGGAATGCCGGGGCCGCCCTGACGGGCCATGACCATGCCAACTTCGTTTTCCCGCAGGCGATGGGGAGAACCGGCGATGGGCTGCTTGAAGGAGCGGTGGAGCAGGTAGCTGCGGTTGGGCAGGTGCAGGTCTTCCGGCACGCGCTGGCCGTTGGCGATGTAGGTCAGCAGCAAGCCGTGGCGAACCAGCGTGTCCACCGCCGGTGCCAGAGCCGCAGTCTCGTCGGTCTTGGTGATGATGCAGCCGGTCAGGTCTTCGCCGGCGTAGGAACGGATCACGTCGTCCAGGGTATCACCGCGGCTGGTGGCATTGAGCAGCAGCAAGCGGTTCACGTCACCGGCCCGCATCAGCATGGCCGCCTGCTCGGCCACCATGCGGTCGCGCTGGCTCATGCCCACGGTGTCGATCAACACCATGTGCTTGTCCTTCAGATCGGCCAGGGTGTGGCGTAGATCGTCGCCATCCCGCACCACATGAACGGGCACGCCGAGGATGCGGCCATAGATCCGTAGCTGCTCGTGGGCACCGATCCGGTAGCTGTCGGTGGTCAGCAGGGCCAGCTTGTCGGCGCCGTAGCGCACCACGCAGCGGGCCGCCAGCTTGGCGGTGGTGGTGGTCTTGCCCACGCCGGTGGGACCGACCAGGGCATAGACGCCGCCCCGGTCGATGAGATCGCCCTCATTGCCCAGGGTGCGCAGACGCCGGTTGAGGGAGGACATCAGCCACTTGCGACCTTCTTCCAGCCCCATTTCGGAAGGCAGCTCGGAAGTGAGGCGGCGGGCCAGTTGCCCGGAGAAACCGGCTTCCAGCATTTCAGACAACAGCAGGGCGCGCATGGGCGCGTTCTTGGACATCTCACCCCAGGCGAAACCGGCCAGTTGCTGTTCCAGCATGCCCTTGATGGATTGCATCTCCAGCAACAGTTCGTTCACTCGCCCGTCATTGCTGGGCTGGGCGGCGATGCGCTCACCTTCTTCCAGGGAACTCTTCAGGCTGGCGGCCACCTGGGCGGCGCTGGGCACGGCATCGTTGCTCTTGCGGCTCTTGGGCGGCAGGGGGCGCAGACGGGGCTTTTCTTCCACCGGCGCGCTGGCGCTCTGGTGCACCGGTGGTTGCCAGTTCTTGACCGCCGGCTGCTTCTTCGCCTTGGCCGACAGGTTCACCGTGTAGTCGTCACTACCGGCATCGGCATGACTGGGGAAAGGGCTACGCTCCGGCTTGCGCGCTACGGGGGCCGGTGCAGGAGCCGGCGCGGCACTGGCCATGGCTCGGGGAGCGCCATTCGCTACCGCCGCCGTAGCGATGGCATCGGTGTTGGCCTGACGGGAAATGGCATCCAGGCTGTCGGAGGACATGGCCGTGATTTCCACACCGCCATCGACGGATCGGTTCGAGACGACGATGGCATCGGGCCCCAGTTCTTCCTTGACCCGCCGCAGGCATTCACGGGCGGTCTCGGCGTAGAAGCGTTTGACTGTCATTTGTTGGCTCCAATAATCGTCGTCACCTTGATGGTGCGGGAATCAGGTACTTC
>Ga0318572_10000232_pt1 | contig 20673 bp, 16 predicted proteins | sample GRESIP089b5f20_FD_202528 | JGI IMG/M metagenome (GOLD analysis project Ga0318572, IMG submission 202528) | Tropical soil microbial communities from Luquillo Experimental Forest, Puerto Rico - GRE.SIPMG.089b5f20 | ecosystem: Environmental > Terrestrial > Soil > Tropical forest > Bulk soil...
CCTTCGGCTGGAAAGTGCCTGTGTTCGCGCACCTCCCAGCCATCCTCGGCTCTGACCGCGAGCCGCTCTCCAAGCGCCATGGCACAACATCGATCTCGTCCTTCCGCGAGATGGGCTATCTGCCCGAAGCGCTCATCAACGACATTGCAATGCTGAGTTGGAGTCCAGAGGACGGCAAGACCGAAGCCTTCGCTGTTCTGCAGCTTGTGAGGGCTTTCACCCTCAAACGCATCACGCGATCGCCGGCGGTGTTCGACTTCGACAAGCTCAACCGGTTCAACCGCCACTACATGAAAACGGCTCAGCCGGCCCGCCTAGCGCGCCAAGCATGGGAGTACTTCGGGTTTCTGCTGCCTGACAAGGACGACGCGTCAGACGATGTATTGTTTTGGTTTGCCAACCTCGTGCAACTCTTTGCCCCGACCGTCGATCACCTTGACCAGTTGCCCGCCAAGGCGCTGTTCATGTGGGGATTCGATCCGCATGAAGTGATGGCGAAAGAGGACAACGCCTCTGTCTTCAAGACAGACTCAGCGCGCATCGTACTGGCTGAACTGGCCGACCGCATCCGTGGCCATTACATGCCCATCACCGCTGAAGTCTTCAAGAGCTGGATCATCCAGATCAAAGACGCAACTGGCATCAAGGGAAAAGATCTACTGCACCCGGTGCGCATCGCTCTCACAGGCACGCAGTCCGGCCCTGACTTCGACAAGCTGATCCCCATCATCGAGCACGGTGCTACGCTGGGCATTGGCGTACCTGGAGTGCGCACGCGCATCGAGCGCTTCATTGGGGCCTGAACGGTTGACAGTGCCAGTCATCGATCTCTCCTTCCCGCATCAGTGGCGCGCGGAGATACTCTCCGCGCGGCCGCTCATCCTGCCGTCGCGCCATTTCACTTATCCGCGCGAGGTGGAAGAGGTCGAACGCGGGGCGCTCGAAGCCCTCGTCCACCGGGAAAGCGAAACTGGCGAACAGCCGTTTCTCGCCACCTGCGTGCTCGGTTTTCGCGATCCGTCATTGCCCTCGGGTGTCTGGTCAGCGCCGAATCCGCACGAAGCGTGCGCGGTCGCAGGGGGTTATGCGTACCTCATCGACACCCGCGCACCTGAGCGCTTCACCATGCTGCCTTATCGACCTGTCTTCTCTGTGCTTTCGGCAGTAGAACACGGCCTGCTGCTCTTCGTTGGCAGTCGCAGCATTCTCGCGTGGGGCACAACTGGGCAGGCTTGGGAGTCACCCCGGCTCTCCGACGAAGGCATTGCGGGCCTCGCGCTCGATGGAGACACTCTCCACGGCGTTGGCTGGAGCATGATGTCGGACAAGGAAACACCCTTCGCGCTGGATCTCGCTACCGGGCGCACTCGCTGAAATTTTTCTTGCCTCATCATGGTTCGCTCTCTAGAGTGCGGATATGACTTTGAGCAGCCGCCGCGCCATCTGCGGGGTCTCCATCGACGGCATGACGCCGGGCCAGCTCGCCACTGCGCCGCTCTACAAGTACAAAACCCATGTCGTCGGCATCGACTGGGAGAACGTCCACTGCGTGCGCATTACTCCGCACGTGTACACGACGATTCCAGACCTCGACAAACTCATCAACGCGATCACAGAGCTTGCGGCGAAAGCGTAGAACTGTGCGTCAACTCGTAAATCAAGCTCTTCTGAGTGCTGTTAGGAGTATTCGTGTTCTTGCAAGGCTTAGAGAATTACCCGGTGGACGAGACGATGTCTTTCGGATTGCCTGCAAGGTGGCCGTGACTTGCCCGATGACTTTCATAAGCCAGAATTTGTATCCTAAACTTTCTTAATCTAGCTATCCACAACTGGACTTGAAGTTGGACATTATGAATTCCGCTACCATAAAACTCTTCCTGCCTCGCGGTGATGCAAAAAGTCTCCGCACTGCCGAGATTCTGAATTGGACCGGCAAGGCGGTTGCTGCACCTCGAACAGAACTAGATGAACTTCTGGCCAGAGAAGAGCTCGACCGTGCCGGCGTCTACATTCTCGCAGGGCGCGACCCGCAGACCAACGCACCACGTGCGTACATCGGAGAAGCAGAAGTTCTTCGAGAGCGTTTGAAACAACACAAATCGAAAGAGTTCTGGATATCTGCGATTGTATTTACGAGTAAGGACGAGAACCTTACGAAAGCACATGTGCGATATCTAGAATCCCGTCTAATTTCCGAAGCAACGCAGGTTGCGCGTTTCATGCTCGATCAGAATCAAGCTGGGGGCTCGAAGCTTCCAGAGTCTGATAGAGGCGACATGGAAGCTTTTCTTGAGCAGATGCGACTACTCCTTCCTGTCCTCGGCTCGGACATCCTGACACCGATCGCTCAAAATGCTTCTCAAGGCAAGGCCGATGGGGTTCTTCTTTGCCGGATCAAAGGCGCCATCGCAAAAGGTCAACGAACTGTAAATGGCTTTGTCGTATTCCGGGGCTCGACTGCTGTGCTGCATGAGCGTCCCTCGGCTCAGAGTTCACCGTATGTTATGGCTGAGCGAAAAGATCTAATTGCAAATGGCACGCTCGTTGAGAAGAATGGCCTGCTTTGCTTCGCGAAGGACGCAGAATTCTCGAGCCCCTCAGCGGCAGCAGCAGTCATACATGGTGGCAGTGCGAACGGCCTGACCGCCTGGAAAACTGAGGGAGGCAAGACCCTAAAGCAGGTCGAAGAGTGAGACTTCGTTACCCCGCCGCCCGCATCGCTCGCGGCAGAATCTCCTCGTACGCCGCATACACGCCTTCGAAGACTGAGTCCCAGCTTGCTGTAAGTGAGTAGGTGCGCGCCGCTGTGCGCATCGCCGCGTGTTTTTCCGCATCGCCCAGAATTCCAGCTACTGCAGCGGCAAACTGCGCGTCCGTCGCGATCCGCCCGGTCACACCGTCTTCGACAATCGTGCGCGGGCCACCGTCTGGCGTCACCACAGCGGGCACGCCCGAAGCCAGCGCTTCCAGCACCACGTTGCCGAACGTATCTGTGTGCGATGGGAATACGAAGACATCCATATCCGCATAAGCCGCGGCCAGTTCTTCGCCGCGCAACACGCCCGCAAACGTCGCTCGATCCAATCGCTCGCGGAGCCACTGCTCATCGCCACCTTGGCCCACGATGAGGAAGCGGAAGTTCTCTACACCCATGCGCTCGAGTTCGTCCTGTACGGCGACGAGACCGACGATGTTCTTCTCCACTGAGAGCCTGCCGACAAAACCGAGCACGCGCTCCGTGTCATCTGCGGAGTGCCTGCGCCGCGACGGAGTAAACAGCTCGGCATCCACGCCGCGCGGCATGCGATGGCATGGCCGTCCGGTTCTCTGCTCCAGTTGTGCGCAGAGCTCCAGGTTTGGCGCAAACAGCACTTGCGCCACGGAGTAGAACTTGGCCGCTGCGCTCATCGCGAGATCTTCGATCTTCTGCTCGGTTGAAGCCAGGCGCTCCGGCGGCAACATCTTCAGCAGCCACTCGGATCGCCGCGCCGCGTACTCATGCACATTGGTGTGCCAGCTGGCCGCGAGCGGCAACCCGCGATGATGCGCCAGCCCCATGCCCAGCATGCCCACCTCGCTCGGTCCGGTGATGTGCACCAGGTCTGGCTGAAAGCGATCGAGCGCATCTTCGATCAGCGGGACATGGCGCAAAAATGCCGGATCAAAGCGCAGGTCCTTTTCGAGGGCGAACGACATGAACCCGCGCGATAGTTCCAACGTCCACACATTGCCGTCTTCGGTTAGCGCTTCGCCGCGGTCGCCTGCGCGCACGCATAGGAACGGCAGATTGCGTCGCCGCGCGAAGGCCTCGAAGTGGCGGCTGGTATGCGCCACTCCGTTCACTTCATGGAAGGAGTCTGGAAAATACGCAATGCGCGGCACGGAGTCACTCATGATGTGCGAGAGCCAGAGGCGCACCTGAAGATGCGCCCGAAGAGCTCATTATCCTTCCGTGTCTCCTAGCGCCAGGCGCAGCTGCCGCGACTCGCTCCACGCCAACCGCAGACTGCCCGACACAGGCCCCATACCCAGCATCTGCACCATCGCAATTGCCCAGCCAATCGCCAGCGGAGCACGGCCCTTGGGCCACAGCTCGCTCAACGGTCGAATCACGCCATTCGCATCCGGATGGAACACACGCTCATCCCACGTGCGCGAGCCCTGCGGAAACTCCGGGTAGTTGCGAATCGCATCCAGCGTCGAGCGCAGAATGCGGTGCTTCCACGGCTCGGCATACTGCGGCATGAAGAGAACATTGCTCTGCTTCTCGCGCCGAATCTCGTGCACGAACTCCGTGAAGCTCTGGGCATTGGTTAGGTTCACATTCGCGTTCGGCTCTACGCCGTGGCGGTCGCCGCCAGAGATCAACAGCATGTTCCACTGCGCAGCCAGCCGCCGCACAGCGCGATTCTCGTCCCAGTGACGCAGGCCGTTCAGCTCCAGCGCGTGCAGCCACGCGCCGTTCTTCTGCAGGAATTCGTTTACGAGGAACTCGTGCTTCTCCTGCCCGATCAGATACAGATCCCACAGCGGATGATTGAAGACAACGAGCACATTGGGCTCATCGTTCAGCGCAACAAGAATCTCTGTCAGCCGCTTGTCCGAGGGATTTGCCGTGTAGTCTGCCAGCGTGTCCATCCACTCCTGCGCACGCGCGCTGGGCAAGTTGTGCACGCCCAGGTGGAAGGACTGGATGCCGCCATACGGAGCGCTCCACTCCACCGAGACGGGAATCTGCCGTGCGCTTGGCACGGTGCGCAGCAGCATCGGCGCCTTGATGTTGTCGTGATCCGAGAGCGACACCATCGGGGCGATGTTCAGCTTTTCAATCTGTCCCTTTTCAAGGTCATAGGCGAGCTTCGGCGTCATGGGCGGCGTCCAGTAGCTGGCGGCGTAGTCGACCTTCACGCCATGCATTCCCTCAGAGCGGCGCTCGAGCCGCGAAAGCAATGGCCGCATAAATGGATACTGGTTGCCGAAGTTGGCCAGAAAGTCGAGTGTTTCCTGTGACTGATTGGTGTGACTATGCAGAGATACGCCCGTGCGATACCCCTCTGCAGCGCCTTGATCGCGCCACAGGTACGAGATGGTGGAATTGGCCACGCCCCCTCCTGACCCCAGGATTCTTCTGGCTTTCTTTACTGTTCAGTATCGAAAGGCGGGGTCAACAGGACGTTAATGCCACGCGAATGCTGCTTCAATTCGCCATAAGAATCAGCGAAGTAACCAACTGCCACCATCTCCCACCACAGAAATGCGATCCATGCGATGACGAAGAGCATGAGCGAGTAGCCGAAGTGGCGCAGATGCCCGCCGCTCCTAATCCATACGCGCAATGCGGCTAAAATCGCCGCACCCAGCGGAAGCGCGATCCACAGCGCGGCGCGGAGCCGGCTCGATCTGGCAGGCATCGACTCTTCGATGCGCTCTGCACGGCGATACTGCAGCACAGTCCAGATGCCCACGATTGCCAGGCCGACAATCGTGCTGATGAATTGCAGGATGCGGCAAAGCTCATGTGTGCCCAGCAGCGGCACGGTGCGCATGGATTGCAGCACATCGAAGTGGCGAACCAGGGGGCTGGCGGGATGTGTAAACGAGTCCCACCCGATGTGCGTGGCGATGCCCACAAGCGCCGAGATGGCGATCAGAGCAAGCCGTCCACGCGGAGCAAAAGCAAACGGCTGGGGGCTGGGCGTCATTCGTTCGCGCATTGGGCGCGGCAGCATGAATGCCACCAGCGGCCTGACGTACCGATGAAACAGCCAGAGAACCACTATTGCCACAGGCAGCGAAAACAGAAACATGCCTGCGGGCGTGTGCCCGAACCCGCCATGCGGCGCCATCCGAAGGAAGTACTCGAAGTCTGGCGCAAACGAGCCTACCACTAACGCAGAGAAGACAAGCCGCGTGCGGTGGAACGGAAGAACGGCGGCGGCATGGGCGGGCGTAAACGGCACAGAATCATTATCACAGGGCCTTTCTGCTTTCGGCTGATCTTGTTGAACAGCCAATTCTTCTGTCCAGCACCATTGTTCGTGCCGGAACGGTACGCAGGTAAAGGCGTGTGCGTTAAATCACTCTGCGAATTACACGAAACGGCTAGAATTTTTGAGGCAATTTCCTGGGCCAGATGTGAGTGAAGTGAAGTTCGATGCGTAGCTGGTTTGTAGTCGCTTGTTTGCTGTTCGGTGGGACTCGCACTGTTGCTGCCCTATCGGATCCCCCACATCTTCCCGTCGTTTCCACATTAGTCCTGCGTACTGGCGAGCCTTTGCAGGCTACGCACAAGCTTACTTACGAGCTCGTCGAGTTCTCCCAGCAGCGCGGCCGCTGGATCGCGCCGGACATCGGCATCTACGGCTCGAGCGACGAAAGCGACAAGCTGATCTTCGCCGGGGCAGGTGCGGAGTTTCTTTTCCGTGGCAAGATTGACTACACGCAGATTCTCTACATCTCGCAGGCCGTCGGCCCCGGCGCGCACGGAGCGCGCACGCTCTGGATATGGCCTGTTCTCGACGTGAATCTGACGCCGCGCTGGATGAGCGAGGTGGTCGTTTATCCAACCATCCCGCTGAATGGCGCCGCCGAAGCCGGCTTCGACATCGACCGCGCCAAGCTGCAGTATGCATTCACGCGACGCTTCTCGGCAGGCGCCGGTTACAGCGCGTCAATCTACGAAAACTGCGCTTGGAAGAACAAGCCGCTCGCAACTGCAACCTACTTTTCCCGCGCAGGCTCAGTCGAGTTCTGGCTCGAGCGCATTCCCGCCGGCGCGCAAGTGCAGGTTCGCTATACGCTCACCCGCTCCGAACACTGAGCCTGCCCTGTTCACACGCGCGAAAACTACCTGCCGTTCTTCGCGAACTCCGACCCGAGAAAGTCTTCCAGTGTCGCGCGCGACAGCGGCTCTTCATGTGGGCGCTCCGCCTCCTGCGCAGCCTCAGGCACAAGAAAGTTCTGCGTCAGCCCATCGCGCAGCATCGCGAACGCTTCTTCAGGCGTATTTGCAAACTGGAATAGGTCAATGTCTTTCGGCGAGATCGCACCTGTGCCCACGAGCGTCTCCAGGTTGAAGACCTTCTTCCAATATTCCGGCCCGTAGATCACCACGGTGATCTTCTTCGCCATCTTGTGTGTCTGCACCAGTGTCAACAGCTCGAACATCTCGTCGAGCGTTCCAAAGCCGCCAGGAAAGACCACCAGCGCCTTCGCCAGATACGCAAACCAGAGCTTGCGCATGAAGAAGTAATGGAACTCAAAGTTCAGCGCGGGCGTGATGTAGGGGTTCGGAAACTGCTCGAACGGCAAACTGATATTCAGCCCGATTGTTTTGCCTCCCGCTTCGTGCGCGCCACGGTTGGCGGCTTCCATGATCCCGGGGCCGCCACCCGATGTCACAACGAAGCGATGCCGCCTAGAAGGGATCGTCTTCGCCCACTCCGTCAGCATGAATGAAAGCCGCCGCGCATCCTCGTAGTAGCGGGCCATCTCCACCGCGGCCACGGCGCGCATACGCTGCAGATCGCTGGCCTTTCCTGCTGCAATCTCCGGCGCGCGGGCGGGCTGTTCCTCGCTGGGCGCGGGTTGTGCTGAGCCGGTGTTCGCCAACAACTCCAGTTCGTGATCCGCTTCCTCTTTGCCGCGGAAGCGTGCCGAGCCGAAGAACACCACGGTGTCCTGAATCTGCTCGCGCCGGAAGCGTGCCAGCGGCTCCATGAACTCCGAGACAATGCGAATCAGCCGTCCATCTGCGCTGTTGAGGAATGCCGGGTTTTCATAGGCGAGCGGGGCTTTGCTCAGCGGTGCCGGCGCGCTGTCTCCCGGCAGCTTCGCCGCGCTGCTCGCGACTGTTTGCTGTGGTTTCTGATCAGGTTCCATTGTGTTTCGATCCTTTGTGCGGCGCGCTCAATCGTTTCGATGCTGGATCGCATCCTGGAGCGCCAGCCAGATGTTCAGCAGGCCGAGCCCGGAGATGATTCCGCGCACGGTGCCGTGAGCTGCATAAATCGACAGGGTGGGAAACTGCACGAAGAGAGGGTTCTGATCCCAGAACATCGGCGACCACGGTGCGTAGCACACGGCAAGACCGATATAGATGCGCAGCATGACGCGCAAAAACAGCTCTGCCCGCACCAGCCAGTGAGGAATCCGTTGCGGCGGATGCCCCGTGGGCTTGTTCGCTGCCGCTCCGGCTTCAGGAGCCGGGCTCACGGACAACGGAGGCGATATCGATTCCGGCTGCTGGGGCATTTCGTTCCACCGGCCCCCTGATGCGCATGCGCACCATCTTGAGCCGTATTGCCACGGTAACACAGCGGGATCCTCATTTCCCGTACGCCACAGATGATGTTCGCCATCGGACACCTGCCGCCGTAACCGGACAGTCACCACTGCCTTTTTGCGTGCAACTTCTTTGCCCTCAACGCGCAGCTCTGCAACACATTGGAATGCAGATTGCTGGGTACATTTACCTTAGCCCCTTTCGCAGGAGCCGCTCATGAGCCTCTTCCGTTCGCTTGAACGCCGCGCCGCCCTTCGGGAACTTGCCCGCTCCCGCGCTTTCACCGTCACGGTCCTGGTCACGCTTGCAATCGGCATCGGGCTCAACACCGCCATCTTCACACTCGTCGATTGCGTGCTCCTGCGCCCTCTCGGCTACCGCGATGCGAACCGCATCTACGGCATCGACACCCGCTTCATCGACAAAAACCGTTCCATTCCACGCCTTGGCGGGGACGACTATTCCGACCTGGCGGCGCAGGTGCCGGTCTTCGAATCCACGGCCTACTACAGCTCTGACGATGACGGTATCCAGATCGACGGCCGCTCGTACTACCTGCGCGTGGCCTATGCGAGCCCGCGGTTCGGTGAGGTTCTGGGAGTGCAGCCCATTGCCGGCCGCCTCTTCCGCAATGAGACTGACGGCTCAGAGATTCTGCTTTCGGCTTCCTTCGCGCGCGATCGCTTTGGTTCCGCACAGGGCGCCATCGGCCATCGCATCGACTACGGCCGTCGCGCCTACACGATAGCCGGCGTGCTGCCCGACGGCTTTTCCTTCCCCGGCAAGACTCTGGTCTGGATCGAACAACCTGCCCGGCCCGACTCGTCCAGCCGTACCTCCTACAGTCAACAGGTCGTCGCTCGCGCTCGGCCCGGCATCACGCCCGGACAGGTCTCTGCGGCTCTCGGGGTGTTTTCCAGCCATCTGCAGACTTCGTTTGTAGAGGACCGCGAGAAAGCCATCGTGGCTGAGCCGCTACAGGATCAGATCGTCGGCAAAATCCGCCCCATGCTGAGTCTGCTGATGGGCTCGGTGGCGCTCGTGCTGCTCATTGTCTGCGCCAACATCGGCAACCTGCAGCTTGTCCGCGCACTGCGCCGCCAGCGCGAGGCTGCCATCCGCTCGGCGCTAGGCGCTACGGCGGCCGCTATCTTCGGCCGCGCCCTCTACGAGTCCCTGCTGCTGGCGACAATTGGCTGCTCTGCTGCCATTGGCGTCGCCTGGGCGGCGCTGCGGCTGGTCGTCATGCTCGCTCCGCAGAACCTGCCGCGCCTTGCCGACGTGCACCTTAACAGCGAGGTGCTGGCCTTTTCGTTCGCAGCCAGTTTTCTGACCATGACCGCAACAGCCGTGCTGCCGGCCTGGCGCTCAAGCCGTGTACAGCCAACCTCCGCGCTCAAGCAGGAGCAAGCCAATGCGAGTGAGAGCCGCTCTTCACGCCGGCTGCGCGACGGCCTGATCGCCGGCCAGGTAGCGCTCACGCTCACACTTGCCGTGGTTTCGGTTGTACTTGTCCGCCAGCTTATTCAGCAGTCTGCACGCTCGCTTGGTTTTACGCCGAGCCATCTGGTCGTACTCGACACCCATGCACCGTATCCGCCCAAGGGCCAGACCCAGCTTGGCGTCGTCCGGCTCCAGTCGATACTCGATACCGTTGCTGCACAGCCCGGGGTACGCTCAGCCGGAGCTGTCAGCGGCGTCCCTATGGGCAACACCTCCGATGTCGGCTATGCCATCCACGGCAGATCCGAGTTCACTCCAGGCGCGCATCTTCCGTGGGCCGATATTCAACCCATCACATCCGGCTACTTCCGCACCATGGAGATTCCACTTCTGGCAGGCCGCCTGCTGACCGATGCCGACACGGACTCCAGTGCGCCGGTTCTTGTCATCAGCCAGGAGCTGGCCCAACGGCAATTCCCCGGCGAAAACCCCGTCGGCAAACAGATTATGTGCGGCTACGAGATGCAGGAGCGCTGGTGGACCATCGTCGGCGTGGTCGGCAACGTGCGCCAGAGCTCGCCGGCCTCGGAGTTCTCTGAGACCTTCTATGTGCCGATTGCGCAGCATGCCGGCCGCGCGCCCGACATGCAACTGGTCATCCGCACCGAAACCGACCCGGCAACGCTGGCTGCTTCGCTGGAACAGACACTGACCCGCCAGTTTCCCGCTGTGGCCGTTCATTCAGCCACCATGCTTGAGGCCGTTAGCGAATCACAACGCAATGAACGCTTCCGCATGCTCCTGTTTGCCGCCTTCTCGGCCGTCAGCATACTGCTTGCCGCCGTGGGCATCTACGGCGTATCGGCTTACAGTGTCACGCAGCGCCGCTTCGAGTTTGCGCTGCGTTTTGCGCTCGGCGCGCAGCGGGTCCAGGTGGCAAGCATCACACTGCGCCACGGCATCACGGTCGCTGCTGTCGGGGTGGCTGCGGGCCTTGGGCTGTGCTTCGCGCTGCTGCACGTGACGCGCAGCCTTATCGGCCAGCTTCCGCCTGTCGACGCGCTCTCCTGCGTGCTGGCAGCCAGTTCGGTTCTGCTCGTATCAGTTGCGGCCGTGCTCATTCCCAGCCTGCGCGCGGCAAAAACCGACCCCATGCGGATGCTCCGAGGCGAATGAGCGGTGCATTATTGCGCCACAAACTAGAAGCGGAAGTAGGCCCCGATCATTGGCTCAGCGGTGTGTGTGAACTTGTCCGTCGAGGTGTAGACCCGCGACAGGTCTGGCGCCTTGTACAGGTTGCCGCGATATTGGAATCGCAGTCCCAGATGCGGTAGTACTCCCCAGTCGAGCCCTGCACCGTAGACAAGCACGCCCTTGGTCTCGCTGCGAGTCGCGGTGGTCGTCGTCGAATAGCCGGTGGTGCAGCCGGGCGCGGTCCCGCACGAGGTGGTATTTGTGGTGGTGGTCGCGCTGCCGCTGCTCGGCACATTCAACAGCATGCCGCCTCCAGCCAGCGCGAACGGCCTGAGATTCAGTACTCGCAGTGACACTACCCAGTCGCCCGTGACCTCGTGTGCGTTGCTTGGAACTGAAGTCCATGTCGTGGTTGCAGCGCACACGCCGCAAACTACCTGCGTCGTAGCGTTGTACGCCTGGTTTGCCCGATTCCAGCTGTAGGTCGCCTCATATCCGATCAGCGGGTTCTGGATATGCCGCAACTCCACCATCGCGCCCGCCGCGTTGGAAGGGCTCTGGATCGTACCGTTGCTATCGGTTGCGCCACTGAAGGCCCCATAGACACTAACTGCGGCCGTTGTCTGTGCCACCGCTCCGGCACAGCCCAGCGTCAACACCGTCATCAACAGGAATCTGCCCATCAGCTTCTGCATGCTGCAATATGCCTCCATAAAATGGTTCGGCGACGACCTGCCGGTTACTTGCTTTGATGCTTGGACGCGGGTCCGGGACACTCGCCATCCGTGCGAACGTATTCCTTTACGCAATTTCATATGAGGTTCACTGTATGCTGGGATTCCGATGATTCGTCGAGCTGCTGCTTCCCTTTTCCTTCTCGCAGGATTCAGTCTTCAGTCTGCCGTTGCACAGGAAGGCACGACGAACGTGCTTTCCTGGCATGACGAACAGCCTGCCCGCGCCCATCACGGCATGGTGGTCAGCGTGCATCACCTTGCTGCTGACGCGGGCCTTGAGATTCTGCGCGAAGGCGGTAACGCCGTGGACGCTGCCGTGGCTACAGGTTTCGCGCTTGCCGTGGTGCACCCCCTTGCAGGAAACATTGGCGGCGGCGGGTTCATGCTTCTCCGCACGCGTGACGGCAACTCCACCTTCATCGACTATCGCGAGAAAGCGCCGCTTGCGGCAACGGAAAAGATGTATCAGGACGCGAAGGGCAACGTACTGCCTGAGACCAGCCTCGAATCCAGCGTCATCGGATATCGCTCCATTGCGACACCCGGCTCCGTTGCTGGACTGGTCTATGCCGAGCGCAAGTACGGGCGACTCGGTCTGCCTCGCGTCATGGCCCCGGCAATTCTGCTCGCGAAAAACGGCTTCGCGCTCACCGACGAAGAAGCTGCGGAGCTGGCTGATACCGACCTCGCCAAGTTTGCCGACTCGCGCCGCATCTTCCAGCGCGACGGGCACCTCTACACCGCAGGCGAAATCTTCAAGCAGCCGGAACTCTCACGCACGCTCGAGCGCATCGCAGTCGATCCCGATGACTTCTACCACGGCAAACTCGCAGAGGAGCTTATCTCCGATCTGAAGAAGGGCGGCGCACTGCTCACGCTCGACGATCTTGCACAGTACAGCGTTGTCGAGCGCACACCCATCACCGGCACATTTCACAACTTCACCGTGATCAGCGCACCGCCTCCATCCTCTGGAGGCATCGTGCTTGTAAGCGCGCTCAACATTCTTGAAAGGTACGATCTCGCCAAACTGGGCCCGCTCTCGCCGGCATGGATACACCTCGTCACTGAGTCGTACCGACGCGCTTACATGGACCGTACCGACTATCTCGGCGATCCCGACTACAACACGATTCCCACCGCCGAGCTCACATCGAAACCGTATGCCGACGCGTGGCGCAAGAGCATCAGCGAAAAGATCGCCACGCCCAGCAGTAAGCTTTCGCGGCCCGCGGGGTTTCTTCCTGCACCGCCTGCCAACGCCGGAACACGTCGCGTTGAGTCGCAGGACACCACGCACTACTCCGTGGTCGACGATGAGGGAAACGCCGTCTCTGTAACGACAACGCTCAACGACACATTTGGCTCGCATGTGACGTCGGGCTCGCTCGGATTCCTGCTGAATGACCAGATGGACGACTTCGCCGCCAAAGCCGGTGTGGCCAATATCTACGGGCTCATTCAGGGCCCGGCAAACGCTATTGCTCCCGGCAAGCGCCCGCTCAGTTCCATGACGCCGACCATCGTGCTCGAAGATGGCAAGCTGCGCTATGTGCTTGGCTCGCCCGGCGGTGGGCGCATCATCACAACAGTCGCGAACATCTTCCTGCTGACTGCAGAGGGCGGCCTGAACATCCAACAAGCTGTCGATGCCCCACGCTTTCATCACCAGTTCCAGCCAGACAAGCTCTATCTCGAGCCGGGCTTCAGCAAGGCCACGCAAGCGGCTTTGCGGGCGCAGGGTTACACACTGGCGATCAAAGACGGCCACTGGTCCAACGGCGAATGCATTGAGGTCGATCCCAAGACCGGCGACCTTCTCGGCGGGCAAGACAATCGCAGCCACTACGGAAAAGCTGCAGGCTACTGACCGTGCGCACCTTTCTACGCAACACGCAAACCACGTCTCTCGGGTGCACACAATGCGACAATGAATCCAGGTTCCTCTGATCCAACTGGAACCGTGAGAGCGCGAGGGCCAGAGTATGTCGATGCTGCGAGTCTTATCTACGCATGTTTTTCTGACGCAGCGTCTGCACCCCGGACTGCTTGAAGCAGTTGCACGCACAGGCGTGCAGGGCGTTGAACTCTTCGCTGCACGCCAGCACTTCGATTACACCAGCCGCGAGCATGTTGCCGAACTCGCGTCCTGGTTCGCATCGAATCCCTTGCAGCCCTTCTCCATGCACGCTCCACTCTTCCCCGATCGCGAGATGGGCCGCGCCGGAGCACCGGCTGTCAATGTACTCCATCCTGAAAAGTCTCGCCGTATCGACGCGATGGACGAGATCAAGCGTGCACTCGAGTCGGCCGAGCGCATCCCATTCCGCAATCTCGTTCTACACCTTGGCGAGCGCAACGACACATGGTCTCCGCGCACCATCGAGTCTGCGCTTACTGCTCTTGAGCATCTCGGAGCATTTGCCCGTCCGCTCGGCGTGCATCTGCTTGTCGAAAACCTGTTGAGCGAAGCGACGACGCCCGACCATCTCGTACTCATCCTCGAACTTGGCCACCTTGACAGCGTGCGCGTCTGCCTCGATCTCGGCCATGCGCACATCGCTCCCGGCGTAAACGAATCGATCGGCGCTCTCGGCAAGCGCATCGCTACACTTCACGTCCACGACAACCATGGCGTGAAAGACGAGCATCTCTTTCCCGGCGAGGGCACCATCGATTGGACGGCAGCGACCGAAGCACTGCGAGCTCTTCCCGAGTCTCCAGCTGCAGTGCTTGAAGTCGCAACTATTCAAGGCGATGTGCCTGCCGACTTTTCCGACCGTGTAAGTCAGGCCTTCACGAAGCTCGGCTAACGCCCTTCGCTTCAATCTCGCTGGACCTGCTGCCGGGCTGGCAACGGTGTCTCGCCGCGCAAACAGCTCACATGACCTCCGTCATTGGCAGCTGCCTGAAACCAGCCGGGTTGTCTGCTCTTGCGATGTATCCTCGGACTGACTCGGCAAAACCAGCTCAATATCTCTCTATATTCACGGGCACTTGCTGAACTCTAACTCGTTCCGCGTAGATACCGCGCTCCGCGCCTGACGTCCCCCTCGGGAGAGAAGCACGATGATCAAGTCTGTTGCCTGTCTGGCTCTTCTGTCTGCCCTGGTCCTTTGCGGCTGTGTCGCATCCAGCCCCAAGTCCGTTCCGGCGCTCGTCATCAACACGAGCTCGCTCTCCAGCGCCGCCGTCGGCTCCGCTTATTCAGCGCAGATCCAGGTCACAGGAGGCACCGCTCCTTACACCTACAGCGCCTCGGGCCTGCCTGCAGCACTCTCCATCGCCACTTCCACCGGCATCATCGCCGGAACACCCGCACAAAGCGCCATCGGAACTGCAAACGTCACTGTGACTGTCAGCGACAACTCCAGCCCTCAGAAAGTTGCCACAGCAACGCTCTCGCTTACTGTCACCCCGGCTACGCTAGGCATTACCACTACGGCTCTGCCCAACGCCATAGTCGGTTCGGCTTACACAGCGGTTCTTGGCGTCACCGGCGGAGTCACGCCCTACACCTACGCAGCATCAGGCCTGCCGAGTGGCCTCAGCATCAACGCCTCCACCGGAGCCATCACCGGCTCAGCCGCCCTGAGCGCCGTCGGCACTGCATCCCTTAAATTCACTGTCACCGATACGGAGGCGACACCGCAGACCGCCACCGCTACACTTTCGCTTAAAGTACTGCCTTCTGGTCTTTCCATTACGACCACTTCCCTGCCCGATGGCGTAGTCAACCAACCGTACAGCTCGTCGATCGCGGCCACAGGCGGCACACCGCCGTACACCTTCTCGGCTTCCGGTCTTCCGTCGAGCCTGAGCATCAACGCCTCCACGGGCGCCATCACAGGCACTCCGACCTCGACCGAAGAAGGCACCGTGAACGTTACGTTCTTCGTAAGCGACTCCGCAACACCAACGCCTCAGCAGGTCTCTACGGCCATCAATCTCACCATCGACGCCTCATCGTCCGCAGAAGCCTGCAAGAACATGAGCCTCGGTGACAACGCCAACCTGAATGGATTCGTGTCGTTCCCCTCAGACAATGAGTGGAACACCGACATCTCATCTGCCGCACTCGACTCCAACAACACTCTCATCACTACCTCAGCGGAGTTCTCCGGGAAGTTCCTGCATCCTGACTTCTCCTCTGTTGCCGGTGGCAACTACGGCATTCCCTACACCGTCGTCGACTCCGGCTCCACATCGCTGGTCTCTATCTCCGTAACCGACTACGCATCTGAGAGCGACGTGGCTCTCGCGCCATTCCCCATCACCGCGCCAATCGAGGGCTCGCCCACCGATTGCACCGGCTGGCCCAATACCTACGTCGGCGACTCTCACGTGCTAGTGCTCGACCGCGCCACCTGCACACTCTATGAGACCTTCAACACGCATCGCTGCACCGGCCAGTGGAGCGCCTCCTCTGAGACCATCTGGGACATGCAGAACGACGAAGGCCGCCCCTGGGGATGGACCTCTGCCGATGCCGGTGGCCTGCCGATCTTCCCGGGGCTGCTGCGCTATGACGAAGTCGCTTCCGGCGCGATTCACCACGCCATTCGCTTCACCATGCCACACACAAAGTCCGACACCAACGGCGGCTACTTCGTGCTCCCCGCCAGCCACGCCGCAGGCAACAGCAGCACGGCCGTCAACGTGATGGGTATGCGCATTCGCCTCAAGGCAAGCTTCGATATCTCCGGATTCTCCGCAGCCAACCAGGTGATCCTTACGGCGATGAAGAAGTACGGCCTGATCCTTGCCGACAACGGCAGCGCGTTCTACTTCCAGGGCGCACCGGATACACACTGGGATGACAACGACCTCAGCAACTTGAAGGCGATCAGCTCCAGCAACTTCGAGGTCGTGCAGATGACCCCGGCGTATCCCGGCTACGACTCAGCCAGCGCGCCCACCGGCTCTGTTCCCGTCATCAACAGCCTCTCGGCCTCTGCCACCACCGTGACCGCCGGAACGCCGGTCACGCTCAGCTGGAGCACCGCCAACGACACCTACGACTTCATCGACCAGCTTGGCGGTGTCCACGGCAACAGCGTAGTCGTCACGCCAACTGCGACCACGACTTACACCCTCTACGCCACCAGCCACTACGGCCGTGCCTCTCAGCAGATCACCATTACAGTGAACTAAGAGTGTTTACTAACCGCGGGCTTCTCCATGGGCCCAATCGCACGATCTTCCTGAAACGTGCGATTGGGCCTTTGCATTGCTGTCGCCAGCCCTGTGGCCTCGTCGATACAATGCAGATGACCCAGAGGAGCCGCGTCTTTGCATCTTCGTAGCCCGCTTCCAGCCATACTGCTCGCCATTTCTGTCTCCACCGTTTCGGCTCGCGCCCAGCAGGCGCCCGCACAGCCTCAGCAGAGTGGCATGTCCAGCGGCATCTCCGCGGGCGTTGCCGCGGCTCCTGTCTACGACGCGCAGCACCGCGCCATCACCGCAGGCGGTTTTGTCGACAGCGGTCCCATCGTCTTCCAGGACATCTCCAAGCAGTCTGGCGTCGGTGCGTGGATCCACAAGATGGGCGTGCCCGAAAAGAAGTTCATCGTCGAGACCAATGGCTCGGGCGTCTGCCTCATCGACTACGACCATGATGGCTGGCTCGACATCTATCTCGTCAACGGCGCCACCTTTAACTCACTCGATGGCAAGGAGCCCACGCCGCACGCCGCGCTGTTTCACAATAATCACGACGGTACATTCACCGACGTAAGCGAGAAGGCCGGCGTGCAGAACGACCGTTGGGGTTACGGCTGCTCCGTGGCCGACTACGACAACGACGGATGGCCTGACCTCTATGTTGGTAACTACGGCAAGAATCGCCTCTACCACAACAACCACGACGGCACCTTCACCGACATGGCCGAGAAAGCCGGCGTGGCGCTCGGCAACTGGTCGCCCGGCTCCACCTGGGGCGACTACGACGGTGACGGCCTGCTCGATCTTTACGTTACCGGCTATGTCCACTTCGACCGCGACAACCTGCCCATCGCCGGGACCAAGGCCGTTGGCTACGCCTCGTGCCTCTATCGAGGCCAGGGCGTGAACTGCGGTCCGCGCGGTCTGCAGGGCGAGCCCGACCATCTCTTCCACAACAACGGCGACGGCACCTTCACCGATGTGACGGTCAAGGCCGGAGTTGAGGACAAGGACAAGTACTACGGCTTCTCCACCATCTTTCTCGACATCAACGGCGACGGCCGCCCAGACCTCGTCGTCGGCAACGACTCCGAACCAAACTTCCTCTACATCAACAAGGGCGACGGGACCTTCGACGACCAGAGCTACGTCTCCGGTTTCGCACTCAATAAGGATGGCCGCGAGATCGCTTCAATGGGCATCGCCGCTGGCGACTACGAAAACAAGGGACAGGTCAGCTTTTTCGTCACTGACTTTGGCGATGACTACAAGGTGCTCTTCCACAATGACGGCGACGTGAGCTTTACCGATGTGAGCTACAAGGCGGGCGTGGCGCAGACCACCATTCCCTTTGTCGGCTGGGGAGACGGCTTCCTCGACTACGATAACGACGGCTGGCTCGACCTCTTCGAGGTTAACGGCCACGTGTATCCCGAAGTCGACCAGCACGACTGGGGCACCACCTGGGCCGAGCGCTCGCTCCTGTTCCACAACATCCCCGACGGCGCCAAGGACCGCAAGTTCGAGTACGTCCCGCCGGTGAAAGGCACTGGACTGGCTGACGTGATCCCTGCGCGCGGCGCGGCCTTCGGTGACCTCTTCAACGACGGCAAGATTGACGTGGTGATCAACCCCATCGACGGCCCTGCCGTCCTGCTGCGCAACGTGAACCCCGACAAGCACCACTGGGTCGAGCTCAGCCTGGTTGGCAATAAGGACCCGAAGACCGGCAAACTCAGCCCCAAAGACGCCACCTGCGCCACCGTCTACCTCTCCGCCAACGGCATGCGCATGCGCCAGGACGTGCTCTCAAGTGGCAGCTACATCGGCTCCAATGACCGCCGACCACACTTTGGCCTAGGCGACGCCACCGACGCTGGTTCGGCCGAGATCCACTGGCCCTCCGGCCAGGTCGAGACGATCAAGCTCCCCGCCGTCGACCGCATCTTCACCATCGAAGAGGGCAAGGGCATTACCGCAGCTCTCTGCGGCGGCCAGGCATGCGACCCCGCCTCGCCAGCCGTCAAGCTGCTGAAGTAGCTCGTCAATCTGAGCGCCAAGACAGCCGCGCCGGGCGGTCACTGCTCTCGCGAGAGAGGACCGGCCCGGCGCATGGTTCCGGGGGAAACCCGTTCTAAAAGACCCCGGCGATGTACTCCTCGGCTGGATGGTGCTTGATAACCTTGGCGCCACACTCATCCAGCACCACCGGCGACAGCGTCATCACCGGGCAGTGGGCATGCGCCAGCACCTTGTAGACCACGCCCTGACGCGTTATAGCGGCAAAGGCCGACGCCCCCTGCGCACCCAGAATGATCAGGTCAGCCTGTTGCGCCCGGGCCTGGTAGAGCAGCTCCTCGGTCGGGTCACCCGGAACCACCACGGCCTGCACACCCACCACATTACGCAGGTCTTCCGGAACCATCGCCAACAGCTCGGACTCAAAGTCCTCAATCGTCCGCCCTGCCAGAACCTCGGCGCGTTCCTGCGGCTTGATCACATGCTGCAGGATCAGGTGCGCATCTTCCTGCGCGGCCACTGACGCGGCAAATGCCGCAACCACGTGGCTGGTCTCGTTCAGGCTCGCCGCGCACAAAATAGTGTGGGTCTCATAATTGCGGTACCGCGCGTCGGCGGCTCCCGGACCGATGATGTAGACCGGCACATTGGCCGTGCGCAACACCGCCTCGGCTACCGAGCCAACCAGCATCTTGCCGAGCGGCCCTGGCGAATGGGTCCCCATCACGATCCGGTCTACCTGCCGCTCACGTAGGAAATGCAGGATCTGATCCGCAGCCAGGCCCGGACGCACAACCACCTCACACGAGATGCCATCGGCACGCATCTGCACCGCTAACGGTTCCAGATGCTTCACTTCAGCGCGCGCAGCGGCGGCGTAGTCGTAGTAGCGGATGCCGGAGGTCTCAGAGGCGGCCACCACCATTGTGTCGTATGCGTGGAACAGAATGAGATGAGCGCCAAACTCCCTGGCCTGCGCAACTGCGAAGCTTAAGGCCTTCTCGTTGGCGGGAATCTCAGAGGCGAACAGTATGGTGGAAGGCTTGCTCCACCCTGGCTTCAGTGCGACGGCCATGGCGTACCTCCTTCTTGCTTGGCGGTTGGTACTTTGACAGACCCAGTACCGGTTATCGGTGCCCAGCGACACGCGGCCCGGTGATCCAAATCACCCGATCACACTCACATCCCCCTGACGCGCAGGTCGCCGGTCTTGGAACTACTTTCTGCCTAACGAACGTAAGATGCCGGAACGTGCATCTCCGATGTCCGCCATTCTGTGCCCATTTTGCCGCCGTGTCCAGTGGCGGCTTCATCCGGCCCGAAATGCCCATTCCCGTGATCTGAATCACAGATTTCGACCCGGAAAATTGGTTTCCTAAGGATGCACTGGGGTGCTCCCCCGCCTGGATGCTGTTCCGGACCGGTCGCCCCGACCCTGGAGGTCAACATGCAACCGATGCATCAGATTCCCGCCCGCGGCGGGTTGAACTACGACGAAGCCCCTTTCCTCGCCATCTGGGAGATCACACAGTCCTGTGATCTGGCCTGCAAACACTGTCGCGCGGCCGCCCAGCCCATTGCGCATCCAGATCAGCTGACAACGGAAGAAGGCAAAGCTCTTATCGACCAGATCGCCGACATGCACGTGCCGATCTTCGTCTTTACCGGCGGCGATCCGCTCAAGCGCCAGGATATTTACGAACTCATTCGTTATGCATGCTCCAAGGACGTAAAGGTGGCTGTGACGCCCAGCGCCACGCCGCTGCTTACCCGTGAAGCTATCTTCAAGATGAAGGAAGCCGGCGCCGTCCGCCTCGGCATCTCGCTCGACGG
>Ga0318572_10000235_pt1 | contig 20531 bp, 15 predicted proteins | sample GRESIP089b5f20_FD_202528 | JGI IMG/M metagenome (GOLD analysis project Ga0318572, IMG submission 202528) | Tropical soil microbial communities from Luquillo Experimental Forest, Puerto Rico - GRE.SIPMG.089b5f20 | ecosystem: Environmental > Terrestrial > Soil > Tropical forest > Bulk soil...
GGCGAGCGGCATTGTGAACAGCCACGGACGGTCGATCGCCGGAGTGGTGCTGATTACAGCGGGCTACTCGGCCGACGGCAAGTACTCGCACTACCTCATCGTGCAGGCGCCGGTCCGTATTGGCGGCGTGGCGCTCAAGCCGGGCGAATATGTCTTCGGCTACACGCATGAAGCCGATGCGCTTGCGGTGCACTTTAACGAAGCGGCGACAGGAGCTCTGGTCGGCACCACAGACGCGCATCTGATTCCCGGATCGACGCGCGTGGCAAGCTTGCGCATCTGGCCGCCTTCGACGAAGCCGCTAATTCAGATTGGGCGGTTTGGATTGCCATACGAGCTGGATAAGTGATTCGCGAATCGCCCTGCACACAGCAAGGCCCGGCATCTCTGCCGGGCCTTGCTGTGTGCAGGGTGGGAAGCTGCGGACTTACTTCTGCGCGGTGAGGACGGGCTTCTGTCCTGCGGGCGCAGGCGGGTTGACCTGGGCGTTGAGGTAGTTGGCCAGGTCGTCGACATCCTGCTGCGTGCCGACCATGGGCGGCATGAACTTGCGGTAAGGCGAGTCCTCTTTGTTCTCATGGAGCATGAGCACGAAGTTGCGGATGTTGGCGTGGTCGCGGCCGGAGAGAAGCTGCCGCAGCGGGCGGTAGCCGTCGAGCGTGTGGCAGGAGCCGCACTCGCCGCGGAAGATGGCTTCGCCGCGCGAGTACGCCGTGGCGGGCGCGCCTTCCTGCTGCCACACCCAGTTGGAGTGGACGAGGTAGCCCTCGGTATTAATGCGCTTCACGTAGGGCACGCGCACGCCGTTCGAGTACATCCAGTTGCCGATGACGTAGGGCTTGCGCAGCATCTCGCGGCTGTACTCGCCTGCGCCGGTGGCCATGTAGGCCAGCAGCAGGATGGCGAGTGCGTGCGAGGTGTTGAAGTCCACCGGGTTGCGATAGGCAAGGAAGTAGGCCACGCCGATGATGGTGGCCGAGGTGATGATGATGACCAGCGCCATGCGCGTGACTGTCGAGAAGGTTCCGGCATTAATCGTGTCGATGCCGAGTGTGAGCAACGCGCGCTGCGAGCTGGGGACCATGAAGAGATACCACACGAGCAGGAACGGCGTGGCAACAAACGACGGCACTAACCACTTGACGCTCCACTGCACCATGCTCGCCTTGAGCGCAGGCTGCTTGTCGCCATCGATGCGGCTGGAGGTGATGAGCGCCCAGACCGCTGCGAGAGACGTGCAGACGCCGACGCGCATGAGCAAGCTCGGCCAGTAAGTGGGGTTGAAGAATGCGTTCCAGAATTTGCTGGCTTCTTGTCCGGTGCCAGCAACGCCAAGCCATGTGGAGCCCGGCGTGAGCATGAAGGCAAGTATGCCGTTGATGATGATGAGTGTTGCAGCGGAGAAGCCTGCGTAGAACCAGCCCACTTTGAGGTGGAGCTTCTCGTCGATGCGGTTCCACGTGTAGTAGTAGACGGCTACGGTGGTGAGCTCGAGGATGAAGAAGACCCACTCCATGGCCCAGCCGAAGACGAAGTTGTGAATCAGCGTGCTGGTGGCCTCAGGGTGCGTGAGCCCGATGGCAAACCAGATGCCCACGCCGGAGACGGTACCGAAGACACCCGTGAGAAGCAGGAAGAACTTCGAGTGCGAAGCGATCTGCTTGAGCCACGAAGCACGCAGCTCAGGATCAGCCATGCGCAGTGCCTTGCGCTCGGCGACAGGCAGATACAAGCCACCGCCGACGGCGAACTGCGAGATGACAACGTGGAAGATGGCGATGATGCCGATGACCCAGCCGGAGCCGAGGTTCGGAATATTCCAAAAAGGATAGTTCATGCAATAGCTCCTAGCTACTAGTTGCTAGCTTCTAGCTCGTGTTACTGCCACATCGGATTGCATCAGCACGATGGGCTAGTGGCTAGTAGCTAACGACTAGAAGCTGTCTTAACGAATGGTCCAGTAACCAATAACCGTGGTGGCCAGCAGCGCAAAGACGGCAAGCAGGCCGAAATAATGTGCGGTGCGCGCGCGGGATGCTACGGGCTTGCGCGTGTCGTAGAAGGGGATGAGCAGCCAGAGCACAATGCCCAGCGTGAAGAGCAGGATGCCGGCGATCTCTCCTGCCTCGCCCGGCAGCACGTTGCCGAGGATCTTGAGCATCTCGAACGGACTCATGAAGTACCACTCGGGATGAATGCCTGCGGGCGCGGGAACGAGCGGATCGGCGGGCTTGCCGAGCGACCACGGAAAGACCGAAGCCAGCAGCGCGAGGATGTTGAGCGAGACCAGCCACATGCCCAGGTCCTTGCGCAGGAAGTTCGGGAAGAACGGAATGGTCTTGCGCTGGTCTGCGGGCTTGGCCTCTTCGCTGGGCGGCATGGCATTGCCGTGGCGCTGCACCAGCCAGAGATGGAACGCGAGCAGCGGCAGGAAGAGCGCGGGCAGAACAACTACGTGGAGCGCGAAGAAGCGCTGTACGGTGAACTCGTTGACCTGAAGGCCGCCACGGAGCATGTTGCTGATGACTGGGCCGATCCACGGGATGGCGTTCGGAATTTCAAGCCCCACCTTGGTGGCAAAGTAGCTCAGTTCGTCCATGGGCAGCAGGTAGCCGGAGAAGCCGAAGACCGAGGCGATGCCGAGCAGCAACATGCCCGAGAGCCAGCCAAACTCGCGCGGCTTGCGGTAGGCCTTCATGAAGTAGACCGAGAACATGTGCACGAGGATGGAGAAGATCATCAGGTTGGCCGACCAGGAATGAGCCGAGCGGATGAGCCATCCGAAGTGCATGTTGAAGGTGATCTGGCGAACCGATTCATACGCATCGGCGCCGGGCCGGTAGTAGACCAGCAGCAGCACGCCGGTGAAGCACTGAATCAGAAAGAGGAAGAGCGAGATGCCGCCCCAGTAGTACCAGAATGATTGCGAATGGGCGGGGACCTGCTTGTGGCGCGCGAAGGCAGCCAGCTCGGAGAGGCCGAGACGCTCGTCAACCCAGTCGTAGACAGATGCCGTTTTTAAAGTCATGCCTTGATCCTTTGTGGCTTATGCACGCGAAACGTTAACGCCGGCATCGCCGACGGCGACCTTGTAGAGCTTGAGCGGGCGCGGAGGCGGGCCGCTGACGTTGGCTCCGGAGTAGGCGTTGTAGACGCCGCCGTGGCAGCTGCAGTGGATGCGATCCTGATCGGCTTCATACTTCACCGTGCAACCCAGGTGCGTGCAGACGGCGGTCATCGCAATCCAGCGGCCATCCTGATGATGGATGAGCATGGCCGGAGACGGGCCGAACTTGAACATCAGCACGGAGCCGAGCGGCAGCTTCTGCGCGCCCTTCAGAGCCACTTCGCTGACGGCGCTGGCTGCGGCTTCCATCTCCTGCGGAGAGGCGAGGTAGCGGTAAATGGGATACGCCATGGCAGCGGTGTACGCCAGACCCGCGGCTCCGGCGGCGACGAGGAACGCACGGCGCGTGCGCTGCTCACCGGCTTCGGCAGGCTCCTTTACGATGTGCGGAACATTGAGAACTTCGCTCATAGTGTGATTCGCGCCCGATCAGGCTGCGCCCTCCATGACCTTCTGTGCCCGTGCGACGACGGAGATAAGCCAGCCGATGATGCCGAGGCCGACGACGAACAGAACCAGGAACAGGCCGACCACCGACCAGTTGGTGACGACCACGCGATCCCAGACGTCGAAGCCCTTGCTGAGCAGCGTGATGTCACGGATGGCGTCGCGATAGGTGACCAGGACGATCTCGAGGAGCAGCGCGACCAGCGCACCAGCCCATGCAAGCCAGTTGGCTGCGACCTTGCCGAATCCGGCGACGAGCGCGAGCACCACGCCGACTGCGACGAACGCTAACCATGCATAGCCGCCGAGTGCGTAGAGCTTATAGAAGCCGTAACCCGCGGGCGGCGCTGCGAGCATCGCCTTGACTGGTGCGGGCTGCACGGCGTTGGCCCAGATTCCAGAGGCCAGATAAACGACGCCGAAGAGTGCGGCGATCTTGCCACCGAGCGAGGCGAGGAACTTCTGTTCATCTGCGGTGAAGGTGGAGCGCGCGGCGAGATACACGCACCAGAGGCCACCAACGAAGAGGCCGCCTGCCAGCATCATGAGGAAGCGCGGCTCGGTGGTGGGGTCGCCCGTGGGCAGATAGACGCCCGCGCCGGAGGCCGCGTACATCTGGCGCCAGACCTCGGGGCGAAGCATCAGCGTCATATTTGTAGAGAGTATGTGGCCGACGAATCCGGAGATGAGCCATGCCAGCAGGCCCAGATGCCATGCGGTCTTGCCCGCATCAAGGCGCGCCGAAAACTGATAGAGCAGCCAGTATGCGGCCATCAACAGCAGCACAACCGCGATCCAATACGTACCGATGAGGACGCTGGAAGTGTAGAGCGCGCGGCCGTAGAGCACCTGCGCGAACAGCAGCGGTGGCACGGCGAGGTTGATCACATAGGTCATGACCACCGTAAGGCGGCGGGCGATGGCGCGTGCGGCGACAGACGACTGTGCCGAACGCCCGAAGAGGCTGAACCCAACAGCAATCAGCAGGCCGCCCAGCAGCATCTCCACCGCAACAAAGTGAAGCGAGAGGGTGACGATGTGAAGGAGTTTGAAGAGCCAGATGGGTGCGGGCAATGGGATAGGGTCAACGGCGGGATAGGGATACATGACGACCGGGGCTTCCTTTCACTCAAGCGAAGCGGGTATGGTTCGAGCGAGGCGGGCCACTTTCGGACCACTTCTCTCCAAATAAATGGGAACGCGTCATGTTTACGTGAGTGATTAACCAATGGTCTGTGATGACTGATACATTTCTCTGTGACGCGCTCGGGTAGTCTCGGTTTGCGCCCGCTCCAGAGCCGAGGCCAGGCGCAAACCCCGGAGGCAGTGCTCGACTCATGAAGAATTGCAACTCATCGATGCAGCTGACGCGCGCGGCAGACTACGGCGTGCGTGTGATGGTGTACCTGGCGGGACGCCCCGAGGGCGAGCGCACAATGCTGCCCGCGCTGGCCGAGGCCACGGATACACCGATGAGCTTTTTGTCGAAGGTACTGCAGGCGCTGACACGTGCGCAGCTGATCTCTTCGTGGCGCGGCAAAGCGGGCGGGTTTGCGATTTTGCCCGAGGGACGCAGCGCCTCGATGCTCGACGTGATTGAGGCGATCGACGGACCGATCTTTCTGAACATCTGCCTGATCTCCGGCCAGGACTGTGGGCGGATGCCGGAGTGCCCGGCGCATCCGGTGTGGGCACGGGCGCAGCGTGCCATGTTCGACGTGCTGGATAAGGCGACGATTGCGTCGATGGCGGGCGAAGTAGCCAGCGCAACGACAGTTCCGGCACTCGTGGTGCTGAACGCACGCGGCTAGACGCTGGCGTCAACCTTTCGGTCGAGACTGGAGTCCACCGTGGCCCGTATACTGGCTGCGCTATGTTCCCCAAGCTCTCCGCGATGACAATGTGCGCGCTGATGGTGGCTTTGGCCGCAGCGCAATCCCCTGCCCCAACTGAGACCACGCCTGCGCAAGCAGCCCATGCGAGCACGGCGGCGGAGTCGCCCCATGCGGTGCAGCTTGACGCGCAGCATCGGCCGATTACAGCAGGCGGCTTTGTGAAGAGCGGGCCGGTGGTGTTTGCAGACATCAGCGAGAAGGCCGGGCTGACCAAGTGGACGATGAAGGCGGGCACACCGGCGAAGAAGTACATCATCGAGACCAAAGCCGGCGGCGTGGCGCTACTGGACTACGACAACGACGGTTGGCTCGATATCTACGTCGTCACCGGCTCGACATTTGACGCGATGGATGGCAAGGAGACGCCACCGCACGCAGCGCTCTTCCACAACAACCACGACGGCACCTTTACCGACGTGGCCGCGAAGGCCGGCGTGACCAACGACCGCTGGGGCATTGGCGTTTCGATTGCCGACTACGACAACGACGGCTGGCCCGACATCTACGTGACGAACTGGGGCAAGAACCGGCTCTACCGCAACAACCACGACGGCACATTCACCGACGTAGCGGAAAAAGCCGGCGTGACGGCTGGCGGCTGGTCGACCGGCTCGACGTGGGGCGACTACGACGGCGACGGGCGGCTCGACTTGTTCGTTGCGGGCTACGTGCATTTTGACCGTGCGAACCTGCCACAGGCCGAGGTGAACGGCGTGCCGAACACCTACTGCACCTTTCGCGGAGAGCAGGTGAGCTGTGGCCCACGCGGGCTGAAAGGCGAGCCGGATCACCTGTTCCACAACAACGGCGACGGCACGTTTACCGACGTGAGCGAGAAGGCGGGCGTGGCGGACAAGCCCGGCTACTACGGCCTGGGCACGGTGTTTGCCGATGTGAACAATGACGGCAAGCCGGACCTACTGGTGGGCGACGACTCGACGCCGAACTATCTCTACCTGAACAAAGGCGACGGCACGTTTGAGGATGTGAGCTATGCGTCGGGCTTTGCGGTGAATGGCGCCGGACAGGAGACGGCATCGATGGGCATTGCCGTGGGCGACTACCTGAACAACGGTATGCTCGACGTGTTCGACACCACCTTCAGCGATAACTACAAACCGCTCTACCGCAACGAAGGCGACGGCAACATGACCGACGTGAGCTACGAGCTGGGGCTTGGCGAAGTGACGGTTCCCTTCCTCAGCTGGGGCGACGCCTTCTTCGACTACGACAATGACGGCTGGAAAGATCTGATGATGGCTGACGGGCACGTGTACCGCGAAGCCGACCAGTACCCGTGGGGCACCAGCTGGGCGGAGCGGCCCATGCTGTTTCACAACATCGGCGGCAAGAAATTTGAAGTAGTGCCGCCAGTGGAAGGCACGGGGCTGGCCGACGTGATTGCGGGCCGCGGCCTGGCCGTGGGCGACCTGTTCAACGACGGCAAGATCGACGTGGTGATCAACGTGATGGACGGCCATCCGGTGCTGCTGCGCAATGTGAATGACGACCACAATCATTGGATTGAATTCAAGATGGTGGGCGGAGCGAAGAGTCCGCGCGATGCGGTGGGCACGACGGTGTATCTGAAGGCAAACAGTATGCGGCTGCGCGAGGATGTGCTGAGCGGCGGCAGCTACGCTTCGAACAACGATCCGCGCCCGCACTTCGGACTCGGGCAGGCAACCACGATCGACGACATTGAGGTGCACTGGCCGAGCGGCGCGGTGGAGCACTTCACTGTGCCCGGTGTGGATCGCATCGTGACGCTGACCGAAGGACAGGGCAAAGCCAGCGGGAAGTAAATCGCTGATAGCAACACAAAGGCCGCCGGATCGCTCCGGCGGCCTTTGTGTTGCGCGTGTGCGCGTTGCTAAAAGACGATACGTGCGGTGAGTTCGAGCGAGCGCGGGCCTGCGCCCTCTGCTGTTTGCAGCGCGGTGATGGCGCCAAAACCGCCGGAGTCCACCTGCATGTTTGGCGGCTCGTAGTTGCGGTGATTGAAGATATTCGCAGCCTCTCCAGAGAGCTCAAGCCTGGTCTGCTCGTGCAGCGCAACAGCTTTCATGAGCGAGAGCGAGAGATTCGCGGTACCGGGTCCGACGACGCCACCAACAGGCGCATTGCCGAAGCGGCCGATGCCGGTGCCATCCGCGTTCTGAAGGTTGAGATACGGGAAGGCATTCGGGTTGAGCCACTGCGTTGTGGTGCGCTGCGCTGCGTAGAGCGAGACGCCGGTGAGCTGATCGGGGCGAGCCTGACCGACCGTGGTGAGGATGTTGGTGTTGGCCGGATCGACGGACTGCTGATAGGGCGTGAGGAACGGGCCCGATTGCAGGATGGCGACACCGGCAAGCTGCCAGTCGCCAACGAAGGCATTGAGCAGGCCGCTGGTTGAAAGCCAATGCTGATTCTTGCCGAAGGGCAAGCCGTAGAGCCAGGTGGTGAGGAAGCGATGGCGGCGGTCGTAGATGACGTTGCCGTAGTCGAGGCTGGGGTGGAAGCGATCGGTGAGATAACTGCCGCCTGCGACGGCGAAGGCGTTGGGCGCAACGCCGCCGGCGTTGGAGAGGTCGCGCGTCCAGGTGTAGCTCGAGTCAAACGTGATGCCCTTACCGCTGTGGCGCGAGAGCTCGACGGTGCCGCTGTGGTAGTTGCTCTCGGCAGCGTTCTGCACGCTCTGAATAATGCTCCACGAGGTGTACGGCCGCGAGTCCTGCGCGACCGAATAGCCTACCGTGTTGGCCGGTACCTGATTCAGATCGACCATGGCTTCGAGGTTGGAGCCGTGGCTGCCACTGTACGAAAGGCGCAGGCCGATGTCGTGGCCGAGGTTCTGTTCGACCGTGGTGTTCCACTGCTGCACTGAGGGGTCAGAGTAGTGAATCGGGAAGGCGTAGAAAAAGCCTGCCGTTCCGGCAGAGTCGCCCGCGAGCGTGTTGAAGGGCAATCCGAACGACAGCAGCGGAGTAACACCGTCGCCCTGATAGTCCTGGTTATAGGTGCCTACGAAGCTAGAGTGGACGGCCCAGCCGGAGACCAGCGAGAAGCCCAGCGGCGACTCGATGAAGCGGCCCCAGCCGCCGCGCAGTACGGTCTTGTCGTTGCCAAAGGGACGCCACGCGAAGCCGATGCGCGGGCCGATGTCGCTGTGATCCGTAAAGCGCAGGGTGGACGGGATGCCCGCCTGCGATGCAGTGAGGATCGGCGTAGGCGCGATGGAACTGACGAAGTCCGTGGAAGCCTCAGAGAGTGCCTGCGCGTTGGAGACAACAACTGCGCCGCTCACAGGTGTGGTGCCGTCTGTGCCCGTGCCGGACCATGTGGGCAGGAACGCCGCGGTGTTGCGGTGCGTCTCGCTCAGCGGCGGATGCAGCTCGTAGCGGATGCCGATGTTGAGCGTGAGGTTCGGCGTGAGCTTCCAGTCGTCCTGCGCGAAGAAGGCCCACGAGTGGCCAAGGCCGTTCATGGTGGGGTTGTTGGTGGTGGAGACTTCGGTGTAGTCCGGATAGCCGAGCAGGAATGCCGTGTAGGGATCGCCAATGGTAGTGCCAACGTTCGACGAACCATCGAAGACATACCAGCCGGAGCGATAGTTGCCGAAGACGTTGTCGTCATGATCGGAGAGGCGCTTGAAGTCCACGCCGAACTTGAACGTGTGCTTCGCGTGCGTCCACGTTACGTTGTCCAGTGCCTGGATGATCTGCCCGCGTTGCACGCCAGGGTTGCCAGCGCCGGTGGACATGAAGCCGTTGATGAGTACCTGCGGCGCCTCAGAGTACATCGTGTCCGGCTGCGGAACAGTGAGGCCGGTCTGCGAGAGCAGGTCGGTCGTGGAGTAGCTCTGCGTCTCCGATGTGTGCTGCGCGTTGTAGCCAGCGCGGAATTCGTTGAGGAGCTCGGGCGTGATCACGTAGTTGTGCGCGAAGGTCAGGCCTTGATCGATCTCCGGTGTGTTGTAGCCGCCCTGCAGCGGGCTGCCAGCCTCAGCGCAGTATGTGAAGACGCACGCCGCAGACGGCGCGGTGATGATCTGGCGGTTCTTGTAAGAGAAGCGCGTAAACAAGGACTGCTTGCTGGAGATTGTCTTGTCGATGCGAACGTCGCCCTGATTCGACGAGATGGGCGACGGGAAGTTGATCTGGTAGTTGTTCGCGTACGATGCAGAGTCGCCATAGTTGGGCAGCGGCATCAGCACATTGAGCAGGTTCTGCGAGATGGTGCTCACCGGAACAGCCGTGGGATCGAGCGGCGTACCGTCTGCGTTGTAGATGGCGGATACGCCTTGCCCGTTGAGGTAGTCGGTGAGGTTGCCGTTGCGCATGTCTGCGGACGGCACGCTGAGCAGCATGGGCGTCTCGCGCGGCAGGCGCAGGCCTTCATAGCTGATGAAGAAGAAGCCCGGCTTGTCTTTTGTGAACAGGCCCGGAACATGCAGCGGGCCGCCAAGCGTGCCACCGAAGTCATTCATGATGATCTTCGGCTTGGAGAGCGCAAAGGTGTCGTTGGAGTTGAAGACGGTGTTCTCGTGATTCTCAAACACGCCGCCGTGGAGGTGAATGGTGCCCGCCTTGGAGACGGTGGTGATGTCGGCGACGCCGGAGAACTCGGCGTTGTTGTTCGACTCGGAGACGCGAATCTCTTCGATGGAGTTGAACGACGGGAACATCTCGTTCACGGGGCCGGAGTACTCGACCCCGACGGAGGAGATGCCGTCGATGGTGACCGAAAGAAGCGCCGCTGTGGTGCCCATGACAGAGAGCTGGCCGCTGTCGTCGGTCTGCACGCCTGCCTCAGTGGTGAGCGTGGAGATGGGGCTGGTGGAGCCGGATGAACGCGAGTAGATGGCGACCGGCAGTGAGACCAGTTCGTCGCCGACCTTGGTCTCTGCGAGGTTCGACACCTCGGTGGTGATGACCGGCGCGGAGAAGTCGTCGACGACCACGGTCTGAGTCTCGCCTGCGAGTTTTAGCACAGCATCCAGGCGGCGAGTTTCGCGCGCTGTGAGAGCGACAAGCGGAAGGACACTCTTCTGGAAGCCTTGCGAGACGATGCTGATCTGGTACGTGCCCACGTCGATGTTGCGGAAGGCGTAGTTGCCCTGATCGTCAGACACGACGGTACGCTCGGCGGTGGTGCCGGTGTTGACCAACGTGACCTGCGCACCTGTAACAACTGCACCAGAGGAATCGTGCACCGTGCCGAGAATCGTGCCGAATGTGGACTGCGCCACGAGTGCGACTGAAGCGGAGAGCAGACAACAACACAAAAGCACAATGCGCTGCGCAATGGGTCGCGCATTGAGGACTTGGGAAAAGAACCAGGTCATCCAACAGCCTTTCAACAGAAATTTACGCAGGAGTCGACGTTTCTTCGCCGTCGAGAGATTTGCTATTTCAATGTATCGCGAATTGAAGGGTAGGTGGCCCATATTTTGACAAAAAAATTGAGCCCGGCAAAGCGCGCGCAAACCCGCGTGGGCAGAGGGTGCGGCGTGTTTTCGAGGAATCGCGCGCAAGCCCGTGTTAGTCTGCCGGTGTGACCCCTCAAAAAACTGAAGACTCGCAGAGTGCGGCAGCGCGCGAAGAGGCCCGATTTACGGCGTGGCATGGCGCCACCATTACGCTGCTCATGCTGGGCTACTCCGGCTACTACTTCTGCCGCTCGAACCTTGCGGTGGTTCTGCCCGACCTGATTGCGGACCTCGGCAGGCAGGGCATCACCGCCAACGACGCGCAGGTGCGGCTGGGCTTGATTGCATCGATGGGCACCATAGCTTATGCGGCAGGCAAGTTCATCTCGGGATCGCTGGCGGACCTCTTCGGTGGGCGGAAGAGCTTCCTCGGCGGCATGGGCGGATCGATCCTGTTCACGCTGGTTTTCGTTGTGAGCGGCGGGTTTCCGTTGTTCACACTGGCCTGGGTGGGCAACCGACTGTTCCAGTCGATGGGCTGGGTAGGCCTGGTGAAGGTGGCGTCGCGCTGGTTCTCTTACTCCACTTACGGAACCGTGATGGCTGTGCTGAGCCTGAGCTTTCTCTTCGGCGATGCTGCTTGCCGCTGGGTGATGAGCGCACTGATTGCGCATGGCGTGGGCTGGCGCGGCGTGTTTGTTGCGGGCGCGCTTTCGCTCACTGCCCTGCTGCTGGCCAATCTTCTGCTGCTGCGCGAAACGCCGGAAGAGCGCGGCCTTCCTTCACCTGAGGCGAATCCGCTGAATGTGTATGCGGAAGAAGGCACTGCGGCGAGCGAAGAACGTTTCAGCCTGCTGGCAATTCTGAAACCTTTAGTAGCGAGCGTGCCGTTCTGGCTGGTTTGCCTGCTCTCGCTGGGCACCACACTGCTGCGCGAGACCTTCAACTTCTGGACGCCTACTTACTTTGTGCAATACGTGGGTATGACCACGAGCCTGGCTGCCGAGCGCAGCGCGCTGTTTCCGCTGTTTGGCGGCGTTAGCGTGTTGCTGGCCGGTGTGTTGAGCGACAAGATCGGCCTGAACGGACGCAACATCGTGCTCGTGGGTGGAATGGCGGGCAGTGCCGTCTGCCTGGTTGCGCTGGCCGGAACGCCGGGGCATGCGAGCCAGTGGACGCCGGTGGCGTTGGTGGCGCTGGCAGGCTTCCTTCTGCTGGGCCCGTACTCCTACCTGGCTGGAGCGATGAGCCTGGACTTTGGCGGCAAGCGCGGCGCAGCAACTGCTGCGGGCATCATCGACGGTGTGGGCTATCTGGCAGGTTGGCTGAGCGGCGACACCGTAGCGCGCATCACGGTGGCCTATGGATGGCGCAACGCGTTCCTCGCGCTGGCTGTTGCCGCAGTCTTAACGGCGCTGGTGGCGCTGGCACTGGTTGCGCATCAGCGCTTGACAAAGCCGCGCGCAGCGGAGGCATGAGCATGCAATCGATCGCGAGTGTTGACGCACTATTGGAGTGCCTGAAGGCGGGCGGCGCAGAAGCCTACTTCGGCGAGCCTGTGACTGTGCTTGAACACAGTCTGCAGTCGGCGTGGTTTGTGCGGCGAAAGGGTGGTGCAGACACACTGGTGGCAGCAGCGTTGCTGCATGATGTTGGACACTTGCTGCACGGGGAAGGTGAAGACGCTGCGGATCGCGGCATCGACACGCGGCACGAAGACCTTGGTGCAAAGGCGTTGGCTGCGCATCTGCCTGCAGAGGTGCTCGATCCGATTCTTTTGCACGTTGCGGCCAAGCGCTACCTGTGCCATGCGAATCCGCGCTATCTGGCTGCGCTGTCGCCGGCTTCAGTTGAGAGCTTGGCGCTGCAGGGCGGGCCGATGACCGCGGCCGAAGCAGATGCATTTCTCAAGCTGCCGCATGCGGCTGAGGCCGTTGAACTACGCCATGCCGACGATGCGGCCAAGGTGCCACAACTCATTGTTCCTGAACTCGAAAGCTATCGCGCGCTGCTCGAGTCGCTGTGGCGCTAGCCGTAGCACGATTTACAAACCTGAAACAAAGTGGTTCAATTGAACTGTTGAAACAGGGGTGCCCCAGAGAAATGGGGCTGAGATGATACCCTCGAACCCGATCCGGGTCATACCGGCGTGGGAAGTTTCGAGTCGTGCCTTCCACTAATTGCTGTTTGCGTTCTCCTGTTTCGCATGTTTTTTGAAACGAGGAGAACCACATGCACCGGCGCGAATCACTTCACTCCATTCACAAGCTGACCACCGTCACTCTCGCACTGCTGTTTGTGTGTGCTGCGGATGCATGTGCGCAGCAGGCCCAACAGCCTGCGCAGGCAGACACGCAGAAGCCTGTGCTGCCGCATGTGACAACGACAGTTGAAGTGAAGGACGTGGTGAAGGACGACTACCTGCAAGCGACAGCAACCGCAGCCAGCCTGGATGGCGCAACGCTGAAGGAGACGCCGCTGGCAGTGACTGCCGTGTCGCGCGCCGTACTGAACGATCAGGTAGCGCGTGTGCTGTCAGACGTGGTGAAGAACGACGCTTCAATCGCCGAGGATTACGCGCCCGTGGGCTACTACGGCGACTTCGAGATTCGCGGGTTCCCGATCGATCTGGCTACGGGACTTGAGGTCAACGGCATGACGATCGCTGGCGAGCAGGATGTGCCGCTTGAAAACAAGCAGAGTGTGGAAGTGGTGAAAGGCATCGCCGGCGTGGAGAGCGGCGTGGCTTCGTCCGGCGGACTGATCAACTTCGTTACCAAGCGTCCGGTGAAGGGCCAACGCATTGCAGTCGAAGCCGCAACGGATCATCGCGGAACCACGTACGGCGCGCTCGATGCGGGTCGCGTCTTCGGTGTGCGTTATGAGCCGGGAGTGCGCATCAACCTTGCTGGAGAAAGTATGCACACTTACGTGCAGCATGCTGACGGATGGCGAGGCGTTGGCGCTGCCGATGTGTCGTTGAAGCTGGATGCGCAGACCAATGCCTACGTCGACTTCGACTATCAGCATAAAGTTCAGCGCTCCGAAGCGGGCTATCAACTATTGGGCGGAACGGCCGCACCCACACCGGTGTTCGCTTCAACCATGCTCGGCTATCAGTCGTGGAGCAAGCCGAATACCTTTGACACATTCAATGCGGATGCGCGGCTTACGCATGCGTTCAGCTCGCTGTGGAGCGCGCGCGTCGAAGGCTCGTACAGTCACTCACTGATTGACGACAACGTGATCTGGCCTTACGGGGCCGCGCTGGATGCTGACGGTAACTCGCTCTGCCCGGATGCGCCATACTATTTCTTCTGCCCTGATGGCAGCTACGAGATCTACGACTACCGCAGTCCTGGCGAACTGCGCACGAATGCTGTAGGTGCGGCGCTTGTGCAGGGACGCGTGAAGACCGGCCCTGTCACGCATGAGATCGTTGGCGGCGGCGAGCTGTTCGCGCGGCGCGTGGAACTTTCATCGGCCACAGTGTACTTGCCGCTGGGTGTGGAGAATGTCTACCAGTCGAATGTTGTATATGCGCAGGACAACGAGCAAGCGGGCCCGTCGGTGCTGTCGGACTTCAGTCATCAGGGGTCGGGGATCGTGCAGGACCGCATGCGCATTCCCGGCAGAGTTTCGCTGCTTGCCGGTGGGCGCTATGCGCGCGTCAGTTCGTTTGCCTATGATGGCAAATCGCGCACGCTGTGGCTGCCGCAGTACGGCGCCACGTGGGCTACGACGAACGCACTGACGATCTACGGCAACTACGGCGTGCTGCTGTCGCTCGGTCCGCAAGCACCGTGGTGGGTGGACAACTCGAGCGCGTTCCTTGAGCCCTTCTACACACGTCAGGCTGAAGCCGGCGTGAAGTATGAGAAGCAGATTCTGCTCACGGCATCAGTGTTTCGTATGCGGCAGCCATTCTTTTATCCACGTGTGATAGAGGCGGCCGATTCATTCTGCCCGACAAACGCGCTCTATGGAACCGACGTGGCTCCGGGAGATCTCTGCTTTGAATCGGATGGTCGTGAAACGCACACCGGCTTTGAAGCGAACGCGCAGGGCAAGGCTGCGCGCTGGCTGCAACTGACTGCCTCTGCCGCGGCGCTGCACGCGCATAGCGACAACTCGCTGACAACGAGCTACAACGACAAGCAGGTGATCAACGTGCCGCGCGCAAGAGCGACGGTCTTTGCCGATGTCGCGCTGCCGGGTGTGCGCGGTCTTCATCTGCTGCCCGGCTGGAGCCTGACCAGCCGCAAAGAGGCCACGCGCGACGACATAGTCAGCGTAGGTGGATACAGCCTGTTCAACCTTGGCGCGCGCTGGAGTCCGCGCGGCGAAGACGGGCATGTGACGCTACGGCTCTATGCGGACAACGTGCTGAACAAGCGCTACTGGAAGGACACGGGGGCAAACTACGGCGATACGTTCATTCACCAGGGCGCCCCGGCCACTGTGCGGCTGGCAGCGCATTACACGTTCTAGTACCATGAGCGTTTGCGCACGATAAGGGCTACGCGACACGCATGACGACCACAGCAAAAACGCATGGACTGGACGGAACGCTGGTGGAGCCCGACTGGGCTCCTCTGGAAGCAGCAGAGGTGCGTGCGCTGCTGGAGCTGTATAGCGTCGCGGGCGCGGTGCGGATTGAGTCGGTGAGTCCGCGCCCATTCTCCGCAGCGAGCGTGGTGCGCGCAGGTGGTGAGCGCGTATTCGTCAAGCGTCATCCGCGTGCAGTGCGCGATACTGCTGGTCTCGCGGAAGAGCATGCGTTCCTGGCGCACCTGCTGGGTCATGGTGCGAACGTTCCACGCGTGCTGCCGACTCGCGCGGGGGCCACTGCAGTTGAGCTGGACGCCTGGACTTACGAGGTTCACGCGATCCCGGCTGGCATCGATGTGTACGAAGAGGCGTTGTCGTGGACGCCGTATCACTCTACCGCGCACGCGCGTGCGGCTGGTGCGGCTCTGGCTCAGCTGCATCAGGCTGCCGCCAGCTACACGGCCCCGACGCGTAAAGTGCAGCCGCTCGTTGCGAGTTTTTCGATCTTCGCGGCAGACGATACAACGACTGCAATAAAGCGGTATCTTGCAGAGCGCCCTGCCCTCGCTAATGACGAGCAGACGCACATCGACTGCGAACGCACGCTCGAACTGCTCGCTCCGCTGCACGATGAATTGCGGCCGCACCTGTCCAAGCTCGCGTCGCTTTGGACGCACAACGATCTGCATGGGTCAAACCTGCTGTGGACCGATGCGAGCAATCGGTCTCGCGTGACGGCGATGATTGATTTCGGCCTCGCGGACCAGACAAACGCCGTGCATGACCTTGCCCACGCGATCGAGCGCAGCATCGTCGAATGGTTGCAGCTCACCGATGGGTCCACGCGTGTGCCAGTGCACTACGACCAGCTCTTCGCATTGCTGGAGGGCTACGAGCAAGTCCGCACGCTTACGAATGCAGAACGAAATGCGTTGGCGCCGATGGCTGCGCTGTGTCATGCGGAGTTCGCGCTGACCGAAGCGGACTACTTCCTCGGCGTACTGCACTCGCCGGAGCGGGCGCGCGTTGCCACGGAAGGCTACCTCGTGGGTCACGCTCAGTGGTGGTGTGGCCCAGGCCGCACGATGCTTGATGCGTTACGGCGCTGGGCGGAGGCGAGATGAGCTGGGTCTTGGCCGTGGTGTCGTACATGCTTCATGATTGGGTGGAACTGGCCGGATTTGCCACGACTGCTTTCGGCATCTGGCTCACGGCGAGGCGCGTGCTGTGGTGCTGGCCGGTGGTGCTCAGCGCCGATGTGTTGTATCTCGTCGTCTTCTATCAGGCACGGCTTCTCTCCGATTCGCTGCTGCAGGTGTTCTTCATCGGGTTCACGCTGTACGGATGGTGGCACTGGTGGCGCGGCGTTCGCGAAGAAGGCGAGGTGCGCGTTGAACCGCTGAGTCAACCGGCGCTGTTGGTTGGCCTTGCGGCTGGCGCAGCCGGGTGCGCTGCGCTAGGCGCAATCACTGTGCGCCTCGGCGCGGCGTTGCCATTCCTCGACGCGGCGCTGGCGAGCTACAGCCTCGTTGGAAGCTGGTGGCAGGCGCGCAAGCATATCGCGAGCTGGTGGCTCTGGATCGTTGTCGACGCAATCTATATCGGCGAGTACATCTACAAGAACTTGTGGCCTACCGCAATCCTGTATGCGGTGTTGGTGGTGTTGGCAGTTATCGGGCTGCGCGACTGGCGCCGCGCAGCCGCAAGAGTCTAACTCGCCGGACGCACCACGTTGTGCAGAGGCTCGCCAGCCAGATACCGCTTAAGTTCGTCGAGCGCAGTCTGAATCGAGTTGCGCGCAAACTGCGGCGTGGAACCAGCAATGTGCGGCGTGATCAGCAGATTTGGACAGCTCCACAGTGGATGCCCTTCAGGCAGCGGCTCCGGATCGGTTACATCCACTGCCGCGCGGATGCGGCCTGAATTGAGCGCGGCAACCAAAGCCTCCGTGTCGACGATGGGACCACGTGCTGCGTTGACCAGCAGTGCGCCCTGACGCATGAGCGCGAATTGGGCTGGACCAATTAGATGATGTGACTCCGGAGTAAGCGGAAGGATCAGGATGATCACCTCTGCCTCAGGAATGAGCTCTGCGAGTTCGCTGACCGGGTGTACATGCGGCTCCGTACGCGGAGTGCGCGCCACGCGTGTGAGTTCGACACGGAAAGGCGCAAGCAATCGCTCGATCTCTTGACCGATCGATCCATGCCCGACAAGCAAGACCCGTTTGCCTGTCAGCTCTTCAAGCATCACCGGCGGATAGAGCGGCCGCGAGTCACCTGCGATTTGCGCGTAGCGCTCCGGCATCTCGAAGCGGCGCTTCCACTGGCCTTGCTGCTGCAGCTCAAAGTAAAAAGGAAACGACTTGAGCGCGCTGAGAATTGCGGTCAGCGTCCACTCGGCCGTGGAGACGCTATGGGCACCGCGCGCGTTGCAGATGGTTACATGAGGCCCCACGGCATTTGGAATCCACTCCGTGCCTGCCATGAGCGAGAGGACCAGCTTGAGACCGCGTAGATGCGGCGCGACGCGGATGGATCGGGTCGGATACGGATCGGGAATCCAGACGTCGAGGTCAACCTCATGATCGAGATCGTGTGAGACCGGAACGAGCTCGACAGTGCTCGGGAAGGACGCAAAGTAATCGGCGGAAAAGACGGCGGGATAACCAACTCGAATCATTTTGCTCGCACGGGCCCAAGTGTGGGCCTTTGCTTTCAATGCTACACGCGCTCCATGAGTAGCGTGCCACCCCACGCCCAGAGTGGCGACGCGCACAGAGCGGGCAATGACGATTTGCGACAATAGGATGGTCGCCCTATGCGGCTATGCAAATTGGAGTCAACACGTCACCATGCGATTGGGCACGAAAAGAACGTGGTCGCAGCAGCAGCTCGCTGTGAAACTTAGGCTGGAGCCTGAGAGCGGGAATGCCGTTTTGTCCTGGGAACATCGCAGGCTGCTGATCCATGCAGCGAAGACCGCATTGGCGGCGGCGCTGTGCTGGTGGCTTGCCATGCGGTTTGGCCTGCACGATGGCTACTGGGGCTCGATCAGCGCGATCATTGTGCTGCAGTCGAATTTTGGCTCTACCGTGACGGCCTCGCGCGACCGTCTGCTCGGAACAATGATCGGCGCGGTGTTTGGCTTTTCGTTTGGCTTGATCGGAACGCTCCCGTGGAACTATGTCGCAGCGGTGCTCGCAGCAATGACGCTTTGCGGTCTCCTTGGGTTTCGCAGCAGCTCGCGGCTGGCCGGTGTAACCATCACGATTGTCATGCTTGTGCAGCAGGGCGGCTCGCACTGGACCCTGGCACTCGACCGCGTCGCTCAAGTGGTCCTCGGCATTCTTGTTGCCCTCGCGGTAACCACGCTTGTGTTTCCTGATCGAGCGCGGCTGCGCTTGCGCGATGGGCTTGCGCAGGAGTTCCTCGTACTCGGCGCGTTCTTTGAAGCGATTCTCGAGGGATTCCGCGGCAGGCCATCGGAGAATCTAGCAAAGGCGCGTGAAGATGCACTGGCCGTGTTGCGCGGCAATGCGCAGCTGATGGATGCCGCACGGAATGAACCCTCAGGTGGTCCGGGTTGGCGCGAGGGGTTGAGCTCGCTGTCGCACTTCGGACGGTCCATTTTCGATGCGCTCGTTGCTCTTGAGATTGCTGTGCGCGACACGCATCAGGATGTCTACGCACAGCAATTGGAACCTGCATTGGGACGACTCGCCGTCGACATTCACAGCGGCTTTCATTGGGTGGCGCGCTGCACACATGAGTGGCGCTTTCATGAGCCTCCGCCGGGTGTGCACCTGGAAGAAGACATTGCGCAACTGGAAGCGCGCATGGCCGAGGTTCGCCACACCGGCGCGCAGTTTGGACAAGCCGAGATCCTGCGCGCCTATGCGGTGCAGCTGCACTTAAAGCAGGTCGCACGCTTGCTGCGTGCTTCGCGCGTTGAGACCAGCCGCGCTATCGGCGAAGCACAAAAAGAGCATGACGCTCTCGGCTAGACCTTGAGCAGATCGGTGTAAACCGCCATGCCCGCAACAGCATCTGCGCCGATTGAGTCGAGCGCATCCACTTCCTGCTGGCTGCGAATTCCACCGGCGACGATCAGCTGGCGCGAAGTCAGCTTCCGCAGACGCACCGCCACGTCGAACGGGAACCCTTGCAGCATGCCCTCGCCATCGACGTGCGTGTAGAGGAACGCCGACACGTATGGATCGAGCACAGGAATGGCATCATCTGGCGTGAGTTCCACCTGCGCCTTCCAGCCCTTCACCGCAATGCGTCCGTTCTTCGTGTCGATGCCGGCGACGATGTGCTCGGGGCCAATGGCGGCTGCGAGTTCCGCAGCGAATGCAACGTTAACCGCTCCTTCAGCAGAAAACAGCGCAGAGCCGAGAATCACTCGCTGAGCTCCTGCAGCGAGCACCTGCTGTGCGCGCTCGACGGTATGAATGCCTCCGCCAGCCTGCACCGGAAGACGCTTCGCAATCTGTGCGACGAGTTCGGAGTTGTCGCCCTGACGCATGGCCGCGTCGAGATCGATGAGTTGTACGAGCGGGAAGCGCGAGAACTTTTCGATCCAGTAATCGAAGTCGTCGAAGGCAAGGCGAAGTTTCTCTCCCTGCACGAGCTGGACGATGCGACCGCCCAGCAGGTCAATTGAAGGAATCAGCATGGGAGCCTCACGGGGATGCCAGCCTGCGCCAGCTCTTCTTTGAGAGAACGCGCACTGGATACGCCGAAGTGAAAAATGGATGCTGCGAGTGCGGCGTCTGCGCGGCCGCGCGTAAACACGTCGGTGAAGTGCGCGACGGTACCTGCTCCGCCGGATGCGATGACAGGGATGCTGACGGCTCCACTGACAGCGGCAGTAAGTTCGCAGTCAAAGCCTGCGCGTGTGCCGTCGGCGTCCATTGAAGTAAGCAGAATCTCACCTGCACCGCGCTGCTCGGCTTCGCGCGCCCACTCGACCACACAACGTCCGGTGACCTTGCGGCCGCCTGCGACGAGGACTTGAGCATCGCGCACAGGATCGGCAGCGGCAGCATCGCGCCGCGCGTCGATAGCGACGACGACGGCCTGGGCGCCAAAGC
>Ga0318572_10000237_pt1 | contig 20378 bp, 15 predicted proteins | sample GRESIP089b5f20_FD_202528 | JGI IMG/M metagenome (GOLD analysis project Ga0318572, IMG submission 202528) | Tropical soil microbial communities from Luquillo Experimental Forest, Puerto Rico - GRE.SIPMG.089b5f20 | ecosystem: Environmental > Terrestrial > Soil > Tropical forest > Bulk soil...
CACAGCACAGCACAGCACAGCACAGCACAGCACAGCACAGCACAGCACAGCACAGCACAGCACAGCACAGCACAGCACAGCACAGCACAGCACAGCACAGCACAGCACAGCACAGCACAGCACAGCACAGCAATCTGCTTATGCCCATATTGCGTCAAGGCGAAATAAGCCCTGGCAGGGTGAGGAAGAAGTCAGGATTGCTTGGGTTTCGGCCCTTGAGACGGCTCTGAATATCCACTTTGACGCCGAACGGGCGAAGAAGGACAGCAGTTACAACAACGTCATTATCGAATTCAAGGCGCCAGGGTTCTTCAAAGGCTCCAAGGACAGCGCCAAATTCAAGGAAGCCACGACGGATCGGCTTCTGCCCTATATTCAGCGCGAAGCGGCGAAGTCCGGCACTCCTACCGAGAGTTATATCGGCATCGCCATCGACGGCGATCATCTGTGCTTCGCTCAGGTGCGAGACGGAGCCATCCACACCCAGCACTTGGTTCCGTTCTCCGAATATGCTGTGGGCCTCGTCATCGAGGCGATCCGGGCCGACACACGCCGCGCCATCACCATCGAAAACCTCCTGCGGGACTTCGGCCATGGAGCCGCGAACGCGCAGTCGCTGATGCAGGCCCTGGCGGATGCCTTGGCCGCCGAATTGGCGATCGAAGGCAACTCCAAGATCAAGATGCTGTTCGAGGAATGGCGGACCCTTTACGGCCAAGTGGCCGACATGTCGGTTTTGCAGGCCGACGCCATCAACAAGGAAATGGGGTTCTTTTGGCGGGGCCAATCGTCACAGGCCATGTCGGGTCGGCTGTTCGTCATCCACACCTACAACTCCCTCCTGATCAAGCTGCTGGCGGCAGAGATCGTTTCCGCCCATGGCCTGACCACCATGGAACAGCCGGCGCAGGCCATGGCCGCGCTGCTGGATGATGCCGCCCTGATCTCCCGACTGAGCCAGGACATCGAACGGGCCGGGCTATTCGCCCAAGCCGGAATTGGCGGCTTCGTCGAGGAGGCCATTTTCAGTTGGTATCTGGATGTGGCGGCAAAACCGGAACATGCCTTGGCACTGATGCCGGCGCTCCGAGGATTGCTGGCGGTCCTGTCGCTCTATCGCGCCGATCACCTTGCCAGGACACGCGACGTTCTGCGCGATCTCTATCAAGGTCTGGTTCCGGGGAAGCTCCGCCAAAGCCTCGGCGAGTTTTACACCCCGGATTGGCTGGTGGATTACACCTTGGAGGCCGCAGCAAAGACCTCATGGCTTTCCAGCCGCGTCCTTGATCCAACATGCGGTTCCGGCGCGTTTCTGCTGGCCGTCCTGCGACGCAAGCGGGAAGAGGCCGTAGCGGCTGGATGGGGCACGGAAGAAACCGTAAAGCACCTCTGCGATTCGGTCTGGGGCTTCGATCTGAATCCTCTGGCTGTGCAGACGGCCAGGGTCAATTTCCTGATGGAAATCGCCGATCTTCTGAAGGCTTCACCCGGCCAGTCCTTCGAGGTGCCGGTTCTGCTGGCCGACGCCATCTATTCCCCGGCCTCCGATCCTGAGCCAGGGCAGGACGTGGTGAAATACCAGATCGGCAGTCAGGTGGCCGGGCTGAATATTACCTTGCCGTCCAAACTGGCTTTCAACCGCCTGCGCCTCGATCAGGTGTTCGTGCAGATGGCCGAGGACGTGGAGAAGAACCGCGAATATGTCGAGGCGGAAGCCCAGCTATTGAGCGCCGGTCTGTTGAGCCAGGCAGAAGCCTCCGAATGGCGCGAGCCTTTGGAGAACACCTATCGCCAGATATTGGAGCTTCATCGCCAGAAGTGGAACGGTATCTGGTTCCGCGTGGTGAGGAACTTCTTCTGGTCGGCGACGGCGGGACGTTTTGACTGCATCGTCGGCAACCCGCCCTGGGTCCGTTGGTCGAAGCTGCCCGAAGAGTACCGGAACCGGGTCAAGGATACCTGTAAACGGTACGGCATCTTCTCGCGGAACAAGCTGCATGGCGGGAACGAGTTGGATATCTCCGCCATGATCACCTACACCACCTCGGACAAATGGCTGAAGCCCGAAGGGCGGTTGGCCTTCGTCATCACCGGCACGGTGTTCAAGAATCCATCTTCGGCAGGATTCCGGCAGTTCCGTCTTCAGCCCACCAACCCCGACACCCTGCATCTGTCGCCGGTCAGCGTGGACGATATGAAGGCGTTGAAGCCGTTTGACGACGCTTCCAATCACACGGTTGTCGCCGTCTTCGACAAGACCGCCAAAACAGGCTCCTATCCTGTTCCCTATCGGGTATGGGACAGTGCCGCAGGGTCAACCAAGACCATACCCGTCGAACTCGACCTTACCGATGTCAAAGCGCGGGTGTCCATTGAAGCGAAGGAAGCCGCGCCGGTCGATGAAGCGGGTTCGCCTTGGGCGGTTCTGTCGAAAGGGCGGCATGAGGCGTTGAAGGCGCTTTCCGGCTGCTGTGACTGGGTTACTGGCAGAAAAGGCATCACCTGCGACCTGAACGGCGTCTATTTCGTTCCCATCATCGCCCAGACCAACAGCACTGTGCAGATCCGCTGCCGTCCGGAGGCCGGCAAGAAGGACATCGGCCCGGCCAAGACTGCTTGGGTCGAGCCGACCTTGCTTTATCCCCTGGTCAAGGGGGCCAGTGATTTTGAAGCCTGCTATCTGCGCCTGGATGCTCCCGAACGCGCCGAGGAGCCGCTTTATGCGTTCGTGCCCAACACCGGCATCTCCGGCACCGACTATGCCGCCGCCGCCGTCGCTATGAACAAGGTGAAGCTGGCGAAAACCAAGGCGTGGTTTTCCGGTTTCAAGGCCCTGCTGGAAGACCGTTCCACCTACCGGCGGCAGATGAAGGGTGCCCCGTTCTTCGCCATCTACAATGTCGGCGATTACACCTTCCAGCCCTGGAAAGTGGTTTGGCCTGAGATGTCCAACCGCTTCTATGCGGCTGTCGCCGGCAGCGCCATGGTTCCGGTTGCCGGGGAACGTCCCTATGTGCCTGATCACAAGATCTACTTCGCCGGCTTTGACAAGAAGGAACCGGCCTATTTCCTGTGCGGCCTGCTGAATTCGCCGATGGTTCGGGAATGGGTGGAAAGCCACAACGTCTCGATCCAGGTGGGCGACGTGTTCAAGCATATGCGGCTCCCGGAGTTCTCTCCGGGTCAAAAGTCGCACAAGGCTCTGTCCGAAATGGTCGAGAAGGCCCACGGCGAGCATGACGCCGCCAAGCGCAAGAAGCTGGTGGGGAAGATCGAAGCCCGTGCCGAGGCAATTCTAGAGGCTTGGATGAAGCCCTAAAAACCAAAAACCCCGCCAAAAAATTGGCGGGACAGGCGGTTAGGTGTGTCTGCTACATAATGCCGAGAATTGCAGCTATGACGGACATCACATCCCAAAACATTCCGCCATCCCAGACCTCCATCACGATGGTTTCGATCGGAAACCTTGGGGACGCCCTCGCCGAGTTCCGTTCGCAACTTATATCCGCGATTAGTCTTCCCAAGGAACATTGGGTGCCCGGACGCAAGGTCGTTATTCAGGTGAAAGTGGGCCTCGTTCCCCTCGACATCTCCGCCACTGTCGAAGACGCGTAGATGAAAACAGGGGCCACTAATAGGCCGCCCCTAACCAAGAAAGAACGCCATGAACGACATCCAAAAATTGCTTGCCGAGGCCATGAGGACGCCCGGCACCACGATTATCACTAAGGCCAATTTTCGTCCGGCTATTGAGGTGTCGCAGGGGCTAGTCGCACAAACTTATCAACATTCACAGTGCGGAGATGTACATCGAATGCCGCAGAAATCATCGCTGCGGAGATACCTTAAAGTTCTGACGAAACACATCGTTGTTTTTATTGGGAAAATATCAATGACACGCAGAATGCGCGGCTGAGGGGGGCTCTGACCATGCCAATGCCAAGAGGGAAATTGGCCTTGGTTGCTATCCAGGTTCCCGCTACTGGCGATAATGCTTAGAGAGAAGGCAGAGGCGGTCTATCGAAAGGTCGCCTTTTTGCCAGAAAAGGACGCCATGGACGATCTGCAAATAAAGCTCGCCGGGGCCATGCAGAGGCCCGGTAGCACGACTATCAGCAAGCAATCCGCCCTTGAGATTCCGCAGTACGTTTCGACAGGAGATGCTCATCGAAATTCGGGCACGAAGCCACCATCGCAACCCGAACCAGCCCCTAGGCCCCAGGAGGAAGTCACCTCCTGGGGAGAGCTTCGGGCGGGGCGAAGCCGCCAAATGGAAGAGGCGACAGCCGACAATAATCGCCTCAGCAGGTACATCGAGTCCGAGGAGCGGATACAGAGACACCGGGACCGCGCCTACGATGACCGGGAAATCAACGATACCCGGTGGAAGCTTGAAAAATTTACCCCAACCCGACTCCCCGAATCCATTGAGGTTAACACAACAGCGCCAATCAACCTGCTTCCCAAGCCCGCAACCGACCTGATTCGATCGGTTGCAGCAGGCTTTGAGGTGGCGCCGGAAATGGCACTGATTCCTCTACTTGGCACGGTATTGGTCGCCGGGCGTGGCAACTTTATGATTCGGGTGAAGGAGAGCCACCGTGAGGCTCTGACGGAATACATCGTTGGCGCAGCCTCATCGGCACAGCGAAAAAGCGCGGTAGGTGGCTTTTTCAGGAACATCCTCGACGAGATAGAAGGCCAATTGCGTTTCGAACATGCAGCCGAGGGGCGTGACGTCACCAATGCGCTTACCAAAGACGTCTTGAAACAGATGGAAAGGAAGTTGATATCCAAACTCGCTAAACTGGCGATAACGGAGGGAATCGAGGCTGCCCAGGCACAGATGAGGGGCGAGATTGAGGCACTTGATCGCGCTCAAAAGACATCAAGGCTTGCAAAGCGCCAACCACGATTCCTCACGGACTTGACCACGATGGAAAAGCTGGCCGTGGATATGGAAGCGCAGCAGGAGGCCATCGGCGTATTCGTGTCTGAGGGCGGCTTTTGGAAGCAACTTCCGTCGAATAAGGACGACCTCCTCCTTCGGGCCTATACGGCGGAACCCTACAGCATATCAACGAAAACTGCGGGGTCGATATCCCTCAAGGGGCCAGTGATGACCCTCTGTACCCTAATTCAGCCGGGGGTGCTGGATGACCTTTACAGTGACGAAAAGCTTAAAGATCATGGTTTGCTTGCGCGGATTCTTCCCGCCTATATCCCCGCCTACAGGGGAAATGGCCTCATGCTGAACGCTGTCCCCGCCGAGCATCGCCAATGGCTGAAGGAGCGCGTCCTAACGCTGATGCTTCTGAAGCGGCCCGACAAGGGCGATGGTGTTCGGAATTTTCACGTCCTCGACATCGACGATGAGGGGAAAGACGAAATCGTCCAATATCAGCGATGGATCGCTGCACAAATGAGGGACGGTCAGTTCGATCATTATCAGCCGTTTGGAGGAAAACTGGCCGGTCATGCGATTAGGTTGGCCGGGGCTGTACATCTGATGAAGCACGCCGTTCCGCAGGAGCACAAAATCGATATGGACTCCGTTGCCTGCGGAATTTCCCTAGCGGAGTTTTTCCGTCAGCACGCGGCGGTGGCTTTCGATCCAATGGCCCGGAATGGCGTGAGATACGCACGTAAGATTCTGGACTGGATCAAAGACAAAAACCTGACACATTTTACGACGAAGGAGGTGCAGCGTGCTGTGAATAGCCACGGCGACGGTGCTCCTGTCCGAGCTGGCATGGCCGTGCTGGAGCAGCACAATATCATCCGTCAGATCAAGCAGGGGAAGAGCACCATCGGCGTGGTTCATCCCCGTGCGCACATGTTGTTTTAATAGCGTGATGCCGCTGACTATGCTGACCGTCAGCATAGTCAGCGGCATCAGTAGCTTTTCCTGGCGGTAAACGTCCTCTGTGACCAAGGCTCCGGTAAGGCCTGTGGCTCAATAGTGCTGCGCCGGATCAGTTCGGCAGGGCCTTGGCCACTCGGAGGGTTCGCCGAACGAAGTTGGCCAACTGGGTCTTGTCGATCTGATCCGCCGTGGGGACGGCTGCCAGGTCGGCATGGTGGAACGGCGCGGTGAATTCGTTGATCACCTCAAGCTCGTCGTAAATGTCATGTGCGGGATGTTGATCCCCACCATCCCTGGTCTTGCGCATAATCTCGCCAAGTGTGTCTTGGTCGCCGAAACATCCATGGTAAGCCCGGCGGCAATGGTCCTCCAGCACCGGGCGCATCTTCTTGGCGATATCCAGTGGCTTGCCTTCGTTGTTGGTGAGATAGGCTTGCAAGTCGGTGATTTCTGCGGTGATCCGTCCAGCACAAGCATGCTCAATAGCCCACGGCATGAGCTTGCAGCCCCGGGCGCGGGCATTGTCGATCATCAGGGCAGTGCGCTCGGCGGGGGGCACTTTCCCCCAAACGTCCTTCAGGAAGGCCGCATCGTGTGAAAGGACGACGACTTGGGCACATTTCTTTCCGATGCGCCGGATTTCCTGGATGGTCTGGATGCGTCGAAAAGCGTCTTGGCTGTTGAATGGATCATCCAGCACGACGATCTTGTTGCCGTGGCCTTTGTCACGCTCTAGGTGGGCAAGGAAGAATGCCAACGCCAGCGTGCTCCGGTCACCAGAACTCAGCGTGTTTTTGAAGCTCGGCTTGTTGGATGGGGTCTTCCCATCGCCCAGGTCAACTGCCGTCGCATTGATCACGATCTGGTAGCTGGAGGTGGCCACTCCGCCCGCATAGGAATGCTTGGTTTCTGCGACGGTAAAATCAGCCGCAAAGGCGTCCAGAAGTTCGTTGATGCGTTGCTCGTAGGGTTTGACCGCACTCTTCGTAAACTCGTCTAGTTTCGTGCGGACCTCAGCTTTTTCGGTGTCGATGGCATCCTTCTCAGCGGATAGGCGAATGTGGTCTTCACAATGCTGGGGCCAAAGGCTGCTCGTGGCGCTTCTTCAATGCTACGAGCCGGTGAAGCTCATTCTCAGCGGCTTGAACGTCGGCTGCGCCGGTTTCCGCCTTCTTGGCGTTGAAGGCGGCATTGGCGGCGTAGATGGCCTTGTTACTGGCTGTGACAGCCTCTCGGAGAGTCTGCAAGGCTGCCACGGCCTCCTGATAGGCTTCACTGAGAGGGATCGCTTCCAATGGAGAGCGAGCCTTCCGCTCCAGCAGTTCCTGAGCCGCCCTTCCAACCTCCAAGATTACATCGAGAAATGTTTCTGGCATAGCCAGCGTGGTCAGGTCGATAGGGCAATACTGATGCCAAAAATCCGCTGCGGCCTTGTTCTTCTCGATCTGGGAGTTCAGCCAAGCGACCTTCCCAAGCCCGAACTCTTGCTCAACAATTCCCCGGTAAGCTCGAATGTCCGAAACCAATTCCTTATAAGCCTCGCCGAACACCGAGCGGTAGGCCGCGATCAACGGCAATCCTTTGATGTCCTGGCCGCAGAAGGGGCAGGTTTCCCCAGCATGAAGCATTCCAGCAGCCACCCAATTTTCGCCATCAGAGACCATCCCATGGGCTGTAAGGTGAGCAGTAAGTTGCTGCTCAGCGCCATCGGCGATCTCATCGATGGTCTTGCTCAACAGGGAAGCCAGGGGCAGAGGGATCACCGGCATCGTGATCTCGGTCGGCAGTGGACGGGTTTGAATCTGGGCGGCCTGCCGGATCGCTTCCAGATTACGAGTCTGGCCGGCGATCCTGGCGTCGATGTCGGGATTGGCGGGGACCTTGAGAAACTGCTCCAGGGTTATGCCAGGAGGAACGTGGGGCTGGATCAGCTTAGCAACCGTAGAAATTTCGCCGGTCTTGGCCCGGCTGTCTGCCGCCAATTGGCTATCCTTCTCTGCCAAATGGACACCCTCAGCCCCGATGATGACGCGGTAGAGGTTCCGTTTGTGTTCGGTATCGACAACCTCACCCGAGTGGATGTTTTCAGAGATATAGGCGCTGTCGAAAATGGCAAGATCGGGGGCGGTCTTGTCCCAGACGGCCCCGTCAAAGCGAATGCCGCCGCCGTCGAACAGCAAATCAACAGCCGATGCTGCCGTTGCTCCAAGCGTCTTCCGGCCAACGAGGGGGGCGGCATTGCCGGTCTGGGCTGACCGCAGGATGGCGCAGATGGTCGTCTTGCCGTGGCCGTTGGCCCCAAAAATGAAGCTGTATTTCGCTAGCTCGGCGTTCCCCTTGCCGTTCGAGTTACTGAAGCGCCCGATGTGCCTGATACCGATCCTCTTCAGCATTTTCGCCCCCAATTAATAACGCGCCGTCTACTCTACGCTGGCAGCCCAAACTGGGCGGTCGAGCCAGGGATCATAATGTAGGTAAAGGCGCTGGCCGCTGCCATTTCCCTGACCTTCGCGTTGCAGGGCACAGATCCTACATCCACGGTTGAAGGCTGGCAATCAGATGCCCCTGAAGGAATTCATCAACGTCATCGGTCACATCGCTGACTTCGCCGACCATCCTCATCAACTGGATCGCCGTCGCCTGACTGCTCTTTTTTGCCATCGGAGAATAGCGAGAAAGCTGACGGCACGCCCGTGCCGTCAGCGGTGTAGGGTTGGAAATGTCACGGTGATGAACATAGCGGGGTGGTCATGTGACCACCCCGCTATGTCCTTATTGCCGCATTGATTGCGGGTCTACCGGGATGCTTGCCGGGATATTATTTTCCAAATTACCGATAGGGAGGCCGACGCACTGGATGGTGATGGGTTTCTTCCCGCGTCCTTCCACGTCGATGCCGGTATCTTCGCCTCGCTGTCCGACGTAATCGTGGACGACGTAGCGTGTGTCCCCTTTTGTGAAGGCGATATACGACCCACCGCCGACGGAGAATGAAGTCGTGCCCTTGACTACACCTTCCCGAGATGCGGGGTTTTCCGGCAATGCGATGTCGATGGCGCTGCCCGGCTTTCCAAAGCGATACTGCACGGCCCCAGATGCATTAGTTTGACAAACCGAAACCATCTTCTCGCCGGTACTGCACGAGAAGATGACCTCCTCCGTGCCAGAGCACAGGGATTCCCTCGTAGGGGCTTGAGGCTTGGCCTCGGCACTTCCAGAGGTTGCATCTGTTGGCTTGGCCGTCCCGCCGCTATCGTTGGAGGTGCCTTGCACAGATGATGCCCCACCACTCTCATGTTTGCACTGCGCTATCGCGGGTAGACGCTTTTCCGGCGGATCGTTCTGATAAGAATGAACTAAATCAAGACATTTGCGTATTTTATCGACAGCTGCCTTTACCTCTAGATACTCACGCTCATTCTCCATAATTCCATCCGTGTATTTATACGTAAATAATTCATCATAAATGAGGATAATTTTCCCTAACCTCTTTAGGTCTATCTCGGTAAGGCCTGGAAATTCGGTGTATCCAACAACGGTTCCGGTAAATTTATTATCAGAAAATACCCCCTTCTTTATCACCTCGTCTGTTTTTGGGTTAATTGAAACAATTCCCCCATCTGGAAAGCCATCTCTATAATTTCCATCTACAATGGTCTTTCCTGTTTCCGCGTCAAACAACTTTGCAGATCCGTCGAACGTGCCATTTTTGTAATTTATTTCGGAGAGCAGTTTTCCTGTCTCTAAACTGTAATTTTTTGCAAGGCCGTCGAGTTTTCCGTTTTTATAATTTGCCTCGATGATAACGTGCGTGTTGATATCAGAATTTTTATAATACCCATCAAGTTGTTCATTTTTATAATTAACCTCTGATGCCAATTTACCTTGCCGGTCCATCTCCTTTTTGGAAACAAGTTGGCCGTCTTTCCAATTAGCCTCGGCTACAAGTATACCAGTCTCGGGATCCCACCTCTCGTAGCGGCCATCTGGCTTGCCATTTTTCACAGATTGGCGCGATATCATCTTTTCCGACTTTTCATCGTATTTTTTTATTACCCCATCCAAAAGATCATTCTTAAAGCTAGCTTCAGCAATCAGCACCCCTCGTGAGTAGCTGTACATTGTAAAGCTGCCGTTTATGGCTCCCTTGGAGAAGGTTGTCTTTATATGTGGTGCGCCGCTTTGGGTTGTGCAAACAATATTGCCGTCTATAATCCCTTCATTTACTTCCGTATCGCACAATGAATCCATGTCATATGAATTGATTTGCTCGACTCCAGTGTGCCCAGAAAGTTGTTTGTATCCCGTTTTATCCCTGAATATGTTCTGAGACGGTATATTTGTTACTTTTCCTGAGAAAGTCTTATTCTCACCACGGGAGTAAATTTTTCCATTTCTGACTTCAGCATTGCGCCAATCTAGAGCATTATCAAAAAAATTGAATCCACAAAGTAATAGTCCGCCAGACAGGGCGAAAATAATCTGCCTGTAACCAGTAAGTTTATGCATTGAGAAAGTCGTGGTTTTCATTGCGTTCCTCTTTAGGTTTAGTTCCGGTGGAATATCGACAGCCTACAGGGGTGATTTTTCTGGGAAAAGTAAAAAGAACTCAATCTGCTCCATAATTCGTGCAAAGATGGTGTGTCTCACTATGAAATAGGCGAATCGGTGTGGCTGGTCACGAATTTAACAGCTAATGGGGGATTTCGCTAAAATGGTGAGGGGGGGGATGGCGATCACCCTTCCTCCGAAAGCTATCGCCCCATCCCCCAGATTCCGGCAGTTGCAAGAGATTTTTGGGTCTTCAACGCTCGCAATCGGCGATTTTGATGCCGGATACTATCAGTAAACCTACGAGACAGAAAATATATTTTCTCGTGGGATGACGTGGATGCCCCTCAAATTCCGATGTGGATGCTCAGAAACATTTTGGAACGGCGTTACGACGCCTGCGCACCGAGCGCGAACTGACCCAAGAGGAGGTTGCGTTTCGGGCCGATATCTCTATCCCCTATCTGCGGGGATTGGAGGCGGGACGGTATAATCCCACGCTCAATGTGATTTTTGATCTTGGCAGGGCGCTGGATATTCATCCGTCAGCGATGTTGGAGGGCATCCCGAAGAATGTCCTGACTCGAAACCCTGACCGCAAACGGCCAGGGCCACCCGAGGGAATGGTGCGTAAATCCTGATGGTTAGGCGCAAGCGCCTCTCTGCGTGGCGGCTACTCCTGTTTATCCTTCTGCGGAATCATCGATCCGCCGAAATCATGGGCTTTCGGCGGTGATTTATCCTTGGAATAGGATTTCGCCAGATAAGCGGCCATGTCCTTCGAGTATCTCATATTTTTCTCGAATTCCTCCTGCTGGCCTTTAAGCTCGTCGCCGCTTGCCTTGGACGACACCCTGCGGATCATGGTACCATTCAAGGACGGCCTGCCATCGCGGCTATGGTTGCAATGGTCGATCAGTCCGTCCTGATCGGTTTTAAGGGCATTCTTCCAAGCTCGTTCCGCCTGTTGATGAAGCCCGTAGGTGCTTTGCACTTTTCCTCCATCCGCCAGAACGGAAAAATGATAGTGGGGATGGGGGGATGAAGCTTGCTCGCGCGCCCAGAGGTAGGTGATGTCGATGTCACGGTTGTCGTAATATTCCTTAAATCGCCTTGAGAAGGTCGATATCTTCTTCTCGACGTCCTCTCCAGAAGATGGATAGGAGGCTGGAAATCTTACATTGAATCGAACAGAGAAGACCTTGTTGTGCTTCTCGGTCATGTAATCGTGCATGGCATCAATGCGGGACAGTATGTCCTGACGCATGGAGGTGTCTTTGCCGCTCATCTCACATCTTCCTTGGTAAGTGTGCCTATACCATGGAGGAAATGTGTGCGTTAAATTAATCGATCTAGATTAGATAGTACAATAATACCCAGTTATTAGCCGAAATTATCAAGATTGGTTTTCCATATTTGTTGTATATTTATGCAAATAAAGCCGATAGATGTGACGTTATTGGTCAAAAAAATCGGTGCATCTTGATTCGATACTTGTTAATGCGGAAGAGGCTTGGGTTCGCCCCAAGCCGCCCTCCCTACACAAGCGTTTGCTCCAACATGGAAAAGACCGCCCCCGGCAATTCGCCGATAGTCGCGATCACCCGGCTGCGACCGGGCAACAAAGTGGTGATGTGCGGGGAGTCGATGCCGAGGCCATAAACCTCGACGCCCAAGGCCGTTGCCGCTTTGATGGCGGCCCTGACGTTGGCCGCGCCATCGGGGCTGCCATCGGTGATGATCAGCACCATGCGGCGTTGTTCCGACAGGGTGGACAATTGTTGCAGCACCCACCACAGGGCTTCGCCCATGGGGGTCATGCCCTTAGCTCCCACATCCTGGTATTGACCCGGACGCTCCCCGTGCCGAAGCAGAGGCACCACCGTGCCGGGCTCGTTGCCCGGAAAGGCGGTGATCCCCACCGACACGCCAATCAAGGCCATGGCCTGAGCCACAGCGCGGCAGCATTGGTTGGCGAGGCCGATCCGTTCCCGCATGGAGCCGGACGTGTCCAGCAGCACATGCAAAGCGGTGTTGATGGCGGGCCGGGCCTGATGGGTGGCGAATATCCGTGGATTTCCCACGACTACGCCATGGAGACGGCGAGGGTCGATTTTCCCGGCTCTGGCGGGTTTGTGCCTGACCATCCGGGATGATTGCACCAACCCATGCAAGCGTGCCCGCAGGCCAGCGGTGGCATGGTCGATTGCGGCGCGAGCCTTGGCGTCTGCGGGCAGACGAGGCTTGTCCCCCACGGTGGCGACGGTGAGACGGTTGATCTCCGTCGCGTTCTGTCCGAGGGATTTCCTCAGCACTTGTCCGAAATCGTCGGGAAGATCGGTTTCCCCGGCGGAAATCAGGCTTTGAATATCGGTACTGACCACCAAATCCGGGGATGGATTTTGCCCAGGAGACGGAGCGGACTCCTTCAGGCAGCGGATGACCTGTCGGGCATAGTCCAGGCAGGCTTGGCTATCGGGACAGTGACCGCGCATCCGCTCCAGGATCGGGTCTGCATCCGGACGCAAGCTCGGCCACTGGCGATCGATCACCGCAGCGGCCTCCCGGCACCGGGTTGCCAATTCCGGCACGCTCCAGGAACGAACCGTCAGCAGCAGCCAATCCAGAACTACAGCCACCCCCGAAGGGAGCGTTGACGTCCCCTCCAGGAGCAGGTGGCGGATCAGCCAGGTAAAATTTTGTCGGCAGCCGGGATAATATGCCGCCAGTTTGGCTTCGACCCGCCAATCCTCGAAGATGTTCCAGAGGTGCCGCTCCAGCGGGGTGGTGTTGGCCTGGGAAATGGCCTGGAACGCGGTGAAGCGGACATGCGCCGCCTCGTGGTCGATATAGCCGCGCACCAAACCCAGGAAGGTGGTATCGGCTTCAGTGGGAAGGCTGGGAAGGCGGATGACCTTGCCCGTCGTGTAGGCGTCGGTGCCGCCGATCTCGACGGCAACGCCATAAGCCCGCCCCAGGGCATCGGCCAGCAGGGGCAGGCATTGCAGGATGGCGGAATTGTGCATGGAAGTTTGAAGTCCTTACCAAAGGCCAAGGGAGTCCAGCGTGGAGGTGGGTTCCATCGGCAGATCGGGGGGAAGATCGTCGTCGTTGAAGTCGGGAAAGTTATCGGCGTCGATGACCGGGGCATGACCGGCAGCCGGGTGGACCGGCAACCCGAGCAAGGCATCGTTGGGGTTCTGGCCTTCGATGATCCGCTGGCCGTGTTCGATCATGGCGGCGGGGTCGCGGAGCAGGCAGACCAGTCCCTGAAGCCCCACCAAGGCGGTGCCGGTGATCGGTCCCTTGTCGGGCACAGCCGCCAGGGTCACGTCGATCAAATCCACCAGGGGCGTCACCCGAGGCTCGACGAAGGACAACCCGGTCAGCTTGTGCCGCAGGCTTTTGATGGGAGACAGAGCCTTGGTCGTGATTTCGGTTTTCCCGGCGAAGCTTTTGTGCCACGCCTCATCGGCCGCCTTGGCGGCTTCCCCGAACAGCGAACCGCCGAGGGCGTTGACCGCTTCGGTCAGACTCTGCCCGGCCTGGCCCTTGGGCGGCACGACCTTGAACATCAGCCAAGCGAAGCCCAGCCGTGCCCGCACGGTATCGATCCCCACCAACGAGCGGGCGATCAGCGATTCCCAGCCCGGATTGGTGCTGACCCATTCCTGGATGGCCTGATCGTAGCGGGCGAGGAAGGACTCCTTGGCGGCGGCAAAATCGGTCGCGATGGCTTTCAGTCCCTCGCTCACTGGCTTGACGGCGTTTTCAGGAAGCGCCCAACCGCCGAGGAACCGCACGCCGTGGCGATCCAACAGCGAAATGGCGCGGGCCTTGAGGGTGGTGAATACCCGCAAATCTTCGGGGTTGCAGACTTTCTTGCTCCCCAGCGAGGCCAGCTTTTCCGGCGGCAAATCCAGGGTGCCGAAATCGGCAGGGGTCAGTTTCTTCCTGGCAGACCAGATGTTCACATCCAGCCGCAGGGCAATCAGTTGCTTTAAAACGGTGATGTCGGTGGGGATGGCATTGGTCATGGCATTTTTCCTTTATGAAGCGGAGGGGAACAGCCGCTGCCCCAGCTCGTGGAGCAGGGCGCGGGTCGGTGGAGAGGCGCGGAACCCCAGCGCCCGGTCGAGGGCGTAGGTGACGGGCTGGATGCCCGTGCGGGCCAAGGGCTGGAAGCGCTGGGTCAAATCGGCCCAGCGGATCAAGGTGCGGGTTGAGAAGGTGACTTCGATGCTTTGGTGCTGGCCGTCGCTGTCACCGATGAACAGGCGGCGAACTTCGTTGGCGAACTCGACCATGGTGGAGCGCAGATCGGCAGGCAGCGCCGGAGCCCGACGTTCGAGAATCTGGATTTCCGATGTGGGGTCTGGGTAGGTCACCTCGCACAGCCAGAACCGATCCATGAAGGCGAGGTTCTGGCGAAGTGTTCCCTGGTAAAGCCCTGTCCCATCGGACCCGCCATTGGTGTTGGCGGTGGCGACAAAGCGGAACATCGGATGAGGAGGAATCACCTCGCCGCCGTTTTCCGGAATGCAGAGCGGCGCACCATCCAACACCCCGTTAAGTCCGGCAGCCGTGGCCGGATCCAACAGGTCGATCTCGTTGAGCAGGAACAGCCCGCCATGCTTCATCGCCAAGGCCAGCGGTCCGTGTTGAAAGCGCATGGAGCCGTTGTCTACGGTCAGGTGCCCGGCCAGGTCCGAAAACTCCAGCCGTCCGTGGCCGGTGACATCGAACACCGGGTAATTCAGCCGCGCCGCCACTTGGCGGACCAGGCTGGTCTTGCCGCTGCCGGTGGGGCCGAAGAGGTAGAGGGAATCGTTCCCGCCCATGAACCACACCACCAAATCCCGCATGACGGCGGGGAATAGGGTGTCGGGATCGATGGCCGGAGTGTGCTGACAAGGTGCCGCATAGCCCTTGATTTTGCGACCCGAGGGCTGGCCGCTGAACAAGGCTCCGGCATCGAAATCGACAGCCGAAAGGCTGCCGATCTCCGCGAGGGGATCGGTCATGATGAAATCCTTTGAGTTAAGGGGGAAGTCCCATGGGACAGTTGCGCCACCATGGGCGAAGGCGGTATAAGTGACCAACAACTTGGTCAGATAGGAGGCTGTTATGACCTCAGTGAACTTGGCCGATGCCAAGGCTCATCTCAGCGAACTGGTGGCCCAGGCCGAGGCCGGGGAAGACATTTGCATCACCCGTAGGGGCAAGCCGGTCGCTCACCTGACCAAGGTTCAAACCCAGCGCCGTCCGGTGGCATTGGCGGCGTTGCGGGCGGTGACAGACACCATGCCGATGCAAACAATCGGAGCTGGAGAATTTTTGCGTCAGATGCGCGACGAGAGCCGCTATTGATGCTTTATCTGGATACCTCACTGCTGGTGGCCGCCGTAGCCAACGAACCCGCTACCGAGCGGGTTCAGCTTTGGCTTTCCGAACAAAATCCCGACGATTTGGCGATCAGCGATTGGGTGGTGACGGAGTTTTCCTCGGCCCTGTCCATCAAGGTCAGGACCGGAACGCTCACCGTTCAACACCGTGCCGCCGCCTTGACGCTGTTCAATCGATTGGTGGCCGAGTCCTTTCAGACTCTGCCCGTCCAGGGCCACCATTTCCGCATTGCCGCGAGATTTGCCGACGACCATAGCCAAGGGTTGAGGGCGGGAGACGCCTTGCACCTTGCCATTGCCGGGGAGCGAGGAGCCACGCTGTGCACCCTCGACCGCCGACTGGCGGAAGCGGGGCTGGCCATGGGAATCGCCACGCACATGCTGGCGACGACCTGAACTTTGACGCTCAGCGTCACGGGCGTCACCACCAGCCGCTGAAGAAGCCGCTGATCTTATCGGCAACCCAACCGACCGCTTTGGAAAGCGCCTTTCCGGCGATCTCAACGATCACGTCGAGAAATCCCTTCTCCGCGTCCCTCTTTGCTTTTTCCGAGCGGTATTCCCTTTGCACCTCGCGCAGCACGCTGACCCGTTTTTTTGCAGGCAGGGCGTGAATGATGCCGTCCACCAGTTCTACCAAGCCGTATCTTTCAGCAGCAGAAACGGCCAGAACTTGCCCAGGAGGCAGGTCGAAGAACCCGGCCACCACGCGGCATTTTTCCTTGATGTTGGCTGCTTGGCGGGGGCCGGGCTGACGCGCCTTCTCGTCCCATTCCCGGAACGGCTCGATCTTGTCCACTTGGTTAAGGACCACGAAGAAGGGCTTGCCGACATCCAGGTACGGCCTGACCAGCCGCTTGAAGAAGTCCTCATCCAAGGCCAGAGCGCGGTCATCGGCCTTGACGATCCACAGCACCAGATCGAGCTTGGGGAGCCATTGCCGATAGAGCGCGTCATATTCGGCGTCACGATCACCGCTCTCGCCCACGCCGGGAACGTCGAGCAGGGTCATGCCCTTGCCTGCAAAGTTGAGCCTGACCTGTTGGGCGGTGCGGGTGCAGGCGGCAATGTCGCTGATCGGGCATATGTCCCTGCCGAACAGGGCGTTGCACAGGCTGGACTTGCCCGCGCCGGTCTTGCCGAAGACCCCAACCATCGGCTCGTACTGGATGATGTCATTGAGCCGAGACGATATTTTGTCCCGGTAATCCGCAGGGATGTCGAGACCCTGCTTCGCAAGGGAATTGAGAAGCGATTCCACGTTGGTCACGTCGATCATGTCTTTGTCTGCCTTATTTGAGGGGAGAGACCGTCAAACGGTCATAGTCGTTGCCGGTGGAGGTAATTCGCTCCAGCAGCGCGTCGGCATCATCGGGACCGAGGCGATGGATCAGTTCCACCCGCAGCTTGGTCAGGTCGATATTTTTCCGCCCGGGAATCCGAGCGCTGCGGAAGCGAAACCGTCCCGTGGACAGCCATCCCGCAGGATGACCGGCACGCTGATGGAACCGCCGTATCCGGGTTTCGTAATCCGAGATTTCCTCTTCGATCCGGGCCTTTTCCGCTTTCAGACGGGAGAGCCGGTCCAGCTCCGCTTCCAGAACGGGATCAGAAACAGGATCAGCCCGGAATTTCGGGCAATCCCTGGCGTGGTCGCACCAATCGCACAGGGGGTGAAAGCCTGGGCAGGTGGGAAGGTTCAAATCTCCCTGCCGCATTGCGTGCCACAGGGTTTTTGCGGTTCGCAGCACCAAGTTCGTCATATTGGCATCCGGCCCATAGGGACCGAATGCCTTGGCGTCGTTCATGGATACGCATAAAACCCAGCCTTCCAGATCCACCCTCTCGGGCGTATCCGGCAGGACAATTCCAAACAAAGCCTGGACGAGTTGGGGGAAGGTGCGCTGGCTCAAGCCCTCGGCAGCGAATACCGGCTGGTTCCAGTAAGCATGGAGCAAGCCGATCTGGCCATAAAGCTGGACCTCGTAACCAGGGCTGAGAACATCCGGCAGGCGGGCCGTGCTTTTCAGTTCCAGCACCCGGACGACACCCTCGGCCACCAGGGTAAGATCCAGATGGGCGCGGATCGGCACATCGCCATGGGTCATGCTGATTTCCAACTGAGACATCAGCTTGGCCCCATTGGCCCGGAAGGCTGGGACCAGCCCGGCCTCCAACCAGTGCCCTCGTTGCAGAACCAGTTGTCGTTGCAGCGTTTCGACAGGCTTGCCGCCGATCTTGTTCAGCACCGCCGCCCGCAGGCAGGTGATCGCCCGCCCCACGTCGGACAGCCCGATATAGGTGCGGCGATCCCCGAGGGTGCGGGCGGTTTCTTCGCAGCCATGGCGCACCAAGCCGCGCGCCACCTGGGCGAGCAAGGCTGCCGCTCGTGGAGTGTCGGACATGGTTTCCTCCGTCAGGCGGCGTAGCGCCACCACAATTTGCGATTGCCATCCCAGCGAAATCCCGCCTGCTCCAACAAAGGCCGTTTTTCGCGGGCATTGCCGGTGGCGATGACGCAGGCTTTGCCGTTGGAAGCGGTGACGGTCTGATAATCGATGCCGTCAATCTTCGGCAGCCCCGCCGGAGCATCCGGCTGGATCGTGGCAGGCGGCTTGGCCTTGTCGGCAGCCTTGGCGCGGCTCCGTGTCGGCATGGACGCTTCGCCGTCGTCATCGGTTTCGCTCACCAGCCCGACCAGAGTGGCCAGGCCATAGCGGCGAGCGTAGGTCAGAGCCGAGCCATACCCTTGCGGATCGTTCTTCGGCAGCGGCATGACCATCAGGGACGATTGCCACTGCCCGGAGTCTCCGTGAACCAGCTTGGTCATCAGCCCCAAATGCCCAGCCTCGACCGCCACCGGCACCTGAACCACCCAAACCGCCTGAGCGATCAGAGCATCCCGGCAGGCATCAATCACCGCGTTGAGCGTGGCATAGCGCGATTTTACGAACGGGTTTTCAGCGTCCTTACACACCGGAGCCAAGGCCCGCTGCACCTTGACCATGGCCTTCGCCAGTTCGCCAACCTCGGGCGAGGACAAAGTTTCACCGATCATCATGGTTTTCTCCAAAAGCGTGACGCCCCGCCTTCGTCAGGAGGGCAGGGCGTCGGTTGCTATCGGAGAGGTGATATGTGGCTGAAATTATTTGGAATATTTTGAAAATAACCACTGGAAAAATCCCAGCGCTGATGGGCGCCAGTTGGAGATTTGATGTCGGCTTTGCGCCCAAGACGGGCGTTCACGACGTTCTATGGAATTCCCGATAGCGGCATTCGACCGATAACGCGCCCGATGCCATGATGATATTGCGCTGGGAACGCGGATCGACTGGACACCTCCAAAAACCCTGGCCGTGAAGGAGAGGAATTGATTCAATAGGCCAAGAGACAGCGGCGAGGGGGCGATGAAGGAACCGGGTTTTTTCGATCTCGCGGAATGCTTGGCCGGTCTCTCGAAGAAGGGCGACGTCCTTGAGCAGTTGAGCCGGGCGGTGGATTTCGAACTGTTCCGCGCCGATCTGGAACGGGCGGTTCCACGCTTGAACGGTGCCAAGGGCGGCCGTCCGCCGTTTGATCATGTCCTGATGCTGAAGGTCCTGATTTTGCAGGCGATGAACGGACTGGGCGACGAGGCGACGGAATATTTCATGCGCGACCGTCTGACCTGGAAGCGATTTCTGGGCCTTGAGATCGCCGATACGGTTCCCGATGCCAACACGATCTGGACGTTCCGGGAGCAGTTGACCAAGGCGGGCGCCATCCAAGGGCTGTTCGACCGCTTCGACCGGACCTTGCGCGAGGCGGGGTATCTGGCCATGTCGGGGCAATTGCTGGATGCCACGATCGTGTCGGCCCCCAAGCAGCGCAACACCGATGGCGAAAAGGCGGCGATCAAGACAGGGCAAATTCCCGACGCCTGGAAGGACAAACCGGCCAAACTGCGCCAAAAGGACCGGGATGCCCGCTGGACGGTGAAATATTCAAAGGCCAAGCCACGCGAGGACGGCCAGCCCCAGGTCGATCTGGCCGTTCCGTTCCAGGCGAAAATCAGGGCGGCCGGAACCCGGGCGCCGCCCATTACTCGGTGATTCCGCAGCAAACTCACTCGGGGATCAGGTTTTTAGAGGTGTCCAATTGGTGTTGCGCTTGAAATTTGAATCCAGCCCCTCCAATCGGACAAGATGAGAGTGCGTGCGTTTCAGCATGGAATTCCCAAGTATGAAAGAAATTCGCGGCCGATCGGCGTGATGCAAAAAATAAATGAACGAGATTGCCAATCTTTCTTGGTTTCTCTCACCAGGCCAAATGATTCCATATGGTAAAGACTTGAGTGATCAAACAGACCATATTGTTCATCCGTGACGTTGAGATCGGCGCCCTTAATGAAGAAGGCATTCTCGGTCGCGCAACGAACCAGGATAAGTATCTCTGCATCATCTAGCTGGTTCAGAATTCGTAAAAAATGACGGCTTCGCCGCACCTGCACTTCCTCTGCGCTTAGGCCAGAGGCAACCAAAGTGGCAATGTGTTGTTTGCGATCATCACTTAATGCT
>Ga0318572_10000239_pt1 | contig 20242 bp, 16 predicted proteins | sample GRESIP089b5f20_FD_202528 | JGI IMG/M metagenome (GOLD analysis project Ga0318572, IMG submission 202528) | Tropical soil microbial communities from Luquillo Experimental Forest, Puerto Rico - GRE.SIPMG.089b5f20 | ecosystem: Environmental > Terrestrial > Soil > Tropical forest > Bulk soil...
ACTGGCGGGGCGGGTTTGGGCGGCAAGCCCAGGAGAATGGGGAGGCAGAGACTCACGGCTTCTTCGTGAGGCTCGGACGCGGGGAAAAACCTTTCCCCGAGAAAATGCTCTGTCCTTCGCCAACAGTAAGGCAGATTTTGAAGGTCAAGCCGGTTCTTACGCGAGAACTCGATACTTTGGCCGTCAATCTGAAAATTTCAGCAGAAAAACGCTATTGTGTCATTGTGTTTTTAGTCGCGATCAGAGCTTTGCGAAACAAGAAAGTGCTTCAACAGCTTCTGCCCAGGCTGTGACCATTGCGCATCACAGCACCCCCGCTGTCTTCGCTGATTCGTGTGACCTTCGCAACTTTGACCTGGCTCAACTGGCTTATCGTTGCGCGGAGAGAACTGCTGCTCGAACGACGCTATCGATTTATGCGCCCCAAAACAGACGTGGTGGCGCGGCGAAAAAACGGACGCGAAAGTGCGCTTGGTTGTGTGGAGAGTTGATGTCGACGGCGACCCTTTCGACTCTTGATCGGTACGAGTTGAATAAACGTCACTAGAGCTTGCGCAGAGCAAAATATGGATGTCTGAGTAGTCGAGATGCAAATCGACCTCGTGTAAGGGAACTGAGGGCCGTAGATGAGGCACCTACGATTGGTTTAAGAAAACGATAAAGCCGAAAGCACTCCGCAATAGATGGGAAGGTTTTTGTTTTTCTGTGCGGGGAGAGGCGAGAGGGGCGCTAGCGCCCTTTCGCATGTAAGCGCGAAGCGCAGGTGTGCGCCTTTAGGCGCCTCCTTTTGTACTGAGGGGGTGGTGCGGAGGGGTCTCCCCTCCGCTGGAGCACGCCGTAAGGCGTGCAGGTCCGCTCCGAAGGAGCGATCCTTTTTGACTTGGGGCCCCAAGCGAAGTCTGCGCCCCAAAGTCGGAGATTTTTCCACAGAAAAGCCCCCAGAGATTAGAGGAAGAGATAGAGGAAGTAACTACAGGATTCCGCCCCAAAGTAGGCGTGCCTTTTGCCCCAAAGTAGTCGCGCTTTGCGCCCCAATCTAGTCGTGGAAATCCCCTGAAATGGCGTGGGTTACACACAGGCCGCCCCAAAGTAGTCGTGGAAAATAGTGCCAGCCCGAAGAGCTAAAGCGCCCTAAAATAGTCGCATTGTAAGTGTTTGATTCCATAAGAGATGCACTTTTCCTGCTAATGAGCGCCCCAAAGTAGTCGTGGGAGGTTTGTAGTAGATCACGACAGCGCCCCAAAGTAGTCGTGGTCTATAGGCAAAAAAAGGCGCTGCCCTCGGGGAAAACCGCAGGAGCGCCCCAAAATAGTCGTGTTGTTTACTGGTTCCGAATGAGGCATTTATGAAGCACGCGCCCCAAAGTAGTCGTGGTTTGTGTCAAGAACTCCTGAGAGCAAGCTGCTTCGTGACAGGTGGAGGGCTGTTATAGAGCCACAAGCCGGTAGGCGGCTCTTCTCGATACAGTGTGCGACCGTTGATGACGTACGCGCGCGCCGGCTTTGGGGCGCAATCATCGACGCGAGCAGTTCGGTAAACGAGCAGGACCTGTTTAAGCGCGGTACGGAATACCTCGCGGAACTTACGCAGTCTGTCATAGCCCTGGCCGAACTGATCGTAGAGGGCAACCCATGAAATATGCTGCGGCGCACTGGTTGGAACTCGGTGCAGGCGCTGTGCCAGCCAGGAGTAGATGTCCAACGCAAGAGAATTGTGAGAGAGCGCCGCAATATGGTTCTCGTCAAGCGGCACAGCATGCGTCAAGAGATCCTGAAAGTATTCGTGCGAAAGCCGAATTGCTGTTGGCCATAGAACACGCTGGCGATCGTTCTTTGGAAACCATAGATCGAAAGCCGTGACAATTTGGGAGTTGATCGTGGTGGCGTGACCGTCACGCGCTAGGCCGAGCTGGATGGTAGATGCCGAAAGCCGCGCGAGCTGATCTTTGACGGCAGTGATGTTCTCACCTTTGTTACTGAGTTTGAGCATATTGCAGACGAAACTGGTGAGAGATTTATCGACATCGAGCACCGGCGATTGCGTGAGTATAGCGCGCTGATTCACTGTAAGCAGCACGAGGCGCGCTTTGGGGCCAAAGGGCAACCCTATCGGAACGAAGACCTTCTCGACCGGATGCATGACCATGCCGGCGGTAATCCGGAGAGTGGCGTCTCCATTTTGACGCTCCCAAACGCGAACATCTGCGCCAGGATCGCGAGGAGGAAGTGAAGTCTGACAAAAGACGCTATGTTGGAAAAGAATCGATTGCTCATAGTCTCCCTGCGCAGAGAGAGCAGCAACATCGAAGAGTCGCCGCTGAATCGGAGATGGTCCTTGCGTAGCGCGAGCTTTCTTTTGAATGCGGCGCATCGTGCTTGGAAGCAGCTCGCCAATCTTGGTTAGCGTTGTGTCGTCCTTTGGCATTGAGCCATGTCCTTCCTGAATGAGTTGAACTAGGCGGCGATCTCGCGCCGGGGTGCTGCCTTTCGGTGTTGGGCCTTGTAATCGTTCAGGGCCTCCAAGACCATCTCCTTGACCGAAACCTTGTCCAGATGGATTGCGAGCAACTTCAGCTCTTTCAGGTATTCGGGCGTCACCTCGACATTCAATCGAGCTGTTCTCTTCTTTGGCCGCGGCATACTTCCTCCGTGCTATAAATACTATCCCGCTCATTTGCTCGGATGTGGGTCTGAGCATGTGAGTAGAGGGACGCTGGAACCTGACTAGTAAACCGTCGCGCATAAAGGGTCTCCGCTATCCTTCCGTATGTCCGAGCGCACCGAGCCTAGCCTTGCGCTGCGCAGTCAGTCCCTCAAATCTGGACATGAAGAGGATGCCCTCAATGACGCCTTCTCGCCCGATAAGCTTGATGGCAGTGCGATCCGCTTCGAACTCCGCCTGGTATCCCATGAGCCGCTTCGCAAGAAGGAAGCAGCCGACTAGAAAGCAGCCGAATGCGAGCCACGCAAGCGCCATCGACAAATAGGACGTGTGCAATCCCAATACGAATTTGGTGAGTGCGAAGCCGAGCAGGATGAGCCCGCAACCTGAGACTGCTTTTGTTGAATGATGGTTTGCGAGATGTCCGAGTTCGTGAGCCAACAAGTATTGCCTAATCTCATCTTGCGAGCTGATATGAGTCTCGGACACAATCACCATCCCCATGCCTCCCCATGCGCCAGCTGTAGCATTCCACGCCGGCAGTAGCCACCACGGGCTGAAACGACTATGCTTCACAACAAACTTCGGACACTTCAGCCCCAGGCGCAGTGAAAAGGCACTGAGGTCCGCTATCCACGTTTGCAGAACTGCATCTTGCTTGGATTCCATATCGTTTCTCCTAGGTCCATGAAGCCGCTACGGTGTATGTGCGCATCTGGCGTAATCGAACGGGACAGCGCGGTTTATGAGTTCGAAGCTTGCGAGCGCCCATAAGCTTCGAACAATAAGGACATTCCCTCTTCACCTCTGGACGGCCTAGCCTTTTCCTGCGCTTGATCTCCAATGCCAATACGGCATCGGGGATCGTGGAGAGGTCAACCGATGGCGTCCAATCCGCTGGCGGCAGCCTTTGGGAGCGATGCACCTTTCACGCCGCCGCGGTGCAGAGGCCCTGCTTTGCCTCGCGCGTTGTACTGGCATTAGGTTCGCAATGATCCCCGACCGGGCAGTGTTCGCAGAGGCCTCGCTTTGCGTCGCGGATTGCGCGGAGTGCACTGACAAGATGCTCACACGGATCTTCGATGTGACGCTCCCGCAGGTATGTTTGGAGCGACTCAACGCACTCGATACCTTGGGTGCGATCGATAGCTTCAATGAAATACTCAGACCATCCAATGAAGCCATGCGCTTCGCAGTAGCGCTCGTAGAGTTCCGCCTCGGATAGCGAAGATAGAAAGATGTCCTTCGATGTGTCGCCTGACTCCAGCCCCACGCTTTCGCGTAGTGCATCGGCCGTCGATCTAGTTAAAGCAAGAAACAACGCAGTCAAGAGATCCCCCCTATTACTTGAAACTGTTTCAGCGGTGTATCTGGTCCTTTCGCGCATCTTATCGATTACTCGGTTACTTCTGGTGACCGATGACCACAGTAGACAGCCACAGAAGTGTACTAAACCAGCCATCCGGCCTCATGTCCCGTAACGAAACAGACTAGCTCCAGATGACTTGTTTAAAGTCGTCATATGTCCGGCATTCATTCGTATTGCCGCGTTTTGTCCTATATTGCAGCCGCTACGCGGCGTCTCACAGAATGAGTTTTCCCAGGCATCGGGATCTATCAACCCGATGGTGATGTCTCGTTTTTGTTCAGTTTTATCTCCCGCCTTAGCGCAATAAATATAGCACATTGCGTGCACATTGTTACTATCGTTCGTGCTATATTTATTGCACGCGATGAGTCCGTTTTTGTACGCCTTGTTCTTCCCTGTCAGGGATGGGCTGCGTGAACGCACTCGGCGCTTCTGACTTTCTGCAGGAGATCCACATGACATTTTTTCGGAAGGTGCTGATCCTCGCACTTGCACTATGCGCTGTAAACGCATCCGCGCAAGTCAGTGCACACCCTCAGATTCACTACGATTGGGCACCCGACCAGGTATCTGCAACGTATCTCTGGACTCTTGATGACTATTCGCTGCAGACAGCGACAAGTCTCGAGCGAACGCGACTCAACGGCGGAACGGTTGAGTACGCGTGGCGGCACTTCTACCCCTGGGAGGCTGTTGCGAGCTTGCAGTACTCCAAGGGCACACCTCTCAACCAATCGCTGCTAACGCTCGCTGCCGGCGCAGGCTACTGCAGGAGTTTCGCTCGGTGGACTCCCTTCGGTCGCGTTGAGGCCGGACTTGCACGCACGAACTCGGATCAGTGGATGTATCTGTACCAAGGAAGCCGCTCCGGATTCGCTACCGTGTTGAGCGCAGGAGCTGACTACCAGCTGTCACCACATTGGGGAATTCGAGTTGGACAGGTGCAGAACGAGTACCTGCCTTACGGTTCGCGCGGTTCGGTGTATTGGTCTGCGGGGGCTGGCGTTACCTACCGGTTGCATCCATAGACGGAGGCAGATATGTGTTTTCGCCGAATTTTTTCATATTGCGCAGTCTTGGTATTCGGGCTGGGGGCATATGTTCCAGCTGCGCTCGCACAGAGCAATACCTCTCCGACTGGACCCGATAGTCTTTCGCCGACACAGACGCAACAACTCATCGAACGAATGGCGCAGAACGAGCGCGCGATTATCAGACAGGTGTCGGAGCGCGCGCCGTTGGTTGAGACATACCTTCAGGTCTACGGCGCAAATGGCGATGGACTCGTTGATGACCGCTACTACGTAAGCAGGGTACGAGAGGGAAAAGGACTACTCAACGACATATTCGTAGAGCCCTCTGATGTGGTGGCCGGTCGCACATCTAAGAAAGCAAGCTTTAGAGAACATCTTGGACACTTCACCCAACTGACCATCGAGCATCGTCCTCTGACCTACGATGCAGTCGGATTCATGGAATTGCTCGGACCTGACATTCATGGCTTCAGCCCTGGCAGGTACCGTTTTCAATATCTGGGAACAGAGTACTTAGGCGATGTGCGCACTGCTGTCTTCAACGTGGAACCCAAGCATTCAGGGCTTTTCAACGGTCGCATCTGGGTTGAGTCTGACGGCAACCTTGTACGGTTCACCGGACGCTTTACTCCGGGCTCATCCGAGTCACGAGATCATCCTCGATATGTGCATTTCGACTCGTGGCGGACGAACGTTGGATCAGGCTTATGGCTGCCTAGCTCTATTTACGTCGAGCAGAAACTATTGAGCGGGGAGATCCACGGACAAGTACGACTGTGGGGCTATGGACTGATTGAGAACCAGCGCAAGGCTGGCGATCATGTGAGCGTCACCATCGATAACGCAGTAGATCGCACCGACTCGGGAGCAGACGTTGATCCCCTTACTGCATTACGCGAATGGAGCAGAATGGGCTCAGCTAATGCGCTCGAAAAGCTTCAACATGCTGGTTTGCTCTCCCCGGCAGGTGGTTTCGATACAGTCCTCGATCAGATCGCTACGAACATAATCATCCCGAACAATCTATCGTTTGATGCACCCGTACATTGCAGAGTATTGCTCACTACACCAATTGAGGCGTTGACGGTCGGCAGCACGATCGTACTTTCAAAAGGGCTCATCGAATCCCTCCCGAATGAGGAGTCGATCGCTTCCGTCATCGCGTTTGAGTTGGCTCACCTTTCGACAGACGGGAACAAACGTGATGCACGTTATTCCTTCGCCGATGCAACCAACTTCTCCGATTCGTCGATGTACCGCAAGATGCCGCTCGCACATTCAGAAGAACAGAATGTACGTGCTGCTGAGCTTGCAGTGAGCTATCTCCGCAAGAGTATGTACACTGACAAGCTCACGAGCGTTGGTCTCTACTACCGCCAGATGGAGGCCGTTGCCGGCAGACTTAAGTGTCTCTACCTGCCAAGTGTCGGCGACTCGCTTGTCTCTCCTGAGGGCCGGCCGTGGCTGCTGTCAAAGATGCTAGACATTGCGCCTCATCTCTCGCCAGGCGATACGAGCCAGGTTGCTGCCCTTCCGTTAGGTTCAAACCTTCTCGTGGATGCCTGGACCGGCCAAGTAAGCCTTAACACCGCTCCACGGCCAGCTCCTGAATTCAGTTATGAGAAACGGCCCTTCGAGGTTATGCCGGTCTATTACCGTCTGCGTGCATCTCATGTCGATTTGATCGAGCGCGAGAACCATACTCCTGCGCTTGCTGGAGCAGACGCGGCCGGTGGCAGTTCTCGATAGTGCGCGATAAGTCACGTTTCACACGAAAGGGTCATAATGCTTAATCGTCATTTGATTGGTCTGCTGGGGGCTCTTGCTCTCGTCGGTGTGTCTGCGCAATCAGGGCAGGCGCAAATCGCAATTCCGGCCCCAAACTACATAGGCACTATCGCCGGGCCAGGCAGTTCAAGCCTTGGCGATGGTGGCTTAGCGATTGCGGCGAAGCTTGGCGCTCCGTACTCAGTCGCTGTCGATAAAGCCGGAAACGTCTATATTGCAGATACCTTCAACAATCGCATTCGAAAGGTCACAGCGAGCAACGGTCTAATCGTGACTGTTGCCGGTACAGGCACACAAGGATACTCCGGAGATGGCGGGCTCGCCACGAGCGCAAAACTGAATCAACCATATGGCATAGCCGTCGATTCGGCCGGGAACCTCTATGTCACTGACACCGGCAACTACAGAGTCAGGAAAATCATGGCTACGTCGGGTGTGATCTCTACGATTGCGGGTACTGGTACGCAAGGAAGCTCCGGAGACGGCGGTCCTGCCACTAGCGCGACGCTCTATCATCCGTTCGGAATTGCGGTCACCGCCAGCGGCCAGGTCTATTTTTCCGATAATCAGTCTCTTCGCGTAATCGACTCTCTCTCTGGGACTATCAGCCTTGAGTTCACAGTTGCAAGCTCAGTAGAAGGTGTTGCGGTAGACAGTTCCGGGAACGTTTTCGTCGCTCTCAGCGATCAGAATCAGGTTGCTGAGCTTCCTGGTGGATCAGCAGCAGCAGCCATCACCGTTGCCGGCACAGACGAGCAGGCATACAACGGTGACGGCGGCCTCGCCGTGAATGCAGCTCTCGATCATCCCGAAGGTGTTGCGATCGACAGCCTTGGCAACCTGTACATATCTGAAACCGATGCCACGTACGTCGTGCGAAAGGTCGTTCTCTCTTCGGGGATCATCTCGACTGTAGTTGGTCCAGGGACTCCTAGCAACGAGGGCGATGGCGGCCTTGCAACAAGTGCTTATCTCAGCTATCCGCTAGGACTTGCCGTTGACATCTCGGGGAACTTATACATCGCAGAGATGGGAGGCAACCGGATTCGAGTGGTTGGAGAAAGCATTCCGACTAGCACAACGGTCTCCTCAAGCAATTCGAGCACCTATTATGGCGCGGCACTGACACTGACGGCTAACGTTTCCGCGACTAGCGGGACGCCGACCGGCACTGTCGCGTTCTATTCAGACGGAAGTTCGTTGGGATCAGGCTCACTAGCCGGTGGCACTGCGTCTCTGACGACGCGCACACTCTCGATCGGCTCACACTCAATCACTGCGGCATATGCTGGAGTTGTTCCGTATCTTGCGAGCACAAGCGCGGCTATCGGACAGACGATCACAACAATTCCGACAGGAGTCGTCTTCACTGCATCGCCAAATCCAGCGGTCGTCACTAACTCAGTTGCAATACAGGCCCAGGTGTCCGCTACGGATGGCAGCTCGCCAACGGGCGTGGTGTCGATTGTTGCTGACGGAAACACAGTGATCGGCACTCCATCCTTGAGCGGAGGCCTGGCGACTGCGAGCACGAGCACTCTTGCTGTGGGCACACACAATATCACAGTCAGCTATCTCGGAGGCGGCAACTACGCGAGCAGTTCCGTGACGCAGCCCCTGTCAGTCATCTTGATTCCGACGACAACAGCGGTCACACCATCGACTTCAAGTGCAAGCTTTGGTCAGTGTGTCACTCTTACGGCAAATGTCGCCAGTTCGTCTGGATCGCCTGCAGGCACTGTAAGCTTTTCGGCGAATTCAGGATCAATCTCACTCGGTACTGCTACCTTGAGCGCAGGAATCGCGACTGTGTCGACGTGCAGCATGACGCCCGGTACATATTCAATTTCTGCGGCATATAGTGGTGCAACAACATTCGCGACGAGTAGCGGAACAACCTCGTTCCGCGTTACACAAGCCACACCATTTATTCTATGGAGCAGCCCTGCTGACATTACCTACGGCACGCCGTTGAGTGCTTCGCAGCTCAGTGCCACAGTCGCCTCGGTCGCTGGCACGTTTACCTATAGTCCTGGACTGAACACAGTCCTTGGCGCTGGTGTCCATACACTTTCAGTTCTATTCACGCCCAACGACACAACTGATTACACCACCGCCAGCGCGAGCGTCTCGATAAATGTGAAGCCGGCCGTTCCAACGCTCACATGGGTTGTGCCTGCGGCTATCACATATGGAACGCCATTAAGCACTTTACAGCTTAATGCAACTGCGTCTGTGCCCGGAACTTTCGTCTACACACCTAGTCTCGGAGCGGTGCTTACTCCTGGCACACAGCCACTGACGGTTGTTTTTACACCAACCGATTCGACTGACTATACAACGGCCACTACGACGGTGCCTCTGACCGTGAACAAGGCTGCGGCGATAATCACAGGTACATCAAGTCCCTCGCCGTCCATATATGGGGACCAGGTCACGTTCACTCTAGCAGCAGCGGCAAATGGAAGCGGGGTATTGCCAACTGGAACACTCGCAATCAGCGATGGTTCTGACGTGATCCAGACCGTCACTTTGGTCAATGGTAGCGCGACCTATAAAACCGCCGGCCTCGATGCTGGGACACATACCTTAACAGTGACATATAGCGGCGACACGAACTATCAGTAGTTCACTTTGCACGCTCAATGATTCAGATGTTCAGCATCACCCTCAGTACAACCGCTACTCATAAGGATAGGTTGAGATGACAACGTTAAAAGTCTTTGTCGGAGCGCTGCTCACTTTCGCATGCGCGTCGCTACCGCTCGCAGGCCAGTCCACTGGTACCGTCACGCAGACAGTTAACCAACGTAATACTATCGGTGTTCTTACTGCCGCGCCCACGCCAACGGTCGTAGCTGGCAGCCCCGTTACCTTCACGTACCTCCTCCATACAGCAGGTGCACCGATCAGCTCCTCTGCAACTGTGCAGTTCTTCGACGGAACGACGGCTCTCGGTAGCGCACAACCAGTCGAATCGGTTGCCGCGTCGAACCTGCTGCCTTACTCGGAAGTGGATCTCACGCACGGCTGGGTAATTGGGGGTACGCCGGCAACGGTCTCCCCGAAATCCGCAACCGGAGCTGATGCAAGCGCGAATTCTGCAACTACGGTCACTTTTACGGATACGACATCATCGGTTGTCTCCAGCATTCCGGGAAGCACAACCTATGCGGGCAAACAAATGACGTTCTCGTTCTGGGCATACGCGCTGACGCCGGCGACACTGTCCCTGACCATCGCCGACAGCCCGCAAGTTGCCGCGAGCAGCTCGAATACGTGTGTACTATCGTCAACGCCTCAACGCTGCGTCCTGACGTATGAGTTCCCTGCTGCGGCGGGAACAGGCTTCGCTGTGTCGCTTTCAGCCCCTTCATCTGTGGGGATTCCGATTACGACATGGGGGCTGGATGTAGAACAGGCGTCTGCGTCTGGCGGCTTCGTGTCTACGATTGGTACGCCGAGGCCCTCAGGGGGAGTAGCCGGCTCTGTATCTTTCGAATGGAGTCAGTTCCTGACGGGACAGCACACAATCTCCGTTCAGTATTCGGGCGATAGCAATTTCGTTGGCTCGACCTCGAACTCGGTAACCGTCACTGCAATTAAACAGACGCCCTCTATCGTGCTCAGTGATTCTCCAACCGGTACGAGCGTATATGGAGCAGCTGTAACAGTGTCCGCGGTTCTCGCAGACGCACAGAACTCAAGTGGATGGATTCCGACGGGAGTAGTGCAGTTTTATGATGGCGCGGCGCTTGTCGGCACAGGCACCTTGGACTCAGGAGGGCGCACAAGCATCACCCTCGTAGGGTCAACTTCGCTGGCAGGAGGAACGCACACACTGACTGCGCAGTATCTCGGTGACGCACAATTCGACATTGTGACATCAGGTGCGATCACACACTCGGTTACGAGAGCTGATTCTTCCTCTGTGGTGACCACCGCAATTACCAGCTCGCTCAACCCGGCCGTCTATGGAGACTCCGTTACCCTCAGTTTCTCGGTGAGTTCGTCCGTCGGCGTACAGCCGACAGGCTCAGTTTCTGTAGTAGATGGTGCCACGCAGCTTGGAACCGTCGTTCTCGACGGATCTGGCAACGGTACGTTGACGATCCCACTATTCACCGCTGGTTCTCATTCGATTACCGCCACATATTCCGGTGATGGCAACTACAACTAACGCTCTCGAGAACCGATCGAGGAGGTGAGCAATGGGTGTTACTCAGACATTTTCGACTAAATCTTTGGCTGCGATCTTGGTTCTTGCGCTCTGCGCGAGCTGCCAGGGTCAGAAATCAGCCACGTATACAGAAGTAGTCAACAAGGCAACGACAACAACTGGCGTTGCGGCATCGGCTTCAGCCAGCAATGTTGGACAACAGATTACCTACACAGCCTCGATCGGACCAGCGAAGCCGACCATTCCGACAGGTTCGGTCGTCTTCACTGCAACTGGCATCAATTCTGCGCAGACGGTGACGAGCGCTGCGATTCTGGTTTCAGGTAATGGGTTGGCAAGCTGGAGCGAGACGCTGCCAGCAGTAGACACTTACACGGTCTCTGCGGTGTACAGCGGCGATGCGAATTACCTCGGATCGACTGGAACGGGTACCGAGACGGTTGTCGGCCAGCAGGATTTTTCGCTTTCTCTGCCGCCGAGCATCACAGTGACCCGAGGCCAGGCCGGCTCAGGAGTAATCACGTTGACCCCAATCAATGGCTTCTCTGGAACTGTTACGCTTACCTGCGGCGGTATGCCGTATGAGAGCGGCTGCAACTTTGCAAATAGTTCGGTGGCTCTCACTTCGAGCCTGCCTGGGCAAAACAGTGCTTCCTCGCAGAGCGGTTCTGCAACTGTTCAGACGGCTTTGAATGTCACCACCACAGGTGTGACGGTTACGACTACGGGAGCGTTAATCTTCTTGTTCGGACTGGGAGGCATGAGAAAGAGGCGTACGTTTCTCTGGCCGTGTGTGTGTCTTGCAATCCTTACAGGTATGGCTGCGCTGAGCGGATGTGCAGGTGGCAATCGTTATGTCCAGAACAACGGCACACCGCCCGGTTCTTACTCTGTGACAGTGACGGCCGTTTCTGGCTCCATCACACATACCGGCACAACTACACTTGTTGTCGCCGCACAGTAGCGACCTCGATCGTTGTTTTGCAATGACAAAGGGCCGGCGTAATGCCGGCCCTTTGTACGCTTGCTTTGCAATGGGAACTATATACTTAACTCCCTGAACGAGGACTGCTACAGCAGTCCTCTAGGCACACCCCAACGCTCTAGGTATTGCAGTGCATCCTCAATCTGGCACGCCAGAGCAGCTTCAACCATTCCGGGAGGCACGACTGATTTCGCAGAGTCGCTGCTGCGCATATTGCCGTAGACAAGTTGCAAGCCCAAGCGAGTCGCTGCTTCATCTATGCCGTTTCCGTTCCAGCTCCCTTCAAGCAGAATCGAGCAGACTCCGCGCAGCCTGACGCGGCTCCCTGAAATCCCTGGCGGAAGGGCCTCCACAAACTCTGGAGCCATGCCGAAGAAGCCCATCTCTTTTCTGTTGATGCGCAATGCTTCGCTTAAGCTCACCGTTTCGGTTGGTTCAAATCCCGGCCCGAACGCGACATTCGGAACCTGCTGAATAATTGGGAAGCAACGCCGGCAATAATAGCCGCCAATACCGCTTCGGTAGGGAGGCCGTTCCGCTCTGCAACGGTCGCAGACCGTAATCACAACTTGCGCCATGTTTGCTCCTTTTTAATATTGTGTTGTTATTTCACTGTAAGACTGATCTGAGTAGTCTGGGCCGTTCCGCTCTGAGGCGTAGCCGTCACAGTGATCGTGCTGGTAACTGGCGTTGGCTGACTGGGATTCGTACCGGCGCCACCGCCGCTGCAACCTGTCATCCCTGCGCCAATCACAACGAGTGCGAAAGCAACGATGCCAAGCTGCAAGGCCCGGATGATGGCCTTTCTGCGCCGGAACGAGAGGATACCAATAAAGGGCAGGACAGCGAACAACGGCGTGCTCGATGAGACAGGCCGCGCGAGAGCTGCACTCAGTACTGTGGTGCTCATAGACAGCGTGACGGTTGTTGTGCCGTTGGTCTGCACAGTCGGCGTGCCGAACGAGCAGGTAGAACCTGTTGGAAGTCCAGAGCAAGCGAACGCGAGCGATTGGATGAATCCGTTACTCGGGGTCACGGTCAGAGTTGTAGTTGCGGTCTGCCCTCCGGTCACTGTGAGCGCCGCCGGCGATGCCGCCATGCTGAAGTCTGGTTGTGAAGCCGTGACGATGACCGAAATGACAGCCGATGTGGATGCCGCGTAGTTGCTGCTCCCTGTGAAGGTCGCCGTAAGCGAGTCTGTCCCAGTTGGCAAGTTAGTTGTCGGGAAGACAGCCTGCCCATTGCTCAGTGTGACTGTTCCGAGAGACGTAGAGCCGCTGTAAAACGCGACTGTGCCCGTGGGCAGGGTTGCGCCTGTGGCAGGAGCCACGATGGCGGTGAGGGTCACCTCCGTGCCCTGGCTGGCCTGTGTGGGATTGGCGGTTAGCGTTGTCGTCGTTGTAATGGTCTGTGTTGAGTCGAGGATCGTAACCGAAATCACGCTCGACGAAGATGTCGCGAGTGCAGAATCACCGGAATACACAGCCTTGAGGCTGTCTGTACCGACTGGAAGGGCTGAAGTCGTGAAGATAGCGGCCCCCGACGACAGCGTTACCGATCCAAGGGAGGTTGAACCGACATAAACCGTAACCGTACCGGTGGCCGTGGTTGAACCCGTAGAGGGAACGACCGCAATTGATAACGAAAATGGTGATCCCTGGGGCCATGTTGACGCGGCTGGAGTAATAGTTGTGGTGGTGGGGACGAGCGCTGTTATCGATACTGCGGACGAGAGGCTTTGTCCAAACTGAAGATCACCTTGATAGAAGGCCGTTATCGAATCAACTCCATAGTTCAAAGTGTTCGTCGTAAACGATGCTTTTCCTGTCGAATCTAGCGGCTCAGTTCCAAGCGAATTGTCGCCGGAATAAAACGTCACGGAGCCCGACGGGATGGCTGATCCACTTGCTGGCATTACCTGTGCGGTAAGCGTTATGGATGCTCCTGGGGCCAACACTGATGCTGACGCTGAAAGCGATGCGGTTGTGCCCACAATAGAGTAGCTATTCCACTCGTGAACCAGGTTGTACCCGTCGAGCGTTCCGAGGCCAGTGACCTGGTCATATCCAACCCCGGCTGAATAGCCGAAACTGCCAGTGGTGCAGTCAGGCGTGTTGAGCGTGCAAGGGACAATGTTGTTTCCCTGCGTAATGTCATGGAACACGGATGTGGCATTTGCAGCAAGGAGGTACAAGTGTGGATTGACGTTGCCCAACCCAGGTGCCGACAAATCTCCGCTCGTGATGAGATAGTGATTGAGCAGTGCGATAATACCTGCGAACACCGGAGCAGAAGCAGACGTGCCGCCCCACTCTGACCCTGAAGAAGTTAAATTCGGTGGGCCTGATGCGCAATCGCCGTCGGTGCAAACAATATAGGCGAATGCTTCATATCCGTCATTCGCTGAGAACATGCTCACGTCTGGAACATCGCGCATGCCATCTGCGGGAACGCCTGTTCCCTGCTGCCATGAAGGCTTGGTGAACAACGCGCTCGCGCCACCACCTCCGGCAGACAAATGCCCCTGTGACTGGGTCCCATTCCATGCGACTTCGGGAATGTACGAGAGAGCTGATCCGCCCATAGAATCATTCGACCCACTGAAATAGCTGTCCACCGGCGTAGCAAATGACGTGCCTCCAACTGCGGTCACTTCTGGAACATCCGCGGGAGAGTCCACAGCCAGGCCGAGAGTAGCGCTCGCTGCACCCTTGAGGTCGCAGTCGGCAGCGCCTTCATCGCCGGCCGCCGCGACGATAGTGATTCCTTGGGCATTGGCCTGTTGATAAAGGTACTCAGGAATGGCGTTGCCTAGAATAGGTTCGCAGCCACCGAAGCTTGTGCTGATGACCTGAGCAATATTGTTATCGACTGCATATTCAAACGAATCGTCTACGTTGGACGAATTCACGTAGATCAGCGAGGTATTCCTGGCCACCGCCCCAAGCACTTCCAGGTCGAGGTACGCCTCCTCTGCATACGCCTGAATAGTCCCAGGGTCGGGCGACGACGGCACCAACACGACACTCGGAAGGTTCACCGGCAGATTGAAGCCGTTTCTGTACGCGCTGATATTCGTGAGGTCAATGTCGCTCTGTCCTACAACTGCAACAGTGACTCCTGAGCCATCAATACCTGCAGCGTAAAGCGGTTTCAGATCGTAGATTGTGGCAATGTCATTCGGAGCGAGCCCAAATGCGCCGGCGCCAACAGTGTACTGCGGACTCGCCTTCGCAGCGGATTTGATCGCATGTGGCGTCGGCTTGAAGTCATCAAGACCTCGAACTGCCTGAACCAGACCCGCCATCGTCGAAGGAACCGATACGTCAGAGACATTTGCGAAGTGGATCGCGCCGTTTTTCGTCATCGCATGGATAGATGTTTGGAACGCGTGCTGGGCCTGCGCAGCCGTTCCAGCGAAAACGAACGAAGTCCTTGATGCAGACAAGCGGATGTTTGCAAACCCTTCAGATTCGAGCCACACACGAACCTTTTGCTCATCAGTGGAAGACACTCCGAACTGTGAACCAAACTCGGTCGGCGTGAGCCATTTGTGGTACTTGGAACTGCCTGGAGTGCGTTGGTCCGAGAGCAGTTGAGCAAGTGCTCTGGATTTGGTTGTAGAAAGCGTCATGTAGACATGGATGCTGGTGAGTGGGGTTGACGGAGTAACAGCTCCGTTGTCCTCTGCACCTAACGTGAGTGGGCTGACTGTGCCACGCAAAGCTCTCGCCGGTTGCTGTGCAACAGCGAGATCGCCGCTACCGAGCATAGACGCGAACGCAATAATAAGCGCAGAAGTAATACGGAACATGGCTCTCATTGACAGGACTCCGGAAGATTCTTGAATACAAAGACACCTTAGCAGGTATCTAGATATTTAGCAAGCTAAAATGCGGCCAGACTTGTGTCCATGGCCGCACTAAAGTTTGCATCTGTCTGATATATCGACAGGAGAATATATGAGATGAGTGAGCAGGTTGGTACAAGTAAGAGTTCTTAGCCGAGCTCGAAGCGAACAGTGATCGTCGTTACTTGATCTACAGGCAGTCCGTCCCGCGAGGCGGGACGGACACGATATTGGACGGCCGCCCTCCTAGCCGTCTCGTCCAGCCCGTGCCCGAGTCCTTTGATAATGTCCAGAACCGTGATTTTGCCTGACGCACTCACGAGAACTCTGAGGACGACGCTGCCCTGAATATGGAGATCCTTGGCTTCAGGAGTATATTCCGGACGAGGCCCAGCAAGGACTTCAATAGGATGATAGTTTGAACTGTTTATGCCCTGGCCGCGTCCATTGCCCTGGCCTGAAGCGCCTGGCCATCCGGCCGACACTACACGCGCGTTGTGTGCATTCTGTCCCTCCGTACTTCCATGCGGAACAGATTGGCCGGCCTGCGCCGTAGGAGCAGCAAGCGCAGCCTTCGCCTGAGGAGCAAGCGTTACATGGGGATTGTCACTCGACGTGTGAAAAAGAGGCACTGACGTGCTGCTAACGAGCACTACGGGCTTGGGCTCTAATGCCGTATCCGTAGACCTTGCTTCAATCTTGAGCCTTGCGGGACCAAGCTTAGGCAACTCGATACGCCTGCCTTCGGCTTCTGATACCACTGTTGGAGGAGGGGGTACTGGAGGCTTCACCTTGATGTGCGGCGGCGGCAAGTGAATGGGGCTGGGGGCGTATAGCGTGACCGCTTCATACTTTTTTGCAAGAACTATGTTGCGGTGAACAAACTTCGTTCCGATCAAAGTTGCCATACCAACCAGGGCGGCGGTTAACACCGCGCTCGTTGCGATTGATTTGGAACTCATTTTCATGGTCGGCAACGATGCGAATGTGAGCTTAACGTACACCCTCCTGCGCATGTCTCGAATCCCCTTTCATGCATTCGCGGCTATTGTTTCAGCCACTTCGCCAGCAGGGACTCAACCAATTCGGAGAAGTCCATACCGCTGTCTTCGTCGATCAACCGCTTTTGAACAGCTTTTTTGGTTGTCTCTCGGATGTACGTCATCTGAGAGACGAATTCAGGATTGCTGCTCTTGCCGGTCTTGGGCTTTATCGTTCTCCGGTCAATACGTTCGGTACCAACTGTCGATGCTTTTTTGGCATCTCCTCGGGGCAGGATCTTTGTCTTGGCGGTCATAGTTGTCTCCGTTCGGAATCATAGCATACAGATTGTTAAATATCTAGAATGTCTGTATTCTACGCCGGAACATAGCCGGGGCAGGAGGATGTTCTTCGCCTGCCCCGGCGCCTTTTATGCCGCCTTGTTTGTCATGCCTCCCTTCTTGCGTTTAGGCGTCGTTCGCTGTGTTTTTTTGATTGTGACCTGGCCCACAGAATCCGCCGGGGCACTCTCAGGCTTTTGTTCCTCTTCAGCAGTTTTCGCCACATGTGTGTCAGATTCGTATTCTTTCCGCAAGCGAGTCTCTATGGATTCAATATCCACGCTATAAATATTGCACGATTCTGCGAGAAGAGCACTCCTTTTATATTGGTTTTGCGTGCATCCTGCACTTATATAAAGCATTCGAAAGATGGCGCTGACGAGTTCCTTGCCTTTGAGTCCCTCCAGATGGGCATTAAGCTGCGTGCCAATTTCCTCGTAGCTGAGTTCAGCTAGCTCTTCCAGAGTGCAGAGATTCGCCATAGTCAGGTAGGCATCCGCCTCATCGCGATCAGTTAATACATCCGCGGCGAGCCTCGCCAGCATGTGCATATCGTTTCTGCTGAGGCTTGTCGTCAGATTCTTGGTCAGTTCACGGCAAAGGATCGCCGGCATCGTACTTTGTATTTTCTTGTCGATCTGAGTTTTGGCCAACGCTCGTTCGGCAGCGGCAGGGTCTTGCGTTTCGCGTTCTCCATCATCCTCATCTTCGGCAACTGGCCTGTCACGGTGACCGAGGTGTAGTTCGCATTCCTGCGAGTTGCACACTGAGAGGACCGCACCAACGTTGTATCCACAGATCACGATTCCCTTCTGCACATGTCCGCAGTCGTCCTCGTTGCCAACAACGGTATATGCACGCCGGGGAAGTGCGGGCGAACCGTCTGGAACAGGGCGGTAATCCCCGGCGAGCTGGAGCATCCCCGAGATCGTCACGTGGCGGCTGACCTTCTCGCTGTAGCATGTCCCGTCATAACAGGTGTCGTCGGATATATCGGGGAAGAGATGCGTATTGTAGCCACTGCGTTTGGGGCAACTGAGGCAGCTCCCCGCCTCTGGGTAGAGAGCCGCATCCTCCCGGTCAAAGAGCGTACTTGCGAGAGAGAGAGCGATGTTCTTCTGGATATAGCTGCGAAGTTCTGCAACTGTTGCCAGCCTCTTCTCCTGTTTGCCATCGACGTACACACTGGAAAAAGCATGCTGTAGAGCGATTTCCTGTTCTTCTGGATCAAGCCGGGCAATCAGCAGTGCATGACTGAACCCTATTTCGTCATTCCGGAATTGCTCAAGAGCTTCAGGAATGAGATTCCCCAGACTTAACCGCTGAACAATGAACGAGACAGATTTTCCAAATTTCGCGGCAAGTTCTTGCACTGTGTAACGTTCTGAATCCAGTTTCATCAGTGACATCATGCCTTGCATTTCTTCGTAGGGATGCACGTCCACGCGAACGAGATTCTCCGTAACTTGAGCCTCGATGACTTCAGCATCGGTCATTTCACGGATGATTACATGCAGTTCCTCGCGCTCTGCGATCTGCGCCGCACGCCACCGTCGTTCGCCAGCGACGATCTCATACTTGCCTTCTTCGCCTGGCCGGGCAACAATCGGCTGGATTAGCCCAACGTTGCGAATGCTGTCGGCCATTTCCTTCAGTTTGTCTGAGTCGAACGTTTTGCGCGGATTAGTCTTGGACGGGTAGAGTTGCGCAGTCTTGAGAGTTTGGTATCCTTGATTCACTGTCGTCTGATTCCCTTCACGAATCGGTGATAGGTTGGTGTTGTGGGGGAGCTGGCAGGCTCCCCCATTGTTCTGCTCTCTTAAGCCGCGCCCTTCAGCTTTGCCAACTCCTCAGTAAGAGTCCAAAGTGCGCGGTTCAGCTTTACATTTTGGTCGATTCCGGTGACCTCGCGAGTCGTCACGCGACGAGCGCGACGACCTTCAGTGGCTGCCTGCACTCCGCGGAGGCCGCCTCGAACGACATTCTCCTGGACCCGGTTGAATGTGTGCCAAAGCGTGTTGGCGTTGTCGTCCGTTCGACGTGACCGGAGCAGTTGCACAGGCTGAATTGGCGTCGTTGTCTTGCCATCTTCGTCACCAAAACGGAGCACATGCGCAGCCTGTGCATAGGCATGCTGCTCGCCTTCTGTAAGGGAGAGGCGTTGCCAGTCGCGCACTGTTCCCAGCACGGCGTTCGTGCTCCGGAGAATCTCAAAGCTGCCTTCAATCACACGTTCGACAATATTGCCTTTATGCGCGACGGCGAAGCTGCTAATAGTACCCTCTGACACTGCTAGACCGTTCATACACACCTTGCGATAGACACCGGCAATTAGCTTGTAGGCGCTGCTCCCATCGTGCGAGTTGATCAGAATGACCTCGGGAACGGAATCACTGACTAGAGCAGTGTCCGCATCAGTTCGGCGGAAGCGAATCATATGCTTGGTGTAGTCCACCTTCCCCACAGTGCGAGTGGTGGACTGACGTGCCGCAAATGGCTGAAAACCAGCCTTAATCATGCCGTCTATGACGTCTGACGTTGGAATGTAGGTGTAGCTTCTGGAGCGGGAGGAATGAGCCATTGTTGCAAAAGCCGAGGGCGCTAGAGCACGGATTGCATCGAGGCTTAGAGGGTACCGATTGTTGACGTTGATGTATCTGTCAAACATTGCGTATCTCCTTATCTGACTATGAGTTAATTATAGTAAATATCTAGATATTTAGCAATATGTTTCAGGCTATGAATGCGTTTATTTTCAGGCGTTTATGTTGTCTTAGGCCGGGCGAGGAGAGTGAGATGCCCGGGATAGATAGGCATGTTTTTGCGTTTTGTTTGAGGGGTCAAGGACGGCGCAGCCGCCCCGTAGGGGGCGACGAAGCGAAGCGCGGAGGCCGCGCAGTATGCGGCCGAGCACTGGAGCTGCAGGAGATCCTTGATGCCTCGGGCAAAACGTAGGAGAAAACATCCATCCGGGGCATCGCACGCCGGCGCCGCGCGCTAGCGCGGCCTCCATTTGGTTGTGTCTTTCAGGATCTCGGCCGCGCCGATCGCGC
>Ga0318572_10000246_pt1 | contig 19893 bp, 20 predicted proteins | sample GRESIP089b5f20_FD_202528 | JGI IMG/M metagenome (GOLD analysis project Ga0318572, IMG submission 202528) | Tropical soil microbial communities from Luquillo Experimental Forest, Puerto Rico - GRE.SIPMG.089b5f20 | ecosystem: Environmental > Terrestrial > Soil > Tropical forest > Bulk soil...
CCGCAAAAGAATTCCATTGTCCGCCTCCTACGCTGCGGTTTCACCGCAGCCACGGTATCAGCGGGAGGGGCGGAAACCGGCGGCAAAACACCGGCTCCACCGCCGCGCCGATTACGGGCGGCACTCCCGCCTGCCTTCCTGTTCTGCCCCTCCTGCCCAGGGATGAGACTGTTGCCAGCCCCATCCTCTGCACACTGAAACCTGCCGCACAATGGCCCAGACTATGATGCTCATGGCTGCGGCCCAATGCTCGACCGCGCGACGAAGAGGCCCCCGGACTGCGGCACGATGGCGGAAACATCGCGCACGGTGACGGTCGGGCGTATGTCGTTCGAGGTGCGCTCGGCCTGTACGGGATTGGCAGCGGAATGGCGATCCGGCGGAGCGATGAACAAGGGCGCGCGCATCCATGCCAGCGGATCGGCCGCTGCGACTATGACAGGCGTAACGATCGCACCGCCGTCGATGATCGGCGCAATGGCGGCGACATAGGCGCGGGTCTCAGCGGGTAATGGCCGACCGGAAAGCGACGCCTCATAGCGACCGGGACCGGCATTGTAGGCGGCGAGCATGGCGGTGACACTGCCGTAGCGATCATGCAGCTCGCGCAGATAGGCCGTGCCAGCAAGAATGTTGTCGCGCGGATCGTAAACGTCGTCGCCTAGCCGATGTCGGACGCGCAGTTCCGCCCATGTGGCGGGCATGATCTGCATCAGCCCCATCGCGCCGGCCGAAGAGATGGCTTGGCGGTCGCCCGCGCTTTCGGCGCGTAGCACCGCCCTGATCCATGCCGCCGGGACGCCGAAGCGCTGCGAGGCTTCCGCGATATGGGCGGCATAGGGATCGGGGTTTGCGGCACGCTCCGCCGATTGGGGCTGCGCCACAGCGGCAACGGGAATGGCGGAAGCGAGCAATCCCGCCAGCAGCAGGAGCGCGCATCGGACAGGAGCACCTTCTCCGCTACGACGCCAGCCTGTCAGCGTGCTCGCTGCGGTCAAGGGTACGCGCAAAGCGCCGGCCAATGGCCGCCCTTGACCTGCGCTGCGCGCGCCGACCGACCTGCGTTCGAGCGGGACGGAGGGATGAGACGGTTTTCCCTCGAACAAAGGGATGACCGATCTGAAGAGGATCGCACAGGCGCGCGAGCTGACCGTTCGCATGGCGTCAGTCCTTTCCATCGCGCTTCTGCGGGCGGTTCCAGTGCAGTGACCATGCACTGCCGGCGGCGTCGTCGCGGAACAGGTTGGCGCGGAGCGGCTGCGGGAAAGCGGGATCGTCGATCAGCAACGCGATGTATTCGCCCGCCCGCTCGCCGGTCCGTTTCCAGCCAGCGCCGATCTCCGGGCCTTCGTCATTGCCGTGGTGGATGCGGTAGTCGGGCGCATTCTCGGCGTCGGACGGCTCGGCCGGAACGACGGTGACTTCGCGGTAGATGGTGAAGGTGTGGATGCGGCCAGTGAAGCCGGATTGCTCGCGCGTGAATGTGCCGATCTGCGGCATGGAAACCTCCTTGCGATTGCGTTGGTGAGGGAATGGGAGCGGCTGTCAGCGCGTCGCCGCACGCCAGACGAAGCGGCCGTCGCCGTTTTCGTCGGTGTAGAGCGGCGTCGCCTTGCCGAGGACGGTGCGCGCCGGGATCGGGCCGAAATAGCGACCGTCCAGGCTGTCGCGCACGTCGGGATTCATCAGGAAGATGTCGCCGCCCTCGATGCGTCGGCAGCCCTGCCAGACGGGCAGTTCGCGGCCGTGCCGGTCGTGGTCGAGTGCATCGCCGAGCGGCACCGCATCGACGGTCACGGCGTTGCCGGCGCGGCAGACCCGTTGACCGGGAAGCCCCATGACGCGCTTCATCAGCGGCACGTCGCGACCGATATAACCGCGCTCCACCATGAAATCGGCGAGCGGCTTGTCCGGCATGACGGCGACCAGATCGCCGACAGCCAGGTCGCGTGGCGGATCGAGGTCGTAGAGGCCGATCGGCACGCTGGCCGAGGCGTTCCAGACGAGGCGCAGCGGCGTCGGAATGAATGCGGCGATGGCGACGCCCATCGTCGCGAAATATGTCACCATGACATAGCCGAAGCGGGTCATTGCTCGATCTCCCGCCGCTTGAGCCATGCCTGATGGCGATCCGCCGTGTAGGCGCGTGGCGCGTGGCCAGCGCCGATCCGGTTGCCGACATGCCGCCAGTGATCGGGAGCGACCTCGCAAGCGTCGATGCCGGCAGCCTCCACCGCGTCGATATGGCGGATTACCTGTTCGACCTTGGGCCAGCCTTCGATCTTGAGCAGAATATCGCCGCCAGGGCGCACGAAAGGCAGCGTCTGGTATGCTTCTCCCGGCTCAACGGCGCGCACGATGTCGATGCGCGAGATGATGGTGCCGAAGTCGTTGGCCGCCCACCGGACGAAGGCGAAGATGCTGCCGGCGCGATAGGAGAAGACACGGCGGCGGCGGTCCAGCACCTGTTGGTGGACCTCTCGGCCGAACCTGATCCAGTTCTCGATCCGCTTCTCGATATGCGTCAGCTCGACATGGGTAAGGCTGTCGGATTGCAACGCGGACAGCATGGGGCCGCCGCGCGCGCGGGGCACCGCGGCGCTAGTCATGATGGGTCTCCTTCGGGGTCTAGGGGAAATTCGCGCGCGAGCAGATCGCGCAGCATGTCGGCTACGGTGATGCCGCGCCGGAACGCGGCGATCTTGATCCGACCGCGCAGCTCGGGCGTCACGTCGATGGTGAGCCGCGCCGTGAAATTGGCCGGATCGGCATCACGCGGCGGAACGTCCGCCGCCTTGATCCAGTGTTCGGGATCGGCAGGACGAGCGGCGAAGCCGCGACGGGGCGGACGCTCGCTCACGGCGCTACCCTCTTGATACGGAGCGCGTCGATAGACGACGCCAGCACAGCGATCTCGCGTGAAGCGGGCATATCGTCGTCCAGTTCGGACACCAGCCGTCCCGACTGTGCGGCGGCGGCAAAGGCGATGCGCTGCCCGATGGTGGCGGCAAGCACTGGCGGATCGTGATCAGCCAGCGTCTCGGCTGTCTCGCGAGCGAGCACGGTGCGCGCACCGCATCGGTTGAGCACGAAGCGCGCGACCAGATCGGGCCGGTAGATGCGCGCCTCGGTGATGAGCGCCAGCATCTCCGCCGATGCCCAGCCGTCGAAAGGTGATGGCTGCACGGGGATCAGCACCAGGTCGGCCGCGAGCAGCGCCGAGCGCATCAGGGCGGCGACACGCGGCGGGCCGTCGATGACGACATGATCGGCGTCGCGCGCCAGCTCCGGCGCTTCCCGGTGCAATGTATCGCGGGCCAGGCCGACGACGCCGAACGTGCGGGTCAGCCCCTCTCGGGCGCGTTGCTGCGACCAGTCCAGCGCAGAGCCTTGTGGGTCCGCGTCGATCAGCGTGACGCGCTTGCCCTGCCGCGCCCATTCTCCGGCGAGGTTCAGCGCCAGCGTCGTCTTGCCGACGCCGCCCTTCTGATTGAGGAGCGCGACGATCATGGCGCACCCCTCCGGGTGGCACCGGCACCATGCCTCGCGTGCGTGCGCGTCAAAGAAGAAGAGTTAGATTCTTTGTTAGACTCTAAGTTAGCAGTCGGATTCCGCGTTTCAGGCCAGAGGCTTAACTGCGGTTCGTGCGCCCGAAATCCCGATAGTCCTGCGCCCGAAGTCCCGATACCGTTTGCGCCCGAAGTCACGAGCGCTTCCACACCGTTATCCACAGGCACTGTGGACAGACCGGAGGGCCGGATTTGCATCATTTCCCGTCGCCCTTCGCGCCAGACATCGAGGCGGTACCCGGGCAGCGGCTGGCGGGCGGCGATGCGGCGCAGGTCGAGCGCGAAATCGGAGATGCGCGCGAGGCTGCCCGACTTCTCGTGAAGGTGGGCAATCTCGAACAACCAGCCATGTTGCTGGTGGCCGGCGTGCTTGCGGGCGACACGGTAGAGCCAGCGTTCGATGCCGCCGGTCAGCCGGAAATAGAACGGGTCGATGGTCAGGACCAATGAGCGGTCGATGACGCCGCGATAGAACCAGTCGGGCAGGACGAACTCCATGCCCTCGACGCGGCCGTCGCGGGTGGTCAGTTCCTCCCATTCGTTGATCCATGAGAATTGGTGTCGCCGCCAATGCTCGCCGTGGCGGATGGTGGTGCGGATCACCGTCGATTGCAGCCGGGCGAGCGCGCCTTTCAGCAGGCGGTATTCCCGCGCGCCGGTGGCGCGGCCAACCGCCTGCAAGAGCTGATAGGGCGTGAAGCGCAGGAAGCGCGATGTGCGCAGGCCGTGGTTCTCGGCCTCGACGATCTGGCTGGCGGCCCAGATGAGCACGTCGGCGTCCCAGATCGTCGCCATGCCGTGTTCGGGCATCCCGAATACTTCGACGCGCTGCCCGCCGGACTCATAGAGGATCGGGGCGATGCGCTTGGCCTTGGCGAGCGAGAAGAACGGCCGCTCCATCAGATCGCGCTGATCGCGGGGACTGGCATCGCCAGTGGCGACCACGAAGGGATCGAGCCGTTCGCGTTCGCTACGTTCTCCCAGGTGCCGCCGGGCGTGATGGTCGGTGCCCGACATTCAGCGGGACGCCTTTTCGGCAGGCGTCAGCGGACGAGCCGGGAAAACGCGCGTGGCGGTCTTCTCGGACGCGGATTTGCGGATGCCGTCTTCGGTCCACGCCTGAAGGTCATCGACGGAATAGACGATCCGTCCGCCGATCTTGCGATAGGTCGGGCCGGTGCCGTAGGTGCGGTGCTTTTCCAGCGTACGAATGGAAATGCCGAGGAAGCGGGCCGCATCGGGCGCGCGCAGGTATCGGGGCGGCAGCCCCGTCTTAGGGTCTATCATGATCGGATCTCCGGTCGGGTTCGAGCGGGCTACCGAGTGCGGCAGCGGGCTATGGCGAACCGTGGCGGAGAACCGGCGGCTTGCAGCGTGCCGGAATCAGGGGGGTGCGATTCCGGCACCCCTGTCGATCCGATCCGGGCGGAGCGAGGATCAACGTTGCGGAGGCAGACGAACCGGATAGTGCAGCAGGTCGCGATAGCCGCCGCGCATGTAATGGAGACCATCGGCGACCAGACGCCGAATCTGGTTCTTGCGCGGATCAGTTTCCCAATCAGCCTTGCGTCCGTGGAAGCCGAGAAGCGCTTCAGCAATCTGCCGATAGCTGGCGCCATCGAGCTTTCCGTCCAGCGCCCGCAATGTGAGGACATGCCGGCTACGGGTTTGCGGCGGAAGGTCGTGGCGCCAGTCGCCGGGCGGTCGGTGACGGAGCGCACGCCAAAAGCGTATCAGCGCTGCAATGCGTAGCTCCAGCAGCATGTCGAGCGGAAGCGCCACGCAGAACGCGCCATGTCCACGCGGCAACGGGTCTGCGAGCCAGAACTGATGTGTCATATCGCCCGAATGCCAAAGACCATGCGATGCACCGTCCACGGCGCTGCGGAGATCGAGACCGGGCAACGCAGCCAGATCGACCGGCATCGCGGCAGGATCGGCTTCGTCGCCAGGCGAAGAACGCAGCTCGAAAGCGTCAGGCAGCAGTGACGGCAGCCAGAACGGCCGTGCGCGATCGGCGGGTTGATCCGGGTCGGTCGCGAAATCGCAACCCCCAGCGCTCGGAAAATGCGATCCGAGCATTTGGATTTTCTGACCTGATCGCCTTTGTTCGGCGAAAATCACGACGATAATCTTCGTCGCGTCGAAGATATTCCCAGGCAAAACCGGCAGCAGAAATATAATCTGCATGTGCATAGGCTGCCGGTGCGCGCCAGTCAGAACTCGGCATGGCGTCACCTCATATCTACGCTCATCTCAAGCGCAAGAGAGGTGAAGACTGAACAACTCTGGATAGATTTTGCAGATACTGTTTCAAGATACCATGATCTTGAAAAAACATCGAAAATGGTAAATATTTTACTACCATAACGGATTTGACTTGGCGAGCCGGGCCTGCCCGGCGAGCCGCATTTTGCGCAGCAAGCCCGCCGATCCGCCAAAGCGGATCGGCGCAAATCCGACTTCCCGATGTTGCGGAATGGCAGGAAGACGTAGAGCCGGACTGGCGGCTCTACGTCTTTGCGATCAGGCGGTTTTGAGGCGCTGCATTCCCTCGGCGAGCGTCCACAGGGCGCGATTGAGGCCGACATTCTGGTCGATGCCGTTGATGGCGCGGGTTCGGCTGCGACGGATACGCCCGTCCGAAGTCTGGCGGCGCCCGTTGATGCCGCCCCGGATGAGGTTTTCCTGAATGACGTTGAAGGTCTGCCACAGGCTCTGCCCGACATCCTCGCGGCGGCGCGGGGCAATGATCTGGTCCGGGCGAACCGGGCTTTCGTCCTCGCCATAGCGGGCGACAAGGCTTGCCTCGGCCAACACATGCTGTTCGTCGGACGAAAGCCGCGTGTCCTTCATCCCTTCTGTGGCGTCGATCAGGCGCGGAAAATCCTCTGCCACGGTATAGACGCCCTCGATGATCTGATCCTGTATCCCGCCCTTGTGGGGGACGCGGACTTCCTCGAACCGTTCGCCCGCAATCATGCTGTTGGTGCAGACGAAACGCAGCATACCGGCGAACATCTGATAGGCGCTCGTCCCGTCATGTGAATTGACGATGATGACTTCTGCCGCCTCCTGCTTGCCGATACCGCCATCCCGGCGAAGGCGCAGCATGTGCTTGGCATGGCCCATGCGCTCGCCGTCACGCGGCACCGCTTGAACGGCGAAGAAGGGGAACCATCCTTCCCGGCGCAGCCCCTCCACGATCTCGATGGTGGGGACGTAAACATAACGCTCCGAGCGGCTGTCATGGGCTTCGCGAGCGAAGATGGACGGGACGTGACGGTAAAGGGTTTCGTTGTCGAGGGCTTCACGCCCGCTGATCTGGTGAGAGTTGCGGCCGAACCGGGTAGCGAGACGATAGGTCATGGTCTTGATCCTCATGGGCTTGGGTTGGAGCGCAGCGCTGCGCTGCAACCCTGGCCGTCGCCGAGACCGGGGGGTGCAAGGAGCAAGGGCGGTCGGGACGGAGGGGGATCACCCGGCCTGCACGGAACGGAGGAACGACGTGGAGGAAGGCTGGGGATACCGTCCCGGCCGAGCGTCAGCGGTCCCTTGCGCCGCGCCAGGGGGAGACCCCCAAGCAACCCGCCCGGCGTGAGCGGTCGCGGGAGACGGGCATAAAGCTGGATCAGGACTTGCAAAGCTGCAAAACCTGAAAACCGTGTATCCTGATTGCCGTATTCTCTTGAAGGCGCGGACAAGCATGACGAAGCCCCGCGCAGGTGAGCGGGGCTTCGGAGGTGTCCGGGCTCAGTCTCCGGAGCGGCGGGACCAGATGAGGTTGTGGGCCTCGCCGCCTTCGTCTTCGACCAGGCTGGCGTAGATCGGGGCGGGGAAGCTCGGATCGTCCAGCTTGACCGAGAAATATTCGCGGCCGGTTTCACGGGCGGTCTTCTTCCAGGCCGCGCCGAACTCGGTGGCGCCGGCCAAGATCCGATAGTCGGGGCCGCGCTCGCTTTCGCCTTCGGCCGGGACGAACTTAGCCTTGACGTTGAGGGTCAGGGTCTTGACCGTGCCGGCGATGTCGCCGTTCGCAGTCTTGGTGAAGGTGCCGATGGTTGCCATTGTCGTGTCTCCGTTCCTCGGGCCGCGCCTATCGCGACCTCGATGGCGGTCGTGAGACCGGAGGCGATCAGCCCGCACCCACAGGGCTGGAACGAAGTGGAGGACGGCTGACGCCGGCCTTTTTGCTTCGCGATGCAAAGCGCGCTCGCGCGCGGCGGAAAAAAGCCGGTGACGGACGTTGCGGGAGGATGATCGAGGCGAAGCCGGTCTTCGGTCAGACCCATGCCTTTCGAGGACGCCGTAGGTGCGCCCCTGCAGAACGGCAGAGAAACGATGATGCGATCTCGGCCCCTGTCACGCGATGAACCTGCGGATGGCATCCCCGTCATGGTCTACGCTGTTCCTGAACAAGGCTGGCTTCTCCTATCGGCGCTGGCGACGGTTGCGGCCATGCCTCAAGGATTGCGGACGCCAACGAGTTTGGAGCTGCTGAATTGGGCGTTCCCGTCCGGTCTCACTATCACACGGCAATGCGGGATGGACCGTCGCTCCAAGCGTGATCCGCTGTTGCGGGCGATGGAAAGGGCGAGGTTCGCAAATCCTGAGTCCGCCACCCCGGAGACCACGGAAAGACGCCGTTCCCCGTTGTTGCGGGGCTTCACGCGATCCGCTGCTGCTTCTTGCGTTAGTGATCGAAGCCGAATGGCGGAAACGCGCTCCTGGGCGTGGTTCCGGCGCAGCCGAGAGCGCGGCCCGAAGGGCAACGCCCAAACTGATGCACCAGTGCAGAGCAATCACACCTGCTGACTGAGATACAGTTCCCGGATGATGTCTGTGACGATCTCGAATGTCGTCAGAAACAAGGGCGGGTTCAGTATGGTATCACTTCCATGCGCGAACATATTTCGCATTTTGCTAAGAGCGTGTTTGAGAAGGTCACCAGCTCATGGCCAGCGTCGCAGCAGGGTGGCGGAAGCGGCGATGGTGATGAGGGTTTCGGCGACGGCGGTGAGCTGCTCGTAATCGCGGACAAGGCGTCGGTTCTTGAAGATCCAGGCGAATGTCCGCTCCACGATCCAGCGCCTCGGCAGCACCTCGAAGGCCCTTGCATGGGCGCCGCGGCGGATGATCTCGAGGGTGATATGCGTTTTGTCGGCGGCCCAGCCCACGAGGCGACCGGCGTAGCCACCATCAGCGAAGACGCGGGTGACAAAGGGATAGTGCCGGCGCGAGCCCTTGAGCGGCAGCTTGCCGCCGTCACGATCCTGGATGTTGGCGCCGTGGACGTGCACGGCGAGGAGCCGACCATCGGTGTCGGTCAGGATGTGGCGCTTGCGCCCGGTGATCTTCTTGCCCGCATCGTAGCCCTTGCCACCCCCTTTTGATCGGCGGTGCGGACCGACTGGCTGTCGAGAATCGCTGCTGAAGGCGAGGCTTCTCGGCCGCAGCGCTCGCGGTCAGCGAGCACGAGCGCATGATGGACGTTCCGCCATACGCCCTCTGCTTGCCAGCGGCGAAGATAGTAATAGACCGTCTGCCATGGTGGCAGATCGTGTGGCAGCAGCCTCCATGCCGCTCCCGCCCGCAGGAAGTAGAGGATCGCGTTGACCAGCTCGCGCGACGCCGTCTTCCGGGGACGGCCGCCGGCATGCGCGTCCGGAACCAGGGGCGCGATCAGCTCCCACTGAGCGTCAGTCAGATCGGTGTCATAGCGCCGCCTCGCAGGCGGCTTCCTCTTCGGCATCGTGCGTCGGCTCGCCTCGTTGGTCCGACACCCTATGAATCACGCCAAGGCCGCCTTGGGAATCCTTCTCAAACACGCTCTAAGATATTCGATCTCCGCTGAAATTAGATTTTGCTCTTTAGCCGATTTCAGCAACTCGTCGAGCATGGCCGGGCGAAGTCGTCCCCTGCTGTTCACTCGGCCAGCAAATTGATATCCGATCCGTTCGCGTAGAGCCAATTCAAGACAGGGAAACGTCTGGCTCGCCGCCAAGGTCAAAAGATCATACGAGAAATAGGCATAGATATAGGCTTGGCGAATGGCGTCATGAGATCGCCGGACGGAATCAGGAAGCGAAATGGGAAGCTCGAACGCGCGCATATCTCTATGAAGGTCTTGAAGCGTGCAGCCGATAAATCCGGCGTCCCCTGAAAAATAAGGGTCTGGCTTGGTAAGGTCGGACACACTCTTCAGCACAGGATGATTCTTTCATTCGACGTAAGCTCAAGCAATGGTGGCGCAAATCATAGCGCACTTCCGTCATCTACGATGAATCGGTGCTGCTGAGGCTACCAACCGCATCAGCGCCGACGCGCCTGTCACGCCGCCTCCGATCAGGCAGAAGATCGTGCGCCAGACCTCGGATGGCACGGCCTCGCGCGTGATGCCGTGAACCAGTGCGTAGCCCGCAACGGCGGCAGGCGCTGCGAAAACAAGCGCCACGGCGAGACGCAGGATCGGCGGTCGCGCCGCCATGAACAGGACGATAAGCAGACCATAGGCGACAGCGCCTGCTATCAGTCCGACCAAGCCCGTGCCGATCAGGCCGGAGCCGGAGGCATAGGCCCAATGCGCCACCTCCACGCCGAGCATGAGGGGCAGCGCATAGACAGCGAGCGTATAGGCCAGGACGCATAGACCGGCGACCAGCGCGACGGTCATCAACATGAGCACAATCATCGCAAGTTCCTCCTGAACCGATGACGGCAACGGTCATCGGATCGGTCGCGCGGGGTCGATCCCCGCGCGACCGCGATTTTTCTGAGGCTCGAAAAACAGGAAGGCCGGGACCGCTTGCACGATCCCGGCCCGGTCCTCACTCGGCGGCTTGCAGATAGACGTCGGCTTCCGGCTCGGCGGCAGGCGGCGCGATGCGCAGCACGGTCGGCAGCCAGCCGGTTCCGGCCAGAAGCTGTTCGGCGGCCTGCGCCATCTCCGGCTTCTTCAAGCCCGCGATCCGCTCGGCGGCTTCATCGCTGACCGCTTCCCGCACGGCGGCGAGGATATGCGCCTTGGTGACGCGACTAAGATAGGTCTGCCCGGTCGGGGTCCAGTGCGCCGTCATGTCCAGCACCGTCGCCGTCGCCAGCTTCTCCGCTGTTGCGCGCGCGTTCGGCTTCTGCTCCCACTGCACTCTCACCGCATTAACGGTCAGCGATGCGCAATGCGCGAGTAAGGCCATGAGGCTCGCATGGTCCAGACCGGCGACGAAGGACCACAGGTCCGCCACGTCGCGGGGCATGTCCGATGCCCATCCGGCATGACGATCCGCCAATGCCTTCGCGGCGGGCGTGTCCTCGATACCATCCGCATGGGAAGCGAGATAGGCGCTTGTCAACCGGATTTCGAGGCAGGACGCTTCCCCGCCGCGATAGAAGGTCTGCGCCGCCAGCGCGTGAACCACGGCGACAAGCGCCGTATCCGGCTGCTCGCCGAGGGCGAGGCGAAGGCCAAGGGTGCGATGGGCGGTCAGATCGCGGATAAGAAGGTCCGACAGCGGCTTTCCCGCATCCCCGGCGTCCTCTTCCTCGCCCTCGAGCGCGGAATCTGCCCGCTCGTCCTCGCTTCCCTCGTCCGCGACGATCTCCCCATCCTCGTTCACGCCGTCCGCGGCAGCGGTTTCCGCTTCCTCCGGTTCGGGTGCCTCGTCCTCGGCGCGGATGAAACCGCGTTCGATGCGGACCGTGCCGTCATGGTTCAGGATGACGAACACACCACCACGGGCGATCTCGTCGGCGACATAGGCATGGCGCTTGGCGTCGATGCGCTCGATTTCGGCTTCCAAAGCCGCGAACCGCTGGTCCACCTCGTCGGGCAGGTCCACGTCCGCGTCCTGCCATTCCGACGACAGGCGTTCCAGTTCTTCCTCTGCCGCGTCATAGGCGGCGGCGTCTTCCTCCGACAATTCCACCGTATGCGGATAGCTGCGGCGCATACCGTGCGCATGGGGATAGTCGATGTGAACCGAAGCCCACTTCCACCCCTCTGCGGCCTGAACCTCGGCGGCAACACCGTCCAGCTTGGCGATGACGAGCCGGTCCAGCAGCGCGGCGTCCTCAAAATAACCGCCCCGGTCCTCGGTAAAGAGGTCGCGGATGATCGTCCCGCCTGCATCCGCATAGGCGTCTGCCCCGACGAAGACGGCTCGCCGGTCGCTGGCTTCCACGTTGGCCTTGGTCAGGTCGCGACGGATGATCCACGGCTCGCGGTTATAGGACAGATTGTCGAACACCTGTTCCTGCCTGTCGTGATCCTCGGTGATGGCGAAAGCCATCAACTGGTCCAGCGACAAGCCGCCATCGCGATAGACCTGCATCAGCTTGGAACTTACCGCGCCAAGGCGAAGCCGCTGCTTGACGACATGCGCCGTCACGCCGAACCGGGCGGCGATTTCCTCCGCACCCCATCCACGCGCCTCCGCCAGTTCGCGGAACCGTTCGTACTGGTCGGCGGGGTGCATCGCCTCGCGGGTGACGTTCTCGTCAAGGGAGATTTCCGCCGCATCGTTGACGGTATCCAGAACGCAACGAATGGCTTCGGTCTTCTTGATCTGCTTGCGCTTCACACGCAGCAACTGCGCCAGCCTGCGGCCTTCGCCTATGGTCACGAAATAGAAGCCCGTCGCTTCACCCTCCGCGTTCGTCTCCCGCTCCACCACTAGATTTTGCAGCATCCCCTTGGCGGCGATACTCGCTGCCAGCGCCTCGATATGGGCTTCGCTGTGCGGGGTCTTGCGGGCGTTGCGGGGCGACTTCCTCAACTTGTTCAGCGGCACGAGCAGCACCGCGCCGTTCTCGGCGGCGAGGACTTCGGAAACCGTTGCGGTCGTTTCGACTGTGTTGGTCATGGTCTTGATCCTTTTGGCTTGGGTTTCGCGCAGCGAAGCGCCGCGCTGAAACCCTGCCCGTCGGCGAGACCGGGGGGTGTAAGGTGCCAGGGCGTTCGGGACGGAGGGGGATCACCCGGCCTGCACGGAACGGAGGAACGACGTGGAGGAAGGCCGGGGAAACCGTCCCGGTCGAGCGTCAGCGATCCCTTGCGCCGCGCCAGGGGGCAGCGCCCCCAAGCAACCCGGCCGGCGTGAGCGAAAGCGGGAGACGGGCACAAAGCCGGATAAGGATGTTGAAAGCCGCAAAACGGAGAACCGTGCAGCCTGATCGCCGTAGTTACCCCTTCGGTGGGGTGCGGCCGAGTTCGACAGCCTTGCGGCGTTGGGCGGTCGTCAATGCGCTCCAGAAGCGATGGACGCGCGCAGTCGGCATCTGTCTGAGATCATAGACATGTTGGGCGCGACGAAGTTCGATCTGAAAGAATGATGGGTGATGATCGACGTTGAAAGCCTGAAGCTTCCAGAAAACGACGGCGGCGTATTTGGGGGTGAGCTTCTTGTTCTTGCGGTAGTAATCCAGAGCGCCCGACAGGATCGGATTGCTTTCTTTCGCGGCGAGCTGCTCCAGCGTGCGGATGCAGGATTCCAACTGCATCTGCTGGGTCAGCTTGGTGAGGTGACGCTTCGCCTCGGTCGCCGACAGGCGCCGGCCTTTCTCCATGACCGCTACATCGAATTGCAGTATGCAATGGGAGCCGACCCAAAGTGTTGCGTCGGTATAGTGATTGGCGATCTCGAAGTGATAGCGAAGGTCTTGCTGACCGCAGAGTTCGCAGGTTTCGATAGGCTGCTCGTGATCGACCGTGTTGTCAGTGAAGGTCCATTCGTCGAACGCAGCCGGCAGGGTTGCCGCCACTGAAAGCGGAAGAATACTGTCACGAACCCGCTGCGTGTACCCGCCCATAGTGGTGTCGCCCGTTATTTAAGAGCGCTTATCTTAGCTCAACTCCTATTTAAGCCAAGGGCCAATTGCTTAAATAGCGTCGTCCCCGCATAATGGGGCATGTCCGAATCATCTCCCAACCTCCGGCTAGGCCGCTTCGTCGAGACCCCTGTGGCGGGTGAAATCGTGCGCGCCTTCGTGCCGCCCCCATTGCCACCAGAGCCGTCGATCGACGTGCTGGCCCTGCTGGAGAAGTTGAGCCTGGCCGAACGGGCTTTGGGGCGGCTGGACGGCATCACCATGCTGCTGCCGCGTCAGGAATTGTTTCTCTATATGTATGTGCGCAAGGAAGCTGTCCTTTCCTCGCAGATCGAGGGCACACAATCGACTCTTTCGGACCTGCTCCGCTTCGAGACCGAGGCGCAGGCCGGTCAGCCGATCGACGACATCCGCGAAGTCTCGAACTACGTCGATGCTATGATGTACGGGCTGGAGCGGTTGGAAGAGCTGCCGCTGTCGTTGCGTCTGATCCGTGAGATGCACGCGCGGCTGCTGCAAAGCGGCCGTGGCGGTACGAAAAACCCCGGCGAGTTCCGGCGGTCGCAGAACTGGATCGGCGGCACACGTCCCGGCAACGCGCTGTTCGTGCCGCCTCCGCCGACGGATATGGACGGCTGTCTCGACGCGCTTGAACGCTTCATGCACGAGGAAGGCTCGCGTCTGCCCGCCCTCATCAAGGCCGGGCTGTTGCATGTTCAGTTCGAGACCATTCACCCGTTCCTGGATGGCAACGGCAGGATCGGCCGCTTGCTGGTCACGCTGTATCTCTGCGTGAACGGTGTGCTGCGCAAACCGCTGCTTTATCTGAGCCTCTACCTGAAAACCCATCGTGCCGACTATTATCGGCTGCTTCAGGAAGTGCGCGAACATGGAGCATGGGAAGCCTGGCTCGACTTCTTTCTGACGGGCGTGGCGGATACGGCCAATCAGGCGTTCGATGCGGCCACCCGGATCGTTGATCTGTTCAAGGAGGACCGCGAACGGATCACAACACAAAGCGACCGGGCCGGCTCGGCGCTGCGTATTCATGACCTGTTTCAGCAGAACCCGTTCCTGACCGCCAACCAGCTCGTTCAGAAAACGGGTCTCTCAGCCCCTACAGTCAATGCCGCGCTCGCCGATCTGGAGCGGTTCGGCATTGTCGAGGAAATCACCGGGCGCAAGCGGGGGCGCGTGTTCAGTTACCGGCGGTATCTCGCCATTTTGAGCGAGGGAACTGACCCGCTCCCCACTACGGCCTGAAAGGGGAGCCTGTGCCGATAAAAACTATCTCCGCCGCACAATTCGCGACAGCGTTCGATCTCAGGCCAAATCTTGTGGCGTGGTTCCTCGGCGCAGGCGCATCGGCCGCCTCTGGCATTCCGACCGGCTATGCCATGATCCGCGATTTCAAGGCGCAAATCTTTTGCCGCGAAACAAACCTGTCAAAGCGCGAGATTGATACGGTCGATCCGATCTGGATCGACAGGATCGATGCCTTTTTCCGCCAAAACTCGCAGTTGCCGCCTGACGGTGATCCTACGGAATATGCCAAGGCCTTCGAAGCGGTTTATCCTGAGGCCCGGCATCGCCGACAGTATATAGACGATGCGATCTCCAAGGGGACTTCCTGTTTTGGACATAAGGTGCTTGGCAGTCTTATGGCTGCCGGCAAGGTCGATTGTGTTTTCACGACCAACTTCGATCCACTCATCGAGGAGTCGGCGCTTTCGGCAAATGGGATTCTGCCAGTAGACAACCAGAACCGCCCGACGGTGGCGGCGATCGATTCTGCCGACCGTGCCATGCGGTGCCTCAATGAATCGGACTGGCCGTTGATCGCCAAGCTCCACGGCGATTATCAGTCGGTCGCGATTAAGAACACGGGATCGGAACTGGAGGAACAGGACGCCCGGATGCGGCATGTGCTGGTGGAATCCGGCAAGCGCTTCGGAATGATCTTCGTCGGCTATAGCGGACGCGACGCTTCGATCATGGAGGCGCTGAACACGGTTCTCGATGCGCCGTCGCCATTTCCGAACGGACTGTACTGGCTCACCTCGTCAGTTTCACGCTTGCTACCAGCAGTGATCGAATTCCTAGATCGTGCTCAAGCGGCCGGCTTGGATGTGGCCGTCGTCGAGTGCGCGACCTTCGACGAACTGGCTGCCGATATCATCAAGATAACCGATCTACCCCAACCGCTTCTTGATCGCGTGATGGAAGGGCGACCTACGCCGCGCCTCGTGCCCGTTCAGATTCCACATACCAAAGCCCGCGCCTTCCCGGTGCTGCGCTATTCAGCAATTCTGCTCCAGTCGATGCCGACCGCTGCCAGGCGCATCAGGTTGAAGCAACCGACGACATCGGCAGAGGTGCGCGAGATCTTCAAGGCGAAGGGATGTCGGGCGACGGCGGCCGCGTTGGGGCGTGAGCTAGCGGCGTTCGGGCGGGACCAGGAAATCCTGGATGCCTTGGCTCCCCTCGGCCCATCGCTTGCTGGAACGATCGACATAGATCCGGTCGCCGATAGCTGGGCGGTGGGATTGCTCTACGACACGCTCGTGCGATCTCTCGCCCGACAGCGCCCGCTCATCCCACGCTACAGGCGTTCGGGCCATTCGCTCGTCGTTGCAACACCGCGCGACGGCGATGATCCTGATCGAACGCGGCGTCAGCAACAAACCCTATCCCGGCTGCGCGACGCCTACGGCACCAGTCTGTTTGGCACAGTGCCCAAGCTTGGCCTCCCGTTTCAAGAGGGTGTCCACCTCAAGCTGGAACAGGTCGATGGAAAGTGGTGGTGCGGCTTCGAGCCTTACACGTTCGTCCAGTTGCCCCGGCAAGATAGTTCCCAAACGGACAGTGCGGAGGGTCTGGTCGCCAAAGAAGCTCCGGCTGAGATGGGTATGCGAGCCGAGCGCCGAGGTGATCCTGCCGGTGACTGGCGCCGCGAGCGATGGGCTCCGCGCTATAATAGGAATTGGGCCAGCATTATTGGGGCTTGGGCACAGCTTCTAACCGAAACGGGAGGCACCACCCGAAGTGCCTTCGGGCTCGAAGAGGGCACTGGCATTGATGCCGTGTTCAAGGTGTCTCCCGTTACAGGGTTTAGCCGGCCGTCGCATCACCATACCTACTTCGACAGGAGCAAATGATGGCGAACCCAGCCCTTACTGAGCTGCCGCCATTCACGCTCTTGGATGAGCCAAACCTGTCGTTTTCGCCATCTGACGCCACCCAGGTAGATGTCCATCCATTGCGCGGCCTCCTGAACTTCGGGCCGTATTCGAAAGGATCGTTTAGCGGATACACTCCCCGCATTCGAATCGCGACGGTTGGCCCGGAGAGCGCTTTCCATCGTCGTGGCGACCTGATGAAGCTGTTGCGCGGCGTGCATCGGCCTTCCGACCGATCAGAATATGTGCCCGAATATCCCGGTTTTGAGCGCTTGTTCCGCGTGTCGCTCGATCCCGCGCCCGCGAGCGCGCACATCAAGTGGCCCGAACACCTCGACCAGTTGCCGGGTGACGGCAACGCGCAGCATCGCCTATACCTTGCAATGGATGCCGCGCTCCGCCGTCTCGACGCCGTTCGCAACGAGTTCGACGTTGTGCTGGTCCACTTTCCCGACAACTGGGACACGGCGACACGCGGAAAATTCTTTGACGCACACGACGTGCTGAAGGCTCTGGGCGCCAAGTATAATATTCCGACCCAGGTTCTGAATGATCGCGTCTTCACCTTCAGCTTTAAGGCCTCGCTCGCGTGGCGTCTTTCAACCGCACTGTATGTGAAGGCTGCGGGCACACCATGGAAGCTCGCGCCGCTGAAGGGTGTGCCGGCGGACACCGCCTACATCGGGTTGGCTTATGCCCTGCGTGGTGACCAACAAGATGCGCATTATGTAACGTGCTGCTCGCAGGTCTTCGACATGGACGGCGGCGGCATGCAGTTCGTCGCGTTCGAGGCGCGAGACCCGGTGGCCGACGTGGCCGAAGCCCGCCGAAACCCCTTTCTAAGTCGCGACGACATGCGCGCGGTCCTCGCCCGTAGCCTGGAACTCTATCAGGGGCGCAATGGCGGCAACCTACCAAAACGCATGGTCATTCACAAAACGACCGCGTTCAAGGAAGCTGAAATCGAGGGCGCGTTTGATGCGCTTACCGGCGTAGCGGAAATAGAGTGCGTCGAGGTCAGCTCGGCGTCGTGCTGGCGCGGCGTCTGGCTCATCAAGTCGGGAGTAGAGAAGCCGCCGTCAAAACCGTCGGGGTTTCCAGTACCGCGCGGGACGATGGTGATCCGCACGGGCAATTCTGCCTTGGTATGGGTCGCGGGCAATGCTCCCGAGGTCTCAAACAAAGGCGATTACTATCAGGGCAAGAAGAGCATCCCCCGGCCGCTGCAACTGATCCGTCATGCCGGTAGCGGGCCACTTGAACTCACAGCCCATGAAGCGTTGGCCCTCACGAAGATGGATTGGAATAACGACGCGCTCTACGACCCAGTGCCGGTTAGCATTCGCTATTCGCAGAAACTGGCCCGCACGATAGCGAATGTCCCCGACCTACCTCGGAATGTTTATCCCTATCGGTTGTTCATGTGAGCCCTCCGCGGGTGCCGATCAGATCCACATGATACTGTAGGATTGGCGATATTAATTGCAACAAATCTCGTAACTTAATTTGGCAAACAAGAATCGAGCAGAACGCCGATGACGAGATAAATAAAAGGGAGGCTCAGATTGCGAATTTCTCGCGTTAATATCGAGAATTTTCGGGGAATCAGGCAGGCAGAAATCCACTTTTCTGGAACGTCTGTCCTGCTCGGCGACAACAACACCGGAAAGTCGACGGTATTTGAAGCAATAGAGCTTGCCATCGGTGCGGACCGATTGGCGAGGACGCAGGCCATTGACGAACACGACTTTTATGGCGGCGATTATCTGCCGGTGGAAGGCGGTCCACAAAAGCGTATCGTGGTCGAAGTCGTCATCGCTGGCCTCGATGAGGCGCACTGCACGAAGTTCCGCAACAATCTCGAATTCTGGCGGCAGGCCGACCGCTCACTTCTCGGGCCCGGCCAGGGCGCAAACCTCGGTCAGCCGGGGATCGAGCCGGCGGTCCGCATCCGGTTCGAAGGGGCCTACGACCCGGAGAACGACGACTTCATGGCCAAGACATGGTTCGCCGTACCACGACATGAGGACGGGGCGCCGATCAATGAGTGCCGGTCCAGCGACAAACGGGAATTCGGTTTTCTTCACCTTCGTGCCCTGCGAACCGGAAACCGGGCGCTTTCCATGGAGCGCGGTTCGCTCCTCGACATCATCCTCAAGACCTACGAAGTGCGCACCCGCATGTGGGAAGGCCTTCTTCGGCAGCTCCGTGACCTCGACGTCGTCGGCGCCAATGATCCCGAATTCGGTCGCATCCTGACAGCCATTCGCGACGCCATGCGCGACATCGTCCCAGGCGAATGGGCCGATGCGCCTCATCTTCGTGTGTCGGAACTGACGCGCGAAGATCTCCGGCGCGTCCTGAAATCCTTCCTCGCAACCGGTGTTCCCGGCTACGCCGCTCCCTTTCAGCACCAAGGCTCAGGCACGATCAATGCACTCGTGCTCGCCATGCTGGGGTTGATTGCCGAGCGTCGCCACGGCCGCGTCATCTTTGCCATGGAGGAGCCCGAACTCTCGCTGCCACCCCATGTTCAGAAGCGCGTCGTCGACAAGGTCAGAGGCATCGCAGCCCAAGCCCTCTTCACCTCGCACTCTCCCTATGTGATCGAGCAGTTTCAGCCGGAACAGATGATGGTGATGACCCGCAACGCAGTGGGTGTCCTCACGGCATTGAATATAGCGCTTCCCGAGAATCTGAAGCTCAAGACGTTTCGCGATGGCTTTCGGACGCGCTTCTGCGAGGCGTTGCTTGCCCGGCGAGTAATCGTGGTTGAGGGAAAGACCGAGCTAGTCGCCTATAGCGCGGTTGCCCGGCGTGCCGCAGAGCTCGTACCAGCAGACTACCAGCGATTGGACGCGCTCGGATGGGTGCCGTTCGACGCCGGTGGCCAAACCGCGGTCGCTTCATTTGCCGCGTTCTTTCGAAGCCTCGGGAAAACCGTCGCCACGATCTTCGACCAACAAGCTGACGCCGAGCGCCAGGCGATCGTCGCCTCCTGCGACGCCGCCTTTGAACAGCCCTACGCCGGCTTCGAGCACCTACTTGCGGCCGAGGTGTCGGTTGCGATGCAAGCCTGGTTCGTCCAGTTCTTCGTCGGTGCCGGTGAATGGCCGCAGGCTTTGAATCATCTCTTGCCTCCACCGGGCTCGCCGGAAGAGAACTATCGAGCTGCCTTTGTGGCCTTGTTCAAGCACAAGAAGGGCGACGATTATCTCACCGTATTCCTGAATCTATGCCAGGTCGGGCATTTTCCGCCAACCATGCTGGGGGTCATCACGGCACTCAAGAATCTGGCTGCGCCACCACCACCACCACCACCG
>Ga0318572_10000248_pt1 | contig 19806 bp, 19 predicted proteins | sample GRESIP089b5f20_FD_202528 | JGI IMG/M metagenome (GOLD analysis project Ga0318572, IMG submission 202528) | Tropical soil microbial communities from Luquillo Experimental Forest, Puerto Rico - GRE.SIPMG.089b5f20 | ecosystem: Environmental > Terrestrial > Soil > Tropical forest > Bulk soil...
AGATACACAAGATGCTTCTATTCAAAGGCCCTCGCGACCAGATCCTGGCACCTTTGCAATCCGTTAGCGGTATTGTCGAGAAGCGTCATACCCTCCCCATCCTTTCCAATGTATTGATGGAAAAGGATGGCGAACGTCTCACCCTGTTGGCCACCGACATCGAAATCCAAATCAAGACCGGCACCCAGGCCGTTGGCCCGGAAAAAGTGGCCCTCACCGTGGCCGCTCGCAAGCTGCAGGACATCCTGCGTTCCCTGCCCGAGTCCGCCGAAGTCAGCCTCGACTTCGAAGACCGTCGCCTGCAACTGAAAGCCGGCAAGAGCCGTTTCAACCTGCAAACCCTGCCTGCTGAGGACTTTCCCCGCATGGCCGGTGCCGAGGGTCAGCAAACCAAGCTGACTCTGTCCCAAAAGCAGTTCAAGCGCCTGCTGGCCCTTGTGCAGTACTCCATGGCCCAGCAAGACATTCGTTACTACCTCAATGGCCTGTTGCTGGTGGTGAACGGCAATGAAATGCGCGTCGTCGCCACTGATGGTCATCGCCTCGCTTTTGCCAGCGAAGCTCTGCCTGACCATCACGAGCGCATGGAAGTCATCCTGCCCCGCAAGACTGTGCTGGAACTCTCCCGCCAGTTGGCCGACAACGACGAACCCCTGGAAATCGTCATTGCTCCCACCCAAGTGCAGTTCCGCTTTGGTGATATCGAGTTTGTTTCCAAGCTCATCGACGGTAAGTTCCCTGACTATGAACGTGTGATTCCCCAGAACCACACCAAGCTGCTGCGTATTCCTTCCCCCCTGCTGCACCAGTCTCTGCTGCGGGCTGCCATTCTTACCAACGAGAAGTTCCGCGGCGTGCGCCTGCTCCTTTCCAACGGCAGCCTCAAGATCATGTCCAGCAACGCCGAGCAGGAAGAAGCCCAGGAAGAAATCGAACTTGAATATTCTGGCGACAGCCTGGATGTGGGTTTCAACGTTACTTACCTGCTCGACGTACTCAACAACGTCAGTACCGAGACCGTTGAAATCCGCCTGGCCGATGCCAATGCCAGCGCCTTGTTCACCCTGCCCGACAACGACCGCTTTAAGTACGTTGTGATGCCCATGCGTATCTAAGCCGGCACGGCTTGCTATCTCTGGTCCCCGGTTCGCCGGGGACTTCGTTTTTCTTGCATCACCTCACCGCGTAAAACACCATGACTGAGCAAACCTCTGCCCCCAGCTACGGCGAAAACAGCATCCAGATTCTTGAAGGGCTGGAAGCCGTGCGTAAGCGCCCGGGCATGTACATCGGCGATACCTCCGACGGTACCGGCTTGCATCACCTGGTGTTCGAAGTGGTGGACAACTCCATTGACGAAGCCCTGGCCGGTCATTGCGACGACATCGTCGTCACCATCCACACCGACAACTCCATCTCCGTCACCGACAACGGCCGCGGCATTCCCACCGGCGTCAAGATGGACGACAAGCACGAGCCCAAGCGTTCTGCCGCCGAAATCGCCCTCACTGAACTCCACGCTGGCGGCAAGTTCAACCAGAACTCCTACAAAGTGTCCGGCGGTCTGCACGGCGTTGGCGTTTCTTGCGTAAATGCCCTCTCCAAGTGGCTGCGCCTCACCGTACGCCGCGACGGCAAAAAGCACTTCATCGAATTCCAGCGCGGTGTGCCTGTGGACCGCGTTCTGGAAATGCGCGACGGTTTTGAAGTTTCCCCCCTCAAAGTGCTGGGCGACACCGACAAACGCGGTACCGAAGTGCACTTCCTCGCCGATGATGAAATATTCGGCAACGTGGAATTCCACTACGAAATTCTCGCCAAGCGTCTGCGCGAATTGTCCTTCCTCAACAATGGCGTCAGCATCCGTCTGGTGGACCAACGTAGCAACAAGGAAGAACTCTTTGCCTTCGCGGGCGGCGTGCAGAGCTTTGTCGAATACATCAACCGCAGCAAGACCGTACTGCACCCGAACATCTTCTACTCCCAGGGCGATGCCGTGGTGGCTGATGGTGTGACCATCGGCGTCGAAGTTGCCATGCAGTGGAATGACAGCTACCAGGAACAGGTGCTCTGCTTCACCAACAACATTCCCCAGTCTGACGGCGGCACCCACCTCACCGGCCTGCGCGCCGCCATGACCCGGGTGATCAACAAGTACATCGAAGAAAACGAAATCGCCAAAAAGGCCAAGGTCGAAATCACCGGCGATGACATGCGTGAAGGCCTGGCCTGCGTACTCTCCGTCAAAATGCCCGACCCCAAGTTTGCTTCTCAGACCAAAATGAAACTGGTGTCTTCCGAAGCCCGCCCGGCGGTGGAAGAAGTGGTCGCGCAAAAACTGGCTGACTACCTGCTGGAAAAACCCATTGACGCCAAGACCATCTGCGGCAAGATCGTCGAAGCCTCCCGCGCCCGCGAAGCCGCACGTAAAGCCCGCGAAATGACCCGCCGCAAAGGCGTGCTGGACGGCATCGGCCTGCCCGGCAAATTGGCCGACTGCCAGGAAAAGGATCCTTCCCTTTCTGAAATGTATATCGTCGAGGGTGACTCCGCCGGTGGTTCCGCCAAGCAGGGCCGCGACCGTAAGTTCCAGGCCATCCTGCCCCTGCGCGGCAAAGTGCTCAACGTTGAAAAAGCCCGCTTCGACAAAGTGCTCTCCTCCGAGCAAATCGTCACCCTGCTCACTGCCCTGGGTTGCGGCATCGGCGCCGACGACTTCAACATCGAAAAGCTGCGCTATCACCGCATCATCATCATGACCGATGCGGACGTGGACGGCGCCCACATCCGTACCCTGCTGCTCACCTTCTTCTATCGCCAGCTGCCCGAGCTGGTGGAGCGTGGCTACATCTACATTGCCCAGCCCCCCCTGTACAAAATCAAGCACGGCAAAACCGAGCTGTACATCAAGGACGACGCCGCCCTCAACCAGCACATGCTCACCCTCGCCCTGGACGGCGCGGCGCTGACCCCCAAGACCGGGGCCGCCGCCATCGAAGGCGACGCCCTGGGCGAGCTGGCCAAGAGCTACCTGACTTCCGAAGCCATCATCAAGCGCCTGTCCGACTTCGTTGATAGCGAAGTTCTCCACGCCCTGCTGGCCAATGACATCGACCTCAAGCTCGACGACGAAGCCGCCGCTCAAGCCAGCGCCGCCGCCCTGAGCAAACACATCAAAGAAGTCACCATCGCCGCCAATTACGACGAACGTAAAGAAGCCTGGCAATTGCGCATCGAGCGTATGCGCCACGGCAACCAGCGCGTCACCAAGATCGATGCCGACTTCCTGCTCTCCGGCGACTGGGCCCAACTGCACCGCACTGCCCAGCTGATTGCCGGCCTCATCGGCTCCGGCGCCAGCGTCAAGCGTGGTGAAAAGTCGGCCCCCATCGAAAGCTTCAACCAGGGCATCAACTGGCTGTTGAACGAAGTGGAGCGTGGCCTCAGCAAGCAGCGCTACAAAGGTCTGGGCGAAATGAACCCCGAGCAACTCTGGGAAACCACCATGGACCCCGCTGTGCGCCGCTTGCTCAAAGTGCAAATCGAAGACGCCATCGCCGCTGACGAAATCTTCACCACCCTCATGGGCGACGACGTGGAACCCCGGCGGAATTTCATCGAGAGCAATGCCCTCTACGCGAAGAATATTGACGTGTAGGTTTGTAGGTTTGTAGGTTCTCATTGAAGTCTAGATATTTCCCAAAAGTCCAGATTTTGTGAGAACGAGATAACTTCGGCGCAATTGAAGGGCCGCTCAATATTGAGCGGCCTTTTTCTTTTGTTACTCGGTGACTCAATTTCAGCCTAGGCAGCGATGTCCTGGATTGCGTTCTAAGCGCACTCTATCCTCCGCTTACGTTTTTGTCGTACAGTCTGTATCCGATTTGGATAAAAAATTCGAAGAGGTTATGGTGACAGGCTATTTTGAAACGCACCGCGCTGCACTGAACTTAGCTAAGCAGGCTTCAATTCCGAATAAAGGATTTCGCCCTGGTCAACTCGGAGCCATCCATGCAGTGCTAGCTCATACATCAGTCCATGACGATCCAGCAATCGTTTGTCTGCCGACAGGGTATGGTAAGACATCACTGATGATGGCCTTGCCTTTGCTCATGGCTCCGCTGCGCGTTCTGATCGTCGAGCCGTCCGATGCGCTTCGCCGTCAAGTATATTCACATTTCATAGAGCTTTCCTCTCTACGTCGGATTGGCGCAGTAGGGGAAAACGTTCCTAATCCATCTGTCTCTAAGCTAGAGGGGCGGCCGGCGAGCGCGGCTGCTTGGTCGAGCTTGGTGCAATACGACGTCGTCGTTTCCACGCCAGGTAGCGCTTCGCCAGACCTTGCCGCAGGGGCTCCGGAGGATTTGTTTGACCTTGTAGTCTTCGACGAGGCACACCATGCGCCAGCGGATACCTGGGCGGCATTTCTATCGCACTACAAAAATGCGAGATTTATTTTTCTTACAGCGACACCGTTCCGACGGGACGGAAAAGTAATACCCGGAAAGTTGGTGTATCGCTACCCAGTAATTCGAGCAGTTGAAGAAGGTGCATTCCGTCCGGTGGCATTTCGAGCGGCGCCAGTTCATGATCCCCTCGATGATCAGCATATAGACAGATCAATCGCAGAGACAGCGGTTGCTCAATTGAAGGAAGACCTAAAGGCGGGACGCGATCATCGCCTGTTTATTCGTGCTGCTAGTATCAAGGCTGCTAGAGCGTTGGTTCCTATCTACCAAGGATTAGGCGTCACCGTTGAGGCGGTGGACAGCAGGCTTAGCAAGCGAGCTCAGGACGATTGCGAACAACGTCTGGTGCGCGGCGACTTGCAGGGCATAGTTTGCGTAGACATGTTTGGCGAGGGCTATGACTTCCCAAAGCTAAAGGTCGCGGCACTCCATGCACCTCATCGCTCGCTCGTCCCAACCATCCAATTTATAGGTCGGTTCGCTCGTAGCGACGAAACGACTGGAGAAGCGACACTCATTGCTCCGCTTTCGAGAATTCAGGATGCACCTAGTATGCTGCTGCGCGAGGGCGTTGATCTCGCAAAGCTAATTGATCAGGCGGCACAGACAGAACTCAGCGGAAGTGCTGAAGAGCAGTCGGTCCTCGAGCAGTTGTCCGTCAAACGGCAAGCTGAGTCCGATTACGACGCAGTGTCGCCACTCTCGCTCCAGCTATATGCACACGTTAGAGTTTTTAAGTGTGAGCAGGCACCTGACTTTACTCGAATCGGCGACTCTGTCGGTAGAGACCTACGTGCGGTCAAACAGTGGCTATCGAACGATGGGACTATTAGCCTAATCCTTACCGCAGACGAGAACCCGCCAAACTGGGCCACGTCGGACGTGCTGATGAACATTCGCCACGATGCCTTCTTGCTCATCTACTTCCCTCAATCCCAACTCTGCTATATCGGCTCTACTAGACGGACAGAGAAGATATATCTCGGGCTCATGAAAGAAGTATGTAGCAACTCTCGTCCATTGAGTTACGAAGAAACAAGCCGCGCACGAGCGGGACTCGATTCCATACGCTTTTTCAATGTTGGATTGAAGAACACGACCTTCAATTCGCAAGGAGAGACGTACCGAACTCTTACGGGACCGGCCGCAGAACGAGCAGTGACTGCAGGCGATAGTCGCGCGTATGCGCAAGGGCATTTCTTTGGTAGTGGAATTGCAGGCACTGAAAAAGAGACAATTGGAGCCAGCAGTAGCTCTCGGATCTGGAGTAACCAGAACCTTACTATTTCCGAGTTCTTGAGCTGGGTAGAGCGACTTGACGCTCGCTTAGTAGGAAATGAGCCTTTTGCGCAGACTCAGCTTGATATTGTTCGCGCCGCCACTACCCTCCAGAACATCCCGAACGTCGTTATTGCTGGCACATGGCCAAAGGCAGGCTTTAAGACAAATCCACGACTGCGATATCGCTCCACAGTCGGAGCTTCACTAATCTTCAAGAGATTGACCGACTGGGAATTGACAGATTTCGTCTCTCGGCCAGCTAACGGAATATTGGACTTTAAGGTAAGCCTTGACCAGTATTCGGTGCCGCTGCGCTTTGCTCTTGGGCAAAGCCAGATGGTGTCGTTACTGGACGACTCAGTTATCGAGGTGGAATCTACTACTGACTCATGGATGCATCTCGCTGATTGGCTATGCGAGCATCCACCGGTGTTCTACGCAGCTGACAAGTCATCTTTCGAGGGGATGAACCACATTGCACCCCCACAGCTCCAAACTGCCGTACTAACTACGGACGATGCGGATTTCATCGATTGGACCGGATGCGAAATTTGTACTGAATTCCTTCAGGATGATGGCTCACCTGAGGCGATCCAGAAGCGGCGGGATCTTGCAGGAAAAGCTACAGTTCAGGAACATCTTGAATCGCATTTGCTAGCAGAGTCGAATTTGGTTGCGCTCTTTTATGACCATCGCTCAGGGGAAGCGGCCGACTATATTGCCGTGACGCACACAGGGAACGGCGTCGTTGACGTGGCGCTTTATCACTGCAAGGGTGCAGGTGGTCAACCAACTGGAGGTCGAGTGGGTGACGTCTATGAAGTTGCAGGACAACTCGTGAAGTCAGTCTATTACTGTGACGTGCCGACGCTACTCGAGCATATGAAAGACCGCATGCATCGCAGACATAAGAACCCGTCGTCGTTCAAGGTTGGTGACTTACCAACGCTCACGCAACTGCTAGGTGGTACTCCAGCGACCAAACTCACTTTTACCGTAGTTGGCGTGCAGCCTGGTATCAGCCAAAAACAGATTGATTCGCACTTAGCCGACCTGATGATGTTTGGCGTCGACTACGCGAAGCGCGGTGGTGTAGCGAAGGCATATTGGCTTGTAAGTGAGTAACACTGGGTGGTCATAAAAGGACGTTTGCATTTTGGCGTGGGCACTATCGCTCGATAACTTCCTGGCCTTCTGGAACATGTCGACCCATAGAATAAATTCACTCAAGCTACGGAGCATCGATCGATCTGTGTGCTTCCGAACCACGTGAAGCGGGAGCGCGAAACAATATGCGTGAGCACGGCCTCCTAAGAAGCCAAATAGATTCCTTAATGCGGTCAGGCAGAGACGAGTGATAGACATCGATTACCTGGAGAGGCATTTTCGTGGCTGCCAGGTGGTAGAAATTCCGGCGTTTCACGTACTCTATCGAGGAACATTCGAACGAGAACCAAACGAATATCCCGACTTGAATATCATCACTGGAGTAAAGACGTTTGCGTTCGATAAGTCCGTGGCTTTGAATTACGCGCATCGCGATCCAAAGAAGAATCACGCCTACAAAAGCCCACGAGACCCAGTTGCAAGGAGCGTGCTCTTTACGGTGACCCTGCTCGCAAAATGCCGAGCCTTCGTATGGCAAGACCTGAAAACCCACATAACTGCTGCGCAAATTACTGACTATTGGCGCTTTGAACGAGAAGAGCTATTTCCAATCGCGAGGCGAGCACTAGGAGATCCGCTCATCGTAGGGTACGTAACGAATCCTGACCTATCCGACGCCTACGAGGCAGTAATTGACACTAGTCGCGCACATCTACGTGCCGTCGCAGAAATTATTGCGTGAAGAATTTCTGACTGATAAGAGAAGCTAGCGAAGCGTTTCATTACGCATTTAACTTTTTAACATCTATGATGTGCGGATTAGCGGATGGATCCGCCTGTTGCGTATCAGTACGGTCAGATGCTGCTTCAAAGACTTCAAACCTTCTTAAAAAGAAAACCGGATCAGAAAGCTAGAGCGATCGCTGCTCAACTCGATGAAGATAGATCCGAAGTCAATCGTGTACTGCATGATCACCCACATGTTTTTTCCCAGGACCCGGAAAAATTTACTTGGTCGCTAGCCGCATTGAACGTGTACCTAGATAGTCGTTGGCTTACCGCCGATGACTTAGAGAATGCTCTGCTTCAGGCTGGTTCCCCGCTGGATGCGCGAGAGCAGCGCATACCTGGAAGGAACGAGCGTTCCTTTGCCGTTCTTCGATGGCAACCTTGACGAGCTATTCACAACTTCTTCAGAAGAAGGTGAGAGCTTCATAGACACCTATTACACGGATGATGCAGTTCACTTTAGGAAGTGCAAAAGTGATCTGATCAAGAGGGACCTTCCCGGCATCGTGAATGAGCTTGAACAGGAACTTAGCGAGATCACTTTGTTTCCCAGGCCAGTAAAGGGCCACTAACCTGAGTTCGAAACACTCGCCAGCCCGCCTGACAAGGAATTCCGTCATTTAGGCGGTCCTCTTTACGTTATGCCTGCGGAGCACACCTCCATGCCTGATGCTTATCGTTCGAAACTGGAACGCCGTATTCGCCACAGCGATATCTCTGGCGTCGCGTTTCTCTTCTTGATTTTTTCTCTGGTGTTCTCCTTCCTATTCTTGGTTCTGTCTTTCGATTACCTGTTGAAGCCTAAGCCATCCGTAATGCTTGACCTCCACGTTGATCCAATGAGGTCTTCCTTGGGGTGGTTTGGCGCAGGTCTTGGTGGGTTGGGCATAGCGCTGACCACAAACGGTTATGTTGTCGCTGGCGTCATTGTCCTTATCGTCGCAGTGGCTCTAATCTTTGGCACCGTCAAATCTGATGCACCGAAGTGACCCTATCTGCACAACATTCTTAGCCGTTACCATTATGCTTTTATGATTAATGGTTGACTCTGAAGGATCATCAAGTTCCATGGCAAACAAAGAAACGAAGTCACCACTGAAAGCTAAGCCATTACGCAATCCCGGTCAGTCTGTGCGAGAGCGACGTTTTGATCTGGCTTACGAGAAGATTCTGGCTCCAGTATTAATGACCATAATGACTGGCTATTGGGCTGTGATGGAATGGGTTGCTTATTTCTTTCCGCAAGTTCGTAAACCTTGGATGATGACCATTGCCACTTTGGCAGTTGGTGCTTGGGCAGTTTGGCAAATAAAACGTTATTGGCCCGAGATAACCCGATTGCGTTTGGCAGAAGATGGTGAAAAGGCCGTGGGTCAATTGCTGGAGTCGCTGCGTGGTGGTGGCTACAAAGTCTTTCACGATGTGATAGGGAACGACTTTAATGTGGACCATGTGGTTATTGGGCCTGCTGGGGTCTATGCCATTGAAACCAAGACTTGGAGTAAACCGGCAAAGGGAAGCCCAAAAATCCATTTTGATGGGGTGACATTGCGGGCAAATGGACTGTTGCCCGATCGGGATCCTATAGTTCAGGCCAAGGCCCAAGCCCAATGGTTAAAAAGCCTTCTGATGGAAAGTACAGGCAAGGAATTTCCTGTTCATCCGGTGGTATTGTTTCCTGGCTGGTTTATCGAAGCCCCCAGAGAAAGTTTGAAAGACATTTGGGTACTTGAAGCTAAAGGCCTGTCAAAATTCTTAGAGAATGCTGCCAAGCGCTTGGAGCCGGATGATGTTCATATGGCCAGTTTTCATCTAATGCAATTTGTATGTGCCCAGGAGCAACGGATTGCTGATAGCGCGTAACCCTTCAATCTTGCTATGAACAATCTTCCTCCGCCTCAACCAAGTTTGCTTACCAAACTGATCTCCCTCATCGTAGCCACTGCTGCGGTGGCTCTGGCCTTCATGTTTTCCTTGGTGCTGATTCCCACTTTGCTGTTGCTCGGAACGGCGCTCTGGTTTTATCTGCGCTGGAAAATGAAGAAATGGCAGCAGGCCATGGCAGAAGCGAACGTGGAACAAGGCTGGGCCCAGGAGGTGCCGTCGGAGGAAAGCGGGCATATCATTGAAGGCGAGGCCGTAGTGGTGGAGGAATACCGTCACTCTGTATCGCTGTCTGCCTCGCCGCCATCGGACGACGGAAACTTGCACCGTTAGATAGCCGTTGAAATTGGGGGCGCTCCCTCGCCCTGCTCATTCCTTAAACGGATCGAGGGCTGCCTTAGGGTGTCAGTACCGGACTGTGGAGGGCAAGACCATGGGCACCAAGGAACTGCTGGACCTGCTGCTGGAGATTGAGTCGGAAGACCCTATCGACTACGCCGATCTCCCCTTCGATGAAGACGACTTGCGCCAACTGGCTTGCGTCAATGTGGCGGAGTTGCTTGATTCTGCCGCTTATAAGGACATGGATAGCGAAGACCGCGAATTGATGGCGGCGGCGACCATTGCCAAGCTGGTGTTGGAAAATCTCGTGCTGAATGCCCGCTTGTTGCGGGTGCATTGATCCTCATTTGAAAGGACGACCATGTTGCAACGATTTACCGCTCTGGCGGCGGCCCTGTTGTTTTGCGTTTCCGCCCACGCTCTGGACCTCAACAGCCTGTCCAATAAGGACGCGGTAGGCGGCCTCAAGGAAGCCCTGACCCAAGGCGCCGGTACGGCGGTGGGAATGTTGGGCAAGAACGACGGTTTCCTCGGTAACCCCAAGGTGAAGATTCCCCTGCCCGACAACCTGCAAAAGGTGGAAGGCCTGGTGCGCAACTTTGGTGGCGCCAAGTATGTGGACGAGCTGGAAACGGCCATGAACCGAGCAGCGGAAGCTGCAGTGCCAGAGGCTAAGACCTTGCTGGTGAACGCCATCAAGTCCATGTCCGTGGAAGACGCCAAGGGTATTCTCACCGGTGGTGAGGATGCCGCTACCCAGTACTTCCGGCGTACTACTTCGACGCCTCTGGGCGAGAAGTTCAAGCCCATTGTGCAAAAGGCCATCGCCAAGGTGAAGCTGGCGGACAAGTACGACGAGTTCGCTGGCAAGGCGGCCAAGTTCGGCCTGGTGAAGGACTCGGATGCCCATCTCGACAGCTATGTCACCCAAAAGGCCCTGGATGGTCTTTACCTGATGATGGCGGAGCAGGAAAAAGCCATTCGTCAGGACCCGGTGTCCGCGGCTGGTAGCTTAGCCAAGAAGGTTTTCGGTCTGGTGCAGTAAAGGTTCCAGCCCTAGCCTCAGGGCTGGTCGCCGCTACATGTTCAAAACTCGTTCAAAGCCAGGCGGCCTGATCGATGCCCCACTTCTCGAAGGATTCGTGAGCGACGATCTTGTCCTTGGCCGATGACAGGTCCACGGTCTTGGGTGGGATGTAGCAAAGCTTGTCCGCGTGGTAGAACACCTTGACCACCGGCTGCAGAATCTTGTCGGGCACCACCTCGCGAACAATGCCCATGTGGCCGCTTTCCAGACGCACCAGGGAGCCGGCGGGGTAAATGCCGATGCCCTTGATGAAGGCCTGTACCAGGCGTTCGCTGAAGTGGGTCTTGCTCCATTCGAACAGCTTGCGTAGTGCCTCCGTCGGCGGCATGCCCTTGTGGTAAACCCGCAGCGAGGTAATGGCGTCGTACACGTCGGCAATACAGATCATCTGGCCGTAGAGGGTGATCTCCTCTCCCTTGAGGCCCAGGGGGTAGCCGCTGCCATCGTAACGTTCATGGTGTTCCGCCGCTGCGTGGTAAGCGATGGGGCTGACGCCTTTGGCGTTCTTCAACAGTTCGGCGGTATGGGCGGCGTGGCCCTTCATGATGGCGAACTCGTCGTCGGTCAGCTTGCCCGGCTTGTTGAGAATGGCACTGGGGACCAGGGCCTTACCCACGTCGTGCAGTAAGCCGCCGAGGGCGATGTCCTTGATCACGTCCTTGGGCAGGTCCAGGGTGCGGCCGAAGGCTACGGCCAGGGCCGAGACGGACACGGAATGCTGGAAGGTGTACTCGTCCTGCTGTTTGACCTGGGCCAGAGGCAGCAGGGCGCTGGGCAGGCGGAAGATGGAATCGAGAATGCCCTCCACCACCGGCTCGCATTGCTCCACCTCGATCTGCTTGCCCAAGCGGACGTCGTGCATCATATTGGCCATCAGGCGGCTGGCGTCGTTGTGCAGCCGGCGAGCCCGGCGTACTTCGTCCGCCAGTTCCGGTTTGGCCACAATGATCGGCGCTTGGCCTGAATACTTCTTGATGACCACCGAGCCCGGCTCTTCGTAGGCCGGCTCCTCGGTAGCGGCGGAGTTGCTTTCAGCTTGCTCCGCGTCTTCTTCCGCATCTGCCGCCGTGGCGGGTTTCTCCTCCTCCAGATCCCGTCCCTTGTTGGTGTCGATGAAGACAACCTTGATGCCGAGTTCCTGAATCTTGTGCAGGGTGTCTGAGCTCTTGATCTCGAACTGGCTGGTCAGAAAAGGGTGAGACATCCAGCCGCAATTGAGGTCGTGGATGTACATGCCGATGACCAGTTGGTCGGCCGCAATCTTCCTGATCATGGGCTTGTTCTTTCCATGGTGCGCGGGAATTCCTGTGGTCGTTTCGGCAAGAAATCGGGGGGATGCAGGCAGGCTGCGGCTTGGGCCGGTATGAGAAACCTCGGCCCGGCGATGGGTAAATGCTAGTTGGCACGATGGCAGCGTCAATATGACGAAAGAACTACGACCTATGCCCTATCGCATAGCCAAGTTTCAGTAATGCCATGAATTAGAAGTGTTAACTGTGGATTGCGGATTTTCTTTAGGCAGCCAAAATATGCTGATGGCACGACTAATTTGTGTCGTAAATGCTGCTGGAATTTTTCTGCATTTACCGAGAGTGACGCAAACGCTGGCAACAGACGTTGCTTGTGAACCCCGTCACGCTTGCTTGCAAGTGGTGATCAAAGCGTCAGCAGGTGCGAGGGGCGAAGCGTAATCCGAAGGGAATCAGGTCTCGATGGGGGCCACCATGCGACTGCGTGATTCCAGAGCGTGCTGGAGGTGTTCCAGGCTGTGGTTGGCGAAAGAGAAAAACTCGATGCCCGAACGGAACTTGCGATGGCCCGAGGAATGCACCGTGTAGATCATGCGGCCCTTGGCCTGCACCATGGTCTTCTGGCCGCCGGGGTTGGTGGCGGGCAGGGCGATCACCACGGTGATCGGATACTCGGAAAAGACGTTGTGTTCCGTGAGGATGGCGCAGCCCATGACGGAGATGTCATGGGTGGTACCGTGGAAGGTTTTTTTGCCTTCCCGATCATCGAACACAATGGCCACCTCCCAATGGAAGGGGAAACGTTGAACCTGTCGCTGCTGCTTCAAGGAAAACCTCTGAAACGAATCCGTGATGCTCTGGCGGCGGCTCGAGCGGGGAAAAGTGAGTGGGCGGATTGTAATTGCGCGGCAAGCCGCTGCTGTTGCGGCTTGCCGCAATTCCGACGGGGCTCTGATCTGGATCAAGCAGACGCGGATTTGACGATTCCTTTACGTCACAGAAATCACAAAAGCTCGGTGTCGTCGTGGCGATAGGCAGGGCTGCAACAGCACAGGATGCGTAAATCCTCTTGCCCCGGGTTGGCGATGCAATGGGGCGTGCCCGGCGCAATTGCCACCGTATCGCCCACGGTCACGGGGAACTGGGCATCCCCCAGAGTCATCAGTCCTTGGCCGGCGGTGACGTGGTACAGCTCTTCGGTCTGTTGATGACGGTGGAGCAGCGTCTTGCCGCCGGGCGGCACCGTAGCCTCCGCCAGACTTTGCTGTTGGTTGCCGTGATGATCCGGGTGCAGCAGCTCACGGATCACCGAGCCATCCTTGGTCACGTAGGCGGGAGTGTCGGCGTAGCGGGTCTTCATGGTCGAGTCTCCGTCCCGGGCCATTGCCAGCGGTTGATGGTGTCCGGGTCCACGCCTTCGCGGTGGGCATGGGCCCGGTGTTCCTCCAGGGTCTGCACCATGCGTTGGCGTAGAGCGGTACCGTCGAATTGGGGCAGCCGGTCGAGGCAATCAATCACCAGGTTGAAGCGGTCGATCTGGTTCTGCATGGCCAGTTCGAGAGGTGTGTTGATGTTGCCTTGTTCCTTGTAGCCCCGCACGTGGATGCGTTCCTGCCGATGACGACGGTAGGTGAGTTTGTGAATCAGCCAGGGGTAGCCGTGGAAGTTGAACACCACCGGCTTGTCGGCGGTGAACAGGGCATCGAAGGCAGCATGGTCGAGGCCGTGGGGGTGTTCTTCGGCGGGGGCCAGCTTGAACAGGTCCACCACGTTCACGAAGCGCAACTTCAGTTGCGGCAGTTCCGCCAGCAGAATCTCGGCGGCGGCCAGAGCTTCCAAGGTGGGCACGTCGCCACAGCAGGCAAGCACGAGATCGGGCTCGTCATAGGCACTCTCCCGCCCAGCCCAGGGCCAGGAGCCAATGCCTGCGGCCACATGGGTCGCGGCTGCGTCGGCAGTCAGGTATTGCAGGTGGCTTTGCTTGTCCGCCACGATCACATTTACCGTGTCGGTGCTTTGCAGGCAATGGTGAGCCACGGCCAGCAGACAGTTGGCGTCCGGCGGCAAGTAAAGGCGGGTGACGGCGGGGCTCTTGTTGGTCACCACATCGAGAAAGCCCGGATCCTGGTGGCTGAAGCCGTTGTGGTCCTGGCGCCAGACCGTGGAACTGAGCAGCAGGTTGAGACTGGACACCGGGGCCCGCCAAGGAACCTTGCGGCTGATGTCCAGCCACTTGGCGAACTGGTTGAACATGGAGTCGATGACGTGGGCGAAGGCCTCGTAGGTGGCGAAGAAGCCATGGCGTCCGCTCAGCAGATAGCCCTCCAGCCAGCCTTCCAGCGTGTGTTCGGAAAGCATCTCCATGACCCGGCCATCGGGAGCCAGGAAGCCGCCATCGTCGTCCCCCGGCAAGCGTTCTTCCAGCCAGGTCTTGGCGGTCACTTCAAACAGGGCGTCGAGTTTGTTCGACGCCGTTTCGTCGGGGCCGAAGACGCGGAAATGGTTGCCATTGGCCGCCATCACGTCCCGCAGCAGGCGTCCCAGAGGGCGGGTGTTCTCGTGACGGTCGCGACCGGGCCCGCTGAGGGTCAGGGCGTAATCTTGCCAGTCGGGCAGGTGCAGGGGCCGGCGCAGCTGGCCGCCGTTGGCGACCGGGTTGGCGCTCATGCGGCGCTGACCGTCGGGGGCCAAGGCCAATAGGGCAGGCGTGGGCCGGCCCTCGGCGTCGAACAGTTCTTCGGGGCGGTAGCTGTGTAGCCAGGTCTCCAGTTGGGCCAGCCGTTCCGGATGGGCGGCGAAATCGTTGATGGGCACCTGGTGAGCGCGCCAACTGCCGGCCACGGCATGGCCGTTCAAGCTGGCGGGGCCGGTCCAGCCCTTGGGGCTGCGCAGCACAACCATGGGCCATCGCACCCGCTGCGCTTTGGCAGCACTGTCCTGGCGGGCCTCCGTCTGGGCATCGCGAATAGCGTCGATGCACTCGGCCAAGGTGGTGGCGAGGGTGCCGTGAATCTGCGCGGGCGTTTCATCGCCGACAAAGGAAACGAAACGGGGCGACCAGCCGTAACCGACCAGCAGGCTGCGCAACTCTTCTTCGGGAATGCGCGCCAGCAAGGTGGGATTGGCAATCTTGTAGCCGTTGAGGTGGAGGATGGGCAGCACTGCACCGTCCCGCACAGGGTTGAGGAACTTGCCCGAATGCCAGGCCGTGGCCAGGGGGCCGGTTTCCGCTTCGCCATCGCCCACGACGGCGGCTACGATTAGGTCCGGGTTGTCGAAGGCAACGCCGTGGGCGTGGGAGAGGCTATAGCCCAGCTCGCCGCCTTCGTGGATGGAACCAGGAGTTTCCGGCGTGGCATGGCTGCCGATGCCGCCGGGGGCGGAGAAGCGGGCGAAGAGCTTGGCCATGCCGGCTTCGTCGCGGCTGACTTCGGGCCAGGCTTCGCTGTAGCCGCCTTCCAGCCAGGCCGGCGCCAACACCGCCGGAGCGCCGTGGCCGGGGCCGGCGATGAAGATCATGTTCAGGTCGCGCTGTTTGATCAGACGGTTGAAGTGGCCGTAGAGCAAGGTCATGCCCGGGTCGGAACCCCAGTGGCCGAGCAGGCGCTGCTTGAGGTGCTCCGGGCATAAGGGCTGGCGCAGGAGGGGATTGGCTCGCAGGTAGATCATGCCCGCGGCCAGGTAGTTGCTGGCCCGCCACCAGGCGTCCAGGGTAGAGATCTCGTCGTCGCTTAGTGTCGCGGTCATGCTGCATCGTCCACGTGGATGGCTTCACCGGTCACCAGGAAGTTGCCGCCGGCCACGTAGTGCAGGGTGCGCAGCCGTTCGTCGGCGTGATCGAACACCCAGTGGCCGTCGTGGAACACCCGGGGGTCGGCCCAGGCGGCCACCACTTCGCCGATGAACAGGTCGTATTGCTGCTGGTTGCGGGGCTCTTCAATGATGCGGCATTCCAGCCAGCCGACACAGCCGGCCACCAGAGGCGCGGCAATCTTCTCGGCGGGGAAGTTGTCGAGGCCCGTGGCTATCCACTTGTCGCCTTCCTTGCCGCTGAGGCTGCCCGCCTTCACCACTTCTGCCGCCAGTTGCCGGGCCGGCAGGCTGAGGGCGAACTCACCGCTGGCTTCCATCAGTTGCCGGGTCAGGGTGCTCTTGTCCACGACCACCACCACTTTGGGCGGGTCGAAATCCAGTGGCATGGCCCAGGATGCCGCCATCACGTTGCTGCGGCCTTCGTGGGCCGTGCTGACCAGGGTAACGGGGCCGTGGTTGAGCAGGCGGTAGGCTTTTGCGAGGGGAACAGGGACGGGAGCAAAGGCGGCGGTCATGGGGTGTCGGTGGTGAGTGACGATAGCCGCCCATTTTCACCGGGGGGTTGTATTTCGTAAAGTGACGATATATATTTCGTCATGTAGCGAAATTTGTTTCGCTGTAATTCGAAATTACTTGTGAAGGAAATTCATGGCCAAGGCCCCGGCTCCCGACATGGACGACATCATGAAGGCCCTCGCCCATCCAGTGCGACGGGAGATTCTGGCTTGGCTGAAAACGCCGGAGAAGATTTTCGTCGAACAGCACTATCCCTTCGACAACGGGGTGTGCGCCGGCAAGATCTTCGAGAAGGCGGGTCTCTCCCAGTCCACCGTCTCTGCCCATCTGGCTACCTTGCAGAAGGCCGGCCTGGTGACCACCCGCAAGGTGGGCCAATGGATTTTCTATTCCCGCAACGAGGCGCTGATTGCCCAGTTTCTCAAGCGCATGCAGAACGACCTCTGATTTTTCGCCCTTCCCTTTCCCCTAGGAGAAACGAATGACCACGCTTTTCGATCCCATCAAAGTCGGCGACCTGACATGGCCCAACCGCATCGTCATGGCTCCCCTCACCCGCTGCCGTGCTGCCGCCGGTCGTGTGCCCACCGCCTTGATGGCCGAGTACTACGCCCAGCGCGCCAGCGCCGGCCTGATCCTGTCCGAAGCCACCGCCGTCACGCCCCAAGGCGTGGGCTACCCCGACACCCCGGGCATCTGGACCGACGAACAAGTGGCCGGCTGGAAGCAAGTGACTCAGGCTGTCCATGCTGCCGGCGGTCGCATCTTCTGCCAGTTGTGGCACGTGGGCCGAGTTTCCCACCCCGACCACCTGAACGGCGAACTGCCTGTGGCCCCCAGTGCCATCGCGCCCCTGGGCCATGTCAGCCTGCTGCGTCCCCAGCGCGAATTCGTGGTGCCCCGCGCCCTGGATTTGGCGGAAATCCCCGGTATCGTCGAGGCCTACCGCAAGGGTGCCGAGAACGCCAAGAAAGCCGGTTTCGACGGCGTGGAAATCCATGCCGCCAATGGCTATCTGATCGACCAGTTCCTCCAGGACAGCACCAACAAGCGTACCGACGCCTACGGCGGCCCCATCGAGAACCGCGCCCGTCTGCTGCTGGAAGTGACGGACGCCGCCATCTCCGTCTGGGGTGCTGGTCGGGTCGGCGTGCACCTGGCTCCCCGGGGCGATGCCCACACCATGGGCGATTCCAACCCCCTGGCCACCTTCGGCTATGTGGTGGAGCAACTGGGCCAGCGCAACGTGGCCTTCGTGTTCACCCGGGAATCTCTGGGCGAGGGCCGCATCAGTCCCGAACTGAAAAAGCGTTTCAAGGGCGTCTTCATCGCCAATGAAGCTTTCACCCGGGAAACCGCCGAGCAGGAACTGGCGAGCGGTAATGCCGACGCCGTGTCCTTCGGCAAGACCTTCATCTCCAATCCGGACCTGCCCCGCCGCCTGCAATTGAAGGTGGCCGAGAACCCCTTCGACATGGCCACCTTCTACGGTTACGGCCTGGAGGATTTCACCAAGGGTTACACCGACTACCCCAGCTTGGTGGCGGCAGCCGGTTGATGGTTGTGCCGGCCCGGGTTGGTCAGTTTTAGGCTGACCAACTGAGGTCGTTGAATGGACTAGGGCGCTGGTGGCGATTCTTTCGCCGCCAGCGCTTTTTCTATGCGGCGGTCCGGCACCAGCCACAGCAAGGCGACGAGGACGTAGATGCCGCCGGCAATCCAGGGGTGCAGGAAGGTGGCGCCAATGGCCAGCAGGTACAGCACGGGGGAGAGCTTGCCCTTCCAGTCCTGGCCGAGGGCGGTTTTCAGCAGCGAGCCCTGGCCGTCGATGCAGACGATGGCCTGTTGGAGCAGGGCGTAGGCAACGGCGGCCATGAGCAGGACGAAGCCGTACAGGGCGGCGGGCCCGGCGGCGAAATGGTTTTCCCCCATCCAGGCCGTGGTGAAGGGAATCAGGGAAAGCCAGAACAGCAGATGGGAATTGGCCCACAGCACGCCGCCGCTGACATGGCGGGCGGCATGCAGCATATGGTGATGGTTGTTCCAGTAGATCGCCACGTAAATGAAGCTCAGCACATAGCTGAGAAAGACCGGCAGCAAGGGCTGTAAATCAGACAGGGTGTCGCCGTGGGGGACTTTCAGTTCCAGCACCATGATGGTGATGATGATGGCCAGAACGCCGTCGCTGAAGGCTTCCAGTCGGGTTTTGTTCATGGCCTTTTCCTACTTGGGGGAGGAATACTTTTCCCCCGCCGTTACCGCAAAGGGCAGCCGGTTTTCCGGCGGTGCCAGGGGGCAGGTGGCGAAAGGGGTGAAGGCACAGGGCGGGTTGTAGGCCCGGTTGAAGTCCAACACCAGGCGGCCTTCCTCCGGCGCCCGGGCCCAGAGGAAGCGGCCGGCGCCGTAAGTGCCGTTGTCGTCCTTCTTGCCGCTGGTCTGGTCGGCGAAAACGAAGAACAGGTCTTTGGTGTCCCCCTTGGCAACAACTTCCAGGGGGGTCAGGCTGTAGGTTTGACCGGCGTGGTCGAACAGGGCCCGGCCCGGGAGCTGACGGGTTTCTAGGCCTCCGCTCATGGTGGCGACTTCCAGGGTTTGTGGCGTCGGGTCCCAACGGGCTTCCAGCCGCCAGTCGGCGGAAAAGTCGAAGGCAGGAATGCCGGCGAATGCCAGGCGAGCTGGGCTGGCGTTGTTGCGCAGGCGCAGGGCGATCTGGCCGTCCCGTTCGATCAGGATGAAGCTCGTTTCACCGTCGCGTACTACGCTCGATTCGCCTTGGGCGTCGGTAAAAAGGATTTGTTCAGTTTGCCCCGGTACTCGCCAGCGGATGTCCTGGCCCACGACCAGGGTGCCCCAATGGGCGGGACCGGCGTCCAATACCAGGGCGTTGTCGGCGGCGCTACCCACCGTTTGCGCACCGGTTTCCAGCCAGTAGAGGCCGGCCAGACTGAGCCAGCTGTCGGGGGCGGTGAGTTCCGCTATCCGCTTCTGGCGCCAGTCCGCGTAGTCCATGGTCAGAGGCTTTGCAGGGTGCCGTAGTTGCCCTTGCCGTAAAGCAGGGGTGAGGCCTCGTCCTCCCGGACGCGCAGGGCCTCCACTTGGCCGAAGAACACGCCATGGCTGCCTAGGTCTTGCACTTCCAGCAGCGTGCAATCGAAGCTGGCCAGGGCACTGGCCAGCACCGGTGCGCCGGTGGTCAGGGTGCTCCAGTCGCCATGGTGGAAGCGCTCGTCGCCGCTGACGGCGCTGGCAAAACGGTTGGACAGGTCCA
>Ga0318572_10000254_pt1 | contig 19605 bp, 16 predicted proteins | sample GRESIP089b5f20_FD_202528 | JGI IMG/M metagenome (GOLD analysis project Ga0318572, IMG submission 202528) | Tropical soil microbial communities from Luquillo Experimental Forest, Puerto Rico - GRE.SIPMG.089b5f20 | ecosystem: Environmental > Terrestrial > Soil > Tropical forest > Bulk soil...
CGACGAGGCGATCCCGGGCCGGTCCGGGCCGGTCGTCGAGCTCCACCGCGGCGGCCACGAAGATGCATCCACCGGGCTGCCGGACGAGCTCCGGCCACGCCAGCCATCGCTCGAAGAGGGCGCGCAGGCGCGGCTCGCCGCGCGGCGCGGCCAGCGCTGGACGGACGACCACCTCCACGAACCGCTCCGCGGCGCGGTCGAGCGTCCGGACCTGCAGCTCCTCCTTCGAGCGGAAGTGCGCGAAGAGGCCGCTCTTCGAGAGATCGAGCTCCTCCGCCAGCTGGCCGAGCGACAGCCCCTCGAGCCCGAGCTGACTCCCGAGGCGGATGGCCCGGTCGAGGATCGCGGCGCGCGTGCGTTCGCCCTTGCCCACGGATCTCAAAATAGCACGATCGGTCGTGCCGCGCGATCGCCCGAATGGGCCCCGCAGGCGCCACCTCGAGCGGTTCACGCTCCGGCCCGCGGATCGAAGTGTGCGCGCGCGCCACGGTCGCCAACTTCGGACGCCGCCGTAACCGGGGACGGCGTGGTGCGTACCTCGTTCATCCGCCCAGCGACGAGACCGGATCCCGGCCGTCGGAACGAAGGAGAGCACCGCAAAATGCAGACCACGACCAGCGCCACCCAGACCGCGAAGCAGCCACGCAAGCCCATCCCGCTCAACGGCGTCGACACGCCGGCGCTCTTCGCGACCATTGGCGCGGTGAAGGCCCAGCCGGAGCTCGCAGGCTTCACGTTCCGCGCGACCAACCGCTGGCAGAAGGGCACGCACAGCCGCACCCGCTTCGAGTCGTTCGACGGGGCCGGCGGCACGCACGCGCACCAGCGGGAATTCGCGTACGACGCCGATCACCCGCAGGTCCTGGTCGGCCGCGACCAGGGGCCGACGCCGGTCGAGTTCCTGCTGCACGCCATCGCCTCGTGCCTGACGGCCGGGATCGCCAACATCGCGGCCGCGCGGGGCGTGACGCTCCACGAGGTCGAGTCGACCGTGGAGGGGAACATCGACCTGCGCGGGATCCTGGGCCTCTCGGACGAGGTGAGGAACGGCTATCGGGACATCCGGGTGAGCTTCAAGATCAAGGGCGACGCGTCCGAGCAGAAGCTGCGCGAGATCGTCGAGCAGTCGCGCGCCCGCTCGGCCGTGTACGACGTGCTCACGAACGGCGTCCAGGTCGCGATCGCCGTCGACGCTGCGTGACCACGGGCCGCGTGCCGGAGACGCCCATGCAAGCCCAGATCAGCTTCCCAGCTCGTTACGACGCGATCGTCGTCGGTGCCCGTGTCGCCGGAGCGGCCACGGCGATGCTCCTCGCCCGCGCCGGCGTGCGCGTCCTGGTCGTCGATCGGGCGCGGCTCGGAGATGACGCGCTCTCGACGCACGCCCTCATGCGCGGCGCCGTGCTGCAGCTCCACCGCTGGGGCCTCCTCCCGGCGCTCGAGGCCGCGGGGACGCCGCCCATCCGGTCGGCGACCTTCCACTACGCCGAGGAGGAGATCCAGGTCGCCATCAAGCCGCGCGACGGGATCGACGCCCTCTACGCGCCGCGGCGCACCGTGCTCGACCCGCTGCTCGTCCGCGCCGCAGCGGCCGCGGGGGCGCACGTCGTCCACGGCGTCTCCGCCGTCGGCCTCGTCCGCGACGCGCGCGGCCGGGTCTCGGGCGCCGTGCTCGCGGACGGCGACGGAAGCCTCACCCGCGTCGAGGCGCCCATCGTGATCGGGGCCGACGGCATCCGCTCGCCGATCGCCCGGATGACGGGCGCTCCGGTCGAGCGCGCCGGCCGGAGCGCGACCGCGGTCATCTACGGCCACCTCGTGGGGCTCGCGCTCGACGGCTACCACTGGTACTACCGGCCCGGAGTCGGCGCTGGCGCGATCCCCACGAACGACGGGCGCACCTGCCTGTTCGTGGCCCTTCCACCGGCGCGGTTCCTCCACGAGCTCCGCGGCGGGATCGAGCCCCTGTACCGGCGCGTCCTCGCCGAGGCGGACCCGGAGCTGGCGCGGGCCGTCGCGCATGCGCGGCTGGACGCGAAGCTCCGCTCGTTTCCCGGTACGCCGGGCTTCCTCCGCCGCGCGTGGGGACCAGGCTGGGCGCTGGTCGGGGACGCGGGCTACTTCAAGGATCCGCTCACCGCGCACGGCATCACCGACGCCCTGCGCGATGCGGAGCTGCTCGCGCGGGCCGCCGTGACGGGCACCGACGCTGCGCTCGCAGCGTACCAGGCGGTCCGCGACGAGGTGTCTCTCGGCCTGTTCGAGGTGACGGAACGCATCGCCTCGTTCGCGTGGGACCTCGACCAGGCGAAGCGCGACCACCAGCTCATCGCCCGGCACATGGCCGGCGAGGCCGAGATGCTGCTCGCGCTCGACCGCGATCCGATCGAAGCCGCCTCGCGAGCGGCCGGCGCGGGCGCGATGTCCGCGTGAGGCTCCAGGTCGTCGTCTGTCGTCGTCCTTCACGGGCGGGAGGAGAAGACATGTCATCGAACGTGGGAACCGTCCTCATCGCATCGATCGCGGCGCTCCTCGTCGGCCCAGCGGCGTGCTCGGCGTCCGCGGAGAGTGGGCCCACGGCGTCGGCTTGCGCTGGAAAGATCCCTCCCGCGCTCGCGCCACCGGCCGGAAACGAGCTCGCGTTCGAGCTCCGCGCCGAGGGCGTGCAGATCTACGCGTGCGCCTCCTCCTCTGGCGCCGCTGCGTCCTGGGCATTGCAGGCGCCCGAGGCGGCGCTCATCGACCGGCGCGGCGTGCGTGCGGGGACGCACGGCGCTGGTCCGACCTGGGAGGCGCTCGACGGGAGCAGCGTCGTGGGCGCCAAGGTGGAGGCCGCGACGCCCGACCCCTCGGCCATCCCTTGGCTCCTCCTGCGCGCGGTCGACCACCGAGGCGACCACGGGCGCATGGCCGACGTCACGTTCGTGCAGCGCCTCGCGACCTCGGGCGGCACCGCCCCGTCCAAGGGGTGCGGCCCGGACAGCGTGGGCGCGGTGGCCCGCGTGCCGTACCGGGCCGTCTATTGCTTCTATCGCGCCGGGCCGCGGCTGTAACCGGACCGACCCGCGTGCGTATTGCGTGAAGCGAGGCCTCCATGCATGCCGTGCTGAGCCAGGTTCCGCTCATGATGGACGGCATCAGCGACGTCGACGCCGTGGGCGCGTCGCGCGCCGACCGCGCCATGGACCGGTATGCCTGCGGCGACGAGGCTGCGTTCGTCGAGCTCTACGACGAGCTGGCCCCACGCCTGCATCGCTTCGCGCTCCGATGGACCCGCAGCCGAAGCGCGGCGGAGGACACGGTCCAGCAGACGCTCCTGCAGATCCACGCCGCCCGCCACCGCTTCGTACGCGGCAGCGCGGTCGTCCCGTGGGCGTACGCCATCGCCCGCCGACTGCTCATCGACCTGGGCCGGCGCCGGGTGCGCGAAGAGCTGCGGGCCGACGACGTTTGCGATCCCGAGGAGCCGACCGCGGCCCCGTCACCCGAGGAGGCGCTCCACCGAAGGCGCGCCGAGGCCCAGGCGCGGCGCGACCTCGCCTCGCTGCCGTCCGGCTGGCGCGAGGCGTTCGAGCTGGTGAAGTTCGAGGGCCTCTCGGTGGCCGAGACGGCCGAGGTCCTCGGGGTCACCCGCGGCATGGTGAAGATCCGCGCCCACCGCGCCACCGTGGCGCTCCGCGAGGCGATGACCCGGCGGCTCCGTGACGGTCCGGAGCGGACGACTCGGCCGACGCCCGGCGCGCCACGGCCCGACGACGTCGGCGAGAGAGGAGTGCCGACATGATGCCCCCCGACTCCCTGAAGGTTCGCGTCCTCGAGGCGGTCCGGCAGCGGCCGACGCCGCGCCGGACGGATCGACTCCCGCCCACGATCGCGCTCGCCGCGCTCGCTGCCGTGGCCATGTCCGCCGTGTTGCAGTGGGGCCCGCCCCTCTTCGGCGAAGCCGGTGGCCTCGCTCACGCGTTCGGACGGCCGGCCGCGAGCGGGGCGTGGATCCTCGCCGGCACGGTCGCGCTGGCCCTCGCCACGACGTGGCTCGTGCTCCCCTTCCGGCGCTCGATGCTGTCGCCCCCGCGCGGCCTGCTCCTGGGCGTCGCCATCGGGGTTCCGCTGCTGGTCGGGGCGTGGCTGATGCTCTGGCACTCCACCTACGAAGATCCGTTCACCCGCACCGGTTGGCGCTGCTTCACGCTCACCCTCCTGACCGCCCCCTGGCCCTTCGCCGCCCTCGCCTACGCCAGCCGCCGCGTGGAGCCGCGGCACCCCGGGACGGCGGGAGCGGCCCTCGGCTCCGTGGCCGGCGCCTGGGCGGCGGTGATGGTCGAGCTCTGGTGCCCGCTGTCCGTACACGAGCACGTCCTCGTCGGACATGTCCTGCCCCTCCTCGTCCTCGCGCTGGCGGGGTCGGCCATCGGCGTCCGGATGTTCCGCTTGCGACGGTTGGAGCCTGACCCCCGCTGAGATCTCGGCCGGAGTCGCAGCGCCTCGTCGCGCCGGGGCTCCGGCCATGCGCGGCCGATCCGCGAGCGATCAGGCCGCGGACTCGAGCACCACCGAGATCCCCTGCCCGCCGCCGATGCACATCGTGACGAGGCCGTAGCGCTTGCGTGTGCGCCGCAGCGCGTACGCGGCGGTGAGCGTCAGGTTGGCGCCGGTGGCGCCGAGCGGGTGGCCGAGCGCGATCGCATTCCCCATCGCGTTCACGCGGTCGGGCGCGATCCCCATCTCCTCGAACTCCCGGATGCAGGCGAGCGCCTGGGGGGCGAAGGCCTCGTTGAGCTCGACGAGATCGATGTCGCGCCCGGAGAGGCCGGCCCGCTCGAGGGCGATGCGAGTGGCGGGGACCGGGCCCCAGCCCATGATCTCGGGGGCGCAGCCCGCCACCCCCAGGCCGGCGATCCGCGCGAGCGGCCTCAACCCCTCGCGCGCGACGTCGCTCTCGCGGCCGATGACCATCGCGGCGGCGCCGTCCACGACGGCGCTCGCGTTGCCCGCCGTGATGATGCCGCCCGGCTCGAACGCCGGGGGAAGGCGCGCCATCGCCTCGGCGCCCGCGTCCTCCAGGATGTGGGTGTCGTACCGGACGCTGACCGGCTCCGCTGCGCCGTCCCGCTGCACCGTCACCGGCTCGATCTCCTCGTCGAACCAGCCCGCGTCCCGCGCCCGCCTCGCGTTCCGGTGCGAGCGCAGGCCGAGCTCGTCGGCCTGCTCGCGCGAGATCCGGTAACGCCGCCCGAGCTCCTCGGCGGTGTTGGCCATCGACATCCGGGCGCTCGGATCGTAGAGGGCCGCGAGCAGGAGATCCGTGAGGTGGGTCCCCGAGGGCAGCGTCCGCGCCTCGACCGGGCCGTACTTCTGCACGGCGGCGCCGACCTTCTTCCCGCGCAGGCCGAAGAGCGAGAACGGGTACTGCATGCTCTCGGCGCCGCCCACCACCACGAACGGCCGGGCGGCGTCGTGGCGCAGACCTGCCGCGATGATCTCCGCGCCGACCGCGATCGCCTCGGCGCCGCTGCCGCAGATGCGGGCCACGGTGAGCGCCGGCACGTCGTGCGGGAGCCCGCCGCGCCACCGCATGCCCTGCGCGGCGTAGATCGAGTCGCGGTGGCTGTGCTGCGCCATGCCCATCACCACGTGCCCGACCCGGCCGGTCGGGACCTGGCTGTGGCGCAGCGCCGCCTTGATGGCCATGCCCCCGAGCTGGGTGGTGGAGAAGCGCGAGTACAGCCCCGGCTCACGGTTGTTCACGAGGATGTCGGCGCGCGGAAGACGGCGCCCGCCGTCGACGATCACGATCGCATCGCGTCCCATGGCGTCCTCCTCCCTATTCGTGCAGGAACGCCGCGGGCACGCGCGGTCCGTTCTGGACGAAGTTCTTCATGCCGATGTCCATGTCCACGGTCGCCTTGCAGCGGCCGAACCCGAGCGCCTCCACTCGCAAGCCCTCCCGCAGCGGCAGGCGCAGCCCCTGACGCATCACGTCCACGACGATCGCATCGATGGCGAGCGAGCGATGGCCGAGATCCACCTCCGGGAGTGTCTCGGGCACCTCGATCGGCGCCGGGTCCACCGGCGCGAGCTTCACGCGCCCCTCGAGGTGCTGGCGCAGGAGGTCCTTCGCGGCCGCGACCACGTCCGGGGCCGGCGCGCCGGTCGCCCAGCCCCACGCGCACGCCTCCTGCGCCGTGGCGGTCCGCGCGGTGCGCACCAGCTCCGCGGCGCGCTCGATGCCGATGAGCCGCGGCAGCCGCTGCGTCCCGCCGTAGCCCGGGATGATGCCGAGGTTCACCTCCGGCTGGCCCAGCACGAGGTGCGGGCCGACGACGCGCGCGTGGCACGCCATCGCGATCTCCGCCCCACCCCCGAGCACGGGGCCGTCGACGGCCGCGACGACGGGCTTCTTCGAGGCCGAGATCCGGGCGAGCACCGCCTGCCCACTGGCCGAGGAGGCCTCGCACGCCGCGGCGTCCGGGAGCGACGCGAGCTCGCCGATGTCCGCGCCGGCGATCGCGCCGTCGAAGCTCGTCAGGACGATCCCGCGCACCCCCGCGTCCTCGGCCAGCGACGCGAAGGTCGCGTCGAGCTCCCGCATCGTCGAGGCGGACAGGGCGTTGCGGACCTCCGGACGACGGATGACGACGACGGCCAGGTCGCCGTCCCGCTCGACCACGACGTTTCGAGCGAAGTCCGCGAGCCGCCGGTCGCGGATGCTGCGCGGCACCTCGAAGCCCGGGTGCCGCGCCGCGTACGCGGTACAGATGCGGTGCACCTCCTCGGCCCCGAGCTTCGCCGCGAGGTCGAGGAGGCCCGTCGAGAAGCCGAGCGCGTTCCGGGTGAGCCAGTCCAGGTCCGCGGGCGAGCAGATCCCGTGGTCGACGACGAAGTAGGTGCGCGCCAGCAGCACGGCCAGGATCCGCTCGCGGATGCTGCGGGCGACCTCCGGCGCGCACCGGGCACGGGTCGGCCTCCCCGGCTCGTGCCAGGGCTTCACGCCCTGCGCGCGGAGGTTCGCGGAGGGGGTGAACCAGGCGGTGCCGGTCCGCGCCTCGCGCATGAGCTCCAGGCAGTGCACGTTGAGCGGGTTGCCGCGGGTGAGGTCCATGACGAGGAACGGGCCGCCGCCGCCCACCGCCTCGTCCACCACCTGGTCGATCTGGGCCGGGGAGGCGAGCCCCTCCTCGAGCATGCGCGCCGCCTCCGCGCAGTAGTTCACGAAGATGTCGTCCGCTGCGAAGCAGGGGACGTCCGCCGTGACGATCGGCACCTTCCCGAGCTCGCGCAGCACCGACACCATCCGACGGCCGAGCGCGTCGTCGCCGGAGAGGACGACCTCCATCGGGAGCGCCTTCCAGGCCGGGAAGAACGGGTGATTGACGAAGCACCGCTCGGGGTGCTTCGCGCCGTCCGCGATCCACGCCCGCGGCAGGCCCGAGGTGGCGAAGCCGATGAGGCAGTCGGCGGAGACCACGCTCTCGAGGTCTCCGAGGATGGCGCGCTTCGTCTCCAGCCTCTCGGTGGCCGCCTCGAGGACGTAGCTGCACCTCGAGAGCTGCTCGAGCTCGAGCGTCGGCACGAGCTGCTTCCGCGTCGCCTCGGCGTCCTTCGCCGAGAGCTTCCCGCGCGCCAGCGCCTTCTGCAGGTACTTCTCGATCCGGGCGACGCCCGCGTCGAGCGCCTCCTTGCGGATGTCATGCAGGAGCACCGTGCCGCCGCTCTTCGCGACGGCGGTGAGGAAACCGTAGGCGAGGTCTGGTCCGATCGAGCCCGACCCGATGACTCCGACGATCATGCTGGCTCCCGTTCGCGCTGCGACGTTTCCCCGCCGAATACGCTCTCTCGCTCGAGCTTTTCGGGGGGCCTGGACAATACCAGTAAAACGGTACCAGAATGTCGTCGAGTCCGCCAAGCCTGCGATCGGGGCGCTGCGGGCGGCGGGCGAGCAGGGCGCGGAAGCGGCGGCACCGGAGGCAGGCCATGCGGATCGTGATTCTCGGCGCGGGAGCGCTCGGCGGGCTCATCGGAGCGCGCCTGAGCCAGGCGGGGGAGGACGTGACCTTCCTCGAGGCGAACGTCGCGCGCGCGCGCCTCCTCGGAGAGGAGGGCCTCTACCTCTCGGAGGCGGACAGCGGCGAGCGCCACGTGCCGATCAAGGCGGTGACGAGCCTCGAGGGGCAGCCCACCGCCGATCTGCTCTTCGTCGCGGTGAAGGCCTACCAGACCGAGGGCGCGGTGCGCGCCGCGCTCCCCGTCATCGGCGAGAAGACCTGGATTCTCTCGACGCAGAACGGGATCGGCAACGTCGACCGGATCCGCAAGGTGGCGAACACCGAACGCATCCTCACCGGCATCACCTACAGCTCCATCCAGCACACCGGCCCGAACCGGATGCGCTACCGCACCGGGATCAAGCCCATCCAGATGGCCCCGGTGAGCGGGCAGATCACCGACGAGGTGCGCGCCATCGGGGAGGCGTTCTGCAAGGCGGGCATGCCGGCCGAGGTGGTCCCGGAGGTGGACACCGCCATCTGGCAGAAGCTCCTCCACAACTCGGTCATCAACCCGATGTCGGCGCTCAGCGGCATGAGCTGCAGCGAGCTGCTCGACGATCCCGACCTCCAGGCGCTCATGCGCGCCATGTGCGAGGAGATCGCCAACGTCATGCGGGCGCGCGGCACGCCGCTCGAGGACTCGGAGGATCCCTACCGCCCGCTCGTGAGGTCGCAGAAGGCGCTCGGGAAGAACCGCCCCTCGATGTGGCAGGACCTGACGCGCGGCCTCGCCACCGAGGTGGACGCGCTGAACGGCGGGATCGTCGCGGAGGCGGACAGGCTCGGCCTCGCCGCCCCGCTCAACTGGGCGATCACGCAGTTCATCCACTCGCGTGAGCGGCAGCAGTCGCGCCGGCAGGACAAGGGCGCGGCGCTCCTCGAGGAGGTCAAGGCCGTCCAGGCGAAGCTCCCGTCACGGCCGTCCGGACGCGCTCCGTTCGGCGGGATGCCGGCGGGGCGCGTCCCGCTCGAGAGCGCCCCGAAGCTGAGGGAGATCATCCACGGCTACTACCGCGAGCTCGGCGAGGCCGGGCGCAACCGCAACGTGGCGTGGTGCTCGACCTTCGGGCCGGTCGAGATCGTGCGGGCGATGGGCTACACGCCTTATTTCCCGGAGAACCACGCCGCGCTCATCGGCGCGAGCCGCCTCACCGCCAAGTACATCACGCTCGCCCTCGCCGACGGGTTCTCGCCGTTCGCCTCGAGCGAGATGGCGAGCGACGTCGGGGCGATGCTCGCCCACGAGACGCCCCTCGCCGGGCTCCACGGCCTCGACGGCGTGCCGCCGCCGCAGGTGCTCGTCTACAACACCAACGTCGGCCCCTACGTCGCGCGCTGGTTCGAGTACTACAGCCACCGGCTCGGAGCGCCGCTCCTCGGTCTCCATCCCCCCGCCGTGCTCCACGAGGTGGAGAAGATCGAGGTGGACGCCGCCGTCCAGCAGACGCTCCGGCTGGCGGATCGACTGCAGAAGGTCTCCGGGCGAACGCTGGACCAGGACCGGCTCGCCGAGGTGGTGGACCGCTCGTCGCGCGCCTGCCGGCTCTGGAACGAGATCCTCGACCTCGCCGCCCACACGCCGAGCCCCCTCACCTACTTCGACACGCTCATCCACGTGGCGCCGGCGCTGCTCATGCGCGGCACCGAGCAGGCCATCCAGTACTACGAGATCCTGATCGCAGAGCTGAAGCACCGCATCGCCGAGAAGATCGCGGCAGTGCCCGGCGAGCGGTTGCGCTTCTACTGGGACGGCGTGCCGATCTGGTGCGCGTTGCGGCCGCTGGCGAGCCTCTTCCTCGACGAGGGGATCGCGGTCGTCGGCTCCTGGTACTCGCAGTGCTACGCGCTCGCGGGGCTCCACCGCGACAACCCCATCGAGAGCATGGCCGCCGCCTACACCTCCATCTTCCCGAACCGCTCCCGCGAGTACAAGGTGAAGTACCTCGCGCGTGAGTTCGAGCGGTACGGCGTCGACGCGGCGGTCTACCACGACGCGCGCACGGCCCCCGATCACAGCGCGGTCCGGTCGGGCATCCACATCCGCCTGCACCGCGACACGGGGATCCCGCCCATCGTCATCGAGGCCGACACGCACGACCTCCGGCTCGTCTCGGTCGAGCACATCCGGGGACAGCTCCGCGAGTTCGTCGAGCAGCGGCGCGCGGCCGCGGCGGCGCCGCAGGGCGCGACGCGCGCCGGGACGCCAGAGGGCGTCATGCGCGTCGCGGCGTCGTAACAGCAGCGAGAGCGAGGACCGAACACATGATCGTAGCCGGAGCGGATCTCGGGACGGAGTGCGTCAAGGCGATCATCGTGAGCGACGAGGGGAAGATCCTCGGGCGCGCGGTCGTCCCGACGCGGGGCTTGTTTCAGGACTGTTTCCAGGAGGCGATGGGCAACGCGCTCGTCGAGGCAGGGGCCACCGCGGCGGATCTGCGCGGCGTCGGCGTGACGGGGTTCGCCTCGGCCTGCGCGCCCCTCGCGTCGCAGACCATCACGGAGACGCTGTGCCACTCCCGCGGCGCCTTCCACGGCCGCGGCCACGGGATGACGCTCGTCGACATTGGCGGCCGCGACTCCAAGGTGATCCACGTGGACGAGCGCGGCATCGTCAGGTCCTCGCGGAGCGCGCGGAAGTGCGCCGTCGGGATCGGCACCTTCCTCATGTTCGCCTCGCGCCACCTCGACGTCCACCCGACCCGGCTCATGGACCTCGCCACGCAGGCGACGAAGCCGGCCGTGGTGAGCAGCTACTGCTCGGTGCTCTCCGAGGTCGAGGTGATCGAGCGGCTCCGCGACGGCGCCACCCCGGGCGAGATCGCGCTCGGCTGCATGTACTCGATCGCGGAGCGCGTCCTCGAGATGGACCGGCTCACCGGCCCGGTGATGATCTCCGGGGGCGTTTGCGAGTACTTCCCCGGCGTGGTGAAGGCGCTCGTGGAGCGCTCGGGGCTCCCGGTCGAGGTCGTGCCGGAGCCGATCATGGCCGGCGCGCTCGGCGCGGCGCTCTACGCGCTCGACACCGCGAAGGCCTGAGAGGAGAACGCCATGCCCCCAGCCCAGCGAGAGCCCGCGAGCCCCGAGCTGCGCTCCACGGCCCGACTCAAGGGCCTGATGGCCGCCCACTTCGCCGGCGTGGACCGCGCGGCGCGGGAGCGGACGGCGCCGGTCGCGTGGTGCACGAGCGTCGGGCCGGTCGAGCTCCTGCGGGCGCTCGGATACGAGGTCTTCTTCCCCGAGAACCACGGCGCGCTGCTCGGCGCGAGCCGCGCCGCCGGCGAGACCATGGGGCGCGCCCACGCCCTGGGCTACTCGCCCGACATCTGCTCCTACCTCACGAGCGACATCGGGGCCTACCTGGCGAAGAAGACGCCGCTCGCGCGCTACGGCCTCGCCGCTCCGCCGCGCCCGGACCTCCTGCTCTTCAGCACGAACCAGTGCCGCGAGGTGCGCGACTGGTTCGAGTTCTACGGGCGCGAGTGGAAGGTGCCGGTCGTCGGCGTCACCTCCTTCCGCGACGTCGGGACCGTCGAGGACCACCACGTGGACGCGATCACGCGCCAGCTGGAGGGGCTCGTCCCGGCGCTCGAGGCCGTCGCCGGCCGGCGTCTCGACGCGCGCTCGCTCGAGGAGGCGGTGGCGCGCTCGCGCGCGTGCAGCGACGGCTGGCGCGACTGCCTGCGCACCTCCGCGCGGCGACCCGCCCCGCTCACCTTCTTCGACGCGACCATCCACATGGGCCCGGCCGTGGTGCTGCGCGGCACCGCGGAGGCATGCGACTACTACCTCGCGCTGCGCGAGGAGCTCGAGGGACACGTGCGGGAGGGGCGCGGCACGCTCCGGCGCGAGCGCTTCCGCCTCTACTGGGACGGGATGCCGATCTGGGGGCGGCTGCGGGACCTCGCGACCCTGTTCGCCGAGCTGGAGACGTCGGTCGTCGCCTCCACCTACTGCAACAGCTGGATCTTCGAGGCGCTCGATCCGCGCGATCCCCTCCGATCGATGGCGCGCGCCTCGCTCGAGCTCTTCATCGCGCGGGCCGAGGAGCCCAAGCAGCGCTACCTCGAGCGCATGGTCGCCGAGTTCGCCGTGGACGGCGTGATCTTCCACGACTCGCGCACCTGCCCGAACAATTCCAACGCCCGCTTCGGCCTGCCGCGCCGGCTGCGCGACGGCGCGGGGGTGCCGGTGCTCGTGCTCGACGGTGACCTGAACGACCTGCGCTGCTTCTCCGACGAGCAGGCGCGGACCAACATCGAGGCCTTCGTCGAGCAGCTCGAGGGCGCCGGGCCGAGGGCGAGCGGCGAGCGCGCGAGGTACGCATGATCGTCGCTCCCTGCTACGCCGGCGTCGACTGCGGCTCCTGGAACACCAAGGCGGCCCTGGTGGACTCGACGGGCCGGATCGTCGCGACCGCCATCGTGCGCACCGGAGCGGACGTCCAGGCCGCGGCCGAGCGCGTGGTGACCGACCTCCTCGCCCGAGCCGAGGTGGAGCGCTCCGCCCTCGCGGAGCTCTGGGCCACGGGCTTCGGCCGGCACGCCATCCGGCTCGCGAGCAGCTCACGCACCGAGCTCGACGCCCACGCGCGTGGCGCGCTTCAGTTCGTCCCGGGGCCGCTCACCGTGATCGACATCGGCGGGCAGGACGCCAAGATCATCGTGGTGGACGCCGAGGGGCGGCGCATCGCGCACAAGATGAACCGCAAGTGCGCCGCGGGGACCGGCAGCTTCCTCGAGGAGATGGCGCTCCGGCTCGACGTCCGCATCGGCGAGCTGCCCCCGCTCGCCGCTCGCTCCACCGAGGAGATCTCGCTCGGCAGCTTCTGCACGGTCTTCACCGGCACCGAGGTGCTCGGGCTCATCCGTCAGGGGAAGCAGCCGGCCGCGCTCGCCCGCGCCGCCTACCGTTCGGTGGTGAAGCGCGTGCTCGAGATGGAGCGCGTCGAGGGGAAGGTGGTCGCGACGGGGGGCGTCGTCGCGCACCACCCGATGGTGGTCGAGCTGCTCGAGGAAGCGATCGGCACCCCCGTCATCGTGCCGGAGCACGCGCAGGAGATCGGCGCCATCGGGGTCGCGATGGCCGCCCGCCAGGCCGCGGCGGAAGCCTGACCGAGAGGGGACGAGCATGACCCACGTGCTGAACGTCGGAGAGATCGTGAGCGCCCACGCGCAGCTCATCCCGAACCGCGTCGCGGTGCGGGACCTGCGGCGCTCCCTCACCTACGCGCAGTACGAGGAGCGCTCGAACCGCCTCGCGAACGCCTTCGCCGGGCTCGGGCTCGGCAAGGGCGACCGGGTCGCGATCTACGCCCACAACTGCCTCGAGTGGCTGGAGATCTACGTCGCCTGCGCGAAGAGCGGCGTCATCGCGGTCCCGGTGAACTTCCGGCTCACCGCCGCCGAGGTGCGGTACATCCTCGAGGACAGCGGTGCCGCGGCGCTCCTGGTCGGCGCCGAGCTCGTGGACGTCGTGGCCTCGCTGCGCGACGTGCTGCCGCTCCGTCCCGCCGCCTACATCCAGATCGGCGGCGCGCGGCTCCACCCGGGCTACCGCGACTACGAGGACCTGCTCGCCTTCGGCTCGTCCCGCCGGCCGCGCACCAGGGTCCGGCCCGAGGACACCTGGACGATCATGTACACGTCCGGGACCACCGGCAGGCCGAAGGGCGCGATCCGCAGCCACCAGAGCTACGCGCTCTTCTACCTCCTCAACGCGATCGAGTTCGGGTTCCGTCCGGACGACGTCGGGCTCGCGGTGATGCCGCTCTGCCACGTCAACTCGGTCTTCTACGGCTTCGTCTTCACGTACGTCGGCGCCTCCACGTGCGTCTACGACCGCCGCAGCTTCGACCCGGAGCACCTGCTGCGCGTGCTCGGTGAGGAGAAGATCACCTTCACCTCGCTCGTCCCCACGCACTACACGATGATGCTCGGGCTGCCGGCCGCGGTGCGCGAGGCGCGGGATCTCCGCCACGTCTCGAAGCTCCTCATCTCTTCCGCCCCCGCCAACCGGGAAACGAAGCTCTCCATCATGGAGTGCTTCCCCAGCTCCCGGCTCTTCGAGGCGTACGGCTCGACGGAGGCCGGGCTCGTCACGCTGCTCCGCCCCGAGCAGCAGTTCCAGAAGCTCGGCTCGATCGGCCGCGAGATCGTCGGGACGGGGCGCATTCGACTCCTCGACGGCGAGGGACTCGAGGTGCGCGACGGCGAGGTCGGCGAGCTGTTCGCGCGGACCCCGACCTCCTTCGACGGCTACTGGAACCAGCCGCAGGCGACCGAGCGCGCCTTCCGGGACGGCTACTGCAGCGCGGGCGACCTCGCCCGGCGCGACGAGGACGGCTTCTACACGCTCGTCGATCGCAAGAGCAACATGATCATCTCCGGCGGCGAGAAGGTCTACCCGTCGGAGGTCGAGCAGGTGCTCGCCGCCCATCCCGAGGTCGGCGAGGTGGTGGTGGTCGGGGTGCCGGACGCGAAGTGGGGTGAGGCCGTGGCCGCCGTGGTCGTCCCCCGCCCGGGCGCGACCCCGGCCGCCTCCGCCCTCGTCGACTTCGCGCGCGGGCAGCTCGCCGGCTACAAGTGCCCACGCCAGGTGATGTTCGTACGCGAGGACGAGCTGCCGCGCACGGCCACCGGCAAGGTCCTGCACCGCGTCCTGCGCGAGCGCTTCGCGGCCGCGGCGGCGGTGAAGCGCGACGCCGCCGCGAGCTGACGTCGAAGCCCTCCGGGTCCGGCCCTGCCACGGCGGATGCGCCGCGCGCGAGCCCTCGCTCAGGCGCGGCGCAGATCGACGACCCGGCCCTTCGCCGCGACGTCGTCCATCGTGGTCTTCTGGACGAGCTTGACCTCGAGGGTCACCCCGAGCTCGGCCGCGAGGCGACGCTTCACCGTCTCCCGGAACTCCGCCTGGAGCCTCACCTCGTCGAAGAACACCGACTGCGAGACCTCGACGAGGACGGTGGCGTCGTCGAGCGCGTGGCGGCGCTCGATCACGAGCTGGTGTCGCGGCGCCGTCTCCCCATCGATCTCCCGGAGCACCGCCTCGATCTGGGAGGGGAAGATGTTCACCCCCTTCACGATGAGCATGTCGTCGGTCCGGGCCTCGATGCCACGCACGCGCACCGAGGTCCGCCCGCAGGGACACGGCGCGAAGTCGAGCGAGGTGAGGTCGCGCGTGCGGAAGCGCACGATGGGGAACGCCTCCTTGGTGAGCGTGGTGATCACGAGCTCACCCCGCCCGCCCGGCGGGACGGGCTCGAGCGTGCGGGGATCGAGCACCTCGACGAGGAAGTGATCCTCGTTCACGTGCAGCCCTTGGCGCTCGAGGCACTCGGCGGCGACGCCGGGCCCCATGAGCTCGCTCACCGCGTAGTTGTCGGTCGCGGTGACGGCGAGCTCCGCCTGGATCCGCCGCCGCGTCTCGGACGACCAGGGCTCCCCGCCCACGAGCACGCGCCGCAGCGAGAGCGCGTTCGGGTTCACCCCCATCGCCCCCATCGTCTCCGCGAGGTGCAGCGCATAGCTCGGCGTCGCGACGAGTGCGGTCGTCTTGTAGTCCTGCATGATCTTGATCTGGCGCTTGCTGTTCCCGCTCGAGCTCGGGATCACCGAAGCGCCCAGCCGCTCGGCGCCGAAGTGCACGCCGAACGCGCCGGTGAGGAGCCCGTAGTCGAAGGTGATCTGCACGACGTCGTCCTTGGTCACGCCCCCGGCGACGAGGGTCCGCGCGGTCAGGTTGGACCAGGTCTTGATGTCGTTGCGCGTGTAGCCCATCACGATGGCGTTGCTGCCCGAGCCGCCCGTGCCGTGGAGCCGGACCACCTCCCGCAGCGGTACCGCGAGCAGGCCGTACGGGTAGGCGTCGATCAGGTGGCGCTTCTCGGTGAGGGGGAGCCGGCGCAGGTCGTCCACCGAGCGCAGGTCGTCCGGGTCGAACCCGATCTCGTCGAAGCGGGTCCGGTAGAACGGCACGTTGCGCGCGACGCGGCTCAGGGTCGACTGGAGCCGCTCGAGCTGGAGCTGAGCGAGCTCCTCCCGGTCCATGCACTCACCGTCTGGTTGCCAGTACGTCGCGGGCGCCGCGGTCGTCGTCATGAGGGCCGCCTCTCCATCTCCGCGCCAGGGTCCCTGCCCAGGTAGGCGCGCTGCATGTCCTGGTTCGCGAGCAGCTCCTCCGACGTGCCCTGCAGCACGATCCGGCCGGTCTCGAGCACGTAGCCGCGGTGGGCGACCTTGAGCGCGGCGCGCGCGTTCTGCTCGACGAGGAGCACGGTGCTGCCCGCCCGGCTGATCCGGACGATGGCGTCGAAGACGTCCTTCACGACGAGGGGGGCGAGCCCCATCGACGGCTCGTCCAGCATGAGCAGCGCCGGCCGGGCCATGAGCGCGCGGCCCATGGCGAGCATCTGCTGCTCGCCGCCGGAGAGCGTGCCGGCGAGCTGACGCTCGCGTCGCTCGAGCACCGGAAACATCGCGAAGAGCCGGGCGAGGTCCTCGCGGACCTCGTCGCGCCGGCCGCGCCGGAGCTGCACATGGGCGCCGAGGAGCAGGTTCTCGCGGACGGTCATGTCGCCGAACACCTGCCGCCCCTCGGGCACGAGCGAGCAGCCGAGCGCCACGGTCCGCTCCGTGCCGGCGCGAAGGATGGACCGGCCGTCGAGGAGGACGTCCCCGCCTCGCGGGCGGACGAGCCCGGTGATCGCCTTGAGGAGCGTGGTCTTTCCGGCGCCGTTCGCGCCGACGAGGGCCACGATCTGCCCGGCGTTCACGTGGAGCGAGACGCGCCGCAGCACGGTCACCGCCCCGTAGGCCACGTCGAGGTTGCGGATCGTCAGCACCCTTCCTCCCCGAGGTAGATCCGCACCACCTGCGGGTCCTGCTGCACCGCGCGCGCCTCCGCGTCCGCGATCTTCTCGCCATAGCTCAGCACGAGCACCTCGTCGCAGATGTCCATCACGAGCGACATGTCGTGCTCGACGAGGAGGACCGTGATCCCCCGGGCGCGCACGCGGGTGATGAGCCGGGCGAGGTCGCGGGTCTCGCGCATGTTGAGCCCCGCGGCCGGCTCGTCGAGGAGCAGCAGCTCGGGGTCCGAGGCGAGCGCACGGGCGAGCTCGACCGCGCGTTGCTGCCCGTAGGCGAGGCGCGTCGCGTCGGCGTCGGCGAGCGCCGCGATCCCGAGGAACTCCATGACCTCGAGCGCCCGTGTCCGAACCTCCCGGTCCTCCCGTCGCGCCCTCCCGAGGCCGAGCATCCCGGCGAGGAAGCCGGAGCGAGCGCGCAGGTGCCGTCCCACCATGACGTTCTCGAGCGCCGACATCTGCGCGAAGAGCCGGATGTTCTGGAAGGTCCGGGAGACGCCCCGCGCCGCCACGCGATGCGGAGGTTGGCCGTGAATCGGGTGCCCATCGAGGCGGATGGTCCCGGTGTCGGGCGCGACGAAGCCCGACACCATGTTGAAGAGCGTGGTCTTTCCCGCGCCGTTCGGGCCGATGACCGCCTTGATCATCCCCCGCTCGACGCGGAAGCTCACGTCGTTCACGGCCTGGACACCGCCAAAGCGCTTCGAGACGCCGGCGACCTCGACCAGCGGCATCAGCGGCCCTCCTCGCCCGGTCGCTGGCCGGCGAGCGCGACCGGGAGCTCGTACCCGCCGTCCCCCTCCGGCGCCGGCGCGGCGCGCGTCCGGCGCGAGCGAGAGGCGGCGGCGCGTGCCGGCAGCAGCGTCAGGACACCGTCCGGGGCGAACAGCATGACCGCGACGAGGATGAGGCCGAACACCGCGTCGTCGAAGGCGCCGAACCAGCCGCGCAACGAGAAGAAGCTCAGGGCGAGGCTCGTCCCGAGCGTACCCCACAGGCTCCCCATCCCACCGACGGCCACGATGGCCACGTACTTCACCGACTTCATGATCGAGGCCTCCGAGGGCCCGATCCCGCCGTTCAGGTGCGTGAGGAACACGCCCGCCACCGCCGCGAGCGCCGCGCTGAGCACGAAGGTTCTCAGCTTCAGGCTCGCGACGTCGATCCCCATCGCGCTCGCCGCGTCCTCGGCGCCGTGGATGGCGCGCAGCGCCCTTCCCGTGCGCGACTGCACGAGGTTCAGGAGGAGCAGCATGCCGAGCGCGAGCAGGCCGAACGCGACGTAGTAGTTCGCGACGCGCTCGCTCGCGCCGCCGGCGACGCCCAGGTTCCGCAGCAGCGGAAAGGCCGGGACTCCCGAGATGCCATCCGCCGCCCCGAGCCAGGTGGTGCCGAGGGCGACGCTGAAGATGATCGTGCCGACGCCGAGCGTCGCCATCGCGAGGTAGTGCCCCTTCAGCTTCATGACCGGGATCCCGACCGCGAAGGCGAGCGTCACCGAGAGCGCGACCGCGCAGAGGAAGGCGACCCACGGGTGGACGACCAGGACCTGCCCTCCGTACAGCTCGGCCCGCTCGACGAGGACCCCGACCCGGGCGAGGACCCCGACGATCTCCTCGTTGCGCCGGGGGGAGAGATCGAGCGTGGTGAGCACCGCCGAGGTGTAGCCTCCCACCGCGAAGAAGCCGGCGTGGCCGAGGGAGATCTGCCCCGCGTGGCCCATGAGGAGAGAGAGCGCGATCACCGCCAGGGTGTAGTAGGCGGACATCGTGAGCTGCGTGAGCAGGAAGGCCTTCCCGGAGTAGACGGCGAGCAGCTGCGCCGCCACGGCGACGGCCATGAAGGCCCCGACCTGCACGTGGCGGTGAGAACGCACCGGGAGTCTCCCTACGGCCGGTATGCGACCCGCGCGGCGAAGAAGCCGGTGGGCCGGACGAAGAGGATCGCGAGGAGGACCGCGATCGAGACCGAGTCCTTGTACGCGCTCGGCAGGAGCGACACGCTGAAGGCCTCGAGCTGGCCGAGCACGAGCCCCGCCGCCACGGCGGCGAGGCTGCTGCCGAGCCCGCCCAGGATCGCGACGGTGAAGCCTTTGATCGCGAGGCCGGTGCCGACGTTGTACTGCGTGTACGTGATCGGCGAGACGACGCAGCCGGCGAGCGCCCCCATCCCAGCGCTGAGCACGAACGAGAGGGTGACGAGGTTCCGGGTCGGCAGCCCGCAGAGCGAGGCCGCGACGCGGTTGGAGGCGCAGGCGCGCATCTGCTTCCCGGCCGTCGTCCAGCGGAAGAAGCCCGTGACCAGGACGACCATCGCGCCGCACGTCCCGACCGTCCACAGCACCTGCGGGGACATCCGCGCGCCGCCGATGGACAGCGAGGCGACCTCGTCCCCGGTGAAGTACGGGAGGGCTCGGACCTGCTGCCCCCACACGAGCAGAGCGGCCTCACGGATCAGGATCGAGAGGCCGATGGTGATCACGATCATGCGCAGGACGGAGGGGCCGGAGAGCCAGCGGAAGAAGGCGATCTCGATGAGCGCGCCGATCGCCATCGTGGCGAGGACCGCCCCCGCGATGGCGACCGGCAGCGGAACGGCGCCGACGAGGCTGACCGCGATCATCCCCCCCAGCATCGCGAACTCGCCCTGGGCGAAGTTGATGACGCCGGTGGCGTTGTAGATGATGTTGAAGCC
>Ga0318572_10000255_pt1 | contig 19551 bp, 16 predicted proteins | sample GRESIP089b5f20_FD_202528 | JGI IMG/M metagenome (GOLD analysis project Ga0318572, IMG submission 202528) | Tropical soil microbial communities from Luquillo Experimental Forest, Puerto Rico - GRE.SIPMG.089b5f20 | ecosystem: Environmental > Terrestrial > Soil > Tropical forest > Bulk soil...
CTCCTGATGCGGGGCAGCTACGACGAGGCCGGCACCCGCTTCACCCGCGCTCTCGCGGGGGCCGAGTCGCCGCTCGCGCGCGCCCGGATCGAAGGGAAGCTCGGCGAGCTCGCGTTCAAGCAGGGCGACGTTTCGGCCGCGTCGACCGCGCTCGAGCGCGCCCTCGTGACGCTCGGGCGCCGCGTGCCGAGGACGTCGCTCAGGCTGGCCGCCGCGACCTTCGTGCAGCTCCTGGTGCAGCTGGCCCACACGCTGTTTCCCCGGCTCCTGTTGGCGCGCTCGAGGCTCGAGGACGGCGAGGCGGACCTGCTCGCCGCGCGCATCCTCAGCCGGCTCGCCTACGCCTACTGGTTTCGACGCGGTCAGGTGGCGACGTTCTGGGCGCACCTCAGCGAGATGAACGTGGCCGAGCGCTACCCGCCGACACGGGAGCTGGCGCAGGCGTACTCCGAGCACGCCATCAGCGTCACGGGGTTGCCGCGATTCCTGTTCGGCCGGGGCAACCGCTACGCCGAGAGAGGCCTCGCGATCCGCGACGCGCTCGGGGACGCGTGGGGGCGGGGACAATCGCTCAACTTCCACGGGATGCTGCTCTACGCCTTCGGCCACTACGTGGACGCGCTCCGAAAGTTTCGCGAGGCCGTCCGCGTGTTCCGCCGCACCGGGGACCGCTGGGAGGCGAACGTCGCGGGGTTTCACATCGCCCTTTGTCACTACCGGCTGGGCGCGCTCCGGGACGCGATCGCGGAGTCGCTTCGCGTCCGCCGCGAAGGCAGCGAGATCGGCGATCGGCATGCGAAGGCTCTCGTCCTGGAGGTCTGGGCGAAGGCGAGCGGCGGCGCGGTCCCGGCCGAGCTCATGGAGGAGGCGCTCCGGGGCTGCGGGGGCGATGCGCAGATCCACGAGTCCGTGCTGCAGGCGGAAGGCGTGTGCCTCATCGCCCAGGGCCGCCCGCGCGAGGCGGCGATGGCGTTCGCCGCCGCCGAGTGGGTCGCCCGCTCGGTCAACCTGAAGAGCGAGTACGTCTCGTACATCCCGGTGTGGCGCGCCCATGCCGAGCGCCTGTCGGTCGCGAAGGGCGTCGCAGAGGCGGGAGCCCTGCTGCCCGGATCGCTGCGCGCCGCGAAGGCCGCCCTGCGCCGGGGGCTGCGCTCGGCCCGGCGCCATCGCGGGAACCTGCCGATGGCGCTCCGCGAGCGCGCGTACCTCCGCGCCATGGAGGGACGGATCCGGCGGGCTCGGCGGGACCTCGACGCCAGCCTTGCGGAAGCCGAGCGCCAGGGGGCGCGCTTCGAGGCGGCGCAGACGCTGCTCGCGCGCGCCGAGATGGGCCGTCGACTGGGCTGGCGCGGCGCGGACGCCGAGCGTGAGGAGGCGCGGCGCGCGCTCCGGGAGATGGGCGCCGAGTTCGCCCACCGCTCGCCGCTCGCTCCGCCTCCGAAGGAGGGAGCGACGTCGACGGTCTCGCTCGCCGATCGCTTCACCAGCATCGTCGATCACGGCCGGCGGATCGCCTCGGCGCTCACGCGCGAGGACGTTCACGCGGCGCTCTGCGACGGGGCCGAAGCGCTGCTGCGGGGCGAGGCGACCCTCGTGGTCACGATCGACGAGGGCGAGGTGCGCGTGCTCGCACAGCGCGGCAGCCCCATGGAGCCGAGCCGCTCGTTGCTCGAGCGGGCGCTCCACGACGGCGGACCGGTCGTGCTGACCGACTCGCCCGGGGCCGCGCCCCCCGACAGCCTCGTGCTCGCCGGCGTGCGCTCCGCGCTATGCGCGCCCATTCTCGTGAAGCGCCGTCCGGCTGCGTGCCTCTACGTCGCGCATGCGCTCGTGCACGATCTGTTCGACGAGGACGAGCGGCGGCTCGCCTCGTACCTCGTCACGATCGCCGGAGCGTCGCTCGAGAAGGCGGAGGCGTTCGGCGCGCTGCAGGGGCTGTCGCGTACGCTGGAGCAGCGGGTCGACGAGCGCACCGCCGAGCTTCGCACCGCGAACCGCGAGCTCGACGCGAGCCTGCGCAACCTGCACGGGACGCAGGAGCAGCTCATTCAGGCAGCGAAGATGGCGGCCGTGGGGACGCTGGTCGCCGGCCTCTCCCACGAGATCAACAACCCGCTCGGCGTCATCCTCGGTTACGCGCGGGCCCATCTCCGGACGATGTCGCCCGCCGACCCGGTGCGCCCGGCGATGGCGGCCATCGAGCGGCAGGCCCAGCGCTGCGCCGATCTGGTGACGACGCTGCTCGACTTCTCCCGCAAGCGCCCCTCGGAGCGGGAGATCATCGCGGCGGACGCGCTCGTGAGGAGCGTGCTCACGCTCTCCGCCCTCAAGATGCGACGCCGGGACGTGAAGGTCGAGGTCGAGGTCCCTGCGCCCGGCTCGTGCCTTGTGCACGTGTCGCCGACCGAGATCGAGTCGGCCCTGCTGAACGTCCTCGACAACGCCGCCGACGCCTCGCCCCCGGGCGGCACGATCCAGGTGGAGGCGATGGCCCGTTCGCGCGGGTCGCGTCCGGGCGTCGAGATCCGGGTCACCGACCACGGGACGGGCATCGATCGTGAGGTGCTCCCTCGGATCTTCGATCCGTTCTTCACGACGAAGGCGGAGGGAAAGGGGACCGGGCTGGGCCTGCCGCTGTCGCGCCAGTTCGTCGAGGCGCACGGAGGAGAGCTCTCGCTCGAGAGCCGGCCCGGCGAAGGCACCACGGTCCGGCTCTGGTTGCCGACGAGCGAATTCGCCCCGCCGGACGGGGCCGAAGAAAGAGATGCGGGATGAAGGGCGCCGGCGCGCCCTCGTCGTCGACCCTCGGCCAGGTTCACGTCCGCCTTCCGGAGGCCGAGATGCGATTCTTCGCGCGAGCGCAGCGAAGCGCCTCTGCCACCTTCCGTAGCGCGGCGCCGCGGGGGCACTGCTTGCGCCAGGCGAGGACGAGCGTGCGGCTCGGCGCTGGCGCCGCGAACCGGCGGAGCCCGAGCTCGCCGCGCCGGCTCTCGATCTCCAGCGAGAGTGACGGCAAGAGCGTCAACCCGGCGCCGCCCGCGACCATCTGGATCAGCGTGGGAAGACTCGTCGCGCGAAAGCCAGCTTCCTGCGCGCCTCCCGCGGAGCAGATGGCGAGCGCTTGATCGCGGAGGCAGTGCCCGTCTTCGAGCAGCAGGAGCTTCTCGCCCTCGAGCTCGGAGAGCTTCGCGGGACGCCTCGACCGGACAAGGGGATGCTCCGGCGGGCCCGCGAGCACGAACGGGTCCTCGGCGACGAGCTCGCGCTCGAGGTCGTCCATCCCGGGCACGAGCGCCAGGAGCGCGGCCTCGAGCCGCCCCTCGCGGATCGCTTGCAGGAGGACGCCCGTCTTCTCCTCGTCCCAGAGCACGACGAGGCGGGGGAACCCGCGGCGGAGCGCGGGGACGACGTTCGGCAGAAGGTAGGCGGAGACGGTCGGGATCACGCCGATGCGGAGCGACCCCGCGAGCGGATCCCCCGCCTGCTCCGCGGCGGCGACGAGCGCGTCCGCCTCTGCCAGGACGCGCCGGGCGTACGCGATCAGCTCCTCGCCCGCGGTCGTCACCAGCACGTGTCGCCGGTCGCGCTCGAAGAGGCGGGCACCGAGCACGGCCTCGAGCTGCGCGATCTGCGCGCTCAGCGACGGCTGCGACACGTGGCACCGGTCCGCGGCGGCGCGGAAGCCGCGCGCCTCTGCGACGGCGACCGCGTACTGGAGCTGGCGTAGCGAAAAAGGGTGGGGCGTCATGCGCGTGGCCTATCACTCTCATCGAAAAGATGTCTTGGACCTATCAGGATCGCAAGCGCATCGTCGTATCCGGCGAGGGGATGGAGGCCACGATGACGAAGCGGACCACGGAGGCCGGCGCGCCGGTCCCGGAGAACCAGCACGCGCAGACGGCGGGACCCGGCGGGCCGGTCCTGCGCCAGGACGAGGCAAAGTGCCCCTTCCATCACAACCCCGGCGGCGGCACGTCGAACCAAGACTGGTGGCCGAATCAGCTGAAGCTGAACGTCCTGCACCAGCACTCGTCCAAGTCCGACCCCATGGGCCAGGACTTCGACTACGCCGAAGAGTTCAAGAGCCTGGACCTGGAAGCCGTGAAGAAGGATCTCCGCGCGCTGATGACCGACTCGCAGGACTGGTGGCCGGCGGACTTCGGCCACTACGGACCACTGTTCGTCCGTATGGCATGGCACAGCGCCGGCACCTACCGCACGGGCGACGGCCGCGGCGGCGCGGGCAATGGCAGCCAGCGCTTTGCGCCCCTGAACAGCTGGCCCGACAACGCCAACCTCGACAAGGCGCGCCGGCTGCTATGGCCGATCAAGCAGAAGTACGGCCGGAAGATCTCCTGGGTCGACCTGATGATCCTCACGGGTAACGTCGCGCTCGAATCGATGGGCTTCAAGACCTTCGGGTTCGCGGGCGGGCGTGAGGACGTCTGGGAACCGGAACAAGACATCTACTGGGGTTCCGAGAAGAAGTGGCTCGACGACGAGCGCTACGCCGGCGAGCGGGACCTCGAGAACCCGCTCGCCGCCGTGCAGATGGGGCTCATCTACGTCAACCCGGAGGGCCCGAACCGCAACCCGGATCCGCTCGCCGCGGCCCGGGACATCCGCGAGACCTTCGCCCGCATGGCGATGAGCGACGAAGAGACGGTGGCGCTCATCGCGGGTGGCCACACCTTCGGCAAGACCCACGGTGCGGGCGATGCGAAACATGTGGGGCGTGAACCGGAAGCGGCCAGCATCGAGGAGCAGGGCCTCGGTTGGAGGAGCAGCTTCGGCACCGGCAAGGGCGGCGACGCGATCACCAGCGGCCTGGAAGTGACCTGGACCACTACGCCCACGAAGTGGAGCAACGAGTTCTTCGAGAACCTGTTCCGCTACGAATGGGAGCTGACGAAGAGCCCAGCCGGCGCGCATCAGTGGGTCGCGAAGCGTGCCGCAGGCGCCGCCACCATTCCCGATGCCCACGATTCGTCCAGGCGTCGCGCGCCCACGATGCTGACCACGGACCTTTCGCTGCGCTTCGACCCGACCTACGAGAAGATCTCGCGGCGCTTCCTCGAGCACCCGGATCAGTTCGCCGACGCCTTCGCCCGTGCTTGGTTCAAGCTGACGCACCGGGACATGGGGCCGCGCGCTCGCTATCTCGGCCTGGAGGTTCCGGCCGAGGAGCTGATCTGGCAAGACCCCATCCCCGCGGGCTATCACAAGCTGATTGACGAGAAGGACATTGCATCCCTCAAGGGCAAGATCCTGGCTTCCGGCTTGTCTGTCTCGCAACTGGTATCGACCGCCTGGGCGTCGGCCTCCACCTTCCGTGGTTCGGACAAGCGTGGCGGCGCGAACGGGGCCCGCGTCCGGCTTGCCCCTCAGAAGGATTGGGACGCCAACCAGCCTGCCCAGCTGGCAAAGGTGCTCGAGACGCTGGAGGGCATCCAGAGCGCGTTCAATGGCGCTCAGGCCGGCGGCAAGAAGGTCTCGTTGGCTGACCTGATCGTTCTGGCCGGCTGCGCGGGCATCGAGGAAGCGGCGAAGAACGCGGATGTCGAGGTGACGGTACCCTTCGCGCCCGGACGCATGGACGCCTCGCAGAGGCAAACCGACGTGGCCTCCTTCGCCGTGCTCGAGCCGGTCGCGGACGGCTTCCGCAACTACCAGAAGACCCGATACGCCGTATCGGCCGAGGAGTTGCTGGTCGATCGGGCGCAATTGCTGACGCTGACCGCGCCCGAGATGACGGTGCTCGTGGGCGGCCTGCGCGTCCTGAACGCCAACGTCGGACAGTCCCAGCACGGCGTCTTCACCGAGCGGCCGGAGGCCCTGACCAACGACTTCTTCGTGAACCTGCTCGACATGGGCACGGAGTGGAAGGCGGTCTCGAAGGATGCGGACGTGTTCGAAGGGCGCGATCGCAAGACGGGCAAGGTGAAGTGGACCGGCACGCGCGTTGACCTCGTCTTCGGCTCGAACTCCCAGCTCCGCGCCCTAGCGGAGGTCTATGGCGGTGCGGATGCGCAGAAGAAGTTCGTGCAGGACTTCGTGGCGGCGTGGACGAAGGTGATGAACCTGGATCGCTTCGATCTGGCGTCTTGAACGGAGCGCCAGACCACGAGCGAGCTCTCGACGGCTTCGGCTTGGGCGCTGCAACTGCTCGCCAGGCCGATCGAGGCTGGAGGGCTGGAGGGCCACCCCGGGACGCCGCGCGTGCAGGCGACCACGCGTGGGCGTGGATCTCGTGTGAAGGTTCCTTACAGGACCGGGCGCACGAAGGGCAATCAGGCCTGACGGTCGGGCGAGATCTGTCGGCCCCAGATCTCCCGCCGGCAAGGACAGCAACTGGGTACAGACGGTGCCGGGGAGGTTCTGGTTTCCGTATTTTCGCCTGTTCGCTCCCACCGAGCCCTTCTTCGACCGCGCGTGGCCGCTGCCGGACATCGAGAAGATGAAGTGAGGCTCGTGAGTCGCGGCAGGGCTGTCCTTCAGAGGTCCTGGCGCGTCGGCCGGAAGAGGATCTCGTTCACGTCGACGTCCTCGGGCTGGGCGATGACGAAGGACACCATCCGCGCGAAGGACTCCGCCGGGATCGCGTACTCTTCGTAGAACTTCCGGATGCCCTCGGCGATGTCCGCCTCGGTGATGCTCGAGGGGAGCTCGGTCGCGACCGCTCCCGGTGAGATGACCGTCGTGCGGATGTTGTACGGCTTCACTTCCTGGCGCAGGCCCTCGGAGAGCATGCGCACCGCCACCTTCGTGGCCGAGTACACCGCGCCGGCGGGGCGCACCTTGTGCCCGGCCACCGACGACACGTTGATGATGTGCCCCGACTTCTGCCGCATCATGTGCGGGAGCACCGCCGCGATCCCGTACAGCACCCCCTTGATGTTCACGTCGATGGTCCGGTCCCAGTCGTCGATCTTGAGCCGCTCGAGCGGCGAATGCGGCATGAGGCCGGCGTTGTTCAGGATGACGTCGACGCGCCCGTAGCGATCCACGGCGAGGTCGACGAGCCTCTTCACCTGATCGCGGTCGGTGACGTCGGTGCGGAGCGCGCCGGCCGTTGCTCCGCGCTCGGTGAGCTCCCGCGCAATCGCCTGAATGCGATCGAGCCGGCGGGCGCCGAGCATGACCATAGCCCCCTCGGCTGACAGGTGGCGCGCGGCGGCCTCGCCGAGCCCGCTGCTCGCGCCGGTGATGACGACGACCTTGCCCTCGACGTTCTTCATCTCGATGTCCCTTCGTCCTCGAGCGTGGACGTGTGATTCAGAAACAGAAGGTCGTGGTTGCGGTGCGCTGCTTCGCTGATGGCCATGGCTCACTCCGACGACTTCGCGGCCGCCGCGTAGGCCTCGTCGGCGAGCTTTTCCAGCCAGTCGGCGGTCCTCCCGTCGAGGATCTCCACGATCGCGGTGTGCGTCATCGCCGTGCCCGGCATCGCGCCGTGCCAGTGCTTCTCGCCGGGAGGGCACCAGACGACGTCGCCGGGGCGGATCTGCCTCGCCGGCCCACCCCAGCTCTGGACGAGCCCGCAACCGGTGGTGACGATGAGCGTCTGCCCGAGCGGGTGGGTGTGCCACGCGGTCCGTGCTCCGGGCTCGAACGTCACGCTGGCGCCGAGCCCGCGTGCCGGCGCGGGCGCCTGGAACAGTGGGTCGACGCGGACGCGCCCGTCGAACCACTCGGCAGGACCGTTGGCGGACTGCTGTGACCCGCTTCGCTTGATCTCCATCGGTTCGTCCTTCCTTGCCGTTGTCAGCCCCGGCTCACGCCGAGGCTGCGGCGGCTCTCCATTCCCGGCGTGAGCGCCAGCTTCACGATGAGGTCTGAGAGGCTGTCGAGCGATACGTCGTGGCCCTTGAACGGCTGGCCCTTCTGCGTGAGCTGGTACGAGACCTCGTCGTCCCGCGTGAACCAGCCCGGGCGAAGGATCGTGTAGTCGAGGTCCGAGCCCTCGACGATCGCGGCCGAGTCGCGGTACGGGTCGAGCACGCTCCGGTAGCGCTCGCTCGGCACCTCGCCGTAGATGCCCATCGAGCTGATGAAGATGAGGCGCCTCACCCGCGTCGCGTGCATCGCCGCGACGATGCTCTCGGCCTGTCGCTTCATCTCGCCGACCAGGTTCGCGTAGACGACGTCCTGACCGCTCATCGCCGCCTCGAGCCGAGTCCGGTCGAGCACGTCGCCGTCGACTACCGTGACGCGAGCCGGATCGGGGTTCGACAGGCGCTTGGCGCGCCGCAGGTACAGCGTGAGCCGCGCGTCGGTGTCCCGCAGGAACACGCGCGTCGTGTTGCGGGCGAGCTGCCCATTCGCGCCGAGGATGAGGACGTTCGTCATCGTCGGACGGCAACCTACGCGCGGCGCGGCGTTCTCGAAACAGGCGGATCGCGGATGGGCCGTGCAGAAAAGCTTCACGATGCGACCGGACCCCCAGCGCCCGAGCGCTGTCTTCTCGTGACCCGCGGGCCACGCCGCGTGGCTGCAAGGCCCGCTCCCGTCCGAGGAGCTCCTCGATGGACGCACGCAGCGATGCGTCCCGCCGTGTCGCCGAGTACTTACAGCGCATGGAGAAGCCCGTCTGCGTGGTCATCGGCGTCGGACCCGGGAACGGCGCCGCGATCGCTCGGCGGTTCGCAGCGGAGGGATACGCGACCGCTCTCGTTGCCCGGCGTCCGGACCTCATCGAGGAGCTCGCGCGGCAACTCGGTCCACCGGCAAGGGCCTATCGCTGCGATGCCGCGGACCGGTCAGCGCTCGAGAGAACGTTCGACACGATCGAGGCCGAGCTCGGACGGGTCGATGTCCTGGTCTACAACTCTGGCTCTGGTGTCTGGGGCACGGTGGAGGAGATCACCCCCGACGCATTCGAGTCGACCTGGCGCGTGAACGGGCTGGGAGCGCTCGTTGCAGCTCAGCAGGTCATCCCGGCGATGAAGAAGAGAGGGCAAGGGACCATCGTCTACATCGGCGCGACGGCATCGCGGCGCGGTGGACCGAAGAGCACCGCCTTCTCATCTGCGAAAGGAGCGCAGCGTCTGCTCGCGGAGTCGATGGCTCGGCACCTCTGGCCCGCGGGCGTCCACGTCGCGCTGGCCGTCATCGACGGGGTCGTTGACCTCCCCCTGACGCGAGAGCGGATGCCCGACAAGCCGGACGAGTTCTTCGTCAGGCCGGACGATGTCGCCTCGACCGTGCTCGCCATCGTGCGGCAGCCTCGGTCGGCCTGGTCGTTCGAGGTGGAGGTGCGGCCGTTCGGGGAGAAATGGTGACCGGCTGCGTTCAACACGGCTATGCGCGCGTCGCGGACGACGCTGGCGCGCGCTGGCCGCAGAAGATGCAGGACACGTCGGGGGGATGGTCGAGCTTGGCGCAACCGGCCACCCGGCGGCGCCTGAAGATCGCTGCCGCGAGCTGCATGCCGAGCGACGGAGCGACGAAGTAGATCCAGAGCGCGCCGAGATCCCTCGCGGCGAGCGCGGAACCCAGGCTTCGAGCCGGGTTCATGCTCATACCGGAGAGCGGCGCTTCGAACGTGACGTACAGGAAGATCAGCGCGCCGGCGGCCAGGCCCGTGAGGCGCATCCACCGGGAGGCGGAGAAGGTGATCACCACCGCCATGAGCACGAACGAGATGACGAGCTCGGCCAGGAACGCCACGGCGGGCCCTGGGTCACCGGGTTGAGTGGTGACGAAGTCGACGGACGGATGCGCCAGCCGCGCGCCGAGCACTCCCCAGGCCACCAGCACGCCCACGACTGCCCCGAGGAACTGCGCCGTGACGTAGAAGGCGGCGTCGGGCGACCTCATCCGACCGAGCTTCAGGAAGGCGAGCGTCACGGACGGATTCATGTGCGCGCCCGACCTCTTTCCCCAGCGCGAGTAGATGAGGGTGATGGCCGTCAGGCCCATGGCGACGCCAGCGAGCGCGCGGCGGACGAATGGGTTGGGCACCGCGAGGTGGACCCTTGACGCCGGGTGCTCGAAGACCACGCCGAAGGCGCAAGCGGCCATCATGAAGGCGCCGAGCAGCGCCGCTTCGATGAGGTACTCCGGCCAGTGCTGCTCGAGGGCATCCAGCATGACAATCACGAGCGGACGCTCACCAGGTCGCCCAGGGACGACCGGCCTGGATCTCTGTCTGCGCGGGCGGCGGGCACCGCGTGCACGCCGATAGTGTAGGTCCGCGGCGACGGAGGCGGCGAGTTGCACCCTCCCCACGTCTACCCAATCTTTTGGCGGAACTGCCACGCGGCGTGGGCGAGCGCGCCTTCTCATTCCGCAAGCAAACCGCCAAGCGCCAAGGAGAGGCGCCGTGAGTTCGATCCCGATCGCCGATTATGCCCTCCTGTCCGACTGCCACTCGGCCGCGCTCGTGAGCCGCGCGGGGTCGGTCGACTGGCTCTGCTTCCCTCGCTTCGACTCCGCAGCCACGTTCGCGAGGTTGCTGGACGACGACGCCGGTCACTTCTCGCTGGCGCCCGTCGGCGAGTTCCGGGCCACCCGCCGCTACCTCGACGAAGCGCTGATCCTGGAGACCACGTTCGAGACCCCCACCGGGACTGCGGTCCTCACCGACGCGATGCCAGTGGGGCGCAACGAGCGCGGCCACGAGCTGGGAGCCAAGGCGCCTGGAGCCTTGCTCCGACGCGTCGTGTGCGCGCGGGGCCAGGTGGATCTCGAGCTCGAGTACGCTCCGCGGCCGGAGTTCGGCGTGGTCGAGCCCCTGCTCACCGCGCACGAGGGGGGCGTGGCAGGCCGCGGGGGCGCGGAGGTGCTGATGCTCTCCTCGCCCATCGCGCTCAAGGTCACGGACTCCACCGCCCGGGGGCGGTTCTCCCTGCGATCGGGCGAGGCTGCGTCGTTCGGGCTGCAGCGCCGTTCCAGCTCGGAGGCGGCGCCGCGCCGCTGGGGGCAAAAGGAGATCGCCGAGCGCATCGAGGATACCGCGGAGGCCTGGCGTACCTGGAGTGGTCTGCACCAGCGTTACGAGGGACCGTGGAGAGCGCTGGTCCGCCAGAGCGGCCGGGTGCTGCAGGCCCTCACCTACTATCCGACGGGCGCCATGGTGGCCGCGCCGACCACCTCGCTGCCGGAGTCGGTAGGAGGGACGCGCAACTGGGACTACCGATTCACCTGGGTGCGCGACGCCAGCCTCACGCTGAAGGCGCTCTGGGTGGCAGCCTGCCCGGACGAGGCGCACAAGTTCTTCAGCTATCTCGCGGGAGCGGCTCTCTCCCAGGTCCGCCGCGGCGCCGACCTCCAGATCATGTTCGGCGTCGGCGGCGAGCACGATCTCACCGAGCGTGAGCTTCCGAGCCTGGCCGGCTGGCGTGGCAGCCGGCCGGTGCGGATCGGCAACGGCGCCTGGGTCCAGCGCCAGATCGACGTCTACGGCGAGCTGCTCGAGGCCGTTCATCGGCTGAGAGACCAGCTCACCGGGCTCGATCCCGTCACGCGCCAGTTCCTCATAGAAGTCGCCGAGTCGGCCGCGACGAGGTGGAAGGAGCGAGACCAGGGGATCTGGGAGATCCGCGGCGAGCCCCGCGACAGCGTCTATTCGAAGCTGATGTGCTGGGTCGCTCTCGATCGCGCCATCGATCTGGCAGGACTGCTCCGGGCGCCGGATCGGGTGTCCCGCTGGACGGGCGCCCGCGACGAGATCCGCCGGGCCATCCTGGAGCGGGGCTGGAGCGATCGGGCCCAGGCATTCACCCAGGCCTTCGGCTCGGACGATCTCGACGCCTCGAACCTCATGATGCCGATCGTCGGGTTTCTCCCCGGGGACGATCCCAGGATCCTCTCGACGCTACGCGCCACCGCCGCGCGCCTGACGGACCAGCACGGCCTGGTGTACCGGTACCGCGCCCACGACGGCCTGGAGGGCGAGGAGGGGACCTTCCTGCTCTGCACCTTCTGGCTCGCGCAGGCGTGGGCGCTCGCGGGGGAGGTCGAGCGGGCGAGCGACACCTTCGAGCGGGCGGCCGCCTTTGCCAACGACGTGGGGCTCCTCAGCGAGGAGGTGGACCCGGCGACGCGGGAGCTGCTCGGCAACTTCCCCCAGGCGTTCAGTCACATCGGGTTGGTGAACGCCGCCTGGGTGATCACCGAGGCGGAGGGGCGCCGCACCCCTACCGACAGGAGACCGGCATGAAGGCCATCGCGGTGTTTCCAAGGAAGCCGATGAGTGCCCACCTCATCGACCTGCCGAAGCCCGGCGTGGACGAGGTGCCCGGAGGCCGAGGGGTCCTCGTGAAGGTACTGCGCGTGGGGCTCGACGGCACCGACAAGGAGATCGACGCCGGCGAGTACGGAGTGGCTCCTCCCGGCCAGGATTACCTCGTGATGGGTCACGAGAGCCTCGGGATCGTGGAGGAGGCCGGCCCGGCGGTCGTGGAGTTCGCGCCCGGCGACTACGTGACCTCCATGGTGCGTAAGCCCGGGGGCAGCATCTACGACGCCATCGGGCTGCCGGACATGACGACCGATGACGTGTACTACGAGCACGGCATCTCCCGTGTCGACGGCTTCATGCGCGAGTACTACGTGAGCACCCCGGAGTACCTGATCAAGGTCCCGCGCGCCCTGAAGACGGTCGGCGTGCTGCTCGAGCCCATCAGCGTGATCGAGAAGGGCATCCTGCAGGCCTTCAAGATCCAGCGCCGCCTGGGCGTGTGGCATCCGAAGCGGGCGGCGGTCCTGGGCGCCGGAACCATCGGCCTGCTGGCCACCCTGGCGCTGCGGATCCGAGGGATGCAGGTCGTCACCTTCGGCCTCGAGGAGCCCCCCTACCTCAACTCGGATCTCGCCACCGCGATCGGTGCCAAGTACGAGACCACGCGCCGGCGGTCCCTGACGCAGGTGTCCGAGCAGGAGGGACCCTTCGAGCTGATCTTCGGGGCGAGCGGCTACTCGCCGCTGCTGTTCGAGGCCATGCGCGTGCTCGCGAAGAACGGCGTGCTCATCGCCTCGAGCGTGACCGGCGGTCGACGCGAGGTGACGGTCCCGACCGACGAGATCAACCTCGGCTTCGTGCTCGGCAACAAGGTGCTCGTCGGCACGGTGAACGCCAGCCGCGAGGACTTCGAGGCCGCCGTGCACGACATGGCGTTCTCCGAGGCCGAATACCCGGGGTGGCTCGCGCGCTTCTTCACGCGGAAGGTGGACGGGCTCTACTCGTGCCCGCAGGAGATCCGGCTGCTCGACAACAAGCCTGGCTCCATCAAGACCTTCGTCGAGGTGGCACCGCTTCCTTGAAACGATCGCAGGCGCGGAGCTTCGTCATGGCGAACTCCTTCGACGTCATCATCATCGGCACCGGGGCCGGCGGCGGGACGCTGGCGTATCACCTGGCCCCCTCGGGCAAGCGCATCCTGCTGCTTGAGCGAGGAGATTACGTCCCCCGAGAGAAGCCCAACTGGGAGCCGCTCGCCGTCAACGTCGAGGGCAGGTACCAGACGAAGGAGACCTGGCGGGCCGCCGATGGAACGGAGCTCCACCCTCACACGAACTACTGGGTGGGTGGGAACACCAAGTTCTTTGGCGCCGCCCTGTTCCGGCTGCGTGAGGAGGACTTCGGCGAGATCCGCCACCACGGCGGCGTGTCGCCGAGCTGGCCGATCTCCTACGTGGATCTCGAGCCCTACTACACCAGGGCAGAGCAGCTCTACCAGGTGCACGGTCAGCGGGGCGAGGACCCGACCGAACCTCCCACCAGCGCTCCGTATCCTCACCCACCGGTCAGCCACGAGCCGCGGATCCGGGAGCTCAGCGAGGACTTCGCCAGCCTGGGCGTGAGGCCGTTCCACACGCCGCTGGGCATCATGCTGGACGAAGGGCAACACCGGAGCCGCTGTATCCGCTGCAACACGTGCGACGGGTTCCCGTGCCTCGTCAACGCCAAGTCGGATGCGCAGGTCATCGCGGTCGATCCCGCCCTGCAGCACCCGAATGTCATGTTGCTCACCAACGCCTACGCGGAGCGGCTGGAGCACAGCACCTCGGGTCGCGAGGTAACGAAGGTGATCGTCCGGCGCGACGGCATGCGCGAGGAATACTCGGCCAGCATCGTGGTGGTCGCCTGCGGCGCCATCAACTCCGCCGCCCTCCTGCTGCGCTCGGCCAGCGACAAGCACCCGCACGGACTGGCGAACAGCTCTGACGTGGTGGGCCGCCACTACATGGGCCACGTCAACTCGGTCCTGATGGCCATCTCGAAGTGCCCCAACCCGACGATCTTCCAGAAGACACTGTCGGTGAATGACTTCTACCGGCCCTCCCAGGACTGGGAGTACCCCATGGGCCACATCTCGTTCGTCGGCAAGCTGGACGCGGACACCCTCAAGGCCGGCGCGCCCGCCTTGGCGCCACACTTCACGCTGGAGCTGATGGCGCGCCATTCCCTCGACTTCTGGCTCACCTCGGAGGACCTGCCGGACCCGGACAACCGCGTCACGCTGGATCGCGACGGGAAGATCGTGCTCGCCTACAAGCCGAATAACGAAGAAGCGCACAAGCGCCTCATCGCGAAGCTCGAGAGCCTCATGAAGCAGCAGCGGCGATGCCCGAACCACGGCGATGCATGCTACCAGGGGCTCTTCTCGCGGAGCCTGTTCGTCGGGCAGCGCATCCCGCTCGCGGGCGTAGCGCACCAGAACGGAACCGTCCGCTTCGGCCGGGATCCGAAGACCTCGGCGCTCGACCAGAACTGCAAGGCCCACGACCTCGACAACCTGTACGTCGTGGACGCCAGCTTCTTCCCGTCGTGCGGTGCTGTGAACCCGGGGTTGACGATCATGGCCAATGCGCTTCGCGTCGGCGATCACCTGCTCGAGCGGCTGGGCTGAGACGATGCCGCGCGGCGCGAGGCGACCTGGGCCTCGCGCGCCCACGAGGGCCCCTGGATGCGCCTCGCCGTAACCAGGACCTGCTGGACGCTGTCGCTCGTCCTCGCGACCCTGGTCGCCCGCGCGGTAGGAGCCCGGCCGGAGAGCCCGCCGGCGCTCGTCGCCGCCGTGGGCTGCGTCGGCCTCACCGTCTCGGACGCCGATCGATCCGTGGACTTCTACGTTCGCGTGCTCGACTTCCGGCGTGACGTGGAGTCCGAGGGGACCGGAGAGCCGTACGAACGGCTCTCGGGCGTCTTCGGCGCCCGCCGGCGCACCGTTCGCGTGCGGCTGGGGGACGAGTGCCTCGACTTGACGGAGTACCTCGCACCTCGGGGACGGCCCGGTCCCGTGGACTCCCGCAGCAACGACCGGTGGTTCCAGCACGTCGCCATCGTGGTCGCCGACATGGATCGCGCCTACCAGCGCCTGCGCGCGGCGAGGGTCGAGCACGTGTCGTCGGGTCCCCAGCGGCTCCCGGACTGGAACCCGAAGGCGGGCGGCATCCGCGCCTTCTACTTCCGGGATCCCGATCGGCACGTGCTCGAGGTCATCGAGTTTCCCGAAGGGAAGGGCGATCCGCGCTGGCACGCAGCGCAGCGGGAAAAGCGGCCCGGCGCCCTCTTCCTCGGGATCGACCACACCGCGATCGTCGTCGGCGACACCGAGGCGAGCCTGCGCTTCTATCGGGGCGTGCTCGGCCTGCGGGTCGCCGGCGAGAGCGAGAACTGGGGCACCGAGCAGGAGCACCTCAGCGGCGTCTTCGGCGCGCGGCTGCGGATCACCTCGCTGCGAGCAGCCTCGGGGCCCGGGATCGAGCTGCTCGAATACCTCGCGCCCCGCGACGGGCGCCCGATGCCACCGGACGAGCGGCCAAACGACCTCGTTCACTGGGAGACGGAGGTCACCGTCACGGACCTGGAGGGAACGGTGCGAGCGCTCCGTCGAGCGGGTGCGGCGTTCGTCTCGGCGGCGGCCGTCGCGATGCCGGATCCTGCGCTCGGCGTCGCCGATGCCGTGCTTGCGCGCGATCCCGACGGACACGCGATCGAGCTCACGACGAAATCGCGGCGAGCGAGCACTCGGGGAACTGACCGTTGAAGCGGCCGAGTGACTCGGTCTCCCGCAATCCAAGAGGCCGCAGGTTCACCTCTCTGAGCCCTGGTGGTCACCGACAAACGTTCCCGTAATCTTCGCGGACCTCGGTGGACGGTGTCAGAGGACTGGGAGGTTCGTCCGGAACGCCCCCGGGAGCGAAATGCGCGCGTGGCTCGGTACCCCAGCGTGCGGCGGCTCGACCACGACGGGTACCAGGTGATCACGTTCTGACCCTTTCCCGTGGCGCTCCATCGCGAAACCGGCCAACATCGGGCCCCTCGGATGCGGAGCGCAACACCAACCGGCGGTGACGCCGGGCTCGAGGATTCCGAGCTCGTACGACGGGTGCGAGCCGGCGACCGATCCGCCTTCGCCGCGCTCGTGCGCCGGCACGGCGGCGCGCTGCTTCGTTTCGCGCGCCTCTTCGTCCGGGAGAGCTCCGCGGCGGAGGAGGTCGTCCAGGACACCTGGATGGCGGTCCTCGAAGGTCTCGATGGGTTCGAAGGCCGAGCGTCGTTCAAGACCTGGCTCTACCGGATCCTCGCGAACCGGGCGCGGACCCGAGCCGTTCGCGAGGGGCGGAGCGTCCCATTCTCTGCGCTGGCCGAGACCGAGGGCGAGGAGCACGCCGTCGATCCCGAGCGGTTCGACGCCCGGGGGATGTGGCGCGATCCCCCTGTGGGCTGGACCGACGAGACCCCCGAGCGATTGGCGCTCGAGGCCGAGACCCGCCAGGTGATGGAGGCAGCGGTCCAGGCGCTCCCGCCGGCCCAGCGGGCGGTGCTCGTCCTGCGAGACGAGGATGGCCTCGAGACGGAGGAGATCTGTAATCTTCTGGGTCTCACGGTGACGAACCAGAGGGTGCTGCTCCATCGCGCGCGGACGCGCGTCCGACAGGCGATCGAGGAGCACGTGCGAGGCGAACGCTGATGCTGACGTGCAAGGAGATCACGGAGCTCGTGACCGAGTACGCGGAGGGGAACCTCTCGCTCATGGACAGGCTCCGTTTCCAGATGCACATCGGCATGTGCCGCAACTGCCGCCGGTACGTCCGGCAGGTGAAGGCGACGGCGGCCGCGCTGGGCCTGCTCCCTCCACCGGAGACGTCTCCGGATCTCGAGCAGGAGCTGCTGCGCCGGTTCGAGAGCTGGAAGAAGGCGCGCAGCTGAGCGAGGTAGAAGCGTCCCTGGCACGGTTCGAGGCAAGCGGCATATCGCTCGTCTCGATCTCCGTCGATGCGCCCGAACGGCCGAGCGCGCTGGCGGCCCGGCTCGGGCTCCGAGGGGCGTGAACGTCACCGAGTGTCACCGTCGCTCGAGCACGCGCGCGCGACGGGCCGCGCGCTCGCGCCGATCGATCGTCTGAACGGCGCGGACGGCGTACTCCTGCGCCGTGTAGATCTGCTTCAGCGAGGGAGTGCCGCCGCGGTGCCGACTCATGTCTCCCACCGCGAAGAGCCCGCGCACGCTGGTCTCGCTCGTTGCGTCATCGACGAGCACGTGGCGGACCTCCTCCGGGCCGTCGGTTGCGTCGAGCTCCGCGCCGAGCTGGCGGGCGAGATCGTTGTAGACCCGGTGCAGCCCCATGGCGACCATCCCGAAGCGCGCCTCCACCTCACTCCCGTCCTCAAGCCGGAACCCGCGCAGGCTCTCGCCCTTCGTGCCGGTCTCGCCGTCCAGGATCTCGACGACCCTCGCCTCCCGAAATCCCAGGCCGTACGCGTCGAGCAGCCGGCGCGTCTCTTCCTTCGCCTGCAGCGCCTCGCCGTTTCCGAGCAGGGTGACCGAGACGCCGTAGCGCTCGTGCAGGAAGAGCGCGACCTGCGCCGCGGCCTCGCTCGCGCCGAACACCGCCACTCGCGCTCCGCGCACGAGGTGCCCCTCACACAGGATGCAGTAGAGCAGCGACTCGTTGTTCGCCCATGGGTAGATCCAGCGGATGTCATCCACCACACGGCCGCTCTTCGTGGTGAGCTTGACGCTCGGCTGGCGGTCCATCACGCCGGTGGAGAGGATGACTGCGGCGCCGAGGATGCGCTGGCCACGGTCCGTGTCGACGACGAACCCGGAGTCTTCCCGACGCGCTGCGACGGCCTTCTCATCGACCAGCGTCGCCAAACCCCCGAAGTCGGTGGTCAGCCGAAGCGTCACGTCCTCGACGATCTCCGAGATGCCCACATGGAAATGGGTCCGCGCCAGCGCCTCACGCGCGGCGGCGTGCTCCGGCCCCGAGAGCAGCTCGAGCGCCTTCCGCTGCACGATGCCGCCCGAGACGCCGATCATGTTGTCCACGTTGAAGACGTAGCGGGCCCGGCTCCCGCGTGCGGTCCCGGCGTCGCCGCGGATCCATGCGACCGTGAGCCCGTGCTGCGCTGCGCGCAGCGCCGCCGCGCTTCCTCCGATACCGCCTCCCACGACGATGACCTTGTGCCGATTCACGAGCGCTCCCCGGTGGCCGCGATGGCCTCCATATAGCGTCCTCGGAGGCCGGGGAGATTACGCTGCGCTCCCAACCGTGCCCGAAGGGGGTAGGACGGCGGAGATCCAGCCCTCCTCGAACCACGAGCTCAGCGTGGCGAACGCAGTCTGCGCCGGATCCTCCGAGCGGCCGAAGGCGGCGCACACATGCACGAGGGAGTCTCCGGCCAGCGCCGTCTCGAGCGCGAGCCCCTCGTCGAAATCCAGGCGCGCGTGGAGGACGTCCGGACCGGACTGCCAGACCACGGCCACGGTCGTCATCGGATCCGGCGGATCCGGAGGGAGGCCCGCGGAGACCCGGCGCCACAGCGCCATCGCGTCGTGCCCGAGGATGAGCACGCGCAGGGCGGAGACGAACTCGAGGCGGGACGCCAGGAACGGCCCGAACGCGAGGCCGGCGAGCGCATCTCGCGCGATCGGTCGCGGAGTCGGCTCCAGCGCGACGTCGCTCCGCGCCTCCTCGAGCGCCGCCAGGTCGGCTAGGTCGGCGCGATCAGATGACCGGAGCTGACGGAGGAAACGCGAGAACGCGGGTTCGGCCGCAGGCTGCCGACCGTTCGAGCGCAACCAGCGCGAATACTGCTGGGAGAGCGTTCCGAGCCGGGCGTCGCCGAGCAGCCTCGCGGTCATGGGATGCTCGAGCCGGAGCCGCGAGGCTCCGCGCAGGCGTACGATCGCGCCGAGGTGGCCCGCGAACGAGCGCGCGACTCGTGAGGACACGGCGCCGGCGCCCTCGCGTGCGTGGCGGTGCTCTCCCGTCTTCATGGTGCGGTCCTCCTGCCGTGCCTCTACCTCCGATGTCCTTCGACGGACGTGGGGATTACGGCCCTGCGCCGTGCGCGTCGATGCGGCCGATGACAGACCAAACCGGCGTGCCTAACTTCCAAGGGGGTCTGGCAGCCATGGCACGCGAGTATTCGACCGAGGAACTCCACCGCAAGCTGTTTGAGAGCGCGGAGCGCTTCTATCTCATCGACACCCTGCCGCACGCTTCGTACGTCAACCGCCATCTCCCCGGTGCGCTCAGCCTTCCGGTCGAGGACGTGGCGGACGGCGTCGCTGCGCTCATCCCGGAGAAAGGC
>Ga0318572_10000256_pt1 | contig 19476 bp, 21 predicted proteins | sample GRESIP089b5f20_FD_202528 | JGI IMG/M metagenome (GOLD analysis project Ga0318572, IMG submission 202528) | Tropical soil microbial communities from Luquillo Experimental Forest, Puerto Rico - GRE.SIPMG.089b5f20 | ecosystem: Environmental > Terrestrial > Soil > Tropical forest > Bulk soil...
GCCTTGACCAGAGCCTGCGGCGAGATCGAGAAGGCGAAACAGACGATGCGGGCCAGCCACTCGTCGTAATCGTCCTTCAGCCCGGCTTCCTTGGTCTGCACGAACGACTTCGAAATGGTGGCGGGCACGAAGCGGGCATGGCGGCGCTGGGCCGAATCTCCCTCCAGCAGCGCATCCCAATAGGCCTGGAACTGGCCGATCTGGTCGGGAGTCCAAGTCTCGGGCACGCCGATCAGGGCTTCCGGGACATTGCCCTCGGTATAATACTGCAGCTGATGCATCTGGCGGCGCAGGGCGATGTTGACCGTCATCACCACCTGCTCGACCGGGCTATAGCCATAGACCCGGTGCGAGCGGACATTGCGCGGCAGATAGTAAAGCTCGTCGGCTTTGTAATCCACCGCCGGCAGGCCTTTCAGTATCTGCTGATAGGCGGGATAGGGCGGTTGCCCCACCAATTAGATTTTACACTTTTGCCTCAGAATGCATCTTCCTTTGCGCCTCATTCAGCACGGAATGACTGAAATCACACTCCCTCTTTGAGACAGGAAAATGCGTCCGTCTATCTTCATATTCGTAGAACAATGTCCCATGCAATCCCACTATGTCCTGCTTGCGAATTGGCCTCTCCCATATTTTCTGAAGAATTTTCCCAGCCGCATGATGACCGACTCTTGCTGCGAAATCTTCCGCATATTCTATATCCTGCCTATCACCAGGAAATAGAACTGAAAACTCCTTATCAGTCACCTGATATATTGGAAAAATGCAGTTTTCAGCCCTATCAATAACTTGGATATTCTTCATTTTTGACCTCCCGACTTCTTTGGCCTTACATTCTTGTGATTTCGACCAGTCTTACCATCTTGTACATCCCAATGAGGGCCACCGTGCCCGTCTGCCCCTGACGGCACCCAGACATCACCGTCTTTATCAGGCCAGCCATAGCCGCGACCATTTGGCGCAGCCACCTTTTTGCCATCCCAATTCTTTGGCGGAAAGTAGCCATCTTCATCCGTCGGTTTTCCGGGCACACTAAAAACAGCGCCATCAGGCACCTCCTCTCCATACACTGACGATGAGGAAGGATGCCCATCAAATGTTTCATCAATTCTGCGCCCTATTTCACGGCCGATAAGACCGCCTGCTGTCGCACCAAGCGCTACCTCCTCAGGGGTGGCAAGGATATTCAAACCGCCTGTCCCCACATCAGCCACAACTGACCCCACCACAGCAGCACCACCACCGACGACGGCACCAACAGCGCCACCAACCGCAGCACCGCTACTCAGCGGTTTCAAGACATTGCCAACACGAGTTGCTTCCGAAGCAACAGCAGCCTCCCCCTCTGCTACCCAGCGCCCAAAAGCATCACGGGCCTGATTAATATCAAATTTCCCGAAAGGGCGACCGGCATTGGCCGCACCTCCCTTTCCTTCCGCCCCCAGGCCTAAGCTGGCCCGCACTTCGGCAGGGGTCAGCACGCCGGCGGCCAGATAGACCTGGGCGATCTTGGCCTGGGTCAGCGGATCGACCTCGTTGGCTTCCTGCCAGGCGAACTCCAGGTCGCCCCAGCCGAAGCCTTCGCGCAGGGCGCGGTCCACCAGTTCCTTGACCCAGCGCATCAAGGGCAGCAGGCCCTCTTGCAGGGCTTGGTCATGGGCGGTTTCGGCGGTGGCGCGGTTCATCGCCTTGACCAGAGCCTGCGGCGAGATCGAGAAGGCGAAACAGACGATGCGGGCCAGCCACTCGTCGTAATCATCCTTCAGCCCGGCATCCTTGGTCTGCACGAACGACTTCGAGATGGTGGCGGGCACGAAGCGGGCATGGCGGCGCTGGGCCGTATCACCCTCCAGCAGCGCATCCCAATAGGACTGGAACTGGCCGATCTGGTCGGGTGTCCAGGCCTCGGGCACACCGATCAGGGCTTCCGGGACATTGCCCTCGGTATAATACTGCAGCTGATGCATCTGACGACGGAGCGCGATGTTGACCGTCATCACCACCTGCTCGACCGGGCTGTAGCCATAGACCCGGTGCGAACGGACATTGCGCGGCAGGTAATAAAGCTCGTCGGCCTTGTAATCCACCGCCGGCAGACCTTTCAGGATCTGCTGATAGGCGGGATAGGGCGGCTCGGGCGTGCGGCCCCGGTCGTCCAAGACCCGCTTGATGGGCGGCTCAAGTGCTTGCGGAAAAGTCTTACATCTTTAGAACCGCCTCAAAATCCTCAATCACCCGATGAAGTTCATCATGAGTGATACCCACACGATTCCTAAGATGCCTTCCCTTTAATACTCCTCCTACAATTGGAGCAACTTTTAGAAGTGTTTTTATTTCAGCAAGAGATAGATACATCTCCCTCGCCTCATCACACCTCTCGCCAAACGAAGCCAATAAGCCTCTAGCGACATCTCCCTCCCGTCCGCTCACGTCAAATAGATCCCCAGGATTGAAGCCATGAAGCACCTCATTCATGATATTGTTCAGACAGCAATATTCACTCGATGAAGCTAGCAGCAGAACTCTGTCATTTAGCAAACTTACTTTCATGACACACCTCACTTCATGTTTTTGAAATACAGATATCCATCTGGCGGCTTGTATGCCGAGCCACCATCAGAGTCTTTTGGATTGACGATAACAACAATATTTTCATCTTTATTGTAATAGGCAACCCTTCCTTCTGGCAGTCGCCGAATAGCCGTTGGGCGTCGAATCGTGTCGTTGATTTCAGCTTCCATCAAAGGCGAGCCAGGGTCCCCTCCAAACTCATCTTCATGTTTTTCACGAGCATGCCCGTTGGCAATAGCATGCGCGACTTCGTCAACTTTATCATCGTATGCATCCCGAACTTCCTGAATTTCATCTTTCGTCGGCTCTCGACAAGAGCTCCCATCGTCCTGACGACTCTGCAAGAGAGGATTTTGCGGATCAATTTCCCTGAGCTTCGCCCTGGCCGCCTCCATTTGGTCTTGAGGATAACGACCACCACTGCCTTCCCATTCAGCCTCACGGGCAGCTCTTTCCATTTGCCTGAAACGTGCCTCCTGAAGTTCATCCCGCATTTCCTCAACTTCCTCGGATGACGGTTCCCAGTCGGGAGATGTCGCCCTGGAAAGCCTGGAGTTATTTGGCTCGATCTGCCTCAACTCCGCTTCGAGATTGTAATAAGTTTCAGAGTCAGCGGTTTCGTTGAGACTTTCCGGCACGCCTCGGCGTGAAACCTCTTCATCATCTTCCACTCCACCAGCCGTCAGAATCACCCTATAGCGCCCACTCCCGCCCCGGTTCTCCAGCGTCTGGGCGGAAGCGTCACCAGTATTGTCGGCGGTAGTGAAGCGTCCGCGCGCATCGTGATAGGGGTTGCCGCCCCGACCACCTCCCGACAAATCAGGCGGCAGGACCAGTTTCCCGAAAGGGCGACCGGCGTTCGCCGCACCTCCCTTTCCTTCCGCCCCCAGGCCTAAGCCGGCCCGCACTTCGGCAGGGGTCAGCACGCCGGCGGCCAGATAGACCTGGGCGATTTTGGCCTGGGTCAGCGGATCGACCTCGTTGGCTTCCTGCCAGGCGAATTCCAGATCGCCCCAGCCGAAGCCTTCGCGCAAGGCGCGGTCCACCAGCTCCTTCACCCAGCGCATCAGCGGCAGCAGGCCCTCTTGCAGGGCTTGGTCATGGGCGGTTTCGGCGGTGGCGCGGTTCATCGCCTTGACCAGGGCCTGCGGCGAGATCGAGAAGGCGAAACAGACGATGCGGGCCAGCCACTCGTCGTAATCATCCTTCAGCCCGGCATCCTTGGTCTGCACGAACGACTTCGAGATGGTGGCGGGCACGAAGCGGGCATGGCGGCGCTGGGCCGTATCACCCTCCAGCAGCGCATCCCAATAGGACTGGAACTGGCCGATCTGGTCGGGTGTCCAGGCCTCGGGCACACCGATCAGGGCTTCCGGGACATTGCCCTCGGTATAATACTGCAGCTGATGCATCTGACGACGGAGCGCGATGTTGACCGTCATCACCACCTGCTCGACCGGGCTGTAGCCATAGACCCGGTGCGAACGGACATTGCGCGGCAGGTAATAAAGCTCGTCGGCCTTGTAATCCACCGCCGGCAGACCTTTCAGGATCTGCTGATAGGCGGGATAGGGCGGCTCGGGCGTGCGGCCCCGATCGTCCAAGACCCGCTTGATGGTGGCGCCGTCGATGGGCTCCAGCGCCAGCAGCCGGCCGGCGAGGTCGCGGCGGGGATAGACGGTGGCGGCGTCGATCACCAGCATATCCTCGACCAGCATGCGCAGCCAGGAATCCCAGCCATGCTCGCGGTCGGGGCGGGCGAAGAACTCGCTGGCCTGGGCAATGCGCGGATCGTCATGGCCGGTGCGGGGATGACCGTCGGTGCCGATGCGCGGACGGATGATCCAGCCCAGCTTGGCGATCTGGTCCTTGCGGGTTTCGATGGCCAGACGCATCAGGTCATAGGCGTCGGCCAGACCCCGCAGCTGCTCGAAGGTGATGGGCTCGGACTGCCGGGGCTGGGTGACCAGATTATAGCCGGATGGATAGTCGAACTGCCGGCCGATCACCTGCTGCGCCGAGGGCGGCAGGGGGTCCATGGGGCCGAACCAGTCGTCGGGAGCCTTGCCGCCGACGACCCAGCGCAGCCCTTGGGCCACGCGGGTCAGAATCCCGGGTTCGATGTCGATGCCGCCGTCACGCGCCATGGGATGGTCTCCTTTACGTCTGCATGAGGGCGCGGCCATAAAAATCGATCAGGCCGCCGCCCGTCTGTTGAAACAGGTTGAACGCCCCGCTGGCTGCGTCGGCGTCGTCGTCGTGAAGGGCTTCGGGGAAGCCCTCCAGGGATGAAAGAAAGTCTTCGGTCCAAGGCGCTTTCAGGATGCTGACATTGCCCGCCCGCGCCTGGGCCGAGAACGGGCCGAAGCGGGTGACCTTGTCGCCGCTTTCCGGGCTGGCGGTGGCGGTAAAGCCCTCCAACTGGCGCACCAGATAGGCTGCCTGCGCCTTGCCGGCCTGACCGGGGTCCTGGGGCAGGCCGATGCTGACCGACCGTCCATCCAGGGCGGCGGTGGTTTTCAGCAGTTGTTCAACCTCGCCGGGATTGCCGCGGAACCGCTGAACATCGGCAATCCAATAGCGGCCCTGATCGTCGCGCCCCATCTTCACCCCCACCGTCCAGTCGGGATCGTTGGAGGCGGTCTTGGGCGTGGCCGCCAAGTCCCAATAGCGCACCAGCTTGAGACTGGCCGGCAGCGCCTCGACCAGCGGGCACCAGGCCCGGTGGAAATAGAGCCCTGCCGCCGGTCTGATCTTCCAATTGCCCGACAAAAGCCGTTCGCGCTCCACCGTCGGCAGGGCCAGCAGATTGGCGCGATAGCCGGGATCGGCCATGGTCAGGGCCGGATTGTCCTCCAGCCGGGCCGGAACGAAGGTCACGGACTTGGGCGGCAGGCCGGGATGACGCGCCTCCAGCTCGGCGGGATCGTCGGCCCAATCCAAACGGTCGCCCGCCCGCACGAACCAGCGAAGCTTGCCGGCCCGATCCGGGATCGGCAGGCCAGTCTCGGGCGCGATCCACCAGCCGATGAACTCGGCCACCCAGCTGTCGGCATCCGGGTTGGTGGTGGCCCGCACATAGGGACGCACGCCGCTCAAGGAGCGATTGCGCGACAGCATGTAGAAGAATTGCGTGCGGCTGAAATGGGTCAGCTCGTCGAAGCAAAGCAGCGGGATCTGCGCGCCCTGCCAGTCGAACACCGTGCGCTCATGCTCCAGATGACCGAAGCGGACGCGGGCCCCCGAGGGGAACTGCCATTCCAGGCTTTGGGTCTTGGCCTTGCCGCCCAGCGGGGCATAGAGCTTGGCGCTTTCGTCCCACAGGCCGCCGGGGTTTTTCACCTGGGTCAGAGTGCGGCGGAAGATCACTGTGGCGAAGTCTTCCCGCCCGGAATGGCGCAAGGGCTCCAGCAGCAGCGCCCAGCTTTTGCCGCCGCCCGCCCCGCCGCCATAAATGGCGATGTCTGCCGGGCTTTTCAGGAACATCTCCTGCGGCCCGGCTTGCGGTTCAAGAACAGCCATAGTTACCGCCCATTGTCAGGCAGGCGATAGACCACCAGTTCGGCCTGGGGCGTCTCGTCTGATGTGCCAGCAGCCGCCTTGCCCTCTTCGCCGGCTTTGGACAGGGCCAAGCGCAGCCGGGCGATGGTGGCGGCCAGTCGGACATTGCGGGCGAAGGCGGCGTCTTTCTTGTCTTCGGGCACGGCTTCCTCTTCGGCAAGGTGGACCGCCAGCGCGCGCCGCAGGGCGGCGTCCTGCAGCAGCTCAAGATGCTGCAGCGGATCGACGGGCGGCGGGATGGAGGGGAGCGAAGACATCGCGCCGCCCGGCTCCGCCCCGGTCGCATCGCCGGCGGCCCGCCTTGCCGAAGAGGAGGATGGATCACCATGCAGCCGGCAGAAGCCCCCTTCGGGCGAGGCGGGATTGCGGCAGGCATGGCCGCGACGCGTCGCCGCGCCGCAGAAGGCTTTCCGCTTCTGGGTCGTCATGATCAGTCCGTTTCAGGTGGTGTTGAGCCAATGAAAAAGCCCCGGCCTGAGCAGGCGCGGGGCTGATGGGATGGGCAGAAGGGGTGTATTACTGCTTAGGATTCTCAGAAAAGAACTGAATCAAATACTCCTTGGGAATGCGAATCGTATTGGACGTCTCGTGATAATACGGCCCCATCCTGACATAAAAACAAAGATCGCGAGGTTCCGCCCGAAGATCATAGCTAAAAATATTGTTCCCAGAACCATTACCCTCATGCCGACTTTGATGAGAAATATATATTCCCGCATGATATCTGTAGGGTGGAGGAGACAGATTATCGAAAATATCGCCACCGGCCCTCACCCATTTCCCGGAAAATCGATAAACATCTGAACCCGAAAGACCCTCAACCTCTTTACTTTTCATGTCACAGAAATAAGCACCCACAACAACTATCGACGCCCCAATGTTTTCATCAAGATAATTGTGATTAGTCTGGAATTCCAGATCAACCAGCTCCCCCCATTGGCTCGAATGATACGGACCATAGTTCGCATGCAGGGCCACAAATTTCATGTCATCCGGCACATCAATCGGCGATGTGCAGGCGGATAGGAAAAGAATAGAGGCAACACAAAGCCATCGCATAAGCTTAACCTCTTATGAGAGTGAACATCGACAGGTCTAGGCGACCTCTTGGTGGGGCATCTTTCCATCCTATATGCCTTGGCGCGTCACAGGGCTCCTCAAGGAGAGGTCTGTTTGAGTTTCTTTTCACAGGCCTCGGCGATGTAAGCGCGGGCGGCAGAGTTTTCGCCCTCTCTTGCCTGTTTGCCCTCTTTGTTTCGGTGACAAGGGTCTGCCCCATTCATCACCAGCATATGGGCGATACCCAGCGCATAGCCTCCCCAGCCACTGCTGCTATAGACGTAGAACAAGGCGGTATTGCCCCGAGCGTCTTCCTGATTGGGGTTCGCCCCATGGCGCAGCAAATAATCGACACGCTGAATTCCAGCGCCTGATACTTCCATCAGGGCGGTCACGCCATCTTCGCCGGCAAGATTGATATGGGCTCCGTGGTCCAAAAGAACGTCGGCAGAAATTTCTCCTCCCGGCCCCTCCATAGCGATTCGGATCAATGGATGCCCTTCGTTCAAAGCATCCGATGACACGCCTTTTGAGATAGCCTTTTCCAATTGTTGGGCATCACCTTTCCAAGCGGCTTTGGCGGCATCCAATATCGGGTTGTCAGACTGGCAGGCCAGTAGCGGCAGCAAGAGGAGTGGAGCACATAGTCGCGAGATATTCATATCGAAGCTCCAGGGCCCACATAACGACGAAAAACGGGATGTTCCTCAGAACGAAAACCAAAATTCGTTCGCGCCACACGCTCTGGGTGCACCCCGCTGTAAACACTCATGGTTTCCACCCCACTACCATCCTCTTTTTCAACGACAATGCCAACGTGCCCCGATGCATCGGAGTAGTTGATTTTTTTCTGCGACAACATCACCCGGCTGAGGCGGGGTGCCGGGAGGGAGCACCACCCATCCTGGTATTTCAACACTGGGGTCTGCCCATTGTCTAGCCAGAGGAGGATAGCGAGGTATACCCAAAATGCTTCCGCTTTCGTTAGGTACAGGAATTCCTGCCTAAGCAAGCATTTCTGCAACAAACAGATTACATTTGCTCACCCCTGCCGGATACGGTCCACGCTTTTTATTGATATCCCATGCAGCGTTGCCTTCCTGATTTTCAGCTGCTTGAACAACTCGCTGTCTGGCAATTTTTGGTGCTGGAGGAGGCATTTTGCTTTCGATTATATCAGCCACATTCCGAATCCTCACACTTCGCTGCGCTTGCCCGCCACCACCCCTGCCGCCCTTCGGCGCAAATTGCCCGCCTTGAGGTGAACCCGCCGGAACGTGAAGGGAATTGCTTTTGCAAAACCCGCTCCGCCCCAATCCGCAAGCCTTCCTGATCTCGTTGCCCGAGAGACCCGCCTCCAAGAATCCCTCGGCCAGGAACAGCAGCCGCAGCCGTTCGGAATCGCGCTCCAGCGGCGGCAGTCCGGCGAAGGCCAGATGGATATAGGCCTGCACCATTTCGCCCTTGGCCAGCGCCCGACTGGCGCCGTGGAAATGCCGCAGGATGCCGTCGGGCATCGGCCGATCCCAGGCCACCGACAGCAGGGCCAGGATGGCTTCCTCCTGCCCTTCGATATCCAGGGTCTGCCGATCCCACGCGTCGCGGATATATTTAACCAGCAAGGTGCCGTTGCCGAGTTCCAGCCCCTGATCCGTGAAGGTCAGGCTTTGGATCGTGATGCAGGTAATCTGCATCACTTAAGCCCCTCGCCGGGCGGGCACATCCGTGCCCTTGGCCGCTCGCTCAATGCTCGCCGGTCGCCTCATGCGCCATATTTGTCGCATGAGGCTTTATCCAGCCAGTCATTCAGCAACATCACCATCATCTCCAGAAACGCAAAGCGCCCCGGCTGGTGTCAGCTCGGGGCGCTCGTTGGGCTCATGTGCAGTGTCAAATTTTTTCCGAGCGGAGTCAATGGAAAAAGTTCTTGCTTTGTTCGCAATTGAGTCGGGCGCGATTTACCATTTATCCGCCGCCGCATTCAGCATCTGGCGCAAGGACACCATCTGCTTGCGCAGGCTCTGCAATTCCTCCAGCCCCATGCCGCAGGCATTGAAGATGCCAGCAGGCACCGCCCCCGCCTTTTGCTTCAGCGCCCGCCCGGCCTCGGTCAGTTCGATGCGCACCTGCCGCTCGTCAGAGGCGGAACGGGTGCGGGTCAGCATCCCCGCCGCCTCCAGCCGCTTCAGCAGCGGCGTCAACGTGCCGGAATCCAGATGCAGCCGCAGGCCGATTTCCTTGATCGCCAGATCGTCCTGCTCCCACAACACCATCATCACCAGATATTGCGGATAGGTCAGGCCCAGCTTGTCCAGCAGCGGCTTATACAGCCGGTTGAAGGCATGGGCCGTGGAATAGACCGCGAAACATAACTGGCTGTCCAGCAACAGGGCCTTTTCGACGTCGAAACCGCTCATCGCTCATCTCCGAATTCGTTAGCGCGCAACATAATCGCTCGCAGGAAGATCGTGCGCTAAAAAATATATTGCGCACAATTTAATTTTGCACTATCTATCAATTCACCGCAGCCGACCGGCGCTTCCCCCTCCGCCGTCGCCGACCGAAAGGAAGTCATCATCATGTCCACCGCCTCCTCCGTGAATGTGCTCTACACCACCAGCGCCACCTCTTACGGCGGTCGCGACGGCCGTTCGGTCGTCGAGGACGGCAGCCTGGAAATCACCCTGTCGACGCCCAAGGAACTGGGCGGCGCCGGCGGGGCCGGCAATAACCCCGAGCAGTTGTTCGCCGCCGGCTATTCTGCCTGCTTCATCGGCGCCATGAAGTTCGTCGCCTCGCAGGGTGGGCCGAAGGTTCCGGCCGACACCCGCGTGACCGCCATCGTCGGCATCGGCCCGCGTTCGGCCGGCGGCTTCGGCATCACCGCCGAGCTGGAAGTCTCGCTGCCCGGCCTTGACCGCGCCCAGGCCGAAGAGCTGGTGGCCAAGGCTCATCAGATCTGCCCCTATTCGAATGCCACGCGCGGCAATGTGGATGTGAAGCTGACGGTGCTGTAAGCCCCAAGCTCTTTGCGCCCCAGACATGAAAACGCCCCGGCAGGGAAACCCGCCGGGGCGCTTCATTTTGGAGGATGCAACATGCTGAGCGTCGAGACCCATCTTGGGCTCATGTGCAGTGTCAAATTTTTCCCGAGCGGAGTCAAGAAAAAAGTTCATGTTTTGTTCCTATGCCTTTGCATTCCAGGGAGTCGCCTCGGCACCCACATCCTCCAACCGCCAGCGGGACAGACGCGCATCCTGCAAGCCCTCCATCAGGCGCAGCAAGGCGGCATGCCAGGCGCGGTATTCGCCACGGGTCAGCTCGATCCAATCATCCGAGGGATAGGCCTCGACCGGGCAATAGCGCACCGGCACCAGCAGCTTGCGGCCCACCGCATCCACCACTTCGACGACTTCGTCGTAACGGTCCTGCACGATCTTGTCGCGGTCATCGAACAGCGGCCCCAGTTCCTGATCGCCATCGCCCCAGTCAGGCACCGAGCCGTCGGCGCCGTAGCGGCGCAGCAGCAGAGCCCCCATCCAATCCTCCTGACTCATCGCCACCAGGGCGTCATGCACCGTCTCGGCATCGGGATGCAGCACTGGCCGCTGCTCCCATCCAGTAGAACGGATACTGGCTCCCAGAAGACCGATCGCCTCGACCTGAGCGCAGCCGCAGCCGGACCAGCGCCGCACCACCTGAACATTGGCCGGAGCATCCGCCTCGGCTTCCGGAGCCCAAAGGCCGCGCCCGGTCATGACGTCGGCCCGCTGGTCGCGATAGACCCAGACCAGCAATTGCGCCAAGCCCGTGGGGACTCGCCGGGGACGACTCTGCGGCGCTGTAACCAAACGAGGGAGCTGCGACATCCAAACCTCCAAATTCCCGGCCAAGTTGCGAGTTGCATTTCTACGGATTTCGCAATTGCGCGTCAACGCAATTTTTGCCATTCTTACGAAATGCAATTGCGCAATATGATTGGGAACCATCATGTCGAATGAATGGATCAGCGCCCGGCTGAAAAGCCTGCGCGTCACCAAGGGCAGCTTGGCCCGCTCGCTGGGGATTGATCCTGCGCGCGTCTCCGAGATCGTCGCCGGACGGCGCAATGTACAGGTCGCGGAAATCCCGGTGATGGCCGAAATCCTGCAAATGAGCACCGAGGAACTGGTGGCCCGTCTCACCCCGCGCAAGCTGGCCCTGCAGCAGGAAGCCCAGCGTCAGGCCAACCCCGCCTCGACCTTGCCGCCGCTGCCGCAAGGCGCCGTCACCGACCTGCCCGCCCCCGCGCAGATGCCCAGAAATCTGCCGGTTTACGGCTCGGCCCGAGGCGGCATCGACGGCTCGTTCGAGATGAACGGACAGAGCATGGACTATGTCGAGCGCCCGCCATCTCTGGCTGCGGCCCGCAATGCCTATGCCGTCTATGTGCAAGGCGATTCCATGTCGCCGCGCTTCGAGGCCGGTTGGCTGCTGCATATCAACCCCACCCGCCCGGTGCGTCGGGGAGACAATGTGGTGGTGCAGATCAAGGCTGCCGACGAGCATGCCCCGCCGCTGGCCTATATCAAGACCTTCGAGGCGACCACCCCCACCAAACTGATGCTGAGCCAGTTCAATCCCAAGATCGAGCTGGAATGGCCGTTGGAAAATGTCGTCTCGATCCATCGGGTGGTCGGCATCGCCGAGATGTAATCCGATAAATTTGCGAACAACGTAATCACTGTTGACGCACTCCCGCAATAGGCGTATGCCCAAAGCAGAACAAAACAAGTACGGAGTGTGTGGCCGTGACTTTCGACCTGGATCACTGGTCGGCGCTGGAGCGCTGCTATGATGGCCCGATCCCGCCCGAGCATGTCTCGGAAGCCGCCTTTTCCCTGCATCATGCCGACCGGCTGGAGCGGGCGACAGGGCTGCGGCTGATGTGGAGCACGGCAGTGCATCGCCAGATCAGGCGCATCCGCAAGGCCCGCCAGATCGCCGGAGCCGAAAACCATCGTCAGGCTTTGGAACGGGAACTGACCGCCCTGCGGCTTTATGCCCGGGGCGCCAACCGCGAATGCTGGCGGCTGCGTCGGCTGATGGTGGAGGGCGGGAAATGACCAAGGTCAGTTGGCTGCAACGCCAGACCGAAGCCATGTGGCAAGCCACCGCCCAGGCCCGCGCCGGACGCACCGAGGCCTTTCTGCGGCTGGACGGCATGGCCCGCTGGAACCCGCCCAGCGATCGGCTGAAACGCGCCGCCTTGCGCAATGCCCTCTCGGCCATGGCCGGCGACAAGGTCACCCGCCGGGCCGAAGCGGCTCAACGCAAGCGATAGGCCGCCACATCCATCTCGAAGGCTTCGTCGCCCGAGATTTCACCCAAAGGGGCCAGCGGCCAGACCCATTGCGACAATGGCTCGGGCAAAGGCAGACCGGCCAGCACTTCGTCCCGCTCGGTCTCCTGCCCCCGACCATCATAGGTGCGGTGGCGAAATTCGCTGATCAGAAGGGAATGGCCGGGGCCGGTCCGCAAATCTTCCAGATGCGCCTGCATCACCCGGTTCATCCAGCCTTCGCCCAGCCGTTCGCCCCACCGGGCCAGCGGACGCAGGGGAAGCTGGGTCAGCAGGTTCAGCGACACTACGAAATCGGCTTCCGGCAGCTTATGCCGCCAGTTGCGCAAGCGTTCGGGTGCCGGGACCGGATCGCCATCCAGGTCGATGCCCAGCAGGTCATGCTCGACCAGATGCACATTCTGCATCGGATAAGCCTTCAGCCGCGCCGACCAGGGATGGAACAGATCCACCAGATAGACGGCCATGAAGCGTTCCGCCAGTTCGTCCAAGGGAACATCCAGCAACGCCCCCGATCCCAGCACCACCGCTACACCTCGGCGGCGGCAGCGTTCGGCCTGGGACAGGATGATGGAACGGCTGGCCTCCAGATGCGGCTTCCAGGCCTTGCGCCAGCGGCGATGGCGGGCCTCGATGGCCACCCCTTCCGCCACATAGCCCAACCGCCGGGCATGACGTCCCGCCGGAGTGAACCAGGAAGCCAGCAATTCGCGCAGCATCCCGGAGGTCTCCTGGCTTAATCAGACAGCGCGTGATTGGGCTGCAACCGAGCCTTCAGCGCCCGACGGATGATCTTGCCGCTGGAGGTGCGGGGCAGATCCGGCTCGAAGATCAGTTCTTGCGGGGCCAAGGCATCGCCCAGATGTTCGCGGGCATAATCCATCAGCTCGTCTCTCAGCCCATCGCCGGCATCGAAGCCGGGATTAACGGCAATGAAGGCCACCAGATGCTCATGCGCCCGCCAGTCGGGAGCGCCCACCACCCCCACCTCGGCCACCGCCGGATGGGACATCAGCACCGCCTCGATCTCGAACGGGCCGATCATGCGGCCAGCCGCCAGGATCACCTCGTCCTCGCGGCCCAGGAACCAGTAATAGCCGTCGGCATCACGGCGCACCATGTCGCCCGACAGATGCCAGCCTTCCAGCTCTTCCGGCAGAGCCCCGCCTTCGCCGCCCAGGCTGCGCCAAGGAGGCAGGCCGTCGCTGGCCAGGGCCAGTTCGCCGGCAGCTTCGCCTTCGAGCAGAATCTCGATGCCATCCTCGCGCCGACGCACCAACACCGGAGCCTTGCCCGGCAAGGGCCGCCCCATGCTGCCCGGCACCGGCAGACGCGAAGGATCGTGCGCCAGGATGATGGCGCCCGTCTCGGTCTGCCACCAGGTATCGCGGAACGGCGTGCCCAGCGCCTTGCGCCCCCAATCGACGGCATCCGCCGACAAGGGCTCGCCGACGCTGGCGGCCAGACGCAGAGCCATCGGCTTGGTGAAGCGGGCCGGTGCCGCGCCGCCGCCGATCAGGCCGCGGATCACGGTGGGCGTGGTGTACCAGACGGCCACCGGCTCATCCTCCAGTACCGACAGGCAGCGGGTCGGAGCCGAGGGGACCTCGTCCAACAGGATCGCCGCCCCCACGGCCAACGGCCCGACCAGCCCATAGGCGGTATGGGTCACCCAGCCGGGATCGGCGGTACACCAGATCAATTCGCCGGGCTTCAGATCAAAGGCGGATTGGGCACTGTCCTTCATCGCCTCCAACACGCCGACGTCATGCAACACTGCCTTGGGTGGAGCCCCGCCGCTGGCCACCGGAGCGGTGGTGCCGCTGGTGAAATGCATGCAGACCGCCTGACCTTGGGGCAGCGCCGCCGGCTCGGCCAAAGGCGTTTGCTGGGAAACCGCGCTCAGGAAATCGACGCAGCCTTCGGGAATATCCTCGCCCACCAGCAAAACCTTGGTCAGATCAGGCAGCAGCGGCAGCAGAGGCTCGATCAATTCGTTGTAAAGTGCTGCATCGGCGATCAGCAGACGCACGCCGCCCAGCTCCAGACGGATCAGCAAGGGATCAGGCCCCAGATCGGCATAGAGCGGGCAATAGACGCCGCCGGCCTTCCAGATGCCCAGCGCCGAGGTCACCGTCTCGACCCGCCGTCCCGTCATCACGCCGACGGTATCGCCTGGGCGCAACCCCTGCTCCAACAGCAGCGATGCCACCCGACCGGCCTGATCCGCCAGCTGGGCATAGCTCAGGTCTACCCTTTCGCCATTCCAGCCCAGCCATCGCAAGGCCAGGGAATCGGCGCGGCCCGCCGCGCATTGAGTGTCGGCAAGGGTCGGGGAAACGGCCACGGGCACTCCTTATAATTGGTCTGGTCCGAGCAGATATTGATCTGCAAGCCCCCCTTCTGGCAAGCAGCCCGAAAGGGGGTGAATCGCAAGGCTCCTATGCGCTGGCTTTGCTGCGCTGCAAGGTCGCCAGCCAGATGCCGGCGAAGATCATTCCCATGCCTAAGCCATGGAACCAGCGGAAGCTTTCGCCCAGCAACGGAATGGCGATCAGGGCGGTGAAGACGGGGATCAGATTGATGAACAGGCCGGCCACCCCGGCTCCCAGCCGGGTCACCCCGAAGTTCCACAGCCCATAGGCCACCAGCGAGGGGAACACCGCCACGTAAGAAATCAGTCCAACGGCTTTCCAGCTCAGCTCGAAGCTTTTGCCCATCGCCAACTCGCCCAGATAAAGCGGCAGTACGAACAGGGTGCCGATGCCCACCTGCACCGTCAGCAGCGCCAGGGAATCGAGCCCGGTGGGATAGCGTTTCAGCACCACCGAGAACAGCGCCCAGCTGGCAACCGCCGCCAGCGCCCACAGATCGCCCTCATGCAGCGACAAGGACAGCAGCACCTGCAGATCACCCCGGGCAATCACCATCACCACGCCCAAGAACGACAGTATGATCCCCGCCGCCTGCTTCGGCCCCACGCCTTCGCGGAACCAGGCCCAGGACAAAGCGACGATGGAAACCGGAATGGCGGCGCTGACCAGGGTGGCATTGACTGCCGTCGTCGTCGTCAGGGCGACATAGAGAAAGCTGTTATAGGCGGTGACGCTGGAGGCCGCCAAAAGGCAGAGCAGCTTCCAATGCCGCATCACCTTTTCCTTCTGCGCCAGCACGCGGGGCAGACCGAAAGGCAGCAGGATCAGCAGCGCGAAGAACCAGCGCCAGAAGGCTAAACCCAACGGCGGCACCGTCCCGGCGGCCATGCGTCCGGCGACGGCATTGCCGCCCCAGAACAATGGCGGCAGCAGCATCAGCAGATAAGGGGAACGCAACGAGCGGAAGACAGACAAGAGAACACACCTCGCGGGACGAAGGGGTGATGGCGAAAATATCCGCAGCGCCGCCCTGCAAGCAAGGCCTCTGGCCTTAATAGCGCTTGACCTCCAAGCCGGCGCGGCTACCCTGGCGCCTCATCCAGCCGTTCCGGGGACATGATGGCCAGTGGGCAGCCCTTTTCGATTCTCGTCTATGTCGGTCTCGACCTTGTCGGCGACGGGGTGATGAAGCTGCCGTTCCTGCGCGCTCTTCGCGCCGCCTGGCCCGAGGCCCGCATCACCTGGCTGGCCGGCAAGGGCAAGACCGTCTATGCCGGCCTGCTGGCCCCCCTGGTGGTCGGGCTGGTGGACGAAGTGATCGAGGATGCCGGCATCGGCAACAAATGGTGGGAACTGCTGCGCCGCCCGCTGGCGGGCCGCCGGTTCGACCTGATCATCGACACCCAGCGCCGCACCCTGACCAGCCTGATCGTCAAGCGCATCAAGCACGGCACCTTCGTCTCGTCGGTGGCCGACTGGCATCTGTCGGACCTGAAGCCGGCCCCCGGCTGGAAGAAGCCGCCGGCGATGATCCGCCAGATGCTGGAACTGCTGGAACTGGCCTCGGGCAAGCCCGCCGACTGTTCCCGCCCGCTGACCCTGGATGCCGAAACCGAGGCCGAGGCCGAGCGCCGTCTGCCTTATGGTCCGCTCTATGTCGGCCTGGCCCCCGGTGCCGGCGGCAAGCATAAATGCTGGCCGCTGGACAATTACATCGCCCTGGCCATGCGTCTGGCCAAGCAGGGCCGGGTTCCCGTCATGCTGCTGGGCCCTGCCGAGCATCAGTGGGAAGGCGAGATTCGCGACGCCGTGCCGGGCGCCATGCTACCGCTGGACGAGCGCTCCACCCCGCCTTTGACCATCGCTCTGGCCCGTCGCATGGCGGTTGCCGTCGCCAATGACAGCGGCACCGGCCATATGCTGGCGGCCTCGGGTGTGCCGCTGATCTCGCTGTTCGGCCCCACCACACCCGAGAAATTCGCCCCCACCACGCCGAACCTGACGGTCATCCGCGCCCAGGACTTCGCTTTGTCGGAAGCCATGGAGGGCATCCCCCTGGGGTCGGTCGCCTCGGCCATCGACGCCATCATCGGGCCGCCCGCGGAATAACCAGATGAGCAAGCCCCCCGTCATCGTCTGGTTCCGCCGCGATCTTCGTCTGGCCGACAACCCGGCGCTGACCGAGGCTGTGCGCTCAGGTTCACCGATCCTGCCGGTCTTCATTCTGGAAACCGACCTGCCGCGCCCTTATGGCGCCGCCAGCCGGTGGTGGCTGCATCATTCCCTGGCCTCGCTGGGGCAGTCTTTATGGGCCAAGGGTGCACCGCTGCTACTGCTGAAGGGCCAGGCCAGCCGCATCCTGCCGCAACTGGCCGCCCGCGTCGGAGCCGAGCGGGTGCTGGCGAATCGCCGCAACGAACCCGCCGAAGCCGCCCTCGACGCCCGCATCGCCGAGACGCTGGAAGGCAAACTGTCCATTCTGCCCGATGGCCTGCTGTTCGAGCCCGGCACGGTCCGTACCAAGGACGGCAAGCCGGTCCAGGTCTTCACCCCCTTCTGGCGCAACGCCCTGGCCCTGCCGCCGCCCGCCAAGCCGCTGCCGGCTCCGGACATCCTAACCGGCCATCACGGCTTCGGCGGCGAGCCACTGGATAGCTGGGGCCTGCTGCCCACTGCGCCCAACTGGGCCGAAGGGTTCACCGAAGCCTGGGTGCCAGGAGAAGAGGCCGCCCGCCAGCGCCTTTCCGATTTCCTGGATGAGGACATCGAGGCCTATGCCCGCCTGCGCGATGTGCCCAGCCGTCCGGCCACCTCGCGCCTGTCGCCCGCTTTGGCCTTCGGGGAAATCTCGCCCCGGCAAATCTGGCATGCGGCAGTCGCCCACGGAGCCCACCCCGCCGAAGGTTTCCTGCGGGAACTGGGCTGGCGGGAATTCTGCCATCACACCCTGATCCGCCATCCCGACATGGCCAGCCGTCCGCATCGACGCGAGTTCGAGCGCTTCCCCTGGAGCGGCAGCGTCGCCCAATGGAAAGCCTTCACCAAGGGCCGCACCGGCTATCCCATCGTCGATGCCGGCCTGCGCGAGCTGTGGACCACCGGCTGGATGCACAACCGCGTGCGCATGATCGTCGCCTCGTTCCTGGTCAAAGACCTTTTGATCCCCTGGCAGAAAGGCGAGGCCTGGTTCTGGGACACTCTGGTCGATGCCGACGCCGGCAACAATGCGGGGGGCTGGCAATGGGTGGCCGGCTGCGGCATGGACGCCGCCCCCTATTTCCGCATCTTCAACCCCATTTTGCAGGGCGCAAAATTCGACCCCGACGGCGCCTATGTGCGCCGCTGGTGCCCGGAACTGGCGGGCCTGCCCAACCAGTTCATCCACGCCCCCTGGACCGCCTCGCCCCTGGAACTGGCGGCGGCGCGTCTCCGGCTGGGCGTCGATTATCCCCAGCCGATGGTCGATCACGAAGTCGCCCGGAAGAAGGCGCTGGCGGCGCTGGAGCGGGTGAAGGCCTAAGAGAAAAGGGCCGATCATCGACCGGCCCCCTCTTGCTCATCCTGCTAAACAATCATCCAGAAAACTGCCGCAACGGACCGCCTGCTGATGCTCGTTCAGCAACAGCGACAGATTGCCATCCCCGATCGGAGCCCCCCACTGGTCGGCATGCACCAGGTCCGCCAGCGGCAGGCGCGGACGCCAGCCGGCGGCCTCCAACTCCGGCTTGGGGTGATAGCCCTTGACCTTGCCGATGCAGAGATAGGCCACCGGCACCACCCCCTTGGGAATGTTCAGCGCCTGCATGACGGCGGCATTGTCGAAGATGCTGACCCAGCCGACGCCCAATCCTTCCGAGCGGGCGGCCAACCACAGATTCTGCACGGCGCAAACCGAGCTGTAGAGGTCCATGCTGCGGATATGGGTCCGGCCGATGACCGTCGGCCCGGCGCGGTCGCGATCGCAGGTGATGCAGATATTCACCGGCGCCTCGAGTATCCCCTCAAGCTTCAGCGAACGATAGACCGCCTGCTTGTCCTCGGGGAACATCAGCGCCGCCTCGTCATTGGCCTTGAGGAAAGCGTCATGCACCCGGCCCTTCACCTCCGGGTCGCGCACCAGAACAAAGCTCCAGGGCTGCATGAAGCCGACCGAGGGGGCATGATGGGCGGCGATCAAAATCCGGCTCAACACATCGTCGGGCACGGGATCGGGCAGAAACTCGCCACGGGTATCGCGGCGGGTCAGAATGGCCTTGTAGACCCCTTCGCGTTCCGAGGGCCGCAAAGGCGTGGCGTCAAGCAAATGGGAACTGTTCACATGAGAAGTGCTGGCGTCCATCGACATTCCCCTGTCTTTAGGACATTCCCGTCAGCCGTCCGCGCTGAAGGAACCATCTCCTGCTGGCCGGTCTTCTGACTTGGGATCTGCCCCTCCAGACGTCTTCCCGGCCTTCAGCCAGTGACATATGCCTGGACGGTCCCCCTCACAGCGATGGGCTCGTCGCGGAATCACACCGCATTCCCGATTCTCCCGCAGGGTCAGACCCGCAGGCACCAGTAGGATGG
>Ga0318572_10000263_pt1 | contig 19197 bp, 12 predicted proteins | sample GRESIP089b5f20_FD_202528 | JGI IMG/M metagenome (GOLD analysis project Ga0318572, IMG submission 202528) | Tropical soil microbial communities from Luquillo Experimental Forest, Puerto Rico - GRE.SIPMG.089b5f20 | ecosystem: Environmental > Terrestrial > Soil > Tropical forest > Bulk soil...
TCGTAGCGGGGGATTCAGGGACGACCGAGATGAAGATCGACCAACAACCGCTTACCCCCGATGACGATCCCTTCACGACGGCGACCCCGGTCCCGACGTACCTGCCGGACCCCTTGGCACTCGTGATTCCGGACGACGAGGTGACGCAGGCTCTGCCGCTGATGAACGACGATCCCCGCGCTCGAGCGCCTCGGCGGTGGCGTGCTGTCGATGAGGCCCTCCCGAGGCGTTCAGCAACCCAGTGCAGGGCGGGTTCGGGGCAGCAGATGGGCCCTCCCGATTCTTAACTTTTGTTTCATCCCGGCCCGCGAGTCGAGGTCTCGGCTAGCTTGGAGGGATGGTGGACGAGGCCGGCGCTACCCCGGACGAGCGGTGTCCGTCGCGGCACGAGAAAGGTGTCCAGTGCGAGCGCGAGCGGGGTCACGCCTGGCTCCACTTCGCGACCGTCGACGGGGTGAATTACGCCTGGAGCGATCCTTTGGCACAGGACACGAGGCGCGTCAGTCCAGGCTACGAGCCAGATTCGAACTGATCCACGAAGCGCCTCGTCGCTGAGGCCCTCGAGGCAAGCGCGGGCCGAAGGGCGACGCGCTCGAAGAAGACATTCAATGCTCGCCGGGGTCGGCCGACGCCCTGGCAGCCCTCGCGATGGCATCTGCGAGCGAGAGCGGTCCCGATGCGATCTCGTCCGCGTCCAGAACGATGGAGTCTTTCCTGGCCTCCGCCCGCGAATCGTCGAAGGGCGTGACGACCAGCACAGCGGCGGGTACGAGCGCGTGGGCCCACCGCGCGATGATGCGGATGTGGCGACCGCTTGCTTCGGAGGCGCGCAGCACCAAGACGCGCTTCCCGATTGGCCATCTCATGCTTGCTGCAACAGGTGAGGCGCCCGTTGATTCCGTGTGGACTCCACCGGACGGGTCCGGAACGGGCTAGAGTCCCGGACGATGCACGCGCGTGATGCTCTGGTCGTGGTCAGGGTCGTCCACACGATCGTGTGGGCCTTCCTGGCGTCGTGCATCCTGCTGATTCCGGTGCTCGCTGTCGCGGGGCGGCTACGGTTCGCCCTGGTGCTCACTGCCATCGTCGTGTGCGAGGTAGCCGTCCTCGCGGTGAACCGGATGCGGTGCCCGCTCACCGATGTCGCCGCCATGTACACGGACGAGCGCGGCGACAACTTCGACATCTACCTGCCGCGCTGGTTGGCCCGGAACAACAAACGTGTGTTCGGAACGTTGTTCCTGGCGGGAGAAGCAGTGCTGGTCTGGTGCTGGTTGGGATGATGCGAGAACGCCGGCCAGCGGATCGGTGCACCGAGCTTCTGCCCAGCGGACCGGCCTCGCTTCCGTAAGCATCACCAGCACGCCGAACAGGTCGGCCGGCGAAGTCCTTGCGTAGCGATCGCGTGCGCAGCAGATGAACCGTCGGCGGCGTCGATGTCGCCGGTACGCTCTGGGAACCGGCCGCAGGTCGTCATCGCCCATACGGAGACCCGCGGCGCTTTCCAGGGCGTGAGCGAGGAGTCGTGCGCGTCGCGGCCGGAGCAGATCGGGTAGGGGAGAGCGGACCGTATGCCCGGCACCGCCTCGCGGGTGCTTTCGCCCCCGATCTCTTTCCGGTTCCACCGCGGTTCCGCGTGAGGGTGAGGAAGCTCTCGCTCGCCCGTCTCCTCCTGCGGGAGCTGGTCGAGTACCGCGGGAAGCTCGGCGTCGTCTCGAGCCGACCGTGCATGTATGGAGTCTTCTCCGGACCCCTCGGTGGCTTCGCTCCACGGGAGCAGCTGTGCGTAGGGTGCCTGCGCTGCACCGTCGAGTATCCCGACGTGGTGCAGATCCATCCGAACCCGGAGCGCGAGCGCACCGGTGGCTCGCTCCTCCCACCCGACGACGTCGATGCCCTCCTCTACGAGGCCCGCACCGGCCGCGTCCCGGTGCGCGGCGCCGGGTACCGAGGGCCATTCGGTGGGGAGGGATGGGACGGCCTCTGGACGGACATGTCCGAGATCGTCCGTCCCACTCGCGACGGCATCCACAGCCGCGAGACGATTGCCACGGACGTGGACATCGGTGAGTTCCCGTCGTGGCTACGATTCGACGCGGCAGGCGAGCCGCTGGGGCCGATTCCGCGCTTCTTGACCATCCAGGTCCCCTTCCTCTTCGACCTGCCGCCGTCCTCCGTCGGTTCGCCCGAGCTCTTCCGCGTCCTCGCCGACGCAGCGCGCCGCATCGGCACGCTCGCCCTCGTTCCTGCGCAGTGGGCGACAGAGCCCGCCTTGCGCGGCCCGCACGTCGTTCCGGTCCTCTCACGGTTCCGCGGGGCGGCCCCCGACGACCTTGGCTTCGCTCCGAGGATGCTCGAGATCGATGGTTGGGACCGGGCGCGCTTCTCCGAGGTGATTCAGCGATTCCCGACGTCGCTCATCGCGGTGCGCGTCTCGGCGGGCGCTGACATCCTCGGGATCGTTCGCGACGGCGCGCGCATCCTCCACCTCGTGGCCGACTACCGCGGCCGCGCCGGAGGGCGGTTCATGGGCGACGCCGCCCGGAGCGCCCACGGCCAGCTCGTCGAGGCCGGCGTGCGCGAAGAGGTGACGCTCATCGGCAGTGGCGGGCTCGTTCGCCCCGAGCACCTCGCGAAGGCCATCGTCTGCGGAATCGACGCCGGCGCGCTCGACGTCCCGCTGTGGGTCGCGCTCCAAGGACGCTTCGGGGCGGAGTGCCGCGACCGTGAGACGTGCCGGGTCGAGCTGCCGCGCCTCGACCCGGGCTGGGCGGCGCAGCGGCTCGTCAACCTCGCCGCGTCGTGGCGCGACCAGCTCCTCGAGGTGCTCGGAGCCATGGGGCTGCGCGAGGTGCGGAGGCTCCGCGGCGAGCTGGGCCGTGCCCTCTTCCAGCTCGAGCTCGAGCGCGAAGCCTTCTCGGGAATCCGGGGCTATGCACCGCGCGCGTGACGACGTCGAAGACCTCGTGGTCGCGAAGCACACGGAGGCGCTTCGCCGCGGCTTTCGGGTCTGGCCCCGGCTCGGTTTCCTCCCGCCGGCGCTCGGCGACGCGCGCTGGACGCCGGAGCTCATCCTCGCGACCTGGGTCCAGGCGGAGAGCGGCTGCCCGCCGGGCGGCGGGCTCGAGCACCGGGTCGGGAGGTCGGGGGGCGGCTTCGATCGGCTCGACTTCACGTTCCTTCCGGCGCAGGAACAGCTCGCGGAACGAGAACCGGTCGACACCTCCATCGCGCTTGGCCGCCGCGACGAACGATCGCTCGACATCCCGATCCCCTGGTACGGAGCGGGGATGTCCTTCGGTTCGGTGAGCGAGCGGATCATGCTCGCCCGGGCCAAGGCCGCTCGTGCGTGGAAGACCTTCACATCCACCGGCGAAGGGGGTTACCCGGAGTCGCTCTTCGAGTATCGCGACCACGTCATCGTCCAGATCGCCACGGGGATGTTCGGGGTTCGCGAGGAGACGATTCTCTCTTCACCGATCGTCGAGCTCAAGTACGCGCAAGGAGCCAAGCCTGGCCTCGGCGGCCACCTGCTCGGAGACAAGGCCACCGTCGCCGTCGCGCGCATGCGCGAGAGCGTGCCCTGGGTGAGCCTCTTCTCGCCGTTCCCGTTCCACAGCGTCTACTCCGTCGAGGACCATCGAAAGCACGTGGACTGGGTGAGGGCGATCCACCCGCAGGCTCTGGTCGCGGTGAAGGTGTCGACCCCCGCCGACGTGGACATGGTGGCCGTCGGCTCCTACCACGCAGGCGCCGACGTCCTCCAGATCGACGGAGGCTACGGCGGCACCGGCGCCGCGCCCGAGATCGCGAAGAAGAACATCGCCATGCCCATCGAGCTCGCCATCCCGCGGGTGCACCGCACGCTCGTCGAGGAGGGTATCCGGGACGAGCTCACCGTGCTCGCGAGCGGCGGCATCCGCACCGCCTGGGACGTCGCCAAGGCCATCGCCCTCGGAGCGGATGGCTGCGTCCTGGGCACGACCGAGCTCGTCGCCCTCGGGTGCACTCGCTGCGCGAACTGCGAGCGCGGTCGCGGGTGTCCGTTCGGGCTCACCACCACGGATCCCGAGCTGTCTCGGCTCGTCGATCCTGACTGGGGTGCCGAACGAGTGTCTCGGCTCTATTCATCGTTCCAGCGCGAGATCGCGGGCATCCTCCGCCGCCTCGGGATGCGCTCGGTACGCGAGCTGCGCGGCCGCACCGATGTGCTCATGTACGTCGGCGAGGGGAGCGGCGATGGACGTTGATGCGATCCTCGCCTCGCGGCGCTCGTTGCCGCACACGGCGGCCATCCCCGTGCGGAAGGCGGAGGCCGAGGGTGGGTGCGGGGTCATCGGGATGGCCTCGAACGTCCTCCTCGAGGGACGCCATCTCCTGACCGCCCTGCAGCAGATGCGCAACCGCGGGAACGGCAAGGGAGGCGGAGTCGCCGCCGCGGGGCTCGACGCCGGCTTCCTCGGTGTCCGCCCCGAGGTCCTCGCAGACGATTACCTCATCGCCATCGCGTACCTCGACCCCTCCGCGCGGGCGGAGGTCGAGCGGTCCTTCCTCGAGCCCACCTTCGCCGTGGACCACGAGCGCGAGCTGCGCCCGCATTCCGGGGCGCGGGAAGCCCTCGGGCTCGAGGTCGAGCCCCCCGCCGTCCGCTGCTACTTCGTGCGCGTGCTCCCCGACGTCCTCCGCGAGTTCGCCAGCCAGCACGGGTTCTCGGACGGTGCCGCGGCCGCAGACGAGCTCGTCTACCAGGCGACGTACCGCCTCCAGCGCGCGTTCTATGCGTCGACGGGCGAGAAGCGCGCGTTCGTGCTGTCCCGCGGGAAGGATCTGCTCGTGGTGAAGATGGTCGGGTACGGGGACGACCTGCTCCGGGCTTACGGGCTCGATGCGCTGCGGGCCCACGTCTGGATCGGGCATCACCGCTATCCGACGAAGGGTCGGGTCTGGCATCCGGGCGGCGCTCACCCGTTCGTCGGGCTCCACGAGGCCTTGGTCCACAACGGGGACTTCGCCAACTACGCGTCGCTCTGTAGCTGGCTCGCGCAACGCGGCGTCTATCCGCTCTTCCTGACCGACACCGAGGTCGCCGCTCTCGCGTTCGACCTGCTCCACAGGGTCTACCAGTATCCGCTCGAGCACGTCATCGAGGCGCTCGCGCCGACGACCGAGCGTGACTTCGCGCTGCTCCCGCCGGCGAGGCAGCGCGTCTACCGGATGTTGCGCGCTGTGCATGCACACGGCTCGCCTGATGGACCGTGGTTCTTCCTGATCGCCCAGTCCGACCCCCGCTCGCGAGACTTGCGGCTCGTCGGGATCACCGACACCTCCATGCTCCGGCCGCAGGTGTTCGCGCTCCAGAGCGGCGAGGTCGACGTCGGGCTCGCCTCCTCCGAGAAGCAAGCCATCGACGCGGCCCTGGAGAGCCTCTCCGCGGCGGACGATCGGTTCTGGCCGCGTGCCGATCTCTACTGGAATGCGCGCGGCGGCAGCCACACGGACGGTGGCGCCTTCGCGTTCACCGTGACCCGCGGCGCCGGAGGAAGGATCGATCTCGTCTGCGCCGACAAGTTCGGGCGGCGCATCGAGCCGGATCGGTCGAGGCGCCCACCGACGTCACGGGGTAGGCCCGGTGGGCTCGAGGGCGCGCGGCTCCTCGACGCCTCCGACACCACGGACCAGCTCTTCGCCGGGATCGCAGAGCGCCTTCCGGAGATGGGGTACGGGCGATTCGCCGAATTCCTGGGCGCGCTCGAGGCGTCGGCGAGCGATGACGCCGGCCGGGAGCGTGCGCTCGGGCTCATCACGCTGCTCATGGACCGCCACGTCCCCACGGGAGCGCTCAAGCGCAGCGCGATCCTGGCGCTCCTCGACCGCTCGCTCGCGGCCCTCGTCGACGCCATGCGCCGCCGGCCGACCGTCGGGTACGCCTGGGTGGGTCGCGAGGCCGCGCTTCCGGAGACCGTGGAAGCAACGGCCGTCGTCGACGCCCGTGGATTCCCCTCGGAAGGACCGCGTTCGCTCTCGCGCGTGCTCGTCGAGCTCCAGCGGCGGGGATTCCGCCGCATCATCGTCGCGAACGCGCGCGGGCAGCGGTTCATCGCTTGCGGTCTGGGACCCGGCTCGCATGGAACGCGCATCGACGTCTACGGCTCTTCCGGTGATTACCTGGGATCCGGCCTCGACGGCGCCGAGCTCGTCGTGCACGGCTCGGCGCAAGACCAGCTCGCGCAGATCATGAAGGACGGGAAGCTCGTCGTGCACGGCGACGTGGGGCAGACTTTCCTCTATGCGGCCAAGGGCGGCGAGACGTACGTCCTGGGGAGCGCTGCGGGGCGGCCGCTCATCAACGCGGTCGGCCGGACGCGCGCGGTGATCAACGGCACCTGTCTCGACTACCTCGCCGAGTCCTTCATGGCCGGCGACCCGCTGCAGGGTGGTGGCTTCGCGATCGTGAACGGGGTCTCGTGGGACGAGAGCGGTGTGGTCCAGGATCTCGACGATCCCTATCCCGGAGGAAACCTCTTCTCGCTCGCGTCGGGCGGCGCCATCTACGTGCGCGACCCGGGCGGACGGCTCTCCGAGGAGCAGCTCAACGGCGCCGAGATCGGTGCCCTCGAGGACGCCGACTGGGAGCTCATCCGGCCGTATCTCGAGGAGAACGAGCGGCTGTTCGGAATTCGCGTCGAGCGCCTCCTGGCGGTGGGCGGGCGCTCCATCACGCCTCGTGAGGCCTATCGCAAGGTCCGGCCGTCGCGGCAGCAGGCGCTCTCTCCCGAGGAGGCGTGGGTGAAACGGGAGGCTTGACCTCGGCTGGCGGAACCGTTCGTACATGCCGACGCCGCACGCTGGGGTCCGAGCCCCCATCGAGCATCGAGCGGTCCGCTTCGCGCTGTCGTGCACCGTGCATGACGCGAGGTGGTAAAGGACCCCCAGCGACCGCTCGGCCCATCGGGCGCTACGACCGTTGCTTCCGAGCCGAAGCCAGGTCAGCGGCCCCAACAGGAATCATTTGAAGAAGCTTGCCGGGGATGCTCGCGGAACCAGTCTTTCTCTTCATGAGATGCCTGGTTCTGGTCGTGGCTCTCGGCTTGGCTGGCTGCGCCCACTCCGTTCCCGTGGCCTCCCCGAACGGGAGGTCGCGATACATCGGAGACCTAGAGCAAAAGGTGCTCGTGGTGGGCCCGACGTTCGTCACTCACGTCGGCACGACGGGGGACGGCACGCTCTTCTTGTACTCTGCCCCGGTGAGAACGGGCGGCGATGACGACTGCGCAGCCAGCGACGCCGAGATGCAGCCCTACTTCCCGATCGAAGCTGGTTCCAGGCGGGAGGTGAACATCTCCGTTCCCGCTGGCGAGGTCGAGTGCGCGGCGGTCGCGATGGGTATGGGGATGAACGTGACCTGGGAGATGGAACCGGGCACGGCCTCCGCGTCCAGATAGGGGGTCGCCCCGCTGACCACCTGCGCGCTGATGTGGCGTGCGCGACATTCACTGCTGTTGCGCCGATGCACGGCCACGAGCCTTGATGTGGGCGGAGCCACGAGTCCTCCTGGTGGCATGTCAGTTGCTACGCTAAGTAGTCAGGGTGATACTCATGAGGACCTTCGTTCAGCTGGCGCTGGTCGCCTGGACACTGGCGCTGATGCCCGTGGCAGCTCGCGCGCAGGACGCGGTCCCGCCTGAGTCTGTGGCCCCAGAGCAGACGCCGCCGGCGGCGCCGGCGCAGCCACCCGCTCCCCCCGCGCAGGACCAGGCCACCGCCGCGAGCCCTGACGCGAACGGCCAGTGGGTCTACACGCAGCAGTACGGTTGGGTCTGGATGCCCTACGGTGACGCCTACACGTACGCGCCGTCAGAAGGAGAGGGCCAGCCGTACCAGTACGTCTATTACCCGGCCTACGGCGGCTGGACCTGGGTGGTCGCGCCCTGGGTTTGGGGGGTCGGCCCCTGGCCGTACTTCGGCGTGTACGGGCCAGCGCACTTCGCCTGGTACGGGTACGGCTGGTGGAGGACGCCGTGGCGCTGGCACTACCACGCGGCGCCGTACCGCGGTGGGTTCGCGGCCCGCGGGGTGGGGCCAGCGCCCTACCGGGGCGCGTTCGGCGTCGGCGCGGCGCCGTACAGGGGCGCGGCCGGCATGCGCACTGCGCCGGCGGCACACTTCGCGCCCCGAGCGTTCGGAGGACGAGTCGTGGGTGGTGGTCGGATCGGCGGCGGCTCGCACGTGAGCGTGGGTCACTTCGGCGGCCACGGTGGCCACCGGTGAGCGGAACGCACGCTTGCGACCGCGCCGTGGTCGCACGCCTCCGAATCCGCGGAGGGAGCGCGACACCCGGACGACGATGATCCCGTAGTGTCGCGCCCAGACCCGGCGCGCTCCAGCTCCCGCCAGTCGCATCGTGCGTTCCGCACCGAGGGCGGCCACCAGGACGGCGACCGCGACGAGCGACGCCTGGGGGAAAGACAGCCGAGCACCCACGCGCTGGGAGAGGCCTTCCATCGTTGACCAACCGTACACGATCGGGAGGTGTATCGCGTAGAGGCCGAGCGACGACCTGCCCAGCGGCGTCAGCGCCCTCGCCACGCGCGCGGAGCAGGTCTCGAGCACCGCCACGAGCACGAAGACGGCGCCGACGCGGAACATCACGAGGCTCGAGTAAGCCGGCGGCATGCTCGGCATGTCGATGAGGCCTTGACGCCAGGTGAATGCCACCAGCGCGATGCCAACCCCAGCCAGGGTCAGCGCGCGTCGGATCGGTCGGTCATCCGTGAGCAGCGGAATGGCAGCTCCGAAGAAGAAGTAGGCTACCCACGGAAACACGGGAAACGGCGAGCTGCCTCCCAGGGCCTGCGCCACCACCATCGCCAGGACGGCGCTCGGGAAGGAGGGTGGGAGCATCCCGAGCGCCACCGCGAGCGCTGCGAGCGCGATGAAGGCGAGGCCTTTCTCGCGCCTGCTCCAGGGCAGGGCGAGCGTCAGCCCTGCGATGAAGAGCCCTCCCGCGATGGCGTGGAGCGCGTCGAAAGCGAGGAGGTGTCTCCAGGTACTCGTGTCTCCGGTGAGCAGTCCGTGGACGTTCCATCCGGGAAACCGAAGCGCATAGCCGAGCCCGAGGAGGAGGATCACGCGCGGTAGCCGCGCCCGAATCACCGCCACGCCGCGTGCCGGTGAGCGCGATACCGCCAGCGTCACCGCCCAGCCCGAAACCATCAAGAACAGCGGGGCCGTCAGCCCGCGCGCCTTCCAGTAGGCGGCAATTCCCGGGGCGGCTCGCGCAGCAGGCGACAGGAGCGCATCGCAGGTGTGGCCGAACACCATCGCGACGACCCCGAGCGCTCTTGCAACGTCGAGCGCAGGCACCCGGTTCGGCCGGCCCTCAGCGGTCGCGGCGAGGCCACTCGCTTGGGTCGGCATGCTCGGGTGGAACACCCGAGCCGGGATAGCGTGTCAGCACTTCACAAAGCTTCACATTCCGCTCGCGACCCCGCTCACCCGCCGGTGGCGGTCGAGGGGCCCTGGGCGAAGTCGCTCGCGACCTCGACGGCCATCCCGTCGGCGAGGCTCGGGTTACCGATCCGGACCACCCGCTCCGTCCCGGTGAGGCCGCTCGCGAGCTCGACCGCCGAGCCGGTGTCGCGCTCCACCTCCACCGTCACGAGCCTCAGTCGGCCATCGTCCCCGACCACCGCCACCCGTGAGCCCTTGGCGTCGGAGAGGAGCGAGGTGGCCGGCACGGTAAGGACGCGGTGGGGCACGCTCAAGCTGAGCGAGGCCTGGGCGTACATGCCCGGCAGGAGCTTCCCGGCCGGATTCGGCACGCGCACCTCGGTGTTCATGGTGCGGGACGTCGCGTCGAGCGCGCCCGCCGCCCGCGCCACCTTCCCCTCGAACGTCACCCCCGGATACTCGCGCACGAGCACCTTCGCGGCGGTGCCGGCGCGGACGCTCGGCGCCACGTCCTGCGGCACCTGGACGAACACGCGGACCGGGTCCATGGCGACGACGCGGAAGAGCGGCGTCGAGTTCCCGGCCGTCACCAGCGCGCCGCGGTCGATCGAGCGCTGCGTCACGACGCCGTCGAACGGGGCGACGACGCGCGCGAACGACTTGAGCTGCGTCAGCCGCGAGATGTTCGCCTCCTGCGAGGCGGCGTTCGCCTCGGCCACCCGCACGCCGGCCTCGTCCACCACGGCCCGAGCCCGGCGTTGCGCCAGCTCCTGCTCCGTGGCGACGCCGACCGGCGCCAGCCGCTCGTAGCGCGCGAGCTCGGTCCGCGACAGGTCCCGATTGGCGCGCGCCTGGATCACCGCCGCCTGAGCCTGCGCCGCCTGGGCGCGCGCCGCCGCCAGCTCCTGGTCGAGCTCGGGCGTGTCGACCTCGGCGAGGAGCTGCCCTCCCCGGACATGGTCGCCGATGTCGACCAGCCAGCGCCGAACGTACCCGTTGGCGCGGGCGTAGACGACGGTCTCCTCGAGCGGCTGGACGCTCCCGGGGAGGAGCAGGTCGCGGGCGCTCGACATCACCTTCGGCGTGATCACCTCCACCCGCCGGACGGCGCTGGACGCGGCCCGTGCGCCGCGCTCGACGGCCTGGCGTGCCTCGAGGTGGGGCAGATAGCCGACGACGAACGCCACCGTGGCGAGCGCCAGGACGACCACGGCCACGGCGGCGAGCCGCCGGCGCGAGAGGCGGCGCGGCCTCGGCAGCGCGAACCCGAGGTGGTGCGCGTCGTGCGGCGGCTCGGGCGGGGCTGTGGGCAGCGGCTCCAGCGTCATGGGCTCTCCAGGATCGGTTCGGGCGCGGGCGCCTTCCGGCGCAGCACGCTGTAGACGACGGGGACGAAGAAGAGCGTGCTGACGGTGGCGAGCATGAGGCCCCCGATCACGGCGCGGCCGAGTGGCGCGTTCTGCTCCCCTCCCTCGCCCAGGCCGAGCGCCATCGGCAGCATGCCGATCACCATCGCCGCCGCCGTCATGAGGACCGGCCGCAGGCGCGTCATGCCGGCCGCCAGCGCCGCGGTGGTCGCGTCGCGCCCGTGCGCGCGCTGGCCGTTCGCGAACGTCACGACGAGGATGCTGTTCGCGGTCGCCACGCCCACGCACATGATGGCGCCCATGAGCGCCGGGACGCTCAGGGTGGTGCGCGACACGAACAGCATCCAAGCGATGCCGGCCAGGGCGCCCGGGAGGGCGGTGAGGATGACGAAGGGGTCGAGCCAGGATTGGAAGTTCACGACCATGAGCAGGTAGACGAGAACGACCGCGAAGACGAGCCCGAGGCCGAGGCCGCGGAAGGACGAGTCCATGCTCTCCGCCTGGCCCTTCACCCGGATGGTCGTGCCGCGCGGCAGGCGCGGTTCCGCGGCCGCGATCACCTTCTGGACGCCCGTCATGACCGAGCCGAGGTCCGTGCCGTCCACGTTCGCCTGGACGTCGAAGGTCCGCGCCACGTTGTAGTGCGTGATGTTGGCTGGGCCCTCGGTGCGCGAGACGGAGGCGACGTTCGAGAGCAGCTGCGGCCCGCGCGCCGTCGACAGCGGGGTCGTGGACAGGGCGCGGATGGAGTCGACCTCGCGCTGCGGCGTCTGCACCGCGACGAGGTACTGCACGCCGCGGCGGTCGATCCAGTACGAGGGCGCCACCTGCGAGCTGGAGGCGAGCGACACGAGGAGGTCGCTCGCCACGTCGCGCTCGGTCAGTCCCACCTGGCTCGCCATGGTTCGATCGACGTCGATGCGCAGCTGCGGGATCCGCGGCACCTGCGCCAGGTGCACGTCGACCGCTCCGGGGACCTTCGCCACCTCGGCCGCGAGCTGTTGCGCGACGGCGTAGGTGGCGTCCTCGTTCCCGATGGCGCCCACCACCTGCAGATCGATGGGCGCCGGGAGCCCGAAGTTCAGGACCTGCGTCGAGATGTCCGGCGCGAGGAAGAAGAAGGTGTCGTCGGGGTAATGCGCCCGGAGCGCCGCCCGCAGCCGGCGGACGTACTCGGCCGTGGGGCGGTGGTGCTCCTTCAGCGCGATGAGGATCTGCGCGTCGGCGGGCGAGATGAGGGCGCCCTCGCTGAGCGAGAGGTTGATGCCGCTCGCGGGGATGCCGACGTTGTCGAGCAGCGTCTCCACCTCGGCGGCGGGGATCACCTGCCGGATCGATTCCTCGATGCGCGCCAGTCGCCGCTCCGTCTCCTCGATGCGCGTCCCCGGCGGGCCGCGCACGTGGAGCTTGATGAGCCCGGCGTCGACCGACGGGAAGAAGTCGCGCCCGATGAGCGAGAAGAGCCCGAGCGAGGCCGCGGCGAAGAGCAGGAACCCGGCTACTACCACGCGCCGGTGCGCGAGCGCCGCGGCCAGCGCGTGCCCGTAGGCCGCCCGCAGGCGGTCGAAGCCACGGTCGATGGCGGCGAACAGACGCGCGGTGGCGCCCTCCCGCGCCGGCGCACCGGGCTCGTGGGCCGCCGCCTCGCCCGCGAGCAGCAGCCGCACCATCGTCGGCACGAGCGTGCGCGACAGGAAGTACGACGTCAGCATGGCGAAGACGACCGCCATCGCCAGCGGGACGAACAGAGAGCGCGCCGCGCCGGTGATGAACGCCACCGGGACGAAGACGATGCAGATGCAGAGCGTGGAGACGAAGGCCGGGACCGCGATCTCGGAGGCGCCGTCGAGGATGGCGCGGTGGATCGGCTTCTTCTGCGCCATGTTGCGGTGGATGTTCTCGATCTCGACGGTGGCGTCGTCGACGAGGATGCCGACCGCGAGCGCCATCCCGCCGAGCGTCATCACGTTGAGCGTCTGGCCGAGCGCGGCGAGCGCGATGATCGAGACCAGGATCGAGAGCGGGATCGAGATGACCACGATGAGCGTGCTGCGCCAGCTCCCAAGGAAGAGGAGGATCATGAGCGCCGTCAGCCCGGCGGCGACGAGCGCCTCCTTCACGACCCCCTGGACCGCGGCCCGCACGAACACCGACTGATCGAACAGGAGCGCGACCTTGAGGTCGCGGGGCAACCTGGAGAGGGTGACCGGCAAGAGCTTGCGGATGCCGGCGACGACGTCGAGCGTGCTGGCGTTCCCGTTCTTGAGAATGCTCATCAGCACCGACTTCTTGCCCTCGACGTGAACCATGCTGGTCTGCGGCGCGTAGCCGTCGCGGACGTTGGAGACGTCGCGCAGGTAGACGGTGGTGCCCCTCACGTCCTTGATCGGAATGGCGCCGATCTGATCGAGCAGCTCGGGGCTGCTGTTGAGGACGATCGGGTACTCGTTCGCGCCGATCTTCGCGGTCCCGGTGGGCACGACCACGTTCTGCAGCCCGAGCGCGTTGTTGACGTCGCGCGGCGAGAGCCCCCACGCATAGAGGCGCTGCGGGTCGATGTCGACCATGATCTGCCGCTGCTTGCCGCCGTACGGATACGGTACCTGCGCGCCGCGGACCGTGGCGACGTCGGCCCGGATGAAGTTCACGCCCAGGTCGAACAGCTGCTGCTCGGAGAGCGTGTCGCTCTCCAGCGCCGCCTGCAGGATGGGTACGTTCGAGGCGCTGTACCGGATGACGAGCGGGGGCGTGGTCCCGGGCGGCATGGAGCGCACCATCGTCTGCGACACGGCGGTGATCTGGGCCGTCGCCGCCTCGACGCGCGCGCCCGGCTGGAGGAACACCTTCACCACCGCGACGCCGGTCAGCGACTGGCTCTCGATGTGCTCGATGTCGTTCACGGTGGTCGTGAGCGACCGCTCGCAGTTGCTCACGATGCGCCGCTCCATCTCCTCCGGCGCGAGCCCCGCGTAGTTCCAGATGATCGAGATGACGGGGATGTCGATGTCCGGAAAGATGTCGGTCGGCATCCTGAGGATCGCCACCACGCCCAGGATGACGATGAGCATCGACATCACGATGAACGTGTAGGGGCGCTGGAGCGCGATTCGGACGAGCCACATTCGGTCGGGGACTCCTGCAGGTCTGGAGGTCTTAGTCCGTCGCGCGCGCCGCGATCAAGCGAAGCGAGCGCCGGCATCGAGCGCGGTGCGGTGGCGTTAAGAATTGTTAACGCCACGAACGCCCGGGAGTGGCCGGGGCTGTTCGGGCGTTCGTGGCACGAGGTCGAAGGCGCAGCCATGCGCGCCGAGTGACCAGGGCCATCGGGGGATCTTCGGATGAAGTGTCGTGACTGTCGTAGCCCCGCGGTGCCTGATGGCGTTCGGTGTGCCTCGTGCGCCGCGAGGAGAGCCAAGAAGAGCGCTCAGAGCGTCGCGTGGCAGAGGGCTCATCCGGTGGCGCATCTGGCACATGCCCTCGCGTATCAGGCGAAGAACAAGGCGGCCGGGCGATGCGCGAAGTGTGGCCATACCGCCGTGCCGGGGAGGACGCACTGCAGGTCGTGCGCCGAGAGGGCGCGGGCTCGCGCCGCGGCCTACCGGCAAAGGAATATGGATGCTGGCCTGTGCGTGAAGTGCGGCAACCCCGCCATGCCGGAGAAGACCCTGTGCGCCCGATGTGCCGAGCGCCAGCGGGCCAAGGACAGAGCACGCAGCCAAGCCGCGTCCCATTGACACCGAGCGACGCCCTCACCCGGTAGCATCGCCCGCAGCGCGCGGGGTGCCCGCGGGAACGCGACGGCCGACTCGCGTTCCGTCGCATGTTGATGGCTCTTGACCTGTGAATTAGCAGAGGTTAAATCGCGACCCGCCATGGTGAAGCGAGTTCGCCCGCCGCGTATCTCGGGGTCTGTCGACCGGTACCTGCACGCGATCCTCCTGCTGGCGGATCATGGCCAGCCGGTCGATACCGGTGATCTCGCGAAGAAGGTGGGCGTCTCCGACGCTGCGGCGAGCCGGATGCTCCGGACGCTGGCGGACAAGGGACTCGTGCGTGTCGAGCCCTACCAGGGAGCCGAGCTCACGACGGAGGGGCTCCACCGGGCGCTCCGCGTCGTCCGCCGGCACCGGCTGCTCGAGGCGTACCTCCACGAGGTGATGGGTTTCGATCTCCGCCAGGCGCACGAGCGGGCGATGCTGATGCAGCCCACCATCGACGCGGCCTTCGAGGACAAGCTGGACGCGATGCTGGGCCATCCCAAGTTCGACCCGCACGGCCAGCCCATCCCCTCGAAGAATGCCACCTGGCCCAAGGTGGCGGACGCACCGCTTCTCGATCTGCCTGCCGGCACGGGCGGTCGGGTGTCGCGCGTCACCAGCGACGAGGGCGACGCCATCACGTACCTGGAGGGGCTCGGGATCGCACCCGGCGCCGCGTTGTCGCTAGAGAGCGTGTCGCCGTTCGATGGACCCGTGGCCGTGAAGGTCGGCGGGAAGATCCTGCACCTCGGTCGGCGTCTGGCGGCCGCCGTCCACGTGGCGGAAGGCGAGCCGCCCGCGCCCCCGAGCACGGGTGAGAAAGATCGGCGCGCCCAGCGCCGCAACGGTTGAATCAACGCATCACGAGCTGCCCGGCGAGTCCGGGTCGAGGGGAGGTGAGGTTCATGGAAGACGGCGGACCGGTGCCACTGGCGAATGACACGCTCACTTCCTGGAGCATGAGACGCGAGGTCCACCATGAGCCTCATCAACACCGCCGGCGGGGCGGTCCGCGTCGGCGCGGGCTGGGCGCTGGCGCTCGCCACAGCGCTGGCATCACCGGCCACGGCCAGAGCTGAAGAGCACTTCCCGAACACCCAGCCCAGATCACCCGAGCCAGCAGGTCACGAGGCTCTCGAGAATCCGACCGGGGAGCGCGCGTGGCTCCTGGGCGGCCAGGTCACCGCCTCGACGTTCTTCCTGCCGGGAATCCGGAGCCCATACGACAACAGGGCATTGAGCTTTGGACCCGGTCCGGCCGCCGGCTGGTCGTTCGTGGGAACCGTCCTCGCGGGCGCCCAGCCGTGGCGAGGCGCCGTGGTCGTCGCGCAGCCCGAGTTCGCCGATGGTACCGGGGTTCCGAACGTCTCGGGGGTCGCCGGATACATCGACGGCAACCTCATCCGCGTCGCCAAGGTCGGGACCGAGCCCTACCTGGCGCGGCTGTTCTTCCAGCAGGACATCGCGCTCGGTCCAGCGGAGAAGATCGAGGAGGAGGAACCGGAGGGGCGGTTCATGCCCAGCGGGCCCTTCGCGCTTCGTCGCGACCGCCCGGCATCCCGCCTCGAGGTGACGGCGGGGAAGTTCGCGGCCACCGACTTCTTCGACGTCGCGACCGCGTCGAGCGATCCGCGCCACCGCTTCATGAACTGGTCGCTCATGACGAATGGCGCCTGGGACTTCGCGGCGGACACTCGTGGATACACCTGGGGTGGCGTCCTCGCGCTCGAGCAGCCGCGCTACGCGGTGCGCGCCGGCGTGGCGATGATGCCGACGACGCCGAACGGGCCGGTGTTCGACGGCGACCTGCGCCACGCCCGCTCCGAGATGGTCGAGGGCGAGTATCGGTACGAGGTGCTCGGCCAGGCGGGCGCAGTGAAGCTACTCGCGTTCTGGAACCACGCCCGCATGGGGTCGTACGCTGACGCCCTGGCCGCCGCCGCGTCAGGGAAGGCGCTCACCCTCGCCGGCGTCGCGAGGGTCGGAGCGAGCAAGTACGGCGCCGGACTGCTCGTCGATCAGCGCCTCGGCCCGGTTGCCGCCTTCTTCCGCGCGAGCTGGAACGATGGCCACACCGAGACCTTCGCCTTCACGGAGATCGACCGCGCGGTGAGCGTCGGGGCCGAGATCCCGACGCGCGGATGGGGTCGGCGGGACGACCACTTGGGCGTCGGCCTCGCCGTCAACGGGCTCTCGCCCGAGCACGTCCGCTACCTGCAGGCGGGCGGTCAGGGCTTCCAGCTGGGGGACGGTCACCTCGACTACGCCTGGGAGACGGTGCTGGAGAGCTACTACGGGTTTCGCTTCTCGAGATCCGTGGAACTCGTGGGTGACGTCCAGGGCATCGCCAACCCGGGCATGAACGCAGATCGCGGGCCGGCGGTCGTCTTCGGCCTGAGGCTGCACGCTCACATCTGAGCCTGGCTCCACGCTACCAGCGCGCGGGATTCCACCGCGTGAGTCGTTACGCTTCGGAGGACACCACAGCCATGCGATCCATCAGCACCGTACTCCCCAAGCGTTTCGGATCGGGGCGCAGATTGGCCCACGCGAACGGCCTGTCCGCGTTGCTGCTCGAGGCGGCTCACGCGGAGGCGACGGAGGCCGTCGAGTCGGTGCGCACGAGGCCGATGGGCCTGACCCAGGAGGAAGCCGACTCCCGGCTCGAGCAGTACGGCCCGAACGCGGTCGCCAAGGACGAAGGACACGGCCGGCTGGCCCTCCTCGGCAAGGCACTCGTCAACCCGCTCGTCGTCTTGCTGTCGCTCCTGGCGACCGTGTCCCTCCTCACGGGTGACGCCCGAGCGGCGTTCGTGATGGGGCTGATGATCGTCCTGGGCGTCTCCCTTCGCTTCGTACAGGAGGCACGCGCGGACTCGGCCGCGAAGAAGCTGCGGGCGATGATCAAGGTCACCGCGACGGTGATGCGCGACGGCACGCCGCGCGAGATCCCTCTCGCCGACCTCGTGCCCGGCGACGTCGTGAGCCTCGCGGCCGGCGACATGATCCCGGCCGACGTGCGCCTCCTCGCAGCCAAGGATCTCTTCGTCGTACAGGGCACGCTCACCGGTGAGTCGATGCCGGTCGAGAAGTTCGACGGTCGAGAGCCCGCCACCGTCAGCTCTGCGATCGACCTGAGGAACGTCTGCTTCCTCGGCACGAGCGTGGAGAGCGGCACGGGAACGGCAGTCGTCGTCGCCACGGGCGAGCGCACCTACCTCGGCTCACTCGCGCGCGCGGTCGCGACTCAGCAGGTCCAGACCGCCTTCGACAAGGGGGTGGCGCGGTTCACGTGGCTGATGATCCGCTTCATCGCAGTGATGGTGCCGCTCGTCTTCCTCATCAACGGCCTGACCAAAGGAGACTGGAAGGAGGCGTTCTTCTTCGCGCTAGCGGTGGCGGTAGGGCTGACGCCGGAGATGCTCCCCATGATCGTGACCGTCTGCCTCACCAAGGGCGCAATGCTCATGGCGGGTAAGAAGGTCATCGTGAAGCGCCTCCATTCCATCCAGAACCTCGGCGCGATGAATGTCCTCTGTACCGACAAGACGGGGACGCTCACCGCCGATCACGTCGTGCTCGAGAAACACTGCGACGTCGAGCTCGAGGAGGACGACGAGGTCCTGGCGCTCGCTTACCTCAATAGCCACTTCCAGACGGGGCTCAAGAACGTCCTCGATCGCGCGGTGCTGGCGCACCAGGAGGTCACGGAGCACGTCCGGATCCCCGAGCACCGCAAGGTGGACGAAATCCCGTTCGACTTCAGCCGGCGCCTCATGTCGGTCGTGGTGGCGCTGCCCGATGGGCGCCATCGCCTCATCTGCAAGGGGGCGCCCGAGGAGGTGTTCCGCCGCTGCCCGCGCTTCGAGCACGGCGGAGAGCAGCTGCCGATGGAGTCGGTGCTCATCGACGACCTGCGGCTCGAATACGAGAAACTGAGCGCTGATGGGTTCCGGGTGCTCGCGGTCGCCTACCGGGATTTCGAGCCGCAGGAGACGTACTCCAAAGCCGACGAGACGGACCTCGTGCTGCGGGGCTACGTCGCGTTCTTCGACCCGCCGAAGGACAGCGCACGTCCCGCCATCGAGGCGCTGCACCAGCACGGGGTCGAGATCAAGGTGCTCACCGGCGACAACGAGGCGGTCAGCAAGAAGATCTGCCGCGACGTGGGCATCCCGATCGGAAGTGTCCTTCTCGGCGCCCACGTGGATGCGATGTCCGACGCCGAGCTCGCCGAGACCGTCGAGGCGACCACGCTGTTCGCGCGCCTCGCGCCAACGCACAAGCAGCGCGTGGTCGCGGCCCTGCAGCGCCGGGGTCACGTCGTCGGGTTTCTGGGCGACGGTATCAACGACGGCCCCGCGCTGCGTGCCGCCGACGTGGGCATCTCGGTCGACTCCGCCGCCGACATCGCCAAGGAGACGGCGGACCTCATCCTGCTCGAGAAGAGCCTGATGGTCCTGGAGGAGGGCATCCTCGAAGGCCGGAAGGTCTTCGCCAACATCCTGAAGTACATCCGCATGGGCGCGAGCTCGAACTTCGGGAACATGTTCAGCGTGCTGGGCGCGAGCGCGCTCCTGCCCTTCGTCCCGATGGCGCCGCTGCAGATCCTGACCAACAAC
>Ga0318572_10000265_pt1 | contig 19122 bp, 13 predicted proteins | sample GRESIP089b5f20_FD_202528 | JGI IMG/M metagenome (GOLD analysis project Ga0318572, IMG submission 202528) | Tropical soil microbial communities from Luquillo Experimental Forest, Puerto Rico - GRE.SIPMG.089b5f20 | ecosystem: Environmental > Terrestrial > Soil > Tropical forest > Bulk soil...
CGATTCCGGTGTTGCCCACGAGGTGAATCCGATCCTCTGGCACCCCCTCGCTTCGCAGGCACTCGATCGCCCCTCGTGTCGGAGCGAAGTGCAGATCGGCCAGGCGGCTGGTCAATACCCGGTTCATCTCCTCCGGGAACGGCGACGTTCGCCTGCCCGTGCGGAGACCGGCCTCGACGTGAGCGATCCGCACGCTTCTGTAGAACGCCGCGAGCGCGCCGACGAAGCTCGTGGTCGTGTCGCCCTGCACGATGACCCAATCGTACGAACGAGCCGCGAGGAGCGAGTCGAGACCTTCCAGCGCACGGGACGTGATGGCGGCGAGCGACTGGTCGGCGGACATTATGGCGAGGTCATGATCCGTGCTCGTCCCGAAGAAGCGCATGACTCCGTCCACCATGGAGCGATGCTGTCCCGAAAGGCACACCTCGACCTCGTGACGACCGCGAGCACGGAGCTCCGCTACGAGCGGAGCGAGCTTGATCGCTTCCGGCCGGGTCCCGAGCACGATGAGGATTCGCTTCCCGCGGCTCCGCTCACCGTGCGGCACGCTCATGGAGTCACTCGGCATGCGATCGCGACGCGAACATCCACACAGCCCAGAAGTCGCCCCGTCGAGCTTAGCGCGTTCGGTGAAGGTGCGCTCGCAAGGGGACCGGCGACGACGACGCAGACCGCAAGTGGGACGGAAAAGCGTGCGTCTCACGGGAAGCAGCACGTGAGGCCGGCGCGGCGGTAACGGTGTGCGGGTGCTCGAGCGCGATCAGAACCTGGAGCGAGACTCCCACCCGATGATGGTCGTCACTTAGAGCGCACCCACGTGACCCGCGCGTCCCACGGGCGCGACGGACAGAGGTGCCCACATGGACTACTCGCTCATCGGACCGCTCGCTCCGGGCTGGGCATCCCTCTACCAAGGCGCGGCCGCCGACACCGGCATCAAGAGCCTGCCCGGGCCGCTCTGGATCGTCTGCATGAACCGCGGAGAGGTCGACGACGCGCTCGTCACGCAGAACCCCGTGTACGGCCTGACGGTGATGGCGATCGACGACAACCCGGGCGCGATCGTGCCCGACGAGCTCGTCATCGCCGGCGCGCACTCGGACGCGCGCATCATGCGAGGAGGATGCAACCTCATCGCCCACTGCGGCGCTGGCGTCAGCCGCTCCAGCTACCGCAATCTCGCGACGATCATGCTCGTGAAGCGCCTCGGGTTCGAACAGGCCCTCGCGTTCCTCCGGCAGCACCGCCCGCAGGCCAACCCCAATCCCGGCTTCGCCGCCCAGCTCCGCAAGCTCGAGCCCGTCCTGCTCGGCTGACGCCGGCGGAGATCGGCGCGCGACGAGGCGCGAAGTGAACGTGAGCGACACAACCCTCCCCGCCTCCGACCCCGCGGCCAAGTCCCCGGCGGCCGCCGACGCTGCAGCAGCGGCGCATCGGCTGGCCGATGATCGCGGCGATCAGGATCACCTCGGGCGTCTCGAGCCTGCGGTTTCCAGAGAAGAGCGGCACGACGAGGTAGGCGATGCCGAGCAGCAACACGACGAGCGCCGTGCCGATCGAGAGCGCTCCTCCCGCGGCGTCGAGCTACAGATGCGCGAGGTGCGCCGGAACCAGCGCCGACAGGAGAATGACATCAAGACGCTGAAGTGGCTCATCTCCTACTTTGCGACCGACGCGGAGTTCGCGCACCTCCGCCACCTCGCCGAGCGCAAGGACACCGTATACGACTTCGGCGAATCCGGCACGCCCGGCCAGGACCCCGCGCGCGCGGAGCGGCTGAAGCGGGAGTTCCGCGAGTTTGCGCGTGAGCTGCGCAGCCTGCGCGAGCCTGGACTGGTGCAGATGCGCGACGGCAGGCACATCTCCGACATGAAGCCGAAGGGCGACCTCATCGACTACCTGGAGGTGACGCGGCGAGGCCACTCGTACGTCGACGTGAGGCTGCAGGACGAGCGACCTCCGACCGATAGGTCGTAGGGCTCCGGCGGGCCCTGAGCGTACAGGAGGAGGACCCGACCGCAGTTCGGACCCTAGCGGACTCGCGCCAGAATCCAGGTCACACCAAGACTTCCGGAGTCCTTGGCCCACCTCCCCACAGGTCGCGCAACGCGCTTTCGTCTCCGATGAACTTGTCCCTGTCGCATCGTCCGGCGCCGGCCACCTGATGAGGTCCCAAGCCCGCCGCTCCATCCGTGTATTGCCACATCGTCCAAGTCGTCCAGTTCGGCGGAACGACAGGCGTCGGGCCATACTGCGCCAGCCAGAACCAGCAGTTCGCGAGTACGGGGTCGCGCGAGACTCCGAGCAACTCCTTGATGTAATGGCCAGAGTAGAGTCCGGGCCAGCGGCCGGTGACGTTTTGCACGTGCGTGACGAATGCGCGAGCCTCCTCCAGCGTCATGCTCGGCCCCTGGGGATTCGCCTCGAAATCCAGCACCAGGAGCGTGTCCCGGGCTGTCCCCGCCACGCTGCAAAAGAACTCCGCCTGTTGCACGCCATCACTGCCCGTGCCGAAGTGATAGGCGCCCCACAGGAGTCCGGCGGCGAGCGCCGCCTGCCTGTTCATTTCATACTCCGGGTCCGTGAACGCCACCCCTTGCGTGGCTTTGTGAATGACGCCAAGTATTCCGGCCGAACGAATCTGTCCAAAGTCCAGCGCGCCGTTGTGATGGGATACATCGATCACGCGGTTCAGCGTCGACATCGATCCTCTCCTCGTCATCGCACGTCGTCACCACGTCACCGGGGCCGCGTCGTCGAGTGTCGTGAGCCCGTCGGGCCAGCGGGCCCGCGTCCGGTGGAAGATGGAGCGTGGCGGGGCGCTCCTCGGAGCGCGACGCGTCAGACCCCGCCCTCGATGTCGCCGAACATCCACGCTTGGTCACTCCTGCTCAGCCGGTAGTGTATGAGCATCTTCGGGCCGTCGACCCAGGCGTTCGCTGGCGCGTCGAACGCCGCGAGCGCCACAGCCAGGACGGCCCAGGTGTCGCCCGGCGCGGGAGGGGCGCTCGCGATCGCCGCGAGCGGGATGACGACCTCGACCCTGCCGAGCGCAGGCGGTCCACTTCGCGCCCGCCACCACCCAGCGGCGGAACACATCCTCGTCGCTGTGGCGCTCCAGGGCGAAGCTCATGGGGCGCCCCAGGGGTTGACCGTCAAGGCCCGTGCCGAGCGCTTCTGAAGGGCCGTGCGCGAAGTCCTGCGCGTAGACCCGTACCGCGAAGAGCGGCGGGCTCGCGAACGCGGGGAGCGAGCCCGCCCAGCCGTCGACGCGTAGATACAGATTCTGCTCGTCGTTCGCCGCGAAGACGCGCCGCACGGTGACCGCGGCGCCTCGCGCGTCGGGCGCGATCGCCCCTACGAAGTAGGGGACGTTGTTCCACTGGTCCCAATCTCCGTTCGTGCCTAAGTGGACCGCGATCCGCTTGAAGGCGCCTGCGTTGTAGATCGGCGGCAGGATGCGCACGTCATGCTGGCCAGCGCAGCAGAGCGCCGCGAGGACGAACGACGCTGCCGTGAACGGCTCGCACATCGAGCTCAGCACGGAACGGTGCGTGACGTTCGAGACCGCCTCACCCGGCGGCGTGTACCCCTTGCCCGCGCGACTCGCGCACCAGCGCAGTCGGTCGAGCGCGGTCGCGGGATCGCCGGTCTGGACCTCGTAGATGGCGACCCACATGCTCATCTGCGGCCACGAGGGGGACAGGCCCCCCACCTCGTCGCCGGCGGGGTCGAATGGGCTCGAGAAGTAATAGTCGTCACCCTCGTAGCGGGCCATCCCGCGCTCATCGCGGGTCAGCGAAGCCCTGAGCATCGCGACGTGGCTCGCCGCGCGGCGACAGCCGCTATCGACCACGCCGAGCGCGACGAGGGCGTCCGACGAGCTGTCCTGCATCTGCTCGGCGGCGCCGGTCGCCCTCACCCCGCGGTTGTAGTAGCCGGCGGGATTCCACATCCCCGCTGGCGACCAGGTGAACGGTCGCTGCAGCCCGGTGCGGATCGAGGCGGGGCCGCCGGCGTACCAGTCCGACGTGTCCGTGTCGCCGCGCCGCTCGGCGAGGCGCTGCGCGGCATAGAGCCCGGCTACATAGAACGCCTGCGTGAAGCTGTGGTGCTGCAGCCCGCGGTCGCCCTCCTCCCAGATACTGAAGTCCTCGGCGCCGAGGCCGTTCGCGCGGATTCCAGCAAGGATGCAGTCGGCGGCGCGCTCGACGGCGGGCCACAGATCGCCGAGGAACGCCGGGTCGTCCGTGAACCGGTGGTGCCACAGGACGCCGTAGACGAACGCGCCGATGCTGTCGTACTCGGGCTCGACGAAGCTCAGGTACGCGCCGTCCCAGGTGCTGTAGGTCGTCTTCCACGACCCGTCCTTGCCCTGCACGCTCGCCATCCACCTCCAGTAAAGCTCCGCGTCGACGAAGTGTCCGCTCGCGTCGAGCGCGATGGCGGCGATCGAGCCGTCGCGCACCCAGTTCTTGTAGCCGTAGGCGAACGGGTTGGTCGCGGCGACGAACGTGCCGAGCGCCGGGTTCTGCGAGCTCTTCAGCATGATGAGCGCGCGCTCGAAAGCTGCATCGACACCGTCGTCGCCGAGCTTTGGGCGCCGCCCATGGCCGCCGTTGGAGAGCCACGCCTGCCAGGCGGCGTCGGTCTCGGCGAACCACTCGTCGGCGGTCCGCGACCGCGCGAGGTCCGCGGCCGCGAGTGCGGTCGCGAGGTCCCTGCGCACCGTGAGGTAGAGATCGACCGTGCGCGTCTCCTGCGGCGCGAGTGCCACACGCTTCGAGAACGCGAGGTCGATGTCGCTCGCGCGCAGGTCGGCGTTCCCGTTCAACGTCCCATCCCGATCGAAGGTGAACCAGCCCGAGGACGTAGCACTCGCAGGGTCGTGGTCCGAGTCGTCGCCGGCCTGGTGCCCGTCCATCGGCTGGAACGCGCCGAGCACGACGAAGAATTGTCCCGAGGCGCTCATGTCCGCGACGAGCGCGTTCCTCGCAGCATCGAGGAAGGCGTGGACCTTCCCCGCGGGATCGGTGCTGGAGTGGTTCGCGAGGTGGACCTGATCGAGGACGTTCATCTCGACGGGGTCGCCGCCATCGTTCCGGAACGCCGTGCGGATCACGACGAACGGCTGGTTCGGGACCGCCGCGTAGCTTCGCGTGATTGCGCAGCGCGGCTGTGCGGGCGCGTCCTGGTAGCGCCCGTAGCGCGTGACGAGGACGCCCGTCTGCCCCGGTGTGCTCTCGAACCACGCGTCCGCGTCGAAGTTGCCCGCCTGCGTGTACCTGACCCCATTCGTCTCGTCGCGGAAGAACGCCGTGAAGTCGACGATCTGGCTCCGCAACCGGGAGGAGGTCGGGCCGCCGAGGTAGTGCAGCTCGTTCAACGAGGGGCCGCGCACACGCGCGTCGGTCTGCGTGAGCCGGCGCGCCATCCAGATGCCGACCAGATCCTGCCAGTTCGACAGATAGAGGGCCGGCGCCGAGAGGTCAGAGGGAGGGGTGGTCGGCATGCGGAACCCCGTCGCGATCTCACTGGGAAAGGACGAGCAGCGTGTACGGCCCGATCCCGACGGTGCCAGCGCACGGCATCCCGTCGGCGCCCGACGGATCGGCCGTCGTGTCGTACCCGGGGTGATCGCCGAACGACGGATCATAGCCGCGCCAGTCTCCGTTGAACCTCAGCCACCACGTGCCGGCGCGCGGGAACCCGATGCGATAGCTGTCGTACGCGCGGTTGCCGAAGTTGGCGACGACCACAACGTCGTCGCCGGGCCCGCCCTGGTCCCACCGGTGGTAGGCGACCACCTTGTCGGTGTCGTTCACGTGGTGAACGTTCACGTGCTGCCCGCGCAGGCCGCGGGTGTTGTCGAACCAGTTTCGCCGCAGCCGGATAAGATCCCGATACAGCAGGAAGATCCCTCCGAAGCGGTCTCTCTTTCCCCAGTCGAGCGCGTTCTTGTCGTTCCAGCTCCCCGATTCGAGCAGCTCCGCGCCCTGGAAGAACATGGGGATGCCGGGCGCTGTGAAGAGGACCCCCGCGGCGAGCGTGGACCGCTTCTTCGCGAACCAGCTGTCCGGGCCGCCGGGCGAGATGAGCTCGGTCAGCCGGCCCTGGCCGGCCTCGTTGTGGGACTCGACGTAGGCAACGCGCTCGAACGCATCGCCGTGGAACCGGTGATAGAGCGCGTCGCGCAGCTGGCCCATGCTCCGCCACTCGTCGAACGGGGCCGTCACGGCCCTCCGCACCGGATGGAGGAAGTCGGAGTCCCACTGTGCGTCGAACCCGGCTCCGCCCTCCGGAGTCGAGGCGGTGATCGCGTCGAAAGCGTGGAGGTCCTCGGCGATCGAGATCTTCCACGGCTGGTACCAGTTCTTCTCGTCGTTCACCCACCGAATGAGGTTCCAGCCGCCGTCGAGCCACTCGCCGCAGCACTCGTTCTGGCAGAACCCCTTGTTCATGCGGCAGCAGCCGATCGAGTCCCAGCGCAGCCCGTCGGCGCGGTACTCGCGCAGCCACATGAGCGCGTTGTCGCGGATGTAGTCGCGCACCTCGGAACGCCCGTAGTCAGGGCGCTCCCCCCACGGCGTGAAACGCCGGTCGTCGTTGTAGAAGTAGATCCCGCCGCCGGGCCCTTCGGACCACCCATCGAAGCGCCACAGACAGTCACCGAGCCCGGCCGATCCCCAGTGGTTGAAGACGACGTCGAAGAGGACGGCAATGCCGCGCCGGTGTGCCTCGCGGACGAGCCGCTCGACCACCTTCGGCTCGCCGTAGGCGCTCTCGATCGCGAATGGCAGCGCCGTGTTGTAGCCGATGGAGAAGTCGCCGTCGAACTCGAACGCGGGCATGATCTGGATTGCATTCACGCCCAGATCCTGCAGATGCTGAAGCCGATCGAGAGCGGACTGGAACGTCCCCGGTTTGCCGGCCTCGGTAACGTTGAACGTCCCGATGTGCATCTCGTAGATGACGAGCTCATTCCATCCAGGCGTGGACCACTGCGCGTCGCCCCAGTCGAACGCCGGGTCGCAGACGATGGAATTGCCCGCCGAGCTCGTCGCGTCACGGCAATAGGGATCCATCTTCGTGAATGACGAGCCGTTACCCGGCGAACGCAGCTCGTACCGGTACTCGTCCCCGGCACGCACGCCGGGCACGAACGCGCTCCAATGGCCAGGGTTGGCCTCCGCGGCGAGGTCCTCCCGCTGCTCGCCGCCGTCGCGCCAGACCCTCACCGCCACGGTGGCGGCGTTCGGGGCCCAGACGCGGAACGTGCACCCGCCGTCGTGCAGGAGCGCGCCCATCCCTTGGAAGCTGCTTGGGGTCGGCATGATGTGTACCGTTCGACGAGGACCGGCGCCGCGCGCCGGCTCATCAGCGAAGTGTATCGATCGCGTCGAGCAGGTGACAGATCCTCGAGTCGCTTGCGGCGTCTCGGACCGCGACCGCAAGGTGCACCTCACCGCCGTCATCTCGCCAGAGCTCTCGGATGAGGAGCCCCCGTCCGACGGCCCTTCGTGCACTGGTCGAATGATTTGTATTCGATGCGGCGCTCCTGCCGGTGACGAGCTTGCGTCGGCGGAGCTCGCTCATCGCCTCCGCGAACAGCTCGTCCTTCTTGCCCGTTCCGGGGCAACACAGGCGAGGAAGAACACGAAGGGTTTCGCCTCGGCCTCGCCACGAATGTCGCCGCGCCGCTCCGTCGGTCGCTGGCAAGGACGAAGCCGCGGCGCCGTCGGATGGCGTCCCTTCGGCCTTAGCTTGATCCAGAGTCGGCACGGCGTTCTCCTTGCGTCTCCCACACGCTGGGTGCACAGGCTGTACGTGGGCCGTACGGTAAAGCCACGCAAGCCTACGCTGGGTCGCACCATAAGTAGCATTGCGTCTTGGGGCCGCGACGAGCGCGCCACCAAAGAGGCTGACGCGCTCTGAGGCCGATGTGGAGCACGTAGCGTCAAAGAACTGCGAGGAGCCCTTTCGCCGGTGTCGGTTACGGCCGCGATGCCAGTGAACTCCTGGCCGCCATTCACCGGCCTCCGCATTGCGCCTCGGATTCTGAGCGTGACTTCACTCGGACCCTGAAACCGGGGTCGCCTCGGGAGATCTAGAACGTAGGCGTCTTATCGCCCGCGCCACTGCGGCCTCTGGCTTTTCAATCAAACGCCGATCTGATCCACGTTCTGCGCTCTAGCTCGTCATGTTGTGGCCACCACCGTGTCGGCGTGGCCCGGTCGCCGAGATTACACTTGGGACAACGCTCGGGGACGCGGTTGTCCCTTCGCCTGACGTCCGCCCAGCAGCGAATGCACTGGAGCTTGATGCGTCCACCGCGTCCACGCCGAGTGAAAAACCAGTCGGGGCTATTGTACTCGAGATCGCCGTACCCGGGCGCCGGGGTGGGGAGCGCGAACCGGCTGAGAATTCGCCCTACGGTGGCGACCTCCTCCGGTCGGTCCACAAGAGCGCCCGATACCGACGTGAGAAAGAGGAGGTCGCGACCCTCATCCGACGGGTGAGCCGCCCCGTCGAATATGGCCATCATCGCGCGCTTCGCGATCGCCCCAATCGCTTCCCACCTGGTCCTGTAACGCTCGGCGTTGAGCTCTTGCAGACCATGCACCTCCCAAGACCCGGCAAACGTCCGCCCGGGGCGCTTAAAGAACTGGACGGATTCCGGATAAGTCGGCACGGCGAGGCCGATGGTGGTGGGCCCCCTCGCGTCACGAGGCGGGCGTACCGCGCCGCGGTAGTCGACAAAGTTGAATCCGCGGTGCTCCACGATCCGCCCGTTACGCATTATGACACCAGCGTTACTGCGGGCTGATGGGTAGACCACCCCCTGCGCTCCCATCTCCCTCAGAGCACGCGCGACGTGCTGTATCGCCACGAGGCCACCGCCGAGCTCCTGCGCGACCAGTATGCGGAGCGCGCAGGCCCAAAGGCGAACCGTGTCCTTGCCGATCCGAAGCGACCTCACGAGGTCCCGGAACTCGAAGAACACGTCTAGGAGGTACGCGACGATCCAGTCCTGCGCCGCGGGCTGCCTGAGGTCAAGGACGCCGTCGACGCTCTCCTTGCGTCGCGTAACAGGGTACTGCACGAGCGTGACTGAGTTCGCGTCGATGCTTAGGGCGTGCGGGAGCCTCCCGGGGAGATGCGGCCGAATGAGCTGGAGCAGCGACTCGCGCGCCTCGATCTGCCCAACGGCAACCGCTCGCCAGTTCTCTACCTGGCGGCGGTCTAGATGGGTGTCCGCGAGCTCGACGGTCACACGGACCCACGGAGAGGCGTAGGCGAAGAGCTCGTTCAGGAGAGTGTTGCGATGGCGGCTCGGACGAGTGTCCTCGACGACCCACCAGCGGCCGCGCGGGAGCGAGGGCTCGCCGGCGAAGCGCCGCTCTCGGCCACGGCCCGCGTGCAAGAACGCCTCATTTGTGATGACCCACTTGACCTGCTGCGTATAGTGACCACTGAGTCCGAGGCGCGCGAACTCGGGGAAGAAGTGGTCGAAGATGCGCCGCGTTTGCGAGTCGACGTCCGAGAGATCGACCTGTCGGACCCGTGCGGTGAACGTGGTAAGGGGCGGACGGGGATCTCGTCGGCGCGCCATCGCTGCCTCTATCCGGCCCGTGCGCGTTCGGAGGAGCGCCGCGCCCCCGGCAACATACTCCGCCGCACGCGCGCTCGACTACGCTCGCAGTAGTCGATCCCCCAGACGCTGCCGCGCTCGAACGGGAAACCGGCAAGGGCGAGGCCAACGTCGCGGAGTGTGTCACGAAGGCACGTGAGTTACGCTCCGTACGGCTGAAGCTCCTGGAGGCACCGGTTCACCGATCGGAGCAGCGCGCCACGGGGGCGAGCGGTCCGGGACCCCGCCAGAGTTGTGTTTACGCGAAGACCTTCATATGCCATTTCAACGCCGATAACGCCCCTGCCCTAGCGCTGGCCCGCTGGCTCGACCAGAACGGATGGGGGATCACTTCCTGGACGTCTCCCCAGCCCGCGGCCTCTCCCGGGCGAGCGTTGGCAGGAGGCCCTCAAGGCTGCCGGAGCGCTGCCATGCGGTGCTCTTCGTTATCTCGCCGGCCTGGCGTGAGTCGAAGTGGTGCCCCGCGGGGCTCCTCCTGGCGAAGCGGCTCGGCAGACCGTTGCCACTCGGAGGTCATCTCGGGAGGCGGCGTTGCGAGGGGAGTCTGCGCGACGAGCGTCTCGAAGATCGCCACACGTCGGGATCTGATGTTCTCTCTCGTGCGCTCGATACGAGGAAGGGCTAGGCTTTCACACCGAGCGGGTGGACCGTGACTGCGAAAGCGAGGCGCCGGCTCTTCGTCGGATGGCTCGACCGGTGCGGTCGGTCGTGCGCGGACGTCCTCGCCGGCTGGGGCAGCAGGATCTTCCCGGGCATCGAGGTCGCGATGGGCCCCGACCTCCGCGTGGCCGGGTGGCAGGTGGCGTTCCTCGAAGCGGTGCGAAGCACACTCGCGGCGCTCGTGTGCGTGGTCGGAGAGCAGGCTGCGTCGCCGTGGCTGCACTTCCAGCTCGGCGCGTGCTTCCGCGCACTCGGGAGGGAGCGGCCGGTCGTGCCGGTCCTGCTCGACGTCGCCCCGGAGAGCCTCAGCGCGACGCCGATCGGTCTATTTCAGGCGGTGCGGCCCGTGCGCGAAGACTTCGCGCGACTCGTCCGGGATCTCGCGCAAGCCCTCGCGCCGACGGAAGGAGGGGCGCGGGCGGCGGAGCGGTTCGAGCCTGGATGGGAGGCGCTGCTAGAGCGGCTCGAGCTCGTCCCCGGGGTCGCGTTGCGCGCCTTCCAGGTGGTGCTCGTGTTGCCCGACGTCGTCATGCCGGTACCGAACTCGACCCCCTCAGCGGACGAGGAATGGGCATCCGTCGTCCGACGGATGACCGCGATCCAGCGGCTGCCCGGGATGAGCATTCCTCCGTTCTCATCGTCGGAGCTCGAGTGCCTCGACTTGGCTCGCGAGGAGTGGATGCGAGCGCCGCGTCTCCTGTCACGGATCCCGACGCGCAATATCGCTCTCGTCCATAGGGCGGTGCGGGAGCGCTACCAGGGCAACGCGAAGGCGGTCGCCAAGGTGACGAAGGCGCGACTCCACGCGCCCACGGGCGTGTCATGAGGGTATTCCTCAGCTGGTCGGGAGAGCGCTCTCAGCGCGGAGCAAACGCGATCAACGACTGGATCCGCGCCGAGCTGCCAGGGGTCGAGCCATGGGTATCGGCCGACATGGAGAAGGGGGTCTCCTGGTCGAGTACGCTGCTCGATTCGCTCACGCGCTCGACGGTGGGGTTGCTCTGCGTAACGTCCGAGGCGGAGGGCGACTGGATGGCGTTCGAGGCCGGTGCGCTGCTCGTGGGCTCGGGGCTGGGTGAGAGCGTGCGGATCGTCCTGCTCGATCCGGACCCGGCGGCGCTTGCCGCCTCGCCCCTCGCGCAGTTCGGGTCGATATCCGCCGACGAGGCGGGCTTGCGGGAGCTCCACCGGATGCTCGGGGGCACCGGCGAGCCATCGCCGGAGCGGCTGTCGCGGTTGATCGACAAGCTCCGCGCCATCGGGACGGCGAAGGTGCGAAGCTTCGAGCTCGTGTTCGTGCTCCCGGAAGGTGCGGTGAGGAGGCCGAGGCCGTACTCCCCCGTGCAGGACATGGAGTGGCTCCCCGTGATCGCCGAGATTGCAGACGCGCTCCGCCGTGACGGAACGCCGATCGGGGAGCACGACTTCTCGACCTTCCACCATCTCGACCTCACCAATGCGGCGTGGCTCCCGACGCCTAGGTGGATCTCGGCGATCGTGACCGACCGGCTCGCGCTCGTTCACCCGCATCACTTCGACGCTTGGTACGGCGACGCGAAGCTTGCTGCGGAGGAGCTCAATCACAACTTTCGGCTAAACGCCTGGCTCGAGGCGAGGGATCGCCGCGAGCGGTTCCGGGCCAGCTCAGCTTTCCTGTACGGCCTCTACCTGCTCGAGCTCGCCGACCGCGGGATGCGGCAGCCGCACATCGCGAAACTTCTCGACGCGATCCACAATCTGCCCGGGGTCCCGCAGAGCTGGAGATTCGAGATCCCGGCCCGCTTCATCGCGCGGGCGGACCTCGCCGACGCGGAGAAGCGACTCGGGCGGGCGCCGCCCGAGATCATGCGGCTCGTCTTGTTCGGGATGTCGTACTATTCCATCCGCGAGGGAATCGAGCGGCTCGGGGGCGAATTCTCATTCGAGATGCTCGAGCGGGTCCTGGATCAGTTCCGCAAAGAGCTGAAGGAGATCGCGTCGCCCGTCGAGGTGAGCCAGCCGATCGTCGAGGTCGTGGAGCGGATGGGTCGCCGCGAGAGCGCGTCGCAACTGCCACGGGATTGGGAAGCGCTCGGCGAGGCCATGCTGCCGTTCATCAAATGGCTAGACAATGCGAAGGGTGAGCTGGCCATGTGAGCGCGGCCCTCGGTGGTGTCTGTCTTTTGCTCGAAACAACGAAAGAAGACGAGGCGCGCAAGGGACGTCGGGCAGCGCTCACGGATCGGGGCGCGGGCGCGAACGCCGCCCGACTTGGCTGACCGCCATCGCGCCGGGAGACAACCGTCGACGCCACTCACCGCAGCTCCGCTGTCAGTTCGTTGATCGGCGGCGCTTCGGGGCGGCCGGGATGACGGGCACCCGTGTTCTCGGAGTAACCGACCGCTGAACCGCGTCTTGACGTAGCCTCCGTGTCGGAGGCTGCTTGTGGCCCACGACCAGGATGGCCCCAGGAGGTCCTCCAAAGAACAGTTCTAAAGCCCGCTGCGCTGCGTGAGTGTGCCCGCTACAGCTGGCGGCCAGCCGGCGGCTCGTAGGCGTAGATGGCGAGCGAGGACCGCCACGGAGGTGGGAACCCGCCCTCGCCGAACGTCGGGCTCGCGGACATCCCATTCTAGAGCTCTCGACGAACGCTTCATCTTCCGTCTGTCTATTTCGGGCTGCCCCGCCTCTCCCATTGGTAATGGGTGGCGCAGTACCGCTACGAGCGGCCCGTCTCCACCCGCTTCCTCTCAAACCGTACGTGCGGGTTTCCCGCAGTGGGTCAGATCTTCCTGACGTTTGCCACGCCCCGCGGCGCCCCATTTCCTACGCTGCTGCCTGCGCAGGGTGCTCCCAGTGCCTCCGGCAGCGGACTTGGGAGGCGCCGGGATCTCAGGCGCTTGGGTCTCGATGCGCGCGGTGCGAGCCCAGTGCGGCGCGGGAGGGCATCTTTGAAGTACGAGTGATCGCTGGTTCATCATCATGGGCAGCGGCGACGTCGCCCCGTAGTCCGCAACGACACGAAGAGCGGTTAGCTAGTGCCATCAGTGGTTGTGCGCCTCACTCCGCTGCGGGTGCGCACGTAAGTTCGGGTCCACGAGGGATGCTTTCACTCCGGTTGGAGCGCTCACGCAAATTCGCGATGCCATTCACCGTGAGTCGTGATTAGGTCTCCCAGAGTCCGGGAGGGTGTGTTGACGTCGACGGGCGTCTCAGTCGCCTCCACCGCCACGCAGTGTCACCGATCCTCGCCGCACCGTCGAGGGCGCGAGGAGACGCAACAATCGTGGGTACACGCGACCGGAGACTACGGCGGCGGCACGCTCGAGCCGCAGACACAGGATGTGTTAGCCCGACGAAACAGGTCACGACAACCGATAGGACTCAGCGATATGTCACCGATCGGCACCGACACCTCTCCGTTCACGGGAGAGCGCATTCTAGAGCTTGCCCGGCAGCATATCGGCCAGAAGTATATATTGGGAACGTTAGTACCGAAGAACAACCCCAACTGGAAGGGTCCGTGGGACTGTTCCGAATTTGTATCCTGGGTTGTGTTTCAAGTTGCAGCGACTCTCTATGGCTGCGACCGAGATTTTGGCGACCCCGCAACGGCGGACGCTTACACTGGGTACTGGGAGCGAGACGCCAAGACTCTGGGGACGATCACGACCATCGAGGTCGCAGCCCGTACGCCTGGTGCAGCGGTCTTGCGAATTCCACAGGTCGGGGCGACAGGACATGTCGTAATTTCCGACGGCACAGGCGGCACGGTAGAAGCCCATTCTTCGAAGGATGGAGTGATTGAACTCAAGGTAAGCGGCCGGCGTTGGGACCTGGGCATCCTAGTCCCTGGCATCGTGTATGTTCAAGGCTCGGATGTCCCAGTCGTGCCGCCTAGCATCACTATTTACCGACTCACCACCCCCATGATGTGCGGTGAGAAAGTGCGTCAGATTCAGCAGGCGCTATCCGCTGTTGGATTCGACCCCGGTCGGATTGACGGCGAGTTTGGACCGCACACGCACGCGGCTGTCGTTGCATTCCAGCTTGCAAGAGGTCTGGTGCCCGATGGCGAGGTCGGCCCCTTCACAGCGGCGGAACTTGGCGTATCTCTGTAGTCGTCTCATCTCTTCGCGTGCCGGTTTCGACGTGCCCCTGCGGCAGCGGCATGACCTGCTGGCGCCGGCTGCGCAAATGGAACGAATCGGTTCCTCCCGGGAGCAGATCGCGGACGGCCTCTAAGGGCTCGTCTTCGAAGAGTCGATGACGTCGGTAGGGGAAATCAGCGACCACAGGGATGCCTGCCGAAGTCGAGATCTCGCTCGCAGCCCGATCGCCGATCTCTTGCTCTCGGTTGCCGACGTCGTTGCGGCGGGGCAGCCATCCGAGTCATCCGTACGGCCTCCTCATCTCATCTATTGGTTGATGATGCTCGGGCTCGTAGTCCAAACTTCTCGGGCTCGGCGAACTGCCCGTTCGGAGGGCGACCACACTCCCCCGGAAGTGCGTCATGTACTCCTGGGTTGTGACGACTTGCATCGGGGTCCTGTGCGCTCCATGTGCGCATGCTGGGATCTAATGATTGTGCGCCTCACGCCACCGCTGGGCTGCGCGGAGGATCCGATGGGCAAGAATAGGCAACCGGATGAACGAGCAGTCCCCGACATCAAACACTTGTGGCTGGACGATGTGGAGGACCACGACTACGACGCCGCCTTCGACTTTCTTCGGATCTACGTCGGGAAGAAGCGAGCGAACGCACTGATCGGGCGCTTGCGAGACGAAAAGCTTGTACAGATGCGCGCCAACGACATCCTGCGCGCGTGCAGCTTGCCGCCGCTCGACATCTCGGATCCAGGAACGCACCACAACATGGTGCGGACGATTCTGGGCGAGCCGTTGAGCCCCGTGCTTTTGGTTAGTCTGAAGGGCGGACGAAGCACAATCGCGGACGGGTACCACCGGGTGTCATGGGCATACCGGATCTCGCCTTGGGCGTACGTCCCAGGCCGGCTGGCCACAGAGGAAAGCTGAAGACCCTCGCCAGCCGGGCGTGCCCTCGCGCAAAGAAGCTGCGTGGCATAACCGAGGAAGAGGAAGTCCCCGGAGTCGAAGCCGGCGGCCGCCCCCTGGATCGAGCCGAACGGCCCGACCAGCGGCGCCTCCTCGAGTGCTGCCCGGGCCAACATGGCGCCGCGGGCGAGCGACTCCGCGTTGTTCTCCAGACCGTCCTCGGGGACGTAGGCGATACGGTAGGTGCCGGCGAGCGCGGCGGACCCGAGATCGCCGCGTCGGGCCGGAAGTCGGCGCCCACGGCCCAATCGATGTTCGTCGGATCGAAGCAGCGGCTGCCGATCACGTACAGGTCCGCGGTCGCTTCGTTGTGAAACGGCCGGGTTCAGAGCCAGAACCAGAGCCCCTGGAAGCGGCCGGACGCGGGCGCCTCGCCCAGAGCCGTGGCAAGCCAGCGCGAGAGCCGGGGCACGTCCTGGTCGTAGTCGAGCGCGCGGCCGCCGCGAGTCGGGGTGGGGCCGCCGGGGCTCGCACCATCGATCACCCTCGCCATGCGGGGCCCTAGGGGGCCGGGTGCGGAGACATGCTGAACGATCTCGCGAACAGCGCCTGGAAGTCGTAGGACATACGGAGCATACAGGCTCCGGGCTCGGCCGCGCGGTCCGACGCACCTCCCTGGGCGCGAAGGCCGCGACGTCGAGCGTCGCTCCGAACCAGCGGCGATTGCGGCTGCGATGCAAGACGTCCGTTCTCGGCCGGTCACCGCGGGCCCGCTGCGCCAAGCGTGATGCGGCGGCGATGGCGCTCGCGCTCGAGGCTGCACTCGCGTGCGTCGCGGGCTGTTCTGGCCGAGCGACTCACCGCGGCCGTCCGGGCTGGAACTGCGACGTTTGTACGCGATGCGGGTGGACGGGGAGATTCCGCATACCTGCGAAGCCTGATCGAGCTTTCTTCGTTGCTTCGGGTTCGAAATCACGTACCGAGACTCTTCACGCGTGCCGGCTCATTCGGCGATGGCGAAGCTCAGGATGTGTTCGCACCGCCGATCCGCTCCACGCGTGGGAGAGGACGACGACACCTCGTCACTGGATGAAGTAGGCCGCAACATTTCTCCTGGGCCCCAACGCTTTCCTTGTCAGACAAGGCCGCATGATGGATGAAGTTCGCTTCGAGAGCACACGCATGCTCCCTAGGTCCAGCAAGACGACGCGACGTGAAGACCGACTTCATCCAGATCTCATCCATGGACGCGTGCACTCGGGAACCCTGGGGTACCCCATTGCACGCACCGGAATCGCTGGAACCACGTGGTTTCCTTGAAAATCACCGTCAGTACGCCCGCCTGTGTTCACGTTCCGTGACGACTACGAATCCGAAGGCAAGACGCGTTTGCACATCGCTGCATCAGCCTGCACCCGCTTGCACACGCTTGTCGGTCTCGGCCTTCGGATTCTCAATCGGTTGCCGCGGACAGACGACTCCCGTGATTTCAAGGACTTCGAATCCGGAAGGACGTCGATCACCGCGCCTGTGCAGCACCGGGCTTGCATGAGCTTGCATCACCTGGCGGAACCGCCGCAAACGCGGGCGCCTTGGGTCCGTTCGTGCTGCGCGGTCACCACAAGAAGGCGGGTCAGAAGCGAAGCGATGGTCTCCGCCGTCGAGCGCCCGCTCCGAGGGGCGAGCACGTCGCAGCGATCGGCTTTCGGAGCCAGGCGACCGCCGGGGCCCCCGCACGTGCTCCGGTCGCGCGAGCCCTTCGCTCTCCCCGGGCCGTGGAGCAGAAGTCTAGAAGGGCCACCCGCCGGTAGACCGCGATGACCACGGGGATGGCTGTGTCCAAGCGGATTCGGCGGCTCGACGCGTTGCTGGAGCGGCGCGGCGCGGCAGGGGACGTCGGGTTCGCGCAGGCCCTGTCCCGACTGCACCGCGCAGCGCGCCGCAGAGACCCAACGCGTGAGCCGACCGCCACGCTGGTGACCCTGCTCACGCGGGCGGAGGCCTTCGGCCGCGGCTCATCTAGGGCGCGGGTCTTGAGCGAGCGAGACGGCGTATATTGCCCCAATGCGCGACGAGCCCCTCCTCGATCTGCGGCGGACGCAGCTCCTAGCCTTGGACACCAACCTCGACGACGCCCGCCGCGCGCTGGTCCGCGCTGCCCGCATCCCGACCATTTTCGCGGCCGAACTCCGCACGATCCTCGCGGCCGTTGCCGACCTCGAGCGCCGCGTGCTGGCGAGCACGGAGTCCTAGACGCAAAGCCCTTCCAAGCGGGGCGCGCCCCGCAGCCGCTCGCACACGTAATGGACGGTGCGTGTGCCCCCGCGTGGCTTGTGCTGGGCGCCGCCCTGCTCACGCGGGGCCAGCGCTTCGAACTCGAAGCTCTGCGCATCCCCGCCATACGTGAATGCGGCCGCGAGTCACGTTGGAGACGATCGCGAGAAGCCGCCGCTCGGCGATCCCGCTGCCCGCGACCTGCTCGCGGGCGGCGCGGCCCTGCGCTTTCGTACCTTTGGAGGTTCGGCAGCGACCGAACGATCGCTGGAGCGCGGGCGAGTTTCCGCGGTTCGTCGCGATCGTCTCCACCGAGGACGCGGGATGGAGCGTCCGGGAGCGCGTCCGTCCCGCGCCGGCCATGCGGGACGAGCACGAGCCCCGCTTCCACGACGTCACGAAGACGAAGCCGTCTCACTACCGCCCGGCACCTCAGGCGCTGGCGGGCCCGAAGGTCCCAGTCACCGCGGAGGGCGCGGCGCTCGCGCGCGAGGTGAACGAGTGCACCGTGATCGGCGCGGACGCGAAGGCGCCGCTCGTCGCGGAGATCACGAACCACGAGAGCACGCACGGCCGCTGCACGACGAGCGGCTACAATCGGCAGCGGCGTCCCTCGGCCATCGGCTACGTTAGCCCGGCCGAGTTCGAGAGGCGGTTCACTGAGAGGCAGACCGCGTAGTCAAACTGTCCACCGAGTCGGGGTCGGCTCGGGGGATTGCTCCCCCGCGGCTCCCATGGATCCGAAGGTGCAGGACTCCCGCATCCGGCTCGTCAGTCTATGGGTTTCCTGGCGTGAAGTTTCCCGGGTACTCGTGTGCCGCACCGTGCGCCGCTTGCGACCGCCGTCCTCGCAGAGGCGACGAGCCTCCGACGGCGCCCTCGATTCCCCGGAGAACCCGAGCAATCGCCTCGGCCGCCGAGTAAGTCAGACGCCGGACCTGCACCTGGAGGTCGCGAACATCCTTCACGCTCGCGTCGCCGGCGGTCACCACCGGGGGCTCGACATAGTCGCCGCGAATTCCGGGGTATCCCGCAGTGCTCATCAGGCCGTTGCACAAGCAGATCGCCCCTGTGCGCCTCATCGCCACCCCGCCCTTGCGCGTGAACGCCTCGAACGGTTCGGCCGGACAAAGGGTCTGGACGTCCACGACCTCCTCGATGCCGCCGTCGGGCTGGGTGATGCGGCGCTTGGTCTCGACCGGCGTGACCAGGTGCCCGAGATCACAACAAGCGACGCGCTCGCGGCCGCTGCGGACCGCCTCCTCCGACAGCGAGCCGGAGAGCTGCACGACCTTGAATGGAAAACCGGTCGGGGACATCAGCGGCTCGGTGACCACCGCAAGGCCTTTGTGCCAGATCCGCTCGAGCGCGCGCAGGCGCAGCGCAGGGCTCATCCCGGACTCATTGCTGAAGGCGAGGATGGTGCCGCATTGCACGCCCGCTGCCCCGACCTCGAGCGACCTGCGCAATCCCTCCGGGTTGCCATAGGCGCCGGCCAACCAGAACGGCTCGTGCAGCCCCGCCAGCCGCCGCAAGTC